>ERZ772883.1280-NODE-1280-length-20020-cov-24.854946_pt1 | contig 20020 bp, 27 predicted proteins | sample MGYA00580575_ERZ772883 | MGnify/ENA primary metagenome ERZ772883 (study PRJEB29015, sample SAMEA2737666) | human gut metagenome | biome: human gut; feature: human-associated habitat; material: faeces | place: China | collected 2012 ...
AACGAGAAACATTACAGAGAATAATTCCTAAACAAAAAGCGTTAGTCTTTGTAGAGCTTGAGTGAGGTGAAAACAGCGGGAAGCCAGTATTTATGCGGCTTCCCGTTTGCTGTGCTTGCAAAATGCTTGCAGTTTTTTGAAATTAGTTGTGTTTATAAAGCTTTTCAAAATATTCTTTGAATCGTTGTTCTTTTACATTGTGAGTGTAAAATGGTAATCCCTTGACGGAATAATTGTCATAATCTGGATAAGCTATACATTTTGAGTCATCTTCTAATTGTAAAAGGAAATGTTCTTTCCAGATATCGTTGTCTATTAAGTGCTGACCTTTGGGTTCGATAAAAATCTGCTGTTGTTCAACCACTGTTGATTTGTTACCGAGTATTAAAATGTAATCAGGTTCAAATCTTTTGCCATCATCAAAAGAATATAAATGATATTTTCTTTCGTTTCTTATCAAGTAAACAGTCTCATATACTTTATTTAATTCTTCTACTTGTGTTGAAAAGTATCTTACAAATCTTTTTTCTTCGGTTGTTCCATAATTATCATCGTATACGAACCAGGATTTATCTGATAAGTCATATCTGTAAGCTGGGTTAATATTAGGTGCATTTTGAGAAATTCCTTCACATTCTTTTTGCTCAATTTCATTATTATCGTATTTCTTCTCTCTTGGAGAATCGACAATATAATCTGATAATTTTATTTCTTTAAATACATGGGTTCAGACATGGATATTATATGGAGCTGTTGCTTGAAGGAAAGTTGAATGAATATCTGCATGATATTGATGAGGAATGCCATGAGATGCTGGATAGGATTGTGGAAAAGATGAAGGTAAAGCAAGGTGTGACAGAACAGTTGAAGGCAGAAAATCAGATGCTGTGGGTAGGGAAGATGAATAATATTATTGATTGTGCGGAGGAGGTTGTGGTGAGGGAGGTGGTGTATGTGTGATGGATGTGGAGCAGATTGCCTTGCTCCGTTAAGAAGTAAAAAGATGATGAAAGAAATAGAAAAAAGTGGTATAATAAGTAACCGATAATATTTTATTATCCGTTACTTTATTATATAGAACATATATGGAGAGATTCTATGAAAAAATCGTGTTTTGTCATTATGGGATATGGCATTAAAAACAATATTAATCTAGATTTGACATACAGCAAAATTATCAAACCCTGTATTATAAAAAATGAACTTGTGCCATATCATTTATTTGAAGATAACAAATACAATGCGTATCGCTGCGATGAGATTACAGGTTCTGCTGCTATTGATTATAAATTTATTACATGCCTTAGCGAAGCGGATGTTGTAATTGCGGATATTAGCACAATGAATATTAATGCTATCTATGAGCTAGGTGCTAGACATGCCCTAAAACCACGTTCCACTATTATTTTATGTGCCAAAGAAGATGAACATCGCTTTAATTTTTTTGATCTCACATATGTGCCGATTATTTTTTATAATCATGAGGGAGCACGGTTGGGAGCTGAAGCAATTAAGGAAACTCAGACAAGGCTAAACGCTCTTCTAGATTTTGCGATTAATTCTGAATCCGTTGTTCCGGACAATCCTATATACAGAGCCTTAAGCGAACGGGATACTTATCAAAACTTTATGCCACCAGAACGTCAAAGTTTGTATGAATTGTATTTAAATGGTCGAAATTTTCTTGACGATAGTGAATACGAAAAGGCAATTGCTATACTATTCGAGTTATACGAACAAGATTCTACGGAAGAAAATCTTTTACTATTAGTATTGGCACAGTATAAGTTTGCAGAAGCAACTAATAACAGTAGATTGTTAATTGAATGTATAAATAGTATAAAAGAAAAGGTAGATATTGACTCATCTGTATCAGAACATTTATTGGGGAGAGTTGCGGCAATTTATCTTCGACTATTCAATTTATTGGAAGAAGAGACATATTACTACCTTGCACTCGAATATTATCGTAGAGGCGCATGTTATAGCAGACAAAATTATTACTGCCCTAGAAACTACTGTGCTTTATTACTAAGAATATATGAAATAACTGATGATCCAAATGTGATTATAGAGCATTATTATACTGCTAAACATTATGCCAAATTATATCTAAACAGTAGTGCTGACGCACTAAAAGATGGAAGTTATGAAGAACGTGTATATTACTACTACAATGTTTGTGACCTAAAGGCAATCGTTGCAGGAGAATACTCAAACTACGAAAAACTACAAGAAAGATTAAATTCTGATGAAGGAATCAGCATTAGACAACGTAATACCATTAAAATAGGAATAGAAAAACTTTATAATGATATTGCAGAGATGAATCACAAAACTAAACTTTTTTGAGATTTAAAAATAAATAGTAATCAGTTACCTTTCCTACCCAAACAGCAATTTGATGATTAACTATTTCATCGTTGAAAAAATCATCAATTTTATCTAAGTTAAAGTTTTGTGTTTTTACGCTGAACCTTCCACCTTTAATAATACCTTCCTCTCTGACTCCTTCTTCATTGATGATAAGCAGTGGAAGGTCATATAGCAAACCTATTGTGCCTTCAATATGACAAAATGGACTTGTTATTTGTTGTCCCGAGATATCGACTTCTTGTGGGAAGAAAAATGATGGATTAGGTGTGCCATTTTTCTTCTTTTGGCCAGTCTCTATAAAAATTTGACCAAATCCAATAATAATTATTCCATAACATTGTCGCAGTATGCCCTTTAGATAATTTATGGTGTCAGTAAGGTCATAATTATCTGCCTGCAATGTGACTGTTTTTAATCCGGCCTCATCAAGCTTTGCTTGTAGCAAATCAAGAAAATATTGATGTCCATCAAGAAATGGGTTTGGTCTACTAAGAAATACAAGTATCTTTTCCATATTAATCTCCTATAGTTATTTATGTAAATGTCTGTTGATTGATTCTTGAGCGACATGAGTAATATCAGGGAATAAAAAGCTTTCTCTTATATCTAATCGCCATAACATTTTTTTAAAGTATGCCTTTTTCTCTTTTGGAATAAGAATTGTATATAAGGTTTTGTCGTCGCATACCTTTTCTATTGTATTTAAAGTGTCATGTATTGTAAAACATGCGCGTTGAGCATATTGACGGAAATCGTTACTCGTGGCATAACATGCTAAAATTTTTTGAGTTGGTTGGATATTTCCATAAAACGCAGGTTTTAACATTTCTAATGCAGTATTTGAATCTATTGGATAGATATAGGGTTCAATCTCCTGCGTTTGATTTAGAAATTCGGGGATTAGAACACTAAGTCTTGCATCTACATTGTCGTATTTATCATCTTCTCCGATTGCAAAATAGAGAGCAACCAAAGGAGAATATGACCAATCCAAAAGTCTAGTAGGCATTCCGTAATGCTGCATCATTGATATCCACTTATCATATGAACTTTTAGGTATGTAAGAACCGCTAAGCTGGCTGGCACCATGATAAAATGAGTGACATAGTACACTTTCTGAAGATAACCGTTCAAATCTTTGTATGCCAGGAACCAATGACCATTGTATATTGCACTGTCCCCTATACCAAAGTGTTGGTTGAGTGACAAAATCAACTGCATGATTTAATGTGATTTCTTCAATTTCTCCTATGATATTGCATAGGTCATTAAAATCATTAGCAACATATTTATATTTTGATAATTCATTCATTTTATTTTTTACCTCAGTTTTTTAGTAACGGATAATAAAATATTATCCGCCACAAAAGCAAACCCTCAACAACATATCAAAGGATTGCTGAACACCCTTATATCCTAAAATCCTTTCTAGGATGTTTCGAAACCAAAATATCCCTTTGCTTTGCCACGGCGACGTGTGTATATATTTCCGTTATATTAATAGAACTGTGACCTAACATTTCCTGAATATAGCGGATGTCAACATCTGCTTCCAGAAGACTGGTTGCAAATGTATGCCGGAACATATGGGGAGTAATATGCATATTAATAGACGTCATGTCAGAATATTTTTTTATCATTCTGCGTACCGCCTGGTCAGATAAAGCATTTCCGTTCTGATTGACAAAGAAATGGTTGCAATGATTGATTTCAGTATTAAAGTTATTTTGATATTCTCTCAAAATCTGAAGAACAGATTCGTTTCCAATTTGAATGCGACGTTCTTTATTCCCTTTACCGTATATAAGAATTGTTCCGTCGTATAAATTTACATCATTGACATGTAGCGCACAAAGCTCAGATATACGCATTCCACTTGAAAACAAAAGTTCAATGGCAGCCACGTCACGCAAAGCGTTTCTTCTTTGGTAGGCTGTTCCGGCATTCTTGTGTTGTGAATAAATAGTAGTTAACAAAGCTTCTATAACAGGTAAAGGAATTGTTTTGGGTAATTTAACTGGCTCGCGAAAATGCACCAGTACTTTGTTAAAAGGGTTCTGTTCAATGAAATCTTTATATTCCAGAAAATGAAAGAAGGCTTTGATGGATGCAATTTTGCGCTTTACAGTTTTAGGTTTGTATTGACAGTGTAAGGTAGCAATAAAACTTTCCAATATAGCAGAATTGACTTTTATTACTTCATCAGTACATATCTGTTCTGAAAATTGTCGTAAATCAATCCGATATGCTTTAAGTGTTTTTTCATCCAGGCATTTTTGCACATTGCAATAATCCATATATTTTTTGATAAGTGTTTGTAAGTCGTTCATTGTAAAATCTCCTTTGTATTTATTTTCTTGTTAAAAGTATATCTTACATGCTAAGAGAGAAGATTTTTTTATTTATGGGGATTCCGTAAGGAAATGAACAGATAATATGCGATTATTGTTTTACTGAACCGACAAAATAATTGAAGACAAGACTTTTTATAAGTATAATTAAAACATGACATACAGTTGACGTGTTTTGTATAGTATCATAGGAGTTGTTAAAGGAGAAATCATGAAAATAGACAGACAGATTGGGATTTTGTCAATGCTGTTACAAAAAGATACGGTTACCGCACCTTATCTTGCAGAAAAGTTTGAAGTATCCCGGCGAACCATAAACAGAGACATAGAAGATTTGTGCAAAGCGGGGATTCCCATTGTAACAAAACAGGGTGTGAATGGCGGTATTTCCATTATGGAGAACTATAGACTGGATAGGACACTATTTACACGGGGAGAAATGCAGGATATTCTTGCAGGACTGCGCAGTCTGGACAGTGTGAATGGAACAAACAGGTATGGACAATTGATGGAAAAGCTGTCAGTTGGTTCATCTGATTTTATGGTGGGTAACCAGACGGTATTGATTGATCTATCCTCTTGGTATAAGGATTCACTTGCACCTAAAATCGAATTGATACGCACATCAATTGATAAATGCAGAAAACTGAAATTCGTCTATTATTCTCCAAAAGGAGAGTCTGCACGTTGCATTGAGCCGTATTATCTGATTTTTCGGTGGTCAAGCTGGTATGTATGGGGATGGTGTATAAAACGTGGTGATTTTCGATTGTTCAAATTGAAACGAATGGATGAGGTAATAATATCGGAGAAGGAGTTTTCCCGAAGGCAGGTGCCAATGCCGGATTTAAGCGATGAAAAGATATTTCCCGGAGGGATAAAGGTCAAAGCATTATTTGAGAAAGACTGCAAATGGAGATTGGTTGAGGAATTTGGACCGGAATGTTTCAGTGTGCAGCAGAATGGAAAACTTTTGTTTCACGCAGATTACACAGATAAGGAAAATCTGATTACATGGTTGCTGTCCTTCAGGGACAAGGTAGAATTATTAGAACCAGAGGAAATACGGGAGGAGATTAAGGTCAATATCGAATGTATGAAAAAGAAATATGAAGGTAAAATTTTGGCTATAAAATAAAAAAAGGAGAAATGCTTTATGAGGTATACATGGATTGACGAATATTTACTTAGCAAGGCAGGAGTGACAAAAGATCTCCAGAAGGATTGGAATTGGATTCGTTATCAAGTAGGTGGGAAAATGTTTGTCGCAGTCTGTTTGGTATGGGAGAGTGATGAGCCATATTATATTACCATAAAACTTGAACCAACGGAAGGTGATTTTTTGCGTCAACAGTACGAAGATATCATTCCTGGATATTATATGAATAAAACCCATTGGAATTCAATAAAACCAGATGGTGAAGTGCCCGACAATTTATTGAAAGACTTATTGGATAAATCGTATCAACTTGTACTTGGTGGATTTAGTAAAAAGAAGCAGAGGGAAATATTAGAAGTGGCTCAATCGGTAAATATAATAAGCTGTTGTGGCACAGATTGCTCCAAGTGCGGGTGCTTTAGAAATATGTGCAAGGGGTGTAGTGCAAGTCTTGGAAAAGTATTTTATGCACCGGATGGTCAGGCGTGTCCAATATATGAATGCGTGGTAAATCAAAAAGACATGAAAGGATGTGGAGAGTGCGAGCATATCCCTTGTGATATATGGAGAAAAACAAAAGATCCTGCTTTTACAGAGGAAGAATTTGAACGTAATATACAGGAGCGAGTAGACAGATTAAAGAAAGGATGAAAAAAGATGGCGTTTGATTTTAAAAAAGAATACAAGGAATTTTATATGCCGAAGAATAAACCGGAAATTGTAAAAATTCCTCCAATGAATTATGTTGCAGTTCGCGGAAAGGGAAATCCGAATGTAGAGTGTGGTGATTACCAGCAGGCAATAAGCATTTTATATGCAGTTGCTTATACATTAAAAATGAGTTATAAGACAGATTATAAAATTGAAGGATTTTTTGAATATGTAGTACCGCCGCTGGAAGGATTCTGGTGGCAGGGTGAGCAGCATCCTGTGGATGCTGAGATGCGAACTGACCGAACCGACAGGCGAGAAAATGTCAAAGGAATTGATTATAGCAACAAAGATACATTTAATTGGATTTCTGTTATTCGTTTGCCTGATTTTATAACCGAAAAAGATTTTGCATGGGCGGTACAAACAGCAACCAAGAAGAAAAAAATAGATTGTTCACCGGCAGAGTTTTTAACGATTGATGAGGGGCTTTGCGTCCAGATTATGCATCAAGGTTCATTTGATTCGGAACCTGCAACAGTAGCTTTGCTGGAGGATTATTTGAAGGAGCAGGGCTATGAGAATAATATAAATGAACAGCGTTTACACCATGAGATTTATATTTCCGATGCAAGAAAGGTTGCTCCTGAAAAATGGAAAACTGTAATTAGACATCCAATCAAGAAAGTATAGAGGCAAATTGCATTGAGTGAGATTAGAGAATGAAACGAAAGTAATATAGTGTATATACAGATAGAGCAGCCGAGAGGCTGCTTTTTGTTTTTGTGAATGAATATTAAATCTCAAAATTAATATTTTTTATGAAAAAAAGTTGCATAAAAAATATTTAATGATATAATAATGATAAGTAAATAGGAAAAGTGACTTGGAGGAATGAGCCATGATTATAGAGATAAGAGCAAAAAACTGTTATGCATTTGAGGATGACATTACATTTTCGATGAAAGCAGATATGCGAAATAAAAAATTTGGAGCAAATGTTCACAAAGAGAATAATTTTAATGTCCTTAAAACGGTAGGAATATATGGACCAAACAATGCCGGTAAAACATGTCTAATCAAGTGCATTAGGGCAATAAGAAATGTACTTTTAAATAAGAAGAATGGACTGATGCCAAATATATTTACTGATAGTGATGTATGCGAGTTAGGTGTTACATTTATGGCATCTGGAAGAAAGTTTTCTTATGATTTTAAGTATGATGCAGAAAAAGAAGAATATATATATGAGTCATTTTCGGAGATATTTAAAGATCAGTACAACAACGAAAAGGAAGTTTGTTGGTTAAAAAAAGATACTGTTAGTGAAATATATGAGTGTATTGATGCATCTGTTCAGAATATGATTTCAGTTGTATCGAAGAATAATTTGCTATGCTATGTGGTAGATACAAGTAAATTCGAACATATCAATGAGATGAAGCAGATTCTTGTCGGATTTGCAGAAAAAATTGATATCATCAATATGAATAACATACCTATGCAGCACACGATTGAACTTATGAAGAATAAGAATCAGTTACAGCAAAAGGTTGTTGAGTTTATAAAAAATGCTGACTTATATATGGATAATTTTGAATATGTGGATATGGATAAGATACAGCTGAAAACTGGTGAAGATGACGAAAAGCCAGATGAGAAAGTGCTTGATATTCCAGAGAACATTATGGATCAAATCAGATTGGTTTCTACTTATAAGGGAGTCCATGTGCCAAGTATGATGTTTGACTCCACAGGAACAAAGAAGATTGCAGCTATTGCCAGCTATGTAATTGAAGCACTTGAACAAGGCAGGATTTTAGTCGTGGATGAGTTGGATAGCAGTATTCATTTTAAGCTTACCAGGGCGATTGTTTCGATGTTTAATAATGAATTAAATACAAGTGCACAGATGATATTTACAGTACATGATATAAATCTTATGGATTGCAAGAGAATGTTTCGAAAGGAGCAGATTTGGTTTGTTCATAAGGATGAAGAAAGTGTGTATGTATATTCACTTGCAGATTTTACAGCACAGCAGGGCGTACGAGATACGACAGATGTTATGGAAAAATATCGGAAAGGTGCACTTGGAGCTTTACCTGATCCAGAATTGATTAACTCTTTGCTCAGTATTAAAGGTGGTGTAAAGGGGGATGATGCTAATGCCAAATAAGCTCCCTAAGTTTTTTGACAATCACAAAATTTGTATTATCTGCGAAGGCAATGAGGAATATGAATATCTAAATCGGTTAAAGAATTTAAAAGTGTGGAATGAGCAATATGATATTTCATTGGTCAATGCCGGTGGAAATGGTAATATCCCAGCGAGGTATCAGGACCGATATCAAAATGGAGCAGATGAACTTGTACTTGTATTTTGTGATACAGAGAAGAAGCCTCACGAGCAGCATGAGGACATTAAACGTAAGATTAATGAGTTTCATGGTGTGGATAATGCTGCAGATGAAGTGATTATGTTTGGGAATCCTTGTACGATGCAGATTATATCTAAGCACTGGACCGGTAAAAATTTGAAATCTCCAGCAAAACCGGTGAACGCTCCCTTGATAAAGGAATATACCGGGGTGGAGAATTACAAAGGAAGAGCAGACCAGGTTCATGAGGTTATGGAACATGTTACTGCGGAGAATTACAAAGATATGAGTCGCCGAGTGAAAGATTTGGATTCGGATGATTCTGTTACTGGTAGCAGTAATTTTGGAAAGTTCATAAAGCTGTTTGAGAGTGATGATAGTGGGTGGATTGAGGAGATTAATGAACAAATAGAGTAGTATAAGGAGAGTACAAAAGTTATATTATGAACAAAGTGAATGTGATAAAACAAAATTTGGAGTTCATAGGTAAAACGTGGATGAAGTGTATTGGCACATTTGCAAGTATATTATCGCTTTTCTTTTTGTTTTGGACTTGGGATGATATACGCATTACGTCAACGCAATATAAATGTGTGATAATAATATTATTATGTGTGCTTGCACTCATACTTGCAATCCTATGGACGTGTATTTTTAAGAGAACAAAGACAATTTGGGAAAGTCCATCTGGGAAAATAAAAGTATGTTATTCTGATATTATGAAAGATGGGTTTGACAAAAGGAACAAGGAAGAAAAGTTATTTGTAATTCCAGTTAATTCATGTTTTGACACTATTGTAGATGAAGATATATCAACATGTTCAAAGCCATTGGTATCACCTAATTCGTTACATGGAAGATGGATAAAAACAATGGTTAATAAGGGATTTACTATAGAAGAAATAGACAACAAGATACATAATTGCTTGGAAATGCAAAATTTAGTGCCCAAAAGTACTATTGCTGACGAAGATAAGAAACGTGGGAAAAGAGAAGTATATGAGTTAGGTACAGTGGCGATGATTAGGGGAAATAACAATAGTACCTTTTTGTTACTTGCAATTTCGGAATACGATAAAGATAATATCGCTCATACTTCTGTCGATGATTTAGAAATGTGCATAAAGTCACTTCTTAATTTTTACGATCAACATGGTCAAGGGCATAGATTGGTAATTCCATTGATGGGAACAAACCTTTCGAGAGCAGGATTGTCACATAATGATTCACTGAGAGTAATAACATCGTTATTTCAATTGTATGGAGATAAAATACATGGAGAAGTTGATGTTGTTATATATAAAGGAGATAAAGATAAAGTAACATTAGATATATAGTAAAGGAGGAATTTAATATGTCATATCAAAATGCAAATTATAGTGCATTTTATGTTTCGGAACCATTTAGCGAAAGTAATTTAGGGGCAAATTCAACACATGATTTTGTTTACTACAATATGCTAAGAATGTGGAAAGGGGAGGATAATAGTTTTCCCTTTAATGATGCACATGATAAGACATATAATGTGCGAGATGGTAGTGATTGGGAAAAGACTCTTAAGCCTAGACTTCATACAAGACTTGACAATTCTAAGAACATTATTTTATTTTTAAGTTCCATTACTGCCAATAGTCATGCATTGAGGGAGGAAATGAATTATGGAATAGGTACAAAAGGTTTACCGGTAATTGTAATTTATCCAGATTACGACAAGAAGTCAGATATAGTTGATAGTAATGGAAATTTCAAGAAGCAGATTAAAGATTTGTGGGATAAGTTGCCGGCTTTTCGTGATAATATGTCCTCGGTAGCTACATTGCATATTCCATGTACTAAGAGCGTTATTATATCAGCATTGAATAATGAAGATTTTATGGTAAATACAATGGCAGATGCAAAAAAATATTACTATAAACCATAAACAATGACATTTTGAAAATAACGAAACTTGTAGTGATTGCAAAATGCTTGCAAAAAGTTCCGAAACGGCAAAGAATATGTAGAATTTTAAGAATAATCATACCAAATATAGATGTTTATAATTTGATTAGATACAATATATAGTTGCTGAAATCGAGTTTGAATAGTTGAAGCTGAGCTGTAAAGCCTTTGTTTACAAGGGTTTTACAGCTTTTCCTTTATAGGATTGTATTTTCATTGCATTATTTTTCTTCAACTGTTCTGTGATAGATTGCTGTATGTTGATTGCTGGTATAATTAGCAATGCTTTCAGTAGCAGATTGTACTTGTAATATTCCAGTCAGCTTTTTAGCAACTTCAAGATTCGTATTTGGATACAGATGACCATAAGTGCCGAGTGTTGTCTGTATTTTTTCATGTCCTAAACGTTCCTTGATAAGTAAAGGATTTTCGCCCATGCTGATAAGCAATGAAGCGTGTGAATGTCGCAAGGCATGAATTTTAATACGATGAACACCTGCTAAATTTGACAACTTTTCCAAAGCTCTGGGAAGCGTTGTTTTACTGGTTGGAGTTCCGTTATAACTTAGTACAAGTGGACAATCGGGAAGAACCTGTTGCTGAACACTTTGCCAAGCCTTTAGCTCATTGAGTGTATCTGAATCAATATAAATAGTACGGATACTTGCCTGGGTTTTCGGCTCAACGAATTTATAGTCCGTCATTGTTCGGTAATATAATGTTTTGGTAATGCTAAGCAAGCCTGTTTCAAAATCTATGTCTGACCAATGTAATGCTGACGCTTCGCCAATTCGCATACCAGTCATAAATAATAACCAGAACGATATAAACAGATAATGTTCATAATAGTCTTTCTTACAGAGTAAGGAAATAACCTTTTGAAATTCTTCTAATGTCCAGAAATCAACTTTGGTTTTCTTGCTTTTGATATTGCCTATCATACGAGAGGGATTTTTCTTCGCAATTCCAAGAACAATAGCTCTGTCAAATGCGATAGAAAGCATTCCCTGTACGATACGAATGTAATTAGGGCTAAAATCTTTTGCAAGTTTCAACTGCCAGTTTTGAACATGGATAGGTTCGATTTCGTCTGTTTCCATTTTGTAGAAATAGGAAAAATGTTTCTTGATGGTAGTAGCACGATTAAGATAAGTGCTTTCTTTTACCTGTGTTTTATACCATGGCAGGTAGGTTTCTTCTATAAATTGCTGAAAAGAAACGCCATCTTTTTTTGTTGTTAATTCTTCGGTAGAAGCTAACACCAGTTTTGAATATTCTTCCTTTGCTTCTTTTTTCGTTCTGAATCCACTTCGGTATTTCTGTATCTGTTTTCCGGTAATGGGATTGTAGCCTAAATTAGCTCTGAAATAATAAGTTCCGTTATCTGCTTTCTTAATAGGGTCTTTTGCCATGATTTCACTCCTTACATGATATGCAAGAAGTACAATCAATCGTTTGTGTCTGATAATGTAATCCCTAATAATTCTTCCACGGCTTCTTTGGGTACTCTGTCCAATTTACGGGATTGGTAATAAGTATGCCCTTTTTCAATCATAAGTTTTTTTGCTTTTCTTATGATGTCTGCCGAGAAAGAAGTTCCATAACCTAGTGCTATGAGGTCTTTTTTTGTTACGGTAATCATAATCCTCCTTTCCATAGACCAGATAAGGAAATCTCAATATCTTGTCTATCAGTATATCAAATGATGAGCAAAAAAGCTCTATTAAGATGATTTTTTCTTGCAAAATCGTTGTTAGATAGTTTTACAAGCAATCAGACGGCTTCGGCAAGCTCCGCTGGTATCTCAACCATTCCCATTCCTGTGGGCTGAACCGTGTCATACGGGTGTATCATTATCCTGTGTTGCAGGTCATGGCAGAACGACTTTTCCAACGGTCGCTCCCAGATCATTGCATGAATCGCTACAATGGAAAATTTATCAATTCCGTATCTAATCTTATTTTTATTCGTGTCTTGTTATTACAATTAGGACAGTAAATCCATTCCATACGTTCAACCTCCATACTAGTCTAGCGTATCTATATATTCTTCCAAACAAATTCCTTGAGAGTATATTTCCGACGCAACTTCTTTCCCGACATATCTGTAATACCCTTGTGCTCTTGCGTCATCGAACATTTCCTGCAACTCTGGGTAAATTCTGGAATCAACCTTTTTACCGTTTGATAATTCTGTAAGCTGTACTTTATAATCAGCAGGAATATAATTATCACGATTTACAAGAATCAAATTCCAGCCATTATCTTCACTGGCTATATGATGTGTTATGCTACCAAGAAAAGGCATTGTAAAAAATGAATTAAGACATATTGAAGTATTAGGACTTATATTAGGATTTTTTATAGGAATAGTTCAAGGAATAATAACAATATTTATATTATAATCTTCATCACTAAAAATATTAGTACATTTTATCTGAAAATAAATATAATCTCCATTATTACTACCAGTCAAAGAGTTTACTTTAACCCTACTGTCAACTTCTTTTGAATATAAAGTGCCATCATTATTTTCAACTATAATGCTATTATTTTGTATATATAAGCCAAGATAAGCATTACTTTCAGACTGGGCAGTGCATTTATTTCCACTACATGTAAAATTTACTCTAGGATCACCATCACTTTTTACATCATCTAAATAATCTTCAACATACTTCTTAACATTAGTTATAATAAGTGCTTTATCAGTCATAAAGTTCGTATCTGCATATTCATTATCAGTAACATCCACTAACTTCATAGTTATTTCAATTAAAAAGAATGCTATTGAAAAAGCAATTACTGAAGCAATAATAATCTCTACGGTCATATACCCTCTTCTATTTAACTTCTTCATATTATTTCACCTTCAATGTGTAGTAGTAGTAGTCATTACCTTTTTCTAACTCTACCACTATAAAATAAGAATAATTTTCATTAAAATCTGTTTTATTAATGAAATAATCAAGATAATCTTTAAATGACTGATTTATATTTGAATCTTTTAATTGAGTTAAACCAGTACTATTATTTCTTACTATATAAACATTATCGGCATTAATTTCTAGTTTTTCTTTATATAAAGTACATAATGTGGGGACATCACTTTTAAATTCTTCATTCTCTTCAGATAATAAAATATAATCGCCACCTATAATATCAAAAAGAGAATCAAAATTCATATTCCTAACTAGTGCATCATTAACCTCCATAGCCACCTGCTGAGCATCTAAATCATAATATCTATTTCTCTTATCATAAGCCGCTGTCATTCTATTAATACCAATATACATAGTAACAAGAACAACTGCTACTACTGAAGCAGATACAACAACTTCTGCTAACATAAAACCCTTTCTATTTAATTTCATTTTATCACCCATTTACTATTGATATTTACTTAAGTTTATTATATAATAATTATAGAATAAAATCTAGTCTTTTTAAAAAGAAAAGAATAAAAAGGGAGAGGAATACTATGAATAATAACAGTACTATGCAGTCTAATATTAGTAATAAGCCAAACAATATGAATGTAGTTCCAAATAGCATGCCAAGTGCTGGAATACCTATTCAGCAAAATAAAAATATGATGACAAATAATCAAAAAACTAGTCCTAATATGAATAGTATTCCAAATATGCAGACTAAACAGCCTAATATGAATGCTCAATTAAATCTAGCCAATAGTAGAAACATCGACTTTACTAAAATACCAGTAGTTGATGCTGTTAATATGATTATCATAACAGCAGTTGATCTAGGAGCATCAGATATTCACTTTGATCCTACTGATGAAGGTATAACAGTAAGAATTAGAATAGATGGTATTTTAAGAGATCAATTTTTCTTACCAAAAGAAATAAAACAAAATGTTACTACCAGAATAAAAATAATGGCTGGTATGAATATAACCGAAACAAGATTACCTCAAGATGGTGGTATAAAAGATACCATAAAAGGAAGAGAACTAGACCTCAGAGTATCATCATTACCTACTAAAAGAGGCGAAAAAATAGTTATAAGAATTATGGACTATTCCATGAGTTTAAAAGGTATTGAATACTTATGCTTTAGTGAAACAAACTATAACAAAGTAATAAAAATGCTTGGCTTTCCAAATGGAATAATACTAGTAACTGGTGCTACTGGTACAGGTAAATCAACTACCCTATATTCCTTCTTACAAAAACTAAATGTTGAAGGTTCTAACCTAATAACAGTAGAAGATCCCGTAGAAATGGATATAAAAGGAGTTAATCAAGTTCAAGTAAATAGTGATATCGGGCTAGACTTTGCAACAGTTTTAAGAAGTATCTTAAGACAAGACCCTAATATCATTATGATTGGAGAGATAAGAGATTCTGAAACAGCCCAAATAGCGGTAAGAGCCTCAATCACCGGACACTTAGTACTATCTACAATACACACAAACAATTCATTAAATACTATCGAAAGATTACTAGATATGGATGTTGAAAGATACCTGCTTGCCTCAGCACTAACAGGAATAGTATCCCAAAAGTTAGCTAGAAGACTATGTGATAATTGTAAAAAGAAAAGACCAGTTACAATTACTGAAAAGAATCTTTTCAAAACAGTATTAGGTCTTGATATAAACGAAGTATATGAAGCAAATACTTCAGGTTGTCCTCATTGTAGTCATGGTTATAAAGGAAGAATAGCCCTTCAAGAAGTACTACTTATCAGTCAAGACATAAGGGATGCCATAAGTGCCGGTATGCGAAAAGAACAGTTGAGGCATCTAGTATATAACAAAGATGTTATTACTATGCTTCAAGATGGATTATTCAAAGTAATCGCAGGTTTCACAACAACCGAAGAAATATTAAAACAAATAGAAGTTGAAGATGAAGACTTTGGAATAAAATAAAGAGTTATCTAATTTGTAGATAACTCTTTTTCTATATCATTAACTTTATCCTTATAATCAGAAACAGGTTTATAACTTAATCTATGATATTTAGTAATACCATACTTCTTAATAGCCTCAATATGTTTCTTTGTACCATAACCCTTATTATGAGCCAAATCATACATAGGATAAATCTTATCAAGATCATACATCATCTTATCCCTAGTAACCTTTGCAATTACTGAAGCAGCCGCGATTGAAATAGATTTAGCATCACCCTTAATAATACTCGTGGTATCCACATCAATATCAAGGGGCATTGCATCAATAAGCACATGATCAAGTTTAATCCCAGTATTTTTAATAGCCTCTTTCATTGCTATTTTGGTGGCTTCATAAATATTAACTTCATCAATCTTTCTCTCATCTACAATCCCAATCCCAATAGCAATAGCCTTATCTTCAATAACCTTATAAAACTCATCTCTCTTCTTCTCAGATAACTTCTTTGAATCCGTAAGTCCCTCAAGCACAAAATCACGTGGAAGTACAACACAGGCTGCTACTACGCTACCAATCAGTGGCCCTCTTCCAACTTCATCTACTCCCCCAATAAAATTTAATCCTTTATCATATAATTCATTTTCATATTTATATAAATCTACCATTACTTCCACTTCTTTACTATATTATTAATATTATTCCTTTTCTGAAAATCAGCAGCATTATTCATATTTCTCTGCAGATTTCCCACTTGTTCACCAGGAGTTATAACCCCTCTACTAGAGGTATTACTCTCTTTAACATTAAACATCTTATCCCAAAACTTTTTCTCCTTAGCCCTTGCTTCTTTAACATCATTATTATGATTAGCCTTCCAAGTTCTATCAAAGACTCTAGTCAAGTCTTCATTTCTTTCCATATCTATCACCATACTAATTTTATCATATTCTAAAACAAAAAGAAACTATTAATTAATACATTCCCTGTATTTTCTTAATAGTCTCATTACTAAGTGAAGATAATTTCCAATTACCATTACTATCTTTCTTTACTTCAAAGTCAATAGTATACTTAACCTTATCCTTAGCCTTCTCTAACTTATCTAGTTTAGTATTATTATAGTCTTCAACTGTATAATCAGTCTTTCCTTGATAATAATTATTAGTATCATTAACTTGTTTTTTATAATCAATAACTTCAATTTCCACCGTAATAGTAGCGGTATCTCCATCTATTCTTTCATCCTTAACTTCATAAGCTAAATTTCTATACTGTTTTTCAATAACTTTGCGATATCTTTCCTTCTGGGAATCATTAAGATTCTCTTCTTTTAATACATCATCAATACCACTCTTAATATCACTATCCAAAGTTTGATATTTATTTAAAAGTTCTTCAACTTTTGAAGTAGGACTATTAGATAATGAACAACCTACAAGTAATAATAAAAATATAAACAAAGAAACTATTTTTTTCATTTTATCCCTCCATTTATATTTTTACTAATAATTAACATTTTATACTAGAAATCATAAGTATTAATAATATTTATTACCTTTTCTTTACTATAACCTTGACTAATCAAATGATTATATATCTTATTTCTAAGTTCACTACCATTATATTTCTTATTATTCTTAATATCTTTATCAATAATCTTTTTCATTTTATTAAAAAGCATATCATTATCTATCATTAAAATATTATTATCTATTATACCATTATCTATACCAAGATTACTAAGTTCTATTCTAATCTTATAATCCCCCTTAGAGGTAAAAGCCATTTTATCCTTAATATAAGCCTTAGTAAATCTATCATCATCTAAGTAACCATTATTAATTAGATTCTGAATAGCTTCATTAACTACATCAACCAAATACCCTTTCTTAAATAAGTAATCTCTCATTTCCTTAATACTTCTAAGTCTAATAGCAATATATTTAACACCAGCATCAAAAGCCTCACAAACATTATTATCATGCATTAATTTACTATATAACTCTTTATCAATCTCTTTCTTTAGTAAAAGTTCATTATTAGTAATAACTCTCCCATTCAAAGTAATTACTTCACCATTAGATAAATAAATATTATAATTATTCTTCTTAGTAAACTCATATTTTTCAATTTTCATAGTACCACCCTTAAAATAAAGAGAAAGCTTACTCTTTTACTTCACTTTCTCTTTGTATATATTTTTTCTTTTCTTCCATCATAACATTAGATACATTTTCCTCTATCTCAGGTAGAGCATTAGGATCAATATTTGAAAGAATAATCTTTTCTTTTATAGTATCAATAATAACTTTACCCCAAATAATATTTGTTTTAATAGTTAAATCATTAAACATATCTGGAGTAATTACTCTATAAAAGTATCCAAAAAGTAATCTTTTAGTAGCCACAACTAATCTTTTATCGGTAAGTACTACTATATTAGTATTACATATTTCATAACTTTTAAAATTCTTTTGTGCTACAAATACATATTTTACTTTTTCACCATTATCAACAAATTTACTAGCCACTTTAGCATGAGCTTTTAATCTAAAAGCTATAGTTTTAGGATATTTTTTCTTAAATTCCTTAGCCCCTAAATATATATCTTGGTTCATTCTTTTATCCCTCTACTTTAAAGTTTTCTTTAACAAATTTAACAAATTCATCTTTATCAACATATCCAGGTATAGAATCAATTACTGAATTACCATACATAAATAATGTAGTTGGAGTACCCCATTTACCTTGATTCTTTTTAAAGTAAGAATTAGATGTTCCAAGAGCAGTATACTCATCATTATTTAAATTAGTCATATTTATATAATAAATAGGAAGTCTATATTCATTAGCAACCTCTTCTACTATTGGTTCATACATTTCGCAGTAGCCACATCCATCTCTTACTATTACTACTAAGAATGGTTCTTTAGCATTCATTTTTTCCTCATACTCTGAATATGTAATCTCAGTAAATCCCACTTCTCCTTGTAGAGTTATAGGTAATTCAATATCTAGTTTAGGAGTTTTTTTCATGGTAACAAATAATGCAACCACTAAAAGAACAACCACTAAAAGAATTAATATTAAATCTTTTTGTTTTGAAGTTAGAGAAAAACTCTTCTTTTCTTTAACTACTTTTTCTTCTTTTACCTCTTCTACTTTTGGTACTATTTCTTTTACTTTAACTTCTTCATGTACAATATTCTTAGTTTCTACTTTTTTAGCATTTTCTTTCTTAACACTTGCTTTAGTATCTACTTTCTTTGTATTTTGTTTATTAGTATTTTTATTTTGACCACCTTTATTATTCACTTTTTTTGTATTCTTATTTTTTGAACTTTGATTTGCCATAACAATCTTCCTCCTAATAAATAGTTTACACTTAAAAGAATAAAAAAGCAAGTATTATATTGCTTTTTTTGTTCTATTTTGTCATATTTTAATATGTTTTATGTTCACTTCAAGCTTATAATCTTGAAGTGTTGTTTTTAGCCTTAGGTCTAAAAACAACATATCAGCCATATCTATTATATATAAGCAAGATTATTTAGATACAGCTTCAGCAGATATATATCCAGTATACGTTGCATTAGCATATGAATTATCCGCAATAGTTCCATCTAACCATACATATACAGTATATGTAACTGGTGTCGTACTACTAACATCTAAATTACTTACTAAAGTAATTTTATTATTAGTATTAATTACTCCAGTACCAACTACTGTGCTACCATTAAGTACTGTATATTTAAGTGCGCCCTTTAAAATATTAGAACTTGCAGAACTTGTATTTAAATAAAGTGTTGCTGTACCTGATACATTAGTACAAGTAGATTTAAGGGCCAAACTAACTTTTGCCGATAATCCTTCAGTATAAGAACTAGCCATTTCTAGACTTCCCTTTGTACTAGCACTTCCTATTTGCTGACTTATTCCATAATCAATATCAAAACAATCTGCAGTTCCACTTATATTAATGTTATCGCTTTGCCATGATACCCATGCATAAGTAAAACCAGCAATTAATGCTATAAATAAAATAACCCCAAATATTGTTCCTACTAATTTTGCTTTCTTCATTTTTAACTCCTCTATTTCTAATAAAATAATACCATATTTTTTTAATAATAACAATATTTAAAATATTTTTTTATTTTTTTTAATTTTAGGGTTGACAAAATACCCAACTTCGTTTATTATATTAATCACCAGTTCGATATTAGGCGAATTGGTGCTAGTATCACACTAGCCAACCCCTTTTTATTCTTTTTGGG
>ERZ772883.1281-NODE-1281-length-20007-cov-3.085956_pt1 | contig 20007 bp, 15 predicted proteins | sample MGYA00580575_ERZ772883 | MGnify/ENA primary metagenome ERZ772883 (study PRJEB29015, sample SAMEA2737666) | human gut metagenome | biome: human gut; feature: human-associated habitat; material: faeces | place: China | collected 2012 ...
GTCACCAGTCTGTTCATTATAGAGATTTAACTCGGCTATGCGGGAATAATTGTCAAAGCAATGATTGGTAGATTCTACAAAACGACTGCAATACATACATATACTAAAACACAGTAGTCCTACTGCCAATCCGATGACAGAGATTATATTCTGCGCCTTGTACTTCCACAAGTTTCTAAATGCTACTTTTATATAATGTAAAGTCATAAATTATATGTGTTTATTTCAAAATCAACTCTTCTGCATCCCCAAAGGTATCATATCCGGTTGTAATTACCCAATCTCCCGGCTGTAAACCTTCTACTATTTCATATTGCTGCGGATTTTGGCGACCAATACTCAATGGCACACGGACTGCTTTTGTCTTTGATGTATTTACTTTGTAAATCCATTGTCCGCCTGTAGACTGGTAGAAGTTGCCTCGCGGAATAATGAGTGCTTGCTCCGGCTGTCCCAATTCAATCTGCACACGGAAGCTCTTGCCAACTCGTACATTATCGGGCATATCTCCTGTAAAGACAAGATCGACATCAAACATACGGTCTTTCACTTCGGGAACCACTTTTGTTATTTTCAGCGGATATTTGTTTCCCTGATAATTCACTGTAGCCGGTAATCCGGTGGTGATCCTGTCAATGTAATATTCACTAAGTGAAGTGTGGATTTTGTATTGGTCTAATACTTTTATTTCAGCAATACTTTCACCAGAGGAAACCTGTTGCCCCGGAGTGACCTTACAAAACTAAGCTGGCCTTTCAAGGGAGCTGTAATCACCAAACTATTCAACCGTTCGCAAGTACGTTCATACTTCTTCCGTTCCCGCTCCCGGTCGTTACGGATCAGTTCCTTGCGTATCATCGTAACGGCAGAATCATGCCGCAGACTCTCTTGCTGCAGGGCTGCATTTTTCAGTTTGTAGCCGTATTCATCTTCTGCTACCTGCAATTGAGCCTTACTCTTCACGCCCATCTGGAATTCTTCGCGGTCGAGAGCGATGCTTTTTTTCAGGCGTTCCAATTCGTAGTTGTTGGTAAGGGCTTGCTGTTTCAGGTTCAGACTTTTTTGTTCCATTTCAATCTCCTGCTCCTGATAGGTAATCATTTGCTTTTCCCACTCGTCGCGCTGGTCTTCAATACTACGAAGCAAATCGGGATTGGAAAGAACAAGAATAGTGTCTCCCTGTTGAAGCAAACTTCCCTCTTCACCGACAATTCTTTCCACACTTCCTGCTTCACGGGTATTGATCTTGATGGTTAGTATAGGCTGAATGAGCCCTTCCACGTCCACATATTCCATGAAATTAGACACTTTTACTTCTGCAATCTGTATATCTTCGGCATCTATCCGCAGTTTTCTGGGACCTAAAGACAAAGTAATCACATAAATCAAAAAGGCGGCAAATAAAAGCCCTCCTATCAGATAGTATCTGTAACGAATGTACCACGGTTTCTTTTCTAATTTTATATCCATGAAATTATCTGGTGTTTTACAAGTTTCTACTAGCTATGGTTCAATTTCTATTCTTTACTGACTTTTCGTTGTTCTCTATTCAATCAGAAGATGATAGTCTTCTGTCAGCATCGTATTTCGCTCAAAATCATATAGTGTCATGCTACGGAGTGTATAATATAAACTCCAATAATTATATAAAGCCGCGATGTAAGCACGACGGGAATTGTCTTTTTCGGCTATGGCGGCATTGAGATCGAGAATCGTCGATTTGCCTAACAGGTAGAGCCTGCGTGCCACATCGTTACGGCGCTGGGCCGTTTGGTCTGTTTTATAGGCTATGGCAACTTTTCCGGCCTGTATGTTGAATTGCTTGACAATCTTGGCTACGTTCAGTTCGAAATCCATCCGTTCTTGTTCCAGTTCGGTGTAAACCTTGTCGCGGTTGCTTTTGGCCACTTTCACCCGGCCTTTACCTACGCCCCAGTCCAATATCGGTATGCGTATCCCCAATGTCACCAATTGCTGGTCCATCGGGTCGCGGTAGGATTCTTTCAGCTTTTCGTTGCTTTGCGTCAGACCGAACTGTGCATATAAGGCTGCTTTAAAACCCCGGTTGGCTTTTGCCTCGGCAACGTTGCTTTCACTTTGCAGCCGGCGGCGTTCGAAAGCGCTGATATCCGGGTTGTTTTGGAAAGCAAGCTGCATGGCTTCGTTTACGTCGACTGTGAAGTGAGGAATACTGTCGTCGGGAATCACTACCAAGTTTATATTTTCGGAAATGCCCAGATAACTGCGGAGCGACTGGATATAATCGTCGACCTCGATTTGCGCATTGAGGCAGTTTGTCTGTTCGGTCAGTTTGTTGAGTTCCAATTGGAGCATTTCGTTTTCGGTGATCGTTCCGATATTGTAACGTCCTTGTGCATACCGGTAAAGCGTGTCGGCGTATACAAAATTATAGTTCGCGATTTCCAGCGAGGTCTGTGCCGTAGCCAAGTTAAAAAAGCGGTTGGTCGTATAGGCTGCTACCAGTTCGAGTGTTTCGATATAGGTCTTTTTTGCTTCTTCGTATTTGATCGGCTCGATACGGCGTTCCCATTTAAGGTCATTGAAGCCGAATAAGTCTTGTTCATATCCTACGACGACCGGAGTACTTTTGTAAGACGAGATATTGTCGGTAAACATATCCAGTCTTTCAAGTCCGGTTTTCAATAAAACCTTTCCCCCTGTAAGGGCTATATTTTGTTGGATTTCGAGGCTGGCATCGACTGAGAGTTGGTTCCGATGCACAAACTTGTCGCTACCGTCTTCCAAGGTGACAGACTGGATGGAACGGTTCAAGCTCGGATCGGAAGTAAGCGTCAGGCTCGGCAACTGTTTAGCCCGGAACGAACGCCAGTTCCAGTAAGAAGCCCTGAAAGCGTGACGGGCGGCAATCGCTTCAGGAGAATTCCGACGTGCCATTTCGATAGCTTCGCTCAATGTCAGCGTAAGTGTTTTCTGCGCCTGGAGCTGTAAGGGGAGCAGAAATAGTATTGCTATGTATATTATTTGTTTCATGGCAAAAATGAAGCAAATAATATGCCATTTTTGTAAAAGGTTGGTACTTATGTAAATAGTGATGTGAAGTGATATGGATAGGGTGCTAATCCGCACAATTTACGTGCGGATTAGCACGGTATATTCAGGCTGAAATTGTATTAAGAAACGATAGACATCTCTTTATGGTTTTGCGGGATTCTCTATCACTCTATCACGCTTTGCTTTGTAAGTATTGATAAGCATGATGTACAAGGAGTGATACATGCCGGATTCATGTATCACTCCTGTGTCACACTTGTATCAATTGAAACGGGGAACCGGTATTGTTCTGAAAGTAGCGGGAAGTGTATCTATATGTATTTGTGAGCAAGTTATTTCGTCGACATAAGGTCCTTTTTTGCAGAAAACAAGGAGGAAAAGAGTGGAAAGCAAGCAGAAATGTTCGGAAACATGCCCATCTTCCGGCATTCTACACCCGGATGTTGACGTTCCCTACACCCGGATGTTGACGCCTCGAACATCCGGGTGTAGAGAATCATTACATACTGACATGTTGTAATGAAGATGCTTATTATGCAAGAAAAGGCTATATGTATTCCAAACATTCTTAATATGTTACTATTAGCTTGCCTGTAAGTGTATGAAAAAACGTGTTATTCCGCACAAATTATGTGCAGTATCGCACATACATTCCGTATATATAATACATATCTTTGTCACGTCAAGGATGATTTTTTACACGAGATAGAATAATACCAGGAATATGAAGAACGGGAAAATATTGATTATAGATGATAACGAAGATGTCCTCTTTGCGTTGAATCTGTTGCTTGAACCTTATGTGGAACAGATAAAAGTGACGACGCAGCCGGAACGGATCGAGCATTTTATGTCGACATTCGTGCCCGATGTTATTTTATTGGATATGAATTTCCGGCGGGATGCGATCAGCGGACAGGAGGGGTTCTTTTGGCTCGAAAAGATAAAGGCCGCCGACCCCGATGCCGTGGTTCTTTTTATTACGGCCTATGCAGATACGGAAAAGGCCGTACGTGCCATAAAGGCGGGGGCTACCGACTTTATTCCGAAACCCTGGGAAAAAGAAAAACTGCTTGCTACTCTCTCGGCAGCCTTGAAACTGCGTGAAAGCCGTACGGAAATCAATACATTGAAACAGCGGGTCGAGGCATTAGGAAGCCCTGATGATACCGGCTTTGAGATTATCGGTGAGAGCGATGTCATGCAGGATTTGTTTGCCACGATTGCCAAACTGAAGGATACGGATGCCAATATTCTGATTTTAGGCGAAAACGGGACTGGAAAGGATCTGATTGCACGCGCTCTTTTTCATCATTCGCCCCGTTGCAACCAGGTTTTTATCAGTATCGATCTAGGGAGTATCCCGGAACAATTATTTGAAAGCGAATTGTTCGGATATGAAAAAGGAGCTTTCACGGATGCACGGCGCGATAAGCCCGGACGTATGGAAGTGGCTTCCGGTGGGACCCTGTTTCTGGATGAAATCGGTAATTTGAGCTTGCCGATGCAGGCGAAGTTATTGACAGCTATCGAGAAAAGGCAGATTCTCCGTCTGGGTGCTACCCGTTCCGTGCCGATCGATGTCCGGCTGATCTCTGCCACGAATATGGACATCCATGCGATGGTACAGGAAGGAACTTTCCGGCAGGATTTGTTGTACCGGATCAATACGATCGAGTTGCATATCCCTCCACTCCGCGAACGGGGAAATGATATCTTGCTGTTGGCCGATTATTTTCTGGATTGTTATGCCCGCAAGTATAAGAAAAAGATAGGAGGGCTTACCAGAGATGCGAAAACGAAATTGCAAAGCTATGCATGGCCGGGCAATGTCCGCGAACTGCAACATGCGATCGAGCGTGCCGTGATTCTTTCGGATGGTCCCATGCTGAGACCTGAAAACTTTATGCTGCATCCTGCACCAGCCCAAAAGAAAGGGGAGCCGGAAGAATTGAACCTGGGCGTTCTCGAAAAAGAAGCGATTGAACGAGCCCTCCGCCGGGCGGACGGGAATATCACGCGTGCTGCCGAGCTGCTGGGAATCACCCGTTTTGCCTTGTACCGGAAATTGGATAAGTTGGGCCTATGAAACGATATCTCCTTTTTCTGAAGATCGGGTTGCTGGTCGGGCTATCTCTTTTAATTGCCTTTCTGCTTTTGAAGGAATTGTATTTTACGGCTGTCATGTGTTTTATAATCTTGCTGGGAACTGCTTTTTCCCTTTATCAGGATCAGCGGAAAATGCTTCAGAAGATGGAGCATCTGATTGCCAACATCCACTATGGAGATATGAATCTGTCTTTTCCTATCCCTTCGACAGACGGGCCCGAAGCCAACCTGACGCGTGCCATGAATGAAGCGCTATCTGCTTTTCGGACCCGTCTGTACAATGTGGTGGTGGCGGAGGCGGAGACAGAAGCCTGGCAAAAGCTGATCCGTGTCTTGACGCATGAGATCATGAATTCTATCGCTCCTATCATTTCCTTGTCGGAAACGGTGACGGAACGTGCGAGTTCCAACGGGTTGAACGAGCGGGATTACAGCATTATGTTGCAAGCCATGCAAACGATACACCGTCGGAGCAAGGGGTTATTGGATTTTGTTGAAAATTATCGGAAACTGACTCGTATTCCGGTTCCGATGCAGCAGTTGTTTCCGGTTTCCTCTCTTTTTGACGATTTAAGGGGGCTGTATCCTGCCGGTGCTGTTTCGTTCTCTTTCTCTGTCCGGCCGGTAGACTTGCGTATTTATGCGGATCGTGCCATGATTGAACAGGTGTTGATAAACCTGTTGAAAAATGCAGTCGAGGCATGCCAGGAACGTCCTTATCCCGAAGTCCGGGTGAATGCGTTCAGGCGTGAAGGTGTTCCGGTGATTACGGTCTCCGACAACGGATACGGCATTGTGCCGGAAGCGATGGATAAGGTATTTGTTCCGTTTTTTACAACTAAACAAGGTGGTTCGGGAATCGGTCTGAGTGTTTGCCGTCAGATCATGAACCGGCATGGCGGTAGTATTTCCGTTATTTCAGAAGAAGAGAAAGGAACTACTTTCACTTTGCAATTTCCCCAGACGCGTGTGTTGTAAGGGAGAGATATTGGACAATGATTTTTTTCAATTCCGCCGGTTTGATCGGCTTGGCCGCATATCCGTTGAAGCCGTTTTGCTTTACTCGCTGCTCATCCTCTGAAAAAGCAAAAGCGGTTACGGCAATAATAGGAATGTCGGAGTCTTCTTTTCTGATTTCGACAGTTGCCTCATATCCGTCCATGTCCGGCATCTTGAGATCCATCAGGATAAGGTCGGGACGGTGTTCGCGATAAAGCCGGACGGCTTCGTTACCATCGTGGGCATGCAATAGGTCGTATTCTTTCAGGACCGCACGGATCAGTATGTAGTTGCTTTCGTTGTCTTCTGCGATCAGCAGCGTCGCTTTTTTCGGATTCGTGTTGTCGATTACAGCATCTTCGTTTACCGCCGTTTTTATCGACTGAACGTCAATGCCATGAATGACGGTATCCGGCAAAGTGAACCAGAAAGTCGAACCTTTCCCCAATTGGGATTCCGCACCGATCTCACCGCCCATTTTTTTGACGATCATCTGGCAGATGGCAAGTCCCAGGCCTGTCCCTTGTGCAAAGCTGTTCAGTTTTACGAAACGGTTGAACACAAGATCTTTCTTCTCCGGTTCTATGCCACATCCCGTATCTCTGACGTAGAATAACAGTTTATCGTCTTTATGCCGGTAGCCGAACCGGATGCTTCCTTCTTTCGTAAACTTGATCGCGTTGTTGATGAAGTTCGTGATGACTTGTGCCAATCGGTTCTTGTCCGACATGATGATGCAATAAGGCATTTTTTCGACAAAAGAAATCTGTACCCCTTCGGGTGCTTTTAGGCGGGACGATTGCTCGATATCGGATAATAGGGCGTTGATGTCTATCTCAGAGTCGGTAAATTCCAATGTGCCGGCCTCGATTTTGGCTACGTCCAGGATATCGTTGATTAGTTGCAGGAGCAATTCATTGTTGCTGCTGATGATATTGATATATTCATTCCGTTCCTCTTCGTCCTCCGCCATGGTCAGCAGGTTGGAGAAACCGACAATTGCATTCAGCGGCGTACGGATCTCATGGCTCATATTGGCCAGGAAAGCCGATTTCAAACGGTCGGATTCTTCTGCCTTGTCTTTGGCTTTTCTCAGTTCTATTTCGTCTTCTTTCTGTTTGTCGATCAGGATCAGTAATTTATTTTTCAGCTTGCTGGTGCGCAGGTAAAAGTAAAGCACCATGATCAGGAACAGTAACAACACGATTGCGACCAACAATAGGATTTCAAATTTATATTGGACGAATAATCCCACTTCGGTATTAATAAATACGGAATGAGGAGGCAGTTCTTTTGTCGAGATGTGCCTTTCTTTCAGTTTCTTGGCATCGAATGTATATAGGTTCGGAATTGTTTCTGTGTCCAATTTTTCAGGATGTTCCTTTAAAAGGTGGAGAGCCTGACGGGCCAGATCTTTTCCTATGGAGCGGTATTGGGGTATACAGCCTCCGATTGCCCAATGCCCCAGCCCGATGGAAGTCAGTGAAAATGCCGGTACTTTGGGATTTGCCAACATCATGGTGTAAGTTGCGTTGCCGACATAGTATCCGTCATTGACGTCTACACGCCAGGTTCCCAGAAGAATGATGCTTTGCGGGGGTAACTGCTTGATCTCCTCGATGATGTTATAGATGTCGTTCTTACGCCCGTCCAAAGGGATGAAGTCTATCCCCTTTATTTTGCCGATTTCCTTTTTTACCAGGGCTTGGAGAGAAATACCGCCATAGCTGTTGTCTGTGATAAGGGCAAAATGTTTGGTGCTCGGATACAATTTCCGGACCAGTTCTATATTGGCTTTGATATCATAGTTGTAGACGAATCCAGCCAGGTTTCTTCTCTTGTTTTTCAGGTCTTCTACATTTACACTTTCGGGAGTCCATTCCGCTACGTTTATATTACTGTCAGGTAATAAGACGGCATTTCGGCTGACCATGCCGCAAAGTATCGGAATATCTCGGATTATGCTGTCATCTTGAGAAAGGTAGGAGGCCCATCCTTCTTGTCCGAGTATAACGATCAGGTTAGGGCTGTTTTCTCCCTGATATTTGTTCAGCAGTTTACGCATTCTTTCCTTCCAGAGGGGAGCTTCGGGCAGGCTTTTGCAGTTCATGTTCTCGATTACGACAGGCGAGTTTCCCCCCTGTTTCTTATACTCTTCCATGAATTCGGAAATATTTTGCGTCGTATTGCGTGTGTCGGGATTGTAAGAACTGATGATCAGGATAGAGTTATTTTCATCAGCATGGACCCGGCATGTGAAGAGTAGGCATATGACAGTGAAAAAAAATAGCCATCTGTACATTACTTTGTAGTCTGATGATTTGCCCATTAAGTAAATTTTATTCTAAACTCCCAAATAGATTCCTTTTGAATCCCGCATGCAAAAATAGGAATTATTTGGTATAAGCTTACATAAATCAACACTTTTCTAAAATTCGATCATGAGTCCTATGCTGGGTAATAGGGTCCCGGTACGTCGTTCTACAGGTTTTAGTTCATATCGTTGTTGGTCGAGAGGTGCGTCCGGATTTAGGATTTTACCTGTTTTGATATACACATCCTGTTCTTTATATTTGGAATTCAGAATATTCTGAATGTCAATATAGGCCCCCAACATGAACTTTTTCAGATAGAAGGTCTTGTCTATCCGGATATCCAGTTGGGTGAAAGGTTTTAACCGTTCGCTGTTGAAGCGGCTGTAATCGTAATAGAGACTGCCGCTGGCGTCCCAAGCTTCGACCAGGCTACTTTTTTCAACATCGTAAGGGGTATAGGGCGCACCGCCCACAACTCTTAGTTTGGCTCCGATATCCCAGTTTTTAGGCAGTGCGTAGGTCCCGCTGAATGTAAAGAGATGGCGGTTGTCCCAAGCTGACGGAATGTATTTTCCGCTCCCGCGTCCATCCTTGAATTCGCTCCGTACATAGGTGTAGGAAGAGATAAAAGTCAGCCCTTTATAATTATACCACCGGCCGGTAAGTTCGAGGCCGTATGCTCTTCCGGTGGCAGTCGAGTTGACTGCTTCGTTTCCTAAAACCCCGTAGTCCGTACCTTTGGAGGCGAGTGGAATACTATCGACTAATGACATCGGGTATTGGTCGTATTTCTTGTAAAAACCTTCTGCCGAGAATTTCAGATACGAGGAAGGGCGATACTCCAGTCCGAGTCCTGCCTGGTCGCTTCGGATATAAGTCAGGTGGTTGGCTTTATTCAGGTAATTACCTTGATTGTCTTTGAATCCTAGAACCGTGTAAGGTGGCAATTCGTAATATCTGCCGATGCTTCCGTTCAGATAGACCGCTCCAAACAAACGGTAGGAAAGGGAGAGACGGGGCGAGAGTTGATCCAGGAGGTTGTTCATCTCCGGCGAATAGTCGTTGGCATCCGCCCGTACTCCTAAAGAAGCAGTGAAACGCTCGTTGTCGCTTTCGTATATGGCTGTGGCATAAAGCCCCCATTTCAAAAGTCCTAGATCTGTGTGATAGTTGATCACTCTGGGGATCGTGGTGAACTGTTTCTGGTATGTACGATTGGTGTAGGTCGCATATTCGAGGTTTCCGCCGACATTCAGCCGGAAGAAAGGAAAACGGAATATATTTTCACTGCGCAGTTTATTTTCGATTTCGTCCGAACGGTAATTGAGAGTCAGGTTCTCTTCCGAACTTTCGTCATTATCCCTGTATTTGATATTCTTATTGTTTAACTGGCTCCGGCTGACAATTAGCGAATAGATGTTTTTGCCAGAGTAATGTTTGTAAACAGCTCCTAATGTGTATGTCTTTTGCTTGACCACCGGCAGGTAGGCTAAGATATACTGGTTCTTTTCACTCATGTCTTCCATACCGGTGTTGAGTTTCATGTCGTCTATGGCTCCCAATCCCAGAATAGCCAGTTCGTTTTTCCGGTCGAATGTATGTTTCACTTTGAATTGTGCGTCTGTGAAGGTCGGCAGGAAAGGCAGTCCGATCATGTCGAACAGGAACTGAAGGTATGAACGGCGAATAGACACTTGGTAGGTCGTCTTCTTGCCGGCCGGTCCGTTGGCAGAGAATCCGATATCCGAAGCTCCTATCACTCCCCGTAGGGAGAATTTTTCTTTGTTTCCGTCCTGCAACTTGAAATCAAGAACCGAGCTAAGAGCGTTTCCACGCGCGGCAGGATAGGCTGCAGAGTAGAAATCGACTTCGCGTATGAAATCTGGGTTAATGATCCCGACAGGACCTCCGGATGCTCCCTGTGTGGAGAAGTGGTTGATGTTCGGTATTTCTACGCCATCGAGAAAGAAACGGTTTTCAGACGGTCCTCCTCCTCTGACCATCAGGTCGTTTCGGAAAGCAGCCGTAGATGCCACACCAGGAAAAGATTGCACGACCCTGGATATGTCCCGGTTTCCTCCGGCACTTTTCTCGATCTCTTTGAACCCGATCACGCGCAGTCCGAGCGGACTTTCTGCCGTCTTGCGGAAAGGAGAGGCGACAATGCTCACTTCTTGCAGGCTTTCACTACTTTCTTCCAGTTCGATCGGAAAAAACATGTCCTTGTTGGAAATTCTGAATTCAGCCGTAACTGTTGGTTTATAACCGATAAAGGAGGCTTGCAGGCGATAGCTTCCGGGAGAGACTCCGGTGATCTCGAATTGGCCGATCGAATCAGTGACAGTCCCTTCTATCGTGTTCCAGATGACCACATTGGCGAAGCTAACCGGTTCGCCGTTGGCGGCATCTTTTACAATCCCTTTTATTGAATATGTTTGTTGGGCCTGCATCATTTGTAAACCCGTAAACATCAAGAGTAAAAAAAAGATAAATTTTTTGGTCATCTTTGATTCTTGTTATGGTTACAAAGGTATATAAAAACCGGGATTAAAAACTTACCTTTGCAGGCATATTATAGAAATACATGCAGAACGCAACGAATCATATCAAACGGGAATTGCAACTGACGGCGGATGGGAGCCATACGCTTTTTATCCCCGAAATGGACGAACACTACCATTCTGTGAACGGCGCCGTGCAGGAGTCGCGCCATGTCTTTATTGAAGCTGGGTTACACCATCTGGAACGGAAAGAAATCGTCGTTCTGGAAATAGGTTTCGGTACTGGGCTCAATGCCTTCTTGACTTTGTTGGATGCCGAGGTGCATCAACGGAAAATATATTACTATTCGGTTGAACTTTATCCGCTTGATATGGACGTGATCGAGAGCTTGAATTACGGCGAAATGATCTGTGCCGGACGGAAAGATGTTTTCCAAGCCTTGCATCAGGCGGAATGGAATGTTGCGGTCCAGGTTACGGATTTCTTTGGACTGCATAAAATACAAGGAGACAGTAATACGTGTGCTTTGCCGGATCGGATCGACCTGGTCTATTTTGATGCGTTCGCTCCCGATAAGCAGCCGGAGATGTGGAATCAGGAAATCTTCAACCGACTGTATGCCCGCATGACCGGAGGCGGTGTTTTGACAACCTATTGTGCGAAAGGTGTCGTCAGACGTATGATGAAAGAAGCCGGATATTCTGTCGAAAGAATACCCGGCCCCCCAGGAAAACGCGAAATGCTTCGCGCTATTAAATTATAAAAGAGCTTCTATTTTAGATACGAATGTAGTTTTAGGAGCAGCACCTACCTGTTTATCTACTACCTTGCCGTCTTTGAAGAAAAGAACGGTCGGAATATTACGGATGCCAAATTGTGCAACCACGTCGTTGTTGTTGTCTACATCCATTTTGCCGATAGTAACACGGCCTTCATATTCGGTAGCCAGTTCATCGATGATCGGACCAACCATGCGGCAAGGACCACACCATTCAGCCCAGAAGTCAAGGACCATAGGCTTACCAGAGTTTACCAACTCTTCAAAATTTGCATCTGTAATTTGTAGTGCCATATCTTTAATTATGAATTATATATTCGAATTTTGTGCAAAAGTACAAATTCTTTTATACCATACAAATACTACCCGTTAATTTTAAAATCCATATTCTCGTTCGTTTGCAAGAATTCGACTAGGTTGCGTGTGACATTAAGCCGTATGTTTTGTGAGAAAAAATTCTGTATGACATTATGTTCGCCGTCAACCACCTTGAAATATAACAGGCTCTGACCCGGATTGTTTTTAATCAAGGTCGACAGTTCGTTTATGGTCGGTTCGTCCAAATCGTGGATCGGGACCGTGATACTGATCTTTTCGATCAGGCGGTCTTTCTCTTCCTGCAGCAATTGGATGGCCCCGATAGACAAGCTAAGGCGACCTGAATTGTAGCGGTCTTCCACACGCGCCTTGATCAGCAGGTACATGCCGCGCTTGCCGAATTTGCTGTAATCGACGTAATCTTTACCGAATAATGCTATTTCGCCGCTACCGGTAAAATCTTCTATCTTGATAATGCCGTAAGGATTCCCTTTTTTGGTCATCCCTTCGCGGAAGTCCGTAACGATACCGCCGAACAGCAAGTCTTTGCCTACCAGGTTTTCCTTGTCGTTTATTTCCGCCATGCCGGTATTACAAACATATGTCAGAATAATACGGTATTCATCCAACGGATGGGCGGAAAGATAGATACCGACCAGTTCTTTTTCTTTATTCAGGCGTTCGAGGTCGCTCCAACGTTCACATTTGGGAATCTCCGGTTTGGCGATGGCGATAAAAGCATCTCCTCCGAACAGGGAATTGGTAGCCGTGCTCTTGTCTGTCTGGAACTTATTGCCATAGCGAACCAGTGTTTCAAGGAATATTTCTCCTTTTCCGGTTTCGGCAAAGAACTGTTCCCGCTGGATGCCGAAATTGTCAAAAGCACCGGCTAATGCCAGCGATTCGATGTTTTTCTTGTTGCAGGCAGTCAGGTTGACACGTTCCACAAAATCAAAGATATCTTTGTACGGACCGTTTTTCCTCCGTTCTTCAATGATATTCTGCACGGCGGCTTCGCCGACACCCTTCACAGCACCCAGACCGAAGCGGATGTTCTTATTCTTGTCCACACTGAACTTCAGGATCGACTCGTTCACGTCCGGTCCGAGCACCTGAATGCCCATCGCCTTACATTCGTCCATGAATTTCGTGATATCCACAATATTCGATAAACTTCGGCTCAAGACGGCAGCCATATACTCGGACGGGTAGTTCGCTTTCAAAAAAGCTGTCTGATAGGCTACCCATGAGTAGCAGGTGGCATGGCTCTTGTTGAAGGCGTATGAGGCGAATTTTTCCCAGTCGGACCATATCTTCTGCAAAGTTTCTTCCTTGTAACCATTCGTCTTTCCACCCGCCATGAATTTGGATTTCAGGTGGTTCATCTTTTCGATCAGCTTCTTACCCATTGCCTTACGGAGGGCGTCACTCTCGCCACGGGTGAAGTTCGCTAACAGACGTGACAGAAGCATGACCTGCTCCTGGTAGACGGTGATGCCATATGTGTCTTTCAGATACCGCTCCATGACGGGAATATCGTACTTGATTTCTTCTTTTCCCTGTTTACGGGCGATAAAGGAAGGAATATAATCCATAGGTCCCGGACGATACAGGGCGTTCATCGCGATCAAGTCTTCGAATTTAGACGGTTGCAGTTCTTTCAGGTACTTCTGCATACCAGCGGATTCAAACTGGAAGGTACCTGTGGTTTTCCCGTCGCAATACAGTTTGTAAGTTGCCGGATCTTCCAGACTGATATGATCGATATCCAGGTCATGGCCGGTCGTCAGCCGGATGTTTTCAATTGCTTCCTTGATGATGGACAGTGTTTTCAGTCCTAAGAAGTCCATCTTGATCAAACCGGTCTCTTCGATCACCGAACCTTCATATTGGGTGACGAGCATCTCTTCACCGGTATCTTTGTCCTTGGCCGTACTGACAGGTACGACATCCGATATATCGTAACGTCCGATAATGACGCCGCAGGCATGTACACCTGTGTTGCGCACGTTACCTTCCAGCATTTGGGCATATTTCAAGGTGTCGCGTGCCAGCGGGTCGTTTCCGGTAGCCGCTTCTTTCAGCTCCGGCACATAATTGATCGCATCCTTCAGCTTGAACTTCTTCATATCCGGAATCTTGTCCGGAACGAGTTTTGCGAGGCGGTTCGATTCGGCAAGCGGAAGCTTCTGTACACGTGCGACATCCTTGATGGCCGATTTGGTCGCCATCGTACCATACGTGATGATATGCGCTACACGTTCGGCCCCGTATTTTTCCGTTACCCAACGGAGTACTTCCCCGCGGCCGTCATCGTCGAAGTCGGTATCGATATCGGGGAGGGAAATACGGTCCGGATTCAGGAAACGTTCGAACAGCAAGTCATATTTGATCGGGTCGATGCGGGTGATCCCCAGACAGTAGGCAACAGCCGAACCGGCTGCCGATCCACGGCCGGGACCGACCGAAACGCCCAGTTCTTCGCGGGCGGCCCGGATGAAGTCTTGCACGATCAAGAAGTAACCGGGGAACCCCATCGTCTTCATGATGTGCAACTCGAAGTTCAGCCGCTCCTTGACTTCGTCGTTCAGAAATCTTTGCCCCGTCGTATGTGATCTTTTTCAGGTAGTCGGCTTCCAGTTTGATGCGGTATAGTTTTTCGTAACCGCCTAATTTTTTTATTTTGTCGTGTGCGGCCTCTTCACTCAGGACAACGTTTCCGTTTTCATCGCGGGTGAATTCGTCGAATAAGTCCTGTTCGGTGAATTTCTGGCGATATTCTTCTTCCGTCCCGAAATCTTCCGGGATGGCGAAGGTCGGCATGATAGGACCGTGGTCGATGGAGTAGAATTCCACCTTGTCGGCTATTTCCAGTGTGTTGCTGAGGGCTTCAGGAATATCAGAAAAGATGGTATTCATCTCTGCTGTCGTCTTCATCCATTCCTGTTTGGTGTAGCGCATACGGTTCGGGTCATCCAAATCTTTACCCGTACTAAGGCAGATTAGGCGGTCGTGAGCTTCCGCATCTTCCGCATTGACGAAATGAACGTCGTTGGTCGCGATAACCTTGATATTGTGTTTACGCGCCAGTTCCAGAATCGCCTTGTTTGCCGTAACTTGGTGGGGGTATACATCTTGTGCGGCGTTCGGGTCATGTGTCTCGTGTCGCTGTATTTCCAGATAGTAATCTTCTCCGAACAGGTTCTTGAACCAAAGGACCGATTCTTCGGCCTTGTCCATCCGTCCGTTCAGGATATGCTGCGGAATTTCCCCACCGATACAGGCGGAGCAAATGATCAGGTCTTCATGATATTTTTCCAACAACTCCTTGTCGATGCGCGGACGTCCGTAAAATCCTTCCGTCCAGGATAAGGAAACCATCTTGATCAAATTTTTGTAACCGTTCAGGTTCTTAGCCAGCACGATCAAGTGCCATCCGCTTCGGTCGTTCTGTGAAGCAAGCTTGCTATGCCGTCCGTTACGAGCACAATAGCACTCGCAACCGAAGATCGGTTTGAATATTTTTTTCTTCTCTTCTTCGATCTTTGCAGGTATTTCTTCAAGGCGGGCTTGCTCTTCGGCGGTCAGTTCCGTTTTACTTTTTAGCTCTTTTAGCTCTTTTTCATAGTCCTTGATGGCTCCTAACGGCTTGCCGTTTTTTTTGGATACCTTGTTGAAGAACTCTTTTATTCCGAACATCACACCATGGTCAGTGACGGCAATCGCCGGCATACCATCCTTTTGCGCTTTGTCAATCAAAGCGTCGATCGATGCTTGTCCGTCCAGCAGTGAATACTGGGTATGTACGTGCAGATGTATAAACGGTTCCATATGGGGTCTTAATCTTTTTTATTTCGGCCTATAAAGATACGGGTTATTTTATAAATTTATTCTATCGGCTGCAATAATCCGGTTGAAAAACTCTATCTTTGCTTTTAATAACTCAGAGATTAGCAATATGAGAAAAATTATATTTATCGCCTTTTGGGCAATGTTGATGATTATGCCGGCTGTCGGTCAAGTTACTTTCGGCGTGCGTGCGGGTGGTGCTTATTCTTCTCTGGTGCAAAAAGTTGAAGGGACATACAATGCAGGTGCCCGTTTCGGTTTCAGCTTGGCCGGACTTGCCGATATACATTTATATAAGGGCTTGTCTTTGCGTCCCGAACTGGCGTTTGTGAACCAAGGTGGTTCTTTCTACTCTAATCCGCAGGTGGAAGGGGCAAAGAATTCTTTCAATAAATGCAGTTACTATTCTATCCAGGTTCCGGTGAACTTGGCTTATACCTTTATTATAAATGATGTGCAGTTGGGCGTTTATGCCGGTCCGGCTCTCGACTTCTCTCTTTTTGGAAAGATGAAAACTGAAAACCAGAACGTCGATATCCATTTCGGCCAGACCAAGGAGGCTGATCTCAAAACATTTGATCTGGGTGTCAATGTCGGCTTGCGTGTGGATTACAGTCGCTACTTCTTTTCCGTCAGCGCCCTTTGCGGCACACTGGATCGTCGCGCTATAGAACGCGAAGGCGAATCTTCCCTCTATCAGAACAACGTGACGTTGTCGTTGGGGTATATGTTCCGGTAAATATTTATTACTCCGGCATACCGAAAACGAGATGATCCTTCTTTGTCATTTAGACGGAGAAAGGATATATTTCTTGATGTAAAATATTAGATGCTTTTTATGTCCGGTCTATAGCATCTTTTTCCTGAATTTGACCTACTTGTGTAAATTCTTTCTACGAAAAGTTTTGTGTTTTGCAGAAAAACCGTACCTTTGCAAGCCGAATATTATCAAAATTGTACTAAGAGTTTAATTTTTAGCACGTTGTTATGTCAAGTGTCCGTGGTGACAGCGCATGCGAGGATTGGATTCTTGTTTTTTAGAGTTATTAATTTATTAATTTTTTAAGCAAGTGGATACTTTAAGTTTTAAGACCATTTCTGCAAACAAAGCAACTGTAAACAAAGAGTGGGTCATTGTTGACGCCGAAGGACAGACTTTGGGACGCCTTTGCGCAAAGGTAGCGAAGCTTTTGCGTGGTAAGTACAAACCCAATTTTACTCCGCACGTTGATTGTGGTGATAACGTAATTATCATCAATGCAGACAAAATCGTTCTGACAGGTAATAAGTGGAACGATCGTATTTATTTGAGATATACCGGATATCCCGGTGGACAGATCGCTTATACGCCGGCTGACTTACAGGCTAAAGGTGACGACCGTCTGTTCCGTAAAGTAGTAAAAGGTATGCTTCCGAAGAATCGTCTGGGTGCTAAACTGTTGAACAATCTGTATGTATATGCAGGAACAGAGCACAAACACGAAGCTCAGCAGCCTAAATTAATCGATATAAACTCATATAAATAATCACAATGGAAGTAGTAAATGCAATAGGAAGACGTAAGGCAGCAGTTGCTCGCGTATTCGTAAGCGAAGGTACAGGAAAGATTACTATCAACAAACGTGATCTGGCTAATTACTTTCCTTCTACAATCCTTCAGTTCATTGTTAAGCAGCCGCTCGCAAAGCTGAACGTTGCAGAACAATATGATATCAAGATCAACCTCGATGGAGGTGGCTTCAAAGGACAGTCTGAGGCAGCTCGCTTGGCTATCGCTCGCGCACTGGTTAAGATCAATCCGGAAGACAAATCCGCTCTTCGTGCAGAAGGTTTCGTTACTCGTGACCCGCGTGCTGTTGAACGTAAGAAACCGGGACGTCCTAAAGCTCGTAAGAGATTCCAGTTCAGTAAACGTTAATCTTATTTGTGAGTCCCTTACAAGTATAGCAAAGCGTTTAGTATCTAAATTATCAGGATTGACATACAGGAGGACTACCTGATGATTGAGTTAAACAAAAGAAAGTAAACGATTTTAAGAAAAAAACAATGTCAAGAGTTAATTTTGATCAGTTATTAGAAGCTGGCGTACACTTCGGACACTTAAAAAGAAAGTGGAACCCTGCAATGGCTCCTTATATCTTCATGGAGCGTAATGGTATTCATATCATTGACTTATATAAAACAGTTGCTAAAGTAGACGAAGCAGCAGAAGTAATGAAGAACCTTGCAAAACAAGGTAAGAAAGTACTTTTCGTTGCTACTAAAAAACAAGCTAAACAGGTTGTCGCTGATAAGGCTTCTTCTGTAGGTATGCCTTACGTTATCGAACGCTGGCCGGGTGGTATGTTGACCAACTTCCCGACTATCCGTAAAGCTATCAAGAAGATGGCTACTATCGATAAGATGACAAAAGATGGTACATTTGATAATCTTTCTAAGAGAGAAAAACTTCAGATCACTCGCCAGCGTGCTAAGTTGGAAAAGACCTTAGGTTCTATCGTGGACCTGACTCGTCTTCCGTCAGCTTTGTTCGTCGTTGACGTAATGAAAGAGCATATCGCAGTTCGTGAAGCTAACCGCTTGGGGATTCCTGTATTCGGTATGGTTGATACAAACTCCGACCCGAACAATATCGACTACGTGATTCCGGCTAACGATGACGCTACAAAATCTGTAGAAGTTATCTTGGGAGCTATCTGTGAAGCAATGAACGAAGGTTTGCAGGAACGTAAAGCTGAAAAGATCGATACAGAAGCTGCCGGTGAAGGCGAAGCTCCTAAAAGAGAACGCAAAGCTAAAGCTGCTGTAAAGAAAGAACGTACTAAGAAGGAAGACGACGAAGCTCTGAATGCTAACGTTGCTGACAAATTCGCTAAGGACGAAGAGTAATTCAATTGACAATTGAAAATTGACAATTGAAAATTAAGAGAAACATAAAATGAAACGATGGGCAATTGGCTTTTGACTTGAATTGTCAATTGTCAATTGTCCATTGTCAATTAATAAAGTAAATATTTAATAAATAAGAAAATAAGATTATGGCTGTAACTATGGCTGATATTACCAAGCTGCGCAAAATGAGTGGAGCTGGTATGATGGACTGCAAGAAGGCTTTGACCGAATCTGATGGTGATATCGAAAAGGCAATGGAAATTATCCGTAAAAAAGGACAGGCTATTGCTGCTAAGCGTTCTGACCGTGAAGCTGCTGAAGGTTGCGTATTGGCAAAGAAAGATGGCGAATTCGCTGCTATCATCGCTTTGAAGTGCGAAACAGACTTTGTGGCTAAGAATGAAGATTTCATCGCACTGACTCAGGCTATCTTGGATGCTGCTGTGGCTAACAAGTGCAAGACTCTGGACGAAGTGAAGGCTTTGCCGATGGGTAAAGGCACTGTACAGGATGCTGTTACCGACCGTAGCGGTATCACGGGCGAAAAGATGGAATTGGACGGCTATAACGTAGTGGAAGGCGCTTATACCACTGTTTATAACCACATGGGTAAGAATCAGTTGTGTACGATCGCTGCGTTTAATAAGGAATCTGAAGAAGCTGCTCACAACATCGCTATGCAGATCGCAGCCATGAACCCGATCGCTATCGATGAAGCCGGTGTTCCTGAATCTGTAAAAGAACAGGAAATCCAAGTGGCTATCGAGAAGACTAAAGCTGAACAGGTACAGAAAGCTGTTGAAGCTGCCCTGAAGAAAGCTGGAATCAACCCGACACACGTTGACAGCGAAGACCATATGGAAAGCAACATGGCTAAAGGCTGGATCACGGCTGAAGATGTTGCCAAAGCAAAAGAAATCATTGCTACTGTTTCTGCTGAAAAAGCAGCAAACTTGCCTCAGCAGATGATCGAGAACATCGCTAAGGGGCGTCTTGGCAAATTCTTGAAGGAAGTTTGCTTGCTGAACCAGGAAGATATCATGGATGGCAAGAAGACTGTAAAAGAAACAATGAAGGAAGCTGATCCTGAATTGCAGATCTTGGCATTCAAACGCTTTACTTTGCGTTCCGAATAATTTTGCTACGGCAGTTTGAAATAAAAAAGGAGATGTTTTCAAAAAACATCTCCTTTTCTGTTTTTTAGACACGGAT
>ERZ772883.1292-NODE-1292-length-19881-cov-19.380006_pt1 | contig 19881 bp, 17 predicted proteins | sample MGYA00580575_ERZ772883 | MGnify/ENA primary metagenome ERZ772883 (study PRJEB29015, sample SAMEA2737666) | human gut metagenome | biome: human gut; feature: human-associated habitat; material: faeces | place: China | collected 2012 ...
TCACCTCCCCATAGGGAATGGCCCGAAGGGCTGCCCACACCTTTTCCTGGAAAGGTGTGCCATGGGTCCGCAGGGGAATGTCAAAGGTTTTCCGCTTCCCCTGGAAATATTCATCCAGCTCCCGGAACACAGCAAGCGCCAGCCCCTCCGGCGCCTCTCCCACTGCTTTCTTCTCCGCCATCTTCAGCGCCGTCACGGCGTCTTCTTCATAGGTAAGCTCCATATCTCCAAAGGGAGAATGATACACGGCAGTCTTCATGGCCCTCTTCCTTTCTTACATTTTTACACAGAGTATCATCAATTCTTTTGCTGAATCCAGTATACCATGGAAAAACAAAAGAAAGAGCCGTTGGCAATGGAATGATCTAACAAAAAGAAAGCCGCTTCACGGAAAAATGTGGAAAACCGGCATCATAATGCCCTAAAAAATGTGAAAATTCGGCAGTTTAAGCTGTAAAAAGCGTGCTCATTAATCTTTAATAAATATATTTCCATCCTATACAATAAGCAAAAGTAAAAGCCCTGTCATTGAATCGACAATGCAAGATGTAGTATAATTTTGCTCAAAAAGTTTTTAGTAAAATCTATATGACTAAAACGTCAAGCAGGAGATAAGTCCCTGTCCATAGGAAAGGTGGAAATGAAATAGCTTCACAAAATACATGGCTCCCCAAATCAGGAAGCGGTGCTGATTGATGAACAGCGGCAAATCAATAAAATTGAACTGAGTTTTAACAAAGTTTCATAATAAAATAAGGCAGAGACACCCCCTCCCCGTAAGTCAGCCCCTCTCCTGACCACCTCATATCCCCGATGTTCGAAGAAAGGTCTGTCCGTGATAGACGTATGAGTAATAACCGTATGCCCGGCAGCTTCTTCTAGCAGGGCACAATGGACAGAAGCAATTCCTCTATGCTGATATTCTTCATGAACAAACAGTCTGTTCAGATAACCGAACCGGTCCATATCTCCAAGCCCTACAATTACACCCTTTTCCACAGCTACTACCGTATGATGGACCAGAAAAGACGCATTCCACGCCTGCAGATCCACCGCTCCATCAGTCCAGCTGCTCCTCTGTGTAGTCTTTGGCATTCACACTGTGCACAGGCCGGAAAACAAAGCGGCCAGATGCCCGCAGTCCGATGGCCTGTAATTTCGTAATATCATATTCCTTTCGGGCCCATATCGAACGCCCCATCTCCCCTTCATGCTGAAAGCCTGCTCACTATTCGCTATCCCTATCTTATCATATCCCGGAGCGCCGGCCGCCCGCACACGAACTGGTTACGCGGGCGTCATGATGGAGAAAAGTGAACTTACAAGGAATTTTCCTATTCTAAAATTCTCATATTGCCTATGCTATAATAAATAAGTAAATATTGAAGAAATTATGGGTGGTTTTAACCATAATATCATTTATGCTTTTTTATCAAAAATTACTGGCTGTAATTTTTATATTTTTGCTGCCGACCATGCTGCTTTTTACCATATTCAGTTAAGTCTGAAGGGAAAAATTGCTATACAGTATATCAAAAGTTAAGTGAGGAGTTGCTTTGTTATGGGAAATGCTATTTCGGGAAAAGAATATCCCCTTGCAAAGATTTTTGGAGAAGATTTTGAGTATCATATTCCTGCATATCAAAGGCCTTATGCATGGACGCAAACAGAAGCCACGGACCTGTTTGATGATTTATATGATTTTTACCAAAAAGAAAAACAAGATAGCTATTTTTTGGGAAGCATTGTACTTATTAAAGATGAGAGTAAGCCTTATGCCGATGTAATTGACGGGCAGCAGCGACTCACTACATTATCTATTCTTTTTTCTGTGATGGCTGATTGTTTTACAGATATAGAATCAAAGGAGGACTGTAAAAGGCTTTTACAAGAAAAAGGAAATAAGTTGACGGGCATAAAAGCGAAACCGCGACTTTTTCTGCGAGATAAGGATCAGCCTTTTTTTGAGAAATATATTCAGAACGTTAACCTTCCGGAACTACTGGAGCAAGATGCCGCGACATTAGAGGATGAGGCCCAGAAGCACATCCAGGAAAATTGCAGAATACTCAGGGAAAGGTTTAACGAATCTTTTTCAACAGACAAAGAGTTGCAGAAATTCAGCCAATTTCTTTTAACTCGTTGTTTCTTGATTGCAGTTTCTACGGAAAACCAGGAATCGGCATTTCGGATTTTTTCCGTAATGAATAGCAGAGGACTGGATCTGCTTCCTTCGGATATTATTAAGTCAGAAACCATTGGAAAGATAGATACGAATCTTCAAAAAGAATATACAAACAGATGGGAAAAAATCGAGATAGAAACCACGCGGGATGGCTTTAACGAAGTATTTACCCATACAAGAACTATATTCGCCAAGGAGCGGCCAAAGAAAAATCTGCTGGAAGAATTCCGAGAATCAGTATTGAGCCATACCACGCCTCAAAGTTTGATTGATGAGTATCTAGAACCCTATGCAAATGCCTATATTCAATTGAAAAATTGTGCTTATCTATCCACCAAGCATGCTGAAGAAATTAATGATCTTTTGGTTTGGCTGAATAAAACCAACAATTATGATTGGATGCCGCCAGCCATTAAATTCTTGGCAGAACACAGTAATGATTCCGCTTATGTGCTTTGGTTTATGCAGAAATTGGAACGGTTAGCTTCCTACCTGCTGGTAACAGCTAGAGATGTGAATCAGCGCATGGATAGATACAAATGGATTCTAGTGGAAATGGAAAGTCAGCCTAACACTACTTTAACCCATCCTTTGAAGAATGTGGATTTAACAGAATGGGAGAAAAAACAGTTTAGGGATGCGCTGCGGGGAGAAATCTATATGATGCCTTCGCAACGGAGGAATTATATCATTCAGAGATTGGATTCTTTTTACAGTGATGGCGGTGCTTCTTACAATGAAAAACTATTTACTATTGAGCATGTTCTTCCTCAAAACCCGAATCCTAACAGTGAATGGGCCAAAAGTTGGTCAAAAGAACAGCAGGCAAAGTGGTTAAATCGACTAGCGAATCTAGTACCTTTGACCCGGCAACGGAATTCAGCTGCGCAAAATTATGATTTCCAGACAAAAAAAGAAAAGTATTTCCAATCCAAGAAGGGAACCAGTTCCTATAAACTGACTACTCAGGTGCTTTCCTACCAGGAATGGACACCAGAAATTGTAGAAAATCGGCAAGAACAATTATTGAATAAGCTTGTGGAAAAATGGAATCTTCAGGAAAATTCTCATGGGATAGAAAGTCCTGATTTCATGATTGCCGGTCGTGGGGGAAATGCAGTAGGCACCCCCAAAGATGATGGAACATTTGTTGTGAAAAAAGGGAGCCGAATTGCAGACAGCAGTACGGCGGGACTCCAGAAAAGCTATGCAGAAATGCGAGCAACGCTTTCCAAAGGTGGCGTAATACAGAGAAATATTTTCCAGAAAGATTATCTCTTCGACAGCCCAACATCAGCAGCCGCCGTTGTTTTGGGACGTTCAGCTAATGGCAGGAGAGAATGGACAAAGATAGATGGTCGATCCATCAGCAAAGCCGCACAGTAAGAAATAAGGTATAAGATTGAGTATGGATACAAGAAGTTTACTATGTCTCCTGTAAATGAAATCGTCAAACTTTCAAGAGAAGGACGGCAACAGGAATGGCCCATTCACTGCCACTTTTACTACTTGAAAGACCAAAGCTATGACCAGTTTCGCCTTTTCTACATAAATATATGAATTCAAAAAGCCAGATTAAATTGGCATAATTTGGCATAGAAGGGAGTTTCATGTCCATGATCCACATCCTTTTTATCTGCCACGGCAATATCTGCCGCTCTCCCATGGCGGAAATGGTAATGAAAGAGATGGTGCGACAGAAAGGACTGGAGGGGAAATTTGAAATTTCTTCCATGGCCGCCACCACCGAGGAAATCGGGCAGGACATGTACCCGCCCGCCAAGAGGGCCCTTACCGCCCACCGCATTCCCTATACAAAAAGAAAGGCCGCCCTTATCACCATGAAGGACTATGACTGGGCGGACTACATCATCGCCATGGACGAAGAAAATATCCATGACCTCTCCCGCCTCACCCACAGCGATCCGGATAAAAAAGTCTCCCGCCTCCTTTACTGGGCAGGAGAAAAGCGGGACGTGGCGGACCCCTGGTTCACCGATGACTACGAAAAGACCTATGAGGACATCGTGAAGGGCTGCCGGGCGGTGCTGGAGAGACTTTCGTAAAAAATGGATAACTTCAAGAAAAAAGGCATTGAAAAATGGATATCACTTTTCAAAGGTATTTAAAACGAAACCGGACGTATGTAGAACCACTGAACTAACGACAGATGCTGGAGAAAGTCCATCTGATACAGTCCGGAGCGTGTGAGGCAGGACACCGTATATACAGCTATCGCATGAAACATCAGGGACGGTGCTGGAGCCAGGAAGGGACGAAAACCATGGTACCTGCGTAACAAACACCAATTGAAAAACATATAATCAGTTTATAATATAGATACAAGATATGTAATATGAAATACGTAGTGGCAGCGTATATCCTATGGCTTGCAATCCATATTGCAATAGGCAAGCCTGAGACGAGCAAAAATCAAGGGGGGCAGCTTCATTCCTGAAGGGATTTATGCTACAGTTTGTGAATATTAAGATTTACATGTTTGGCATAACGGCCTTAAGGAAGCACTGATTAATTCGCAGAATCGAATTTCATATGTATTTTTATCCAATGCTACGTCATAAGTCTCCTTAAATAGCTCGCTATTCGCGTCGACTGATTCCTTGCATTGAATAAAAATACAAGAATGAAATCTGATAACGATTTAATCAGCGCTTCCTTAACTGGCTACATTACACCATATAGCACAGCGCTGATGGTGTTGCTGGGTTTTGAGTTGATTATTGCAACCACAGGGACGATTGCTACATCAACATGGATTGGTCTGGGGTTGTTGATACAGAAGTTCTATTTGAAACACTTCAGGATCATCAATATCGTTCTTGCTCTGACATTGCTTGAATGCATTTGGAGTATGTTAAGAGCATAGAGCTTATTGCTGTCATCACAGGAGACTGGTATGTAACTTCAGCATACCCTATATCCGGCTTCTACAAGTACTTCCAAGGACCGGTCAAAATTTTTCTTTTGTTCCATGGGAAACTTCTTTACATTCTCAACTGTAATATTTTAATTAATAATTATATACCGGCTTCATATACCGGCTTCAAATGATTATAATCATATTTCATCCATGAATGAAGGGGAGACTTTTATGATTGAACGGCCTACCACGAAGCAGTTATTGGCTGCTTCCCTCATTGAACTTGCTGGGAAGAAATCCGTTGACAAGATTTCGGTCAAAGAAATTGTCACCAACTGCGGCATGACAACGACAACCTTTTATAATCATTTTGCGGATAAATATGTACTATTGGCTTCTATCTATAACAAAGAAATTGAGCCCGCTTTCAGCCAACTCGGCAATAAAATCAGCTGGCGTGATGCGTTGCGCATATTCTGCACTACCCTTTCGGATAAACAGTCATTTTTCCTAAATGCGTTGAAAAACACATCAGGGCAGACCTCTTTCCGCTATGCGACCAATAACTACGCTATTGATTTACTGCGTGAGCGCCTGCGTATTTTAGGTAAAGAAGATGAACTTCCCATAGAAATTGATTTTTTGGCTAAGTACTATATGCGTTCTATCTCTGAGATGATTCAGGACTGGTTTATTGGTGGGCAAAAAATTCCTCTCGATAATTTTATCGAACTACTTGTCCTCGCCATGCCAGAACCATTAAAGAAGCGTCTGCTTTAAGGAAGCACTGATTAATTCGCAGAATCGAATTTCATATGTATTTTTATCCAATGCTACGTCATAAGTCTCCTTAAATAGCTCGCTATTCGCGTCGACTTATTCCTTGCATTGAATAAAAATACAAGAATGAAATCCGATAACGATTTAATCAGCGCTTCCTTAATGGCAGGTTGGCATTCTGCACAAAACGACAAGTTCGTTTAGAAACACACGATTTTCTAAAGGGATTCCGCCTTCCTTTCGTGCTATAATAAGTCCATTAAAAAAACAAGAAACATGTATAAAAATTGTGCAAAAAAAAAAGAGAATTTACTATGAGTATTTACGGAATGACGAAAGACACGAAATTGGCACCAATGATGAAGATGATGGCGCAGGGCGAAGCCAAGGGCGTCATGATGTACTATGCACTGGCACGTATTGCCAGCGAGCAGGGCATGAATCAGGAAATCGTTAATACGTTTATCGAAGCCGGCAATCAGGAAGCCAAGCATGCTGGTTTTTACGCGGCCATAAACGGCGACTATCCGCAGGATTTCTGGACGCTTGTCTACGGCCTTGCCAAAGCAGAAGCAAAAGGTGAAGGTTCAGTACAGGCTCTGGCAGATAAGGTACGCGGCGCAGGATTCGAAGCTGCGGCTGATGCCATGGAAGCCTTTGCCAAAGAAGAAGGTCATCACGGTGTTATCCTTGGGAGAATCCTTTCCAAATACGGTCCGAAGATTGATGTGGAAGGCAAGGTCCGCTATATTTGTGCGGTCTGCGGTTACGAGCACATTGGCGATATCAACGACGAGCCGGATGATTATGTATGCCCGATCTGCGGACAACCAAAGACAGTCTTCAAGAAAGCATAAGTTTAGAAGGCACGCGTAAGAAGTTGAAAAAAACAAGAAACCTACCCAGGAGGATTATCCATATGTCTGTTTTTCCAGAAATCATCCGCCATGTTCCACAACGTGACTATGGTATAGAAGGGCTGACGGTTCGCGTGGACCATACGTCTACAGGCACGGTCTACTTCGTCAGTGCGGAAAAAGAAGTCCATTTCCCAGAGCATGCCCATGCGGAACAGTGGACAATTGTTGTCAGCGGTAAATGCCTGTTGACAATGGATGGCGAAACCAGGACGTATCAGCAGGGCGATACATACGTCATCCCAGGCAATAAGAAACATCAAATCACACTTTGCGCTGGCTATGCGGAAGTCGATTACGTCGACGATCCGTGTGACGGCGAAGCATAATCTATTTTTGCGCGGCCTGCGGTTATGAGTACATTGGCGATATCAACAAAAAATCATAGAGGAGGAGAGCTTCCTATGAAAAAGATACTGATACTGAATGGTGGCCCCCGGAAGAACAACAACACTGCAAAACTCCTGGCATCTGCCAGGGAAGGTGCTGTTTCTGCCGGAGCCAGCGTCGGGACTATTGACTTATATAATCTGAACTTTACCGACTGTCGCAGCTGCCTGGCATGTAAGAATAAAAAGATGGCCGTGCCTTGGAAATGCTATTGGAGGGACGGCTTGACGGAAACGCTGCAGAAAGTCTACGAAGCCGATGCCATCATCATCGGTTCGCCCATTTTCTTCGGGGAGCCGACGGGCGTGGTCCGTTCCTTTATGGTACGCTCGACTTTTCCGGCACTATCCTATGATGATTATGAGAGCACGTTTACGGGAAAAATCGATGTCGGTATTATTCTTACGATGAATGCAGACCAGGACTACTACGATGAACACTACAAACCGCGCATGGAAGAATACTTCTGGCCGTTCCATTTCCTGAACGGGAAAATGGAAATACTGGCTTCCTGCGATACGCTGCAGGTACCGGATTACAGCCGATACCGTATGGCATCGTGGGATGAAACGAAAAAGAAAGCGCATCACGCCGAGCAATTCCCGAAAGACCTGCAGGCGGCCTTTGATCTTGGAAAGAGACTGGCCAGCCAGCAGTAACTGTTTTGTTGTGAAAGGATAAACTTTTATGAATACGAAAGATTTCCAGCCAGAGATTTTCAAACTCTTTGATGACCAGTGGGGCATCCTGACCGCCGGCGATAAAGACGCCTTCAATTCGATGACGATTAGCTGGGGTATGCTGGGAACACTCTGGTGTATGCCTCACAGGGGGAAGAATGTCTGCGCAGTATTTGTCAATCCGGCGCGTTATACGTATGGTTTCATGGAAAAGAGCGACTACTACACTGTCTCGTTCTTTGACAACAAGAAGTATCAGAAAGCTCTCGGTATCATGGGAAGCAAATCCGGCCGGGATATGGATAAAGCAAAGGCCAGCGGTCTCACCCCAAAATATCTGGAGCATGGCGTGACCTACGAAGAAGCAGAGATTACTTTTGTCGTCCGGAAAATCTACCGCCATGAGCTTCAGCTGGGGCAAATGCCAGCGGATGTCATCGAGGGATTCTATACCAAAGGCCGTGTGCCGCACACGATGTATATCGGAGAAATCATCGAGACCATCCGGTAAATCCCGGCTATCAACCCTATAAGCTTCACATAATCATAATCTCCCTTTTCTGTTATAATTATAGGGGAAATTTCACCTACAAAAATTACGGTGTAGGAATCATAGTCTTTTACGGCTTTGAGAGAAGTTAAATGATCTTGATCAGGATACTTTTCATCTGCCACGGCAATATCTGCCGCTCTCCCATGGCGGAAATGGTAATGAAGGAGATGGTGCGGCAGAAAGGGCTGGAAGCGAAATTTGAAATTTCCTCCATGGCCGCCACCACTGAGGAAATGGGCCATGACATATACCCGCCGGCCAAAAGAGCCCTGGATGCCCACCACATTCCCTATACCAAAAGAAAAGCCTCCCTCATTACAGAGAGAGACTACAGATGGGCGGACTACATCATCGCCATGGACGAGGAAAATATGTATGACCTTTCCCGCCTTACCCACGGCGATCCGGATAAAAAAGTCTCCCGCCTCCTCTATTGGGCAGGAGAAAAGCGGGACGTGGCGGACCCCTGGTTCACCGATGATTATGAAAAGACCTATGAAGATATAGACAAAGGCTGCCGGGCAGTGCTGGATAAACTGGAATAATGACACGCTTGCGGCGTGAAGGTTCAGAGGGGTCAAAGGGTTCAGAGGGTGGTTGTATCGCCTTCGGCGATGAGTTTTATAGCCAGCGTTTCGTATAAAGCCCCGCCTTTTCGTCATTCAGAGCGGAGCCGCCTGTGTCATACCACCAGACAGCATCATACCTGTCAAAGCTGCCGCCATTCCAACGCTCCAATAAAATTTCCCTCTGTAACGCAAAACAATCCACTCCTCACATATCCTATTAATTCGATATCCTCATTATAACCATGAAAGTACAGCGAGATAAGGGCTCCTTAGAACCCGCTCTTCTTTATTGTACTACAATGAGGAATTGGAATCACTCTTCCGTTACAGAACGCAGGTTGTGGGGCAGAACGACGCGTGGAAGATATCCACTTCCCGGCTGGCGAAGGTCCTGCCGGGATACCACCGGGAAGGGTTCCACATTGAACGGTCCCTGACCATAGAGGCTCTTTCGGAGGTCCGGGTGCTGGGATTCACGGTTCTCCAGTTTCGGGAGATGTTCGAAGCATCCGTTTTTCAGTATATCACATGAGCCGCGCAAAAAGCCGACAGCAAAACCGTTCCTGTTTCATAATATGCGCCAATCTGATGTGCATTCAGAGATGAAATAGGAACCGTTAACATTGAAAGTTAGTTTATGTCGGTATATAATGTATATGGTATATAATGTATAGGTATATAATGTATATATAATATATAATATAATTAATATATGATGATATATATGATGGATGTAATTATATGATGTAATTGCATTAAAATGTGCAAGAGAAGAGAACAGTTAGAGCAGATTACTTATAAAAATTCTCTTTCTTTTTATAAAAGATGAACGTGCAATTATCTGTAAATTCAAATAATACTGCAAAATGAGGAGGAAATAAAATGAAAACGAATAAATGGAACAAACTGACGGCATGTGTTCTTACGAGTCTCATTTTTGCGTCTTTTTCAGGCAGTACGGCCTTGGCTGCCCTCCCGAAAGGATATACGAAAGGAACGGACGGGTCTTATATTTATACGAGTAATGTTACCTCCGACATCAGCGGAAAACCCGGGAATAAAATTGTCCTGGGGGGCGGCACAACAGCCATGAAAGCTCCAAAAAATGTAACAGGCGGGTACAGCGACACGGGTGATGTGACAGAAAGCTCGGTTACGGTAAATCAAAATGTCCTGCTCTACAGAAATAATCTTTATGGCGGAAAAGCCGAAGGGAATGGCGAAGTCAAGGCCAGCCAGAATGCCATCACGATTACATCCTCAAATAAAGAAATCAGTACGGAAGAGGTGATTGGCGGGTATGCGAAACTCAATAAAGCAGCAGACGGAAAAGCTGCCGGTGAGGCTTCCAACAATACAGTAACGGTTCGCGTCAACTCCGCTTCTCTCATGGATAACCACACTAACCTGTATGGGGGAAGGGTAGACGTTGATACAGATGACAGTTATAAGGCGTCTGCGGATTCCAACATCGTAGAAGCCGAAGGCGTAGCCATCCGTAGTCTTATTTTGGGTGGGGCGATTTACCCTTCTATCAGCAGTTCGGGAAATAGAGCGGATATAAGTGCATCCAATAATACGGTCATCATTAAAAACAGCGTTTTCAGTGATGGCAACGGAGTTTATGGTGGGTACGTGAGACGCTATAAGAATTCAGGAGTCCAGCATGTCACGGTTTCCGGAAATACACTCACCTTTGACAACAGCGAATTTAGGGTACCGGATAAACGGAAATCGGAACATAATCTCCATGGCGATATGGCAGCCGGCCTATTTTTCGGGACGGAAGGAACTGTGTCGGATAATACGCTGACCGTGAACAAATTAAGCGCAACAATAATCGACAGCTACGTTACATTCGCAGGGGCTGAAGCCATTGTTGACGGAAGCAAAGCAGATGCCAGCCTGAAGATAACAGGAAACACAGCCAGGGTAACGGACACGGATGTCCCCAGCATCACAGCCAGGGTAACGGACACGGATGTCCCCAGCATCACAGGGGCTTATGTCTCTGTCAGTTCTGCCGGGAATACCAGTATGACCGTAACAGGAAACGCAGCCGAAGGAACCAATTTAAAGGCTGACTTGGTGGCAGGAGCCTATGTGGGACATGAAGAAGGTGTCAATACCCTGAAGGCAGCGGTGGATGGAAACCGAGTTACCTTGAATCAGGTGTCTCCCCGGTCTGAAAAAAAAAGGTCTTACCGTGGTCGGCGGTGTCCTTTTCGGGGCTTCCGGCTCAGCTTCCCAAAATACGGTAGATGCTACGGACGTCACGGCCACTGAAATCGATGGCGGTCTTGTACAGCTGGATGACACTTCCGGAGTCCAAAACCCGGTGGGAAAAGCCAGCGGCAATACGGTAATCCTGAACCACAGCACGGCGAAAAACGTCATGGGCGGCGGTGTGCTGGGAAACAACAACACCGGCAATGAAGCCAACGGCAACACGGTGACGCTCCAAAAAGGAGCCTCTGCAGGAACCGTAATCGGCGGTAAGGTGGAAAATGGTGCGGGAAACACCAATGAAAACAAGATAAATATTACAGAAAACAGCACTGTGAACTCAGCTAATGATATGTATGGTGGGTATACCGATAATGGCAGTGCCAATAATAATACCATCTCTATTACGAATGGGAAAGTCACTGTGGGAAGTACAGGTGACGACGATAATGATGATGACAATATTTATAGCAGTATTATCAGCGGCCACACTACTGATGGTGGTGATGTCATCGGCAATGTAGTATCCATAAGCGGTGAAAATTCCAATATTTCTGCATGGTCTGTTAACGGCGGGTATGCAGAGAACGGCAAGGCGCAGAAAAATCTTGTCAATATATCAGGTGGAACGATTTCTGCAGATAATATTGTTGGCGGTGATGGTAATACGACTGCGGAAAGTGCTGTTCAGGATTTCGTAACCGGGAATGTGGTCAATATCGCAGGAGGAACCATAACACCTTATTCTCCGGACAATAATCCGGACAATAATGTTGTGATTGCAGGAGCCGGATTTTTCGACCTTAAAGGTGTTGGAGAGATCAAAGACAATGCGGTAAATCTCAGCGGCACTCCGGATCTTAAGAGGGCGGATCTGTATGGGTGGAAATCTGATGATGATGACTACACCGGAAAAGACGCAAATGGAAATCCCCTGCATTCCGGTAATACCCTGAATCTGGGATATACCGCCACCATGAAAGATCCATCGGGAACCAGGGCCATTACCGGTTCTGAAACCGGCTGGAATGGCACTAAAATCAATGGCCTGTACAATTTCGATACGATTTATTTCCATGACCTGAACCTGGAAAACGCCGGACTTACGGTTACAGGTACGGTCAGTCTCCCTGAGAACGCAAAGCTGGAAGTTTCCGATTCGGCCAAGGCAAAAATGAATGGTGATGCAGGAATGGAGGAAGGCGCTGACGCTGTCACCATCAATGGCACTGTTCTTAAGAAACCTGTGTATCTGATTGATGCATCGCAGGCATCAAAAGACAGCGTCAGCGGTCTGGACGATCTTTATAAAAATAGTAAAGGCCGCATTCAGGATAGCAGACAATGGAGTTTTAAAAATGGTGTAACAGTTGACGGTACACTGGGACTCAAATTGTCAGGCAATCATATTCTTTCCTATGGTCTCGAAAGCATTGATACCATCACGTACAAAACCATTGACTGGAATACGAATGGAACCGTCCTGTCGCTCAAGGCACCCGAGGCGTTCAGTCTGGCGAATACAAAAGTTGATACCAGGGATATCGATTTCACAGTGAATTCCCTGGCACAAATCGTGTCAACCGGGGACTATTCCATGACGCTTCTTGATACGAATGGAAACACGACTCTTAAGAAAGAAAATCTGACGACCCGAAAAGGCATCTGGAATGTAGGCAATGGCCTGACCGGCACAGGCGAAGCCTCACTCCTTGCAAACGGAAATGTCATCTACAAAATGGATGTAACAGAAAAAACGGGTAAGCCAATCGTTGAGGCTACGGAAGAAACCCATAACGCGCTGATTGCCAATGAAGCGGCGATGAGCACCTTGGGCGCTGGCAGGGACCGGATGGAAAGCGTGCTGAACGGACTGGATCAGAATGAGCCGGGTGTATTCACCTTTGCCAGCATTGGCGGCAGCCAGGATGTATACGATACAGGCAGTCAGGTCAAGAACTATAACTGGAACGGTATGGTAGGCGTAGGCAATGATGCAGACCTTACCGGCGGCGACCTGGCCTACAGTGTGTTCTACGAATACGGCAAGAGTCATTATGATACGGATGGCAGCGGTTTTAACGGAAATGGCGACGTCCATTATAACGGCGGCGGAGCCATGGTAAAGTTTACCGCCAGGAATAAGAATTACTACGAAGCCTCCGTACGGGCCGGAAGAGTCAAAAATAGTGCCAGCGACGTGCTTCACGATGCAGTCGGACGCGCCTGCAGTTATGAGACTCAGGCCAATTACTGGGGCGGCCATCTGGGCTTTGGACACATCTTCGATCTGACGGACGAAACCGAAAGCCAGAGCCGCGGCGGCACCCAACGTGCTGCCCGGGATCTTGACGTATACGGCAAGTACTTCCACACCCACATGGGCAGTGATTCCTTTATGGCGAATGAAGTGAAATACGACCTCGACAGCATGGACAGCGACCTGCTGCGCATTGGCGTGAGAGTGAACAACCGCAGCGGACGTAACAACTTCTTCTACGGCCTGGCCTGGGATTATGAATTTGACGGCGAAAGCAAAGGCACCGTTTCTGCAGCAGGTCTTTCCGCCCCCATCCGCAGGGCCGATGCAGGCGGCAGCAGTGCCATGCTCGAACTGGGCTGGAAGCAGGAAGCCACCAAAGAAAGCCCCTGGGATCTGCAGCTGACCTTGAGAGGGTTTGCGGGAGAGCACAGGGGGTTGGGCGGAAATGTGTACATTGGGTATCATTTCTGATTCCGGGGATTAAGACTTCCCGTCCCTGCTCGTCGACTTGTTTCCTTGTCTCCAACGAGCAGCAAAAGATTCAAGAAAATTCATTTTGAGCTGTGCGTTATATCGACGCATCTGCTGTGTCAAAAGGGCCTGGTGTCCTCTCGATGTACAAAAAACGTACGCCGTCTAGGACCCAGGCCCTTTTCCTGCTATGAAGTGACCTTTGTCAAGCACCAATTTCATACAATTTTCAAAGTCCTGCAGCCCCTGAGGGCACAAGGAAAGAGCCTGATACAAATTATGGCCTTAACCATCCTGTTATTCTTGGATTGGGTACCAATAGGTTAACGGTTCTTGCCGTGGGCTCTATAATCTACGGTCGTGAATCAGCCAGACCGGCATATGAGCCAGATCCACTGTCATTCTGCAAAGGGGCGCTCTTAGATAGCGGAACCTTACGGTATCAGTGCTCCTTCCTTCTGCCCCAGGACCTGTGTTCGTACGGAGATTGTTCAATCCGTCCATTCGTCTGTTTTGCTCATCATCCTGTCTATGCGATCTTTCCTGTCATCATCCCCCATATGAAGCACGCCAGTTCCCTGGCAATAGCCACGACCGCCACATTCCATGGCTTTTCATGCAGCAGCCTCAATCTCAAAAATTTTGCCTTCATCCTCTCATTGGCTCAATCTGCATACCGAACGATCTCCGGAGGCTGACCTTTCTGTCTTTCCTTCAGTGAAATTGACTTAAAACCTGTCCGACACCTCCCGAAACACTGTGCTGCTTCTATCAGAAGCGCACGGAAATGGCTGTTGCCCTTCTTTGTGATGCCGCCGAACCGTTTCCGGGAACCACTGGACCGGCAAAATCCGGGAACCGGCATTATTTCGGCCTGTTTTGGCATAACCTGGCATAGAGAGGAGTTCATGTCTATGTTGAGAGTACTTTTTATCTGCCATGGCAATATCTGCCACTCTCCCATGGCGGAAATGATAATGAAGGAACTGGTGCGGCAGAAAGGGCTGGAAGCGAAATTTGAAATTTCCTCCATGGCCGCCACCACTGAGGAAATGGGCCATGACATATACCCGCCGGCCAAAAGAGCCCTGGATGCCCACCACATTCCCTATACCAAAAGAAAAGCCTCCCTCATTACAGAGAGAGACTACAGATGGGCGGACTACATCATCGCCATGGACGAGGAAAATATGTATGACCTTTCCCGCCTTACCCACGGCGATCCGGATAAAAAAGTCTCCCGCCTTCTTGACTGGGCAGGAGAAACAAGGGATGTGGCGGACCCCTGGTATACGGGAAATTTTGAGAAAACCTATGAGGATATCGAAAAAGGCTGCCGGGCGGTGCTGGAGAAGCTTTCCTGAACCTTTACTGCCTTTGACGGATTCCGGGCCGAGGGAGCGGAATGAATCTGAAAAATTCCTATTTCATGTTACAAGCCTGTACTTTCGTACAGGTTTTTTGCTGTCCATTTTTAGTAGAATAAAAGTAAGGCCGGGATCCTTGCGGAATACCCAGAAAACAGGAAAGATGCGTTTTCTATGAAACAGAATCATTCCGCCTTGACAAAGAAGGTCCTGCCCCTGCTTCTCTGTACCGCCATCCTGTCAGCAGGGCCGGAACTTTTAGCAGAAGCGGCGCAAACGCAGGGGGGATACTGTCACGATCAAGAAATTCTGAGCCCCAGCCCATGGGAAATCCACATTCTCAGCAGGATCGTGCCGGTGCATACGTCAGGCTGCGGCGGCATAATCAGTAAAGAGATTCCCAGAAACAGGAGGTGTCTGATAATGAAAGAGCATGGCAAAATCAAATGGATGAAGCTTATCAGGGGTATCTTTTTAGGGATCCTGCTGGTCCTGACGATGACTCCGGCGGCCCTGGGGGCCCAGAAAACAGTGCTGGTCCACAATGTAGACGAAATGATGGAATCACTGGCGGACAATACGGAAATCGTTCTGGCACCGGGCGAATACAATCTGTCAAACTGGGAGAAGAAAGAATTTTCAGAGCGGCTGCTTCGCTGCTACGGCTACTATGATTCGGCCCCTGCCGGTCTGTATCTGGGCGATGGTTACACACTGGACATTGCGGGGTTCAAGGATCTCACCATCCGGGGATTGGATACGGAGACCATTACAGCAGAAATTGTTACAGAATTCCCCTATACGCCGGTACTGAAATTCATCAACTGCCGAAACCTGAAACTGTCGCACCTCCGGATAGGCCATAAACTCAAAAAAGGATTCTGTGACGGCGCCGTGCTGAAACTGGATAGCGTCACTCATATGACCATGGATCATATGGACCTGTACGGATGCGGAACCTATGGGTATGAAGCCCGGTTCTGCAGCAGCATTCTCCTCAGGGATAGTGTAATCCGGGAATGCAGCTACGGTTTGGTGTCCGCCGCAGACTGCCAGGACCTGAAATTCCTGCGGACCACCTTCAAAGATATGGAAACGGATCTTCCCCTCTTTGCTCTGATCCGCTCCCGGCTGGAGCTGACCGACTGCACCTTCCGGGATGTACGGGGAATCATCGACAGCCTCACCATGACTGGCGGCCATATCAGTGAATCATGAAAAGACCTTCCGGTGCATCAGAACTTTTAAAACCTGCTGGCAGGTAAAAAACAGCCTGATGATGTAAGCGGGTCCCTGAAGACCATCATTTACATCATCAGGCTTTTCGGTTGGAGGGCCGGAAGGCGAAATACAGGGAAACAGCGGGTCCTCAGACAGTGGAGCAGCTGCATGAATGAGTGCGGATCCCGCTACCGACCGCAGAAGGCAATGAGCAGTGTCACCGCTCCGTCCACCAGGAGAGGGATGGCGCCGGTGATGTAGGCGGTGTCATCGTCCATGCGGTAGTACACCATGTAAGCGGCAAAGGCGATGAGGGAGGCGGCGATGACGGCGGCCCAGGTAAGACCATAGGCAGTGCCGGCAAGGCCGCCTGCTTCATGGAGCACTCCCAGTGCCATGATTTCCATGAGGGCCCAGAGGACCATGAGGATGAGTTCTGTGGTGGGCTTTCGTCCGAAGAGTTTCACGGAGCCCGTGAGAAGGATGAAGTAGACCAGAAGGGCCATGATGAAAAGCATGCCGCCTCCCGGCCAGGAGGCAGGCAGCGGAAGGCCGTGGACGCCGTGGACAGTCAAGGCGGTGCCGGAGAGGCCGAAGGCTGCCAGGAGGAAGAAGAGGAGGGCGGCGAGGGCGCCTCCGCTTCTGGCGGAATCGGGCTTAAAGGCCGCAAGCCACCAGCCTGTGTAGAACAGGGCGCCAGCACTTAGAAGGAGCTGTCCCGTAATGATTTCTTTATATGCTGTAAGTCCAAACATGGTATCCCTTCCTTGTGAAATCAAATTCTCCTTCTATTGTAGTCCTTTTTATGGAAAATAGCGCAAAAAAGGCACTGAAGAAATGACTGCCCATTTCTTCAATGCCCTTTTTGCGATGATTCTTTTAACGATAAGCTGCCTGCCGCTGTGTCATCTCGAGCGGAGGTCCGTGCCGATCATATAACCAATAGGCCCATGTGCTGTTATGGCTCAGAGTCGAGAGATCTCCGGCGCCAATGCGGCTTGTACCATTTCTTTTGCAATAGCAGCCGCTTCCCGAATTGATTGATGGAAGGTCAATCATTCATCATTTCTTCACTGCTTTTTCGCTTCGTCAAAAATGGTCTGGAAAGGCACATGCTTTTCTTCCGCCAGTTTCTTCACCGATTCGTATTCCGGGTAGCGCCTTTTTTCGCTGCCCAGGGTGACTTCCTTCACCTTTACCGGGCCAAAGGAGGTGTCCACTTCCTTTTCCTCCCGGCGGAGGATGGAGCGCATGAGGGAGGAGAATTCACGAATGCCGATGGTGGTGGTTTCACGGAAGATGATTTCTTCCATTTCCTTTTTCTTCTCTTCTTTGCATATCACCGTGAGTTCAAAGGCGGGGCGGTTCTTTTTCATGTAGATGGGGCTGAAATGGACGTCCAGGGCGCCGGCGTCCATGAGTTTTTTCATGGTGTAGCCCAGCACTTCGCCGGAAGCGTCGTCGATATCGCTTTCCAGTTTCACCACCTCGTCCTTTTCCCAGTCTCCGCCGCCGTCGTCGATGAGAATGGCCCGAAGGATGTTGGTTCTTTCCTTATAATCCCGCTTTCCTGCGCCAAGGCCGGTCTTCAGGATGGTGAAGGAGGCAGGCAGGCTGTGGGAGGTAGCAAGGGCCGCTGCAATGGCAGCGCCGGTGGGGGTGACGTATTCCCCTTTGGCGTCCATGATTTCCAGGGGCATGTGATAGGCGGTGACAATGTTCAGCGTGGCCGGAACCGGCACGGGAAGCACGCCGTGCTGGCAGCGGACAGTGCCGGTGCCTTCGGAGAGTTTCGGCACGATGACGTTTGTGATGTTCAGGCTGTCGAAGCAGACGGCGGCGGAAATGATGTCCACAATGGAGTCGATGGCACCCACTTCATGGAAATGGACTTCCTCTATGGGAAGGTTGTGGGCCTTGGATTCCGCCTCCGCCACGATGCGGAAAATTTTCTTTGCCAGGGCCCTGGCGGATTCGGTCATGTCCGTGCCGTCAATGACTGCTTCCACGTCCTTCAGATGGCGGTGCTCATGATGATGGCCTTCCCCGTGGTGGTGATGGTGTTCTTCCTCATGATGATGTTCCTCTTCATGACAGTGGCAGTGGTGCTCCTCTCCATGATCATCCTCATGGCAGTGGCAGTGATGTTCTTCTTCATGATGCTCATGGTCGTCTTCATGGCAATGGCAGTGATGCCCTTCTCCATGGTCATGTTCCTCTTCGTGGCAGTGGCAGTGATGTTCCTCATGAACCTCTTCCCTTACCTCCGGCAGAGGCCCGTAAAGGTAGGCCATGTCATGGTCATGGTTTTCATGGTCCCTGTCCAAAATGACGTTGAAATCGCAGCAGTCAATGCCTGCCTTCTGTACCCGTCCGATTTCCACAGTAAACCCTTTGGCGGGAATGGAGGAAACAGCCCGGTCCAGGGCCTTCCTGTCGGCGCCCAAATCCAGCAGGGCTGCCACGAACATATCTCCTGCAATGCCGGAGGATGCTTCCAAGTATAATGATTTTCCCATTTAAATCTTTCCCCTTTCAGCAAGCCGATTAATCTGGGTGGCCACGTAGCCCGCGCCGAACCCGTTATCTATATTCACCGTCACTATGCCGTTGGCACAGGAGTTAATCATGGTGAGAAGGGCAGAGAGGCCGTGAAAGCTGGCACCGTATCCCACGGACGTGGGCACGGCAATCACCGGATTTCTCACCAGCCCGCCGATGACGGAGGCCAGGGCCCCTTCCATACCGGCCACCGCAATGATGCAGCTGGCCTTCCGTATCCGGTCTTCCTGGGACAGGAGACGATGGATGCCGCTCACCCCTACGTCATAAATCCGCTCCACGTGGCTGCCGAAGTACTCCGCCGTCTGGGCCGCTTCCTCGGCCACCGAAATATCGGCGGTGCCGCCGGTACAGACCGCAATGCAGCCCATATGCTCCTTTTCCTTCTCCGATTTCAGGATATGGGAAATGGGATCGTAGGTAATGGACGGAACCACTTCCTTCACCAGCTCATACTGGTGATGGGAAGCCCTGGTACCGAAGACTTCGCCGTCGGTGTCGTAGAGCTTTTTGAAAATCTTCCCGATAAAGGCGTCGGACTTTCCCTGGCAGTACACCACCTCCGCAAAGCCGGACCTTTCCTTCCGGTCCGTGTCCAGCTTGGCAAATCCCATTTCTTCATAGGGCCTGTCCGCCGGATTCTCCCGAAGAAGTTTCTCCGCCTCTTCGATATCCATGGCGCCATCGGCGACTTTCTGCAGTACATTCTTTATATCCATAGTGCAATCCTTTGTATTTGGAATGATTAGTAGGCAAGTGGGCTAGGGAAGCACTGATTAATTCATAGAGTTTCCTTTTATAAGAATTTTTATGCAC
>ERZ772883.1298-NODE-1298-length-19849-cov-3.205567_pt1 | contig 19849 bp, 20 predicted proteins | sample MGYA00580575_ERZ772883 | MGnify/ENA primary metagenome ERZ772883 (study PRJEB29015, sample SAMEA2737666) | human gut metagenome | biome: human gut; feature: human-associated habitat; material: faeces | place: China | collected 2012 ...
TTTTCCCTCTGCCGCCGCGCGCGGCAGGAAACGCTGTTTTTGGAGAAAGAAAGGAGGGCAGATGGCGAGCATCCACCCTCCAGCGTGAATCGGGAATCGCGGGGGATTATTCGACCGCGTTGATCATATCAACGATGGTCTTGTACTGCGGATACTCGTCGTAAACGCTGGCGACAGCCGCCTGGAAGGACGGCACATCCACTTCGATGATCTCGCAGCCGGCGGCTTCGCACGCAGCGCGGGATTCGAGCTGATAATCCTGCATGGCCTGACGCTGCCAGACGGCGGCCTCATAGGCGGCCTTGCGGACGGCTTCCTGCTGCGCTTCGGTCATCTTATCCCAGCTGGCTTTGCTCATCAGCAGAACGGCCGGGGGCGCCATGTGCTGGTCGAGAGAGTAATACTTGGCGACCTCGTAGTGGCCGGAGGTGTAGTAGGAAACGAAGTCGTTCTCAGCGCCGTCAACAATGCCGGTCTGCAGACCCTGGAAAACCTCGGCGTAATCCATCGGAGTGGCTTCGGCGCCCAGCGCGCGAACCATCGAAATGGCGACCTCAGTCTGCTGAACGCGGATCTTCATGCCCTTCAGATCCTCAACGCTGCGGATGGGCTTGCTGGTGGTGTAGAAGCAGCGCGCGCCGGCCTCCCAGAAATACAGGCCGACCATGCCGTAATCATCGAGCAGCCCCATGGCGTACTTGCCGGCTTCGCCGTCCAGCGCCTTATACTTCTGCTCGGTGCTGGCGAAGAGATACGGCATGCCGAACACGCCGAACTCGTCGATGGTGGAGGCCATGGAGTTGGTGTTCACGCGGGAGAAATCCAGGGAGCCGAGCTGAAGCTGATCCATGGAGGAGGCTTCGTCGCACAGCGCGCCGTTGGAGTACACGTCGATGGTCACGGTGCCCTCGGTGTACTTGTTGGCCAGTTCGGCAAACATCTTCATGCCTTCGGTGATGGGGTTGCCATCCGGCTGGTTCTCGGCCAGCTTGAAGTTCAGGGTCGGGCCCATTTCGGCCGCGGCCAGCGCGCAGACGCACACCATGGCCAGAGCGAGAGCGAGAGTCAACAGTTTTTTCATAGTGGGTTTCCTCCTTGCTTTATATGATTTTTGCAACGCTTTGCAAAATCATTTCGATGCGGAAACGATGCGCCTCAGATGAACTCCTCGAAGAACATCAAGTTGTTGCGAAGGATGACGGAGATTGGAACGGTGATGCTTTCGGCTTTCGGAGCCTTATCCTTTACAAGCATCTCCGACAAGGTCTTGATCGCCTCGTAGCCTTTCTGATAGGGGTTTTTATAGATGATTGCTTTCAGCACGCCGCGGCGCAGCATGTCGGCGCTCTCGTCGAACAGATCGCTGCCCACCAGAAGCAGCTTGCGTTTGGCTTCCAGCCGGAGCGCCGCGTTGCACAGCGGAATCGTGTTGCGTGCGCGGACGGAGTAGGCGGCGATTATCGCCGGATCGGACATACATTCGTAGTAGAGATCGGCGCTGGGGTGGGGAGATGGATCGTTGATGACCATCACGTTCAGCTCCGGCCGGTGCGTTCGAATGTAATCGGTAAACCCGATGGTATTCATCCGATGGGACGGCGAATCTTCCTTGCCCGCCGCGATCAGAACGGTTCCGCTCTGCTGCCAGATCATGCTGCACATCAGCTCGGCGCCGAGCCTTCCGGTATTTTCGTCGTTCGGCGCGATACAGCACAGCCTGTTCAGCTCGCCGATATCGTTATCAATCAGCACAACGCGAATCCCGCGATCGACAAAGCGTTTCAGGCTTTCCCGCGAGGCGGGGCTGTTGGTTGCCGGTACGGTAATCAATCCGTCCAGCTCGTTGCCGTATTGCGCGTAAACCTCGTCCAGCTTGGCGAGCAGCGGTTCCTCTTCGGAATTGGAGCGGTTGAGCGCATAGGGAAATTCCAGAAAGCTGATCGGATAAATCGAATTTTCCTGAATATATTCGTGGCAGCCCTTCCACATGTAATTGAAATAGTATGCGCCGGCGTTCTGCGCCTCCGGCAGAATGATGGCGACCGTCGCCCGTTTTTTTTTCAGCGCGGAAGCGGCCAGATTGGCGGTATACCCCATCTCTTCGGCCGTTTCGAGGATGCGCTTGCGCGTCGCTTCGCTCACGCCCTCTTTGCCGGAAAGCGCGCGAGAGACGCTCACCATGGAAACGCCGACCCGCTGCGCAACCTCGCGCAGTGTTACGTTCGTATTTTCCACATCATCCCTCCGTGCCTGCGTAATTTACGTTATCGTTTAAGCTAAAATCATTATAAACCAGACGGATGCAAATTGCAATAATATTTTTTAAATTTTTGTGCCCTTTTTTGTTTCGAAATTTCTTTTCAAGGATTTATTGACAATTCATTCAAAAAATAGTATGCTACTGTCAAAAGAAAGGATGTGTCGAGATGCGCCCGTTCGTCATTAAAAACGTTAAAATCGTTTTGGAAACGAAAACGATAAATCTGGGTTATCTGCTCATTCGGGACGGTGTGATTGCCGAAGTCGGCGAACAGCCTGTTCCCGAGGCGCTGGCCGCGCTGCAAACGCTGGACGGCGAGGGAATGTTCCTCTGTCCGGGCTTTGTGGATCTTCATGCCCACGGCGGCGGCGACCACGATTTTATGGATGGCGGAGCCGATGATATTCTCTGCGCCGCGCGCGCGCATCTGGCGCACGGCACAACCACCATCGCCCCGACGACGCTCACCTCCTCCGACGAGGAGCTTTTCCGCTTTTTCGAAAATTACGAGATCGCCTTGCAGGAAAAAGAGAATATGCCGCATCTCGCGGGCTTCCATCTGGAGGGGCCGTACTTCTCTGCCATGCAAGCGGGCGCTCAGCCGCCGGAATACCTCGTCACGCCGAAAAAAGAGCACTATATGGAAATTCTGCGCCGCAGCAACGGCCATATGCTGCGCTGGTCCATCGCGCCCGAGTTGGATGGCGCGATGGCGCTGGGCGACGAGCTGAAAGCACGCGACATCATCGCCTCCATCGGCCACAGCAACGCGGATTATGAGACCGTGAAGGAGAGCTTAAAGCATGGCTTCACCCATGTCACGCATCTGTACTCCGGCATGTCCACCATCACCCGCCGAATGGGGCACCGCGTTTTGGGTGTTGTGGAGTGCGCGTACCTGTTTGACGAGCTGGATGTGGAGATCATTGCCGACGGCATTCATCTGCCGCCCGAACTGCTTCGCCTCATCCTCAAAACGAAAAACAACCGCCAGATTTCTCTGGTCACGGACAGCATGCGCGGCGCGGGCATGCCGGAGGGGCCGTCCATACTGGGCAGCCGAAGCCACGGCATGCCGGTGATGATTTCGGGCGGCATCGCCAATATGATGGATCATTCCGGCTTTGCCGGAAGCGTCGCGACGACGGATCGGCTCGTCCGAACGATGGTGCAGAAAGCCGGCTTGCCGCTGCATGAAGCGGTCAACATGGCGTCCCTGCATCCGGCGCGGCTGATTCATAAGGATGACGAAATCGGCAGCATCGCCGTCGGCAAGCGCGCCGATCTCGTGCTGCTCGATGAAAAATTGCTGACACGGCGCGTCTTTGTTGACGGCCATGAAATAACTTCGCATTAAGCAGGAGGTACCAAAATGAACATTCATGTCTACAAAACCACGCAGGAAATGGGCGAGGAAGCCGCCAAGCTGATCGCCGCCAAGCTGAACGAGGCCATCGCGGAAAAGGGCGAGGCGCGCCTTTTGCTCTCCACGGGCGCTTCCCAGTTTGAAATGATGGATGCGCTGACGAAAATGCCCGTCGATTTCACGAAAGTGACGATGTTCCATCTGGATGAATACGTCGGCCTGCCGATCACCCATATCGCCAGCTTCCGCAAGTACCTCACCGAGCGTTTCGTCAATCGGGTTCCGCTCAAGGAGGCTGTGTTTGTCAACGGCGAGGGCGACGTGGCGGCCAACATCGACTATATTTCTCATCGCGTCAAGGAAGCGCCGATCGACGTCGGCGTGATCGGCATCGGCGAAAACGGGCATATCGCGTTTAACGATCCGCCCGCTGATTTTGACACCGAGGCGGCCTATAAGGTCGTCACGCTTGACGAGCGCTGCCGCAAGCAGCAGGTTGGCGAGGGCTGGTTTGCAACCGTCGACGATGTGCCCAAGCAGGCCATCTCCATGTGCGTGAAGCAGATTATGAGCAGCCGGTGCATCGTCACCGTCGTGCCGCATGCGGTCAAGGCCGAGGCCATCAAGAACACGCTGGCACAGGACATCAACAACATGGTGCCTGCCACGATCATGAAGAGCCATCCGCATTGGGATCTGTATCTGGATGCGGATTCCGCTGCTGGCTTCCTCAAACTGTAAAATCGGGCGGACGGCCTGTAAACCATAGGACTTGAAAAACTGGAATCCAGAAAACAAGCAAACTGCAGAACGGAATCCGCGAAAATCGTTACGATTCGCTGATGGAAACGGCAAAGGCCAACAGCCTGCGGTTGGATGACGATCTGCTCCCCTGATCAGAAGAAATGAAGTCGTGGTTCTCGGCAGTGTACGTGCTGGGAACCACGGCTTTTCTGTACCGGGGGATTATGATATATACCCCCAATACCGGGTGTCCGGTATTGGGGGTACATATCAGACCGGCGGATGCGGGGTTTGTGTTAAGGGAAACGCGGCTGTACCGCAGAAAGGAGAATGGCGTTTTGCAGGAGCACCTTGGTCAGGATACTCGCCACGATCAGGATCAGCGCGCCGCAGATGCGCGTTGCGATCTGAGCAAAGGGCAGAAGCTCCATGCGCTTTGCCGCCGACAGCACGGCGATGTCGCCCGTGCCGCCCATGTTCGTGGTGCAAAGACCGGCGGTAATGGCGGATTCGACAGGGTAGAAACCGACGAGGTAGCCGCCGATACCGGCGCCGATGGATACGGAGGAACTTCGGGCGTATGAAGTCGATTCCGATCACATTGCTTCTTTTCTCAAACTTGCCAGAACATACAGGGAAGCCGATGAACTGACCACGCCCATGATCTATGCGTTTGTTGAAAAAATCATCGTCCATGCGCCGGAAAAAATCGACGGAGAGCGGCACATGCAGATTGGCATCTATTTGAAATTCATCGGCAATTTTCAGGTTCCGCAGGGCGAGCCGACGGCAGAAGAAATCGCTGAGGAAGAAAAGCAGAAACAGCGGCGCGCGAAAAAATCGGGAAAAAGTCGCCCGCTGCATGGAGAGAAAGAAATTGAAAGACGCACAGGAGAAGGAGGATGCAGCCCATGAAAATGACAGCGCTGTATGAGCGTATATCCCGCGAGGACAGAAACGAAGGAGAGTCCTTTTCGATTCTTCGGCAGAAGGAATATCTTGAAACCTATGCCGCCGCAAACGGCTTTGAAAACTGCCGGCATTATACGGACGACGGATTCAGCGGACGAAGCTTTGAACGTCCGGGCTGGCAGCAGATGATGACGGATATTGACAGCGGGAAAATCGGAACGGTGCTGGTCAAAGACATGAGCCGCGTCGGGCGTGATTACCTGCAAACGGGCTTTTATACCGAAATTTATTTCAAAGAGAAAGATGTGCGGTTTATCGCCATTGACAGTCATGTGGACAACAGCTGTTCCGACAGCTTGGAGTTTGCGCCCATGCTGAATGTTTTGAATGAAATGTATCTGCATGATCTATCCAAGAAAGTCAACATCGGGTTTCGGGCAAAAGGAATGTCGGGGCAATCGCTTACGTCAACGCCGCTGTTCGGCTATAAGCGAGATCCCGAAGATAAGAGCCATTGGGTGATTGAACCTGAAACCGCCGAGATCGTGCGGCGGATTTTTGAACTGGCGGCGACAGGAATGAACCCGCACCGCATTGCCAAAACCTTACAGACAGAGCGGAAAATTACACCGAGTACATATTTCCGCAGATCGGATATGGGCAACCGATATCACGCCAGAAGGCAGGAAACAGGCGACTATGACTGGCACAGAGGGACGGTCATCAGTATTTTGAACAAGCGCGAGTATTTGGGCATGACGGTCAATTTCAAGACGTGTACGCCTTCTTACAAAGCCAAACAGATTCAAAATCCGATAGAAAAGCAGGTGGTTTTTGAAAATACCCATGAAGCGATTGTGGATAGGCAGGCATGGGAAAAAGCGCATGAAGCGTTTGAAAAGCCCAAGAGGGCTAAGGCGGAAAATGCCGACAGTAATTTTAAGGACTTTGTATTCTGCGCCCGATGCGGCGCGCCCATGAGCAATCTCCATCATGCGCAGCACCTCAAAACCGGCACGATCTGTTACTATGACTTCTTTATATGTTCCACCTATCGAAAGTCTGAGCATTTGGAAGAACGGCAATGTGTTCAGAACGCATTCAGCGCAAAAGCGCTTCGCCCGTTACTGAAGGAAACGATTCAAACGGTCAGCCGATACGCATTGACGAATCAGGAAGAATTTCTGGCGCGGCTGCAACGGGAAATGCTGGCGGAGCAGCCGGAACAGACGAAACAGCTTAAAAAAGGGATTGCGGCAAAGAACAAAAGAGTGGCGGAACTTGACCGGCTTTTGAAAAAACTCTATGAGAATTATGCGCTCGAAAAAATCCCGGAGGAACGGTTCGATGCGCTGTCTGCCGAGTATGAAAGCGAGCAGACACAGCTTGAAAAAGCGGTTTTGGAAGAACAGCGGCAGTTGGATGAGATTCAATCCGGCGAAGATAAGATTGAACAGTTTATGGCGCTTGTCGAGCGCTACCGCGACTGCACAGAATATTCCGACGAAGTGCTGCGTCAATTCGTGGAAAAAGTAATCGTGCATGAAACCGTGAAGGACGAGGACGGCGAACGCTCCCGCGAGATTGAAGTGTATTTGAATTTCATCGGAAGGTTTGACGTTCCCATGCAGCCCGTCGAGCTTTCGCCGGAAGAACAAAAACGTCAGGCGGCATTGAAAAAGCGAAGAATCCATCAGAGAAATAAACGCGCGCAGGCGCGTCAGGAGAGGATGAACGCACAGCTTAAAAACGAATCCCCAATTTGAAACAGAGAACTGAACAGATAGAAAAGGCGATGCCCCGTTTTTCATCGGGCTGCATCGCCTTTTGTGTTGAGCAGAAAGGAGTGCCTATGACCGAAAAACGTATCCCCATTTTTACCTTTACTCAGCGGATTGGCAACACCAATTTCACCGTCCGCGCATATTGCGACAACGATATCGCCGTGACCTACGAAGATAAGCTGCTGGAGCTGATCCGCAGCGGCGCGTTGCAGGCGGATGCTTCCGAAAGGCCGGAAGAACCGCCCGCCGAACACGCGGCGTAACGCTTAAAACGCGAACTGATTTTTGAACGAGGAGGAATGTTCAATGGCGTCTGAACGAATCGAAAAACTGCTTGCGATGCAGCAGAAAGCTGAAGCGCAGAAACGAAAAGCCGAGCAGCAGCTCAAGGCGGCGAAACAGCCCCATCCCGTGAGGGGGCGCACTTATACGCATCTTCGATGCGCCGTGCGTTCTCCGAAGGCCCCTGCGGGGTGCTCGATGCCTTCGGCATCAACAGGGGCAAGCCCCTGCGTCGATTGCATCGGCTACCCCATGACGGCGCTTTGCGCCGAGAAACGGAGGTGAACCCATGCCCTGCCCGACGGGGAGCTTTAAGATCATCAGCCGCGGAAAAGGTCAATCCTGTATGGCTTCCTGCGCGTATTACTCAGGCGAAAAGAAGTATTCCGAATACGAGTGCTGCTGGAAATATCCGCACAGCAGCCCATCGCGCGTGAAGCTGGTGGAAGTTATGCTGCCGTCCAACGCGCCGAGAGCGTATGCCGATCCGCAGACGCTCTGGAACGCGGTGGACGCAGCGGAAACGAGTGTCAACGCGCAGACGGCGCGTTCGATGCTCTTTGCCTTGCCGCGCGAACTGACTGACGAGCAGAATCTTCCTTTTGTGAAGGAAATTTATGACGAGATTATTAAGGGAATCTTGTCCAGCAGCTTGCCCTTGTCCGCGATTACTGTCAAACAGAATTCGTGGACAAAGGTATGATCTGCAATTTCTTTTATCACGACAAGGGCGACGGCAATCCGCACGTCCACATCATGCTGACGCTTCGCGCAATGGACGAAAACGGCAAGTGGCTGACCAAATCGAAGAATGTCTACGCGCTTGACGAAAACGGAAACCGCATCCGCGCACCGAACGGAAGCTGGAAGCGCGTCAAGGTCGATACCGTCGATTGGAACGAGCGCAAGTACGGCGAAATCTGGCGGCAGGATTGGGCGGCTGCACAAAACGCGGCGCTCGAAGCGGCGGGACGGATGGAGCGCGTTGATATGCGTTCTCTTGAGCGGCAGGGCGTTGAAGATCGCCTGCCGCAAAAGCATCTCGGTCCGACAGCTTCCGCGCTGGAGCGCAAGGGCGTTTCTAGCGAACGCGGTGACGAGAATCGAAAGATCATCAGCGTGAATAAAATGCTGGCTTCTTTGCAGAAAACTGTTCGCGGCATTGGCGCTTGGCTGGATGATTTGCAAAAAGCAGTCAGCCGCCAGCAGATCATCGAAAGCCCGGATGATTACCCGTTGAGCAACGTAATTACTGCGTATCTGGATATGCGAAAGGATGGGCGCGAAACATGGAATCGCTATGCGCAGGAAAAAGGCGCTGTCCATGATTTGAAGGACGGCTTTAAGGCGGTTTCCTTTCTCTCGAATCACGAGCTTTACACGGTTGGTCAGCTCGGACGATACATTGCCGAAACTCAACGGACATTTTCCAAAATCAAGGCGGAATCCACGGCAAAGGAACGCAGAATCCGCGACATCGACGCGCTGTTTGGCGCGATTCAAACCATCCGAGAATTGAAGCCAGTTCAGCAGGAATACGAAAGCATTCACTGGAATGGCAAGCGCGAAAAGTTCAAGGCCGAACATGGCGACGAATTGAACCGTCTGCAAAAGGCGATCTGGCTGCGCGAAAAGCTCGTGAAGTCGCTGGGGCTTGTTTCTCCTCTCGATAAGGAGCAGCGAGCGGCGCTGAAAACAGAACGCGCGCAGCTTGAAGCGGAGCGCGAAGCCCTTCTTCCCAAACTCGAAGAAGTTAAGACTGAAATGGCGGAGTTGAACCGCATCCGATACTGGATGCGCAAGGTCATTCCCGACGCGCTGCCGCGCGTTTTGGATGGACGGGTTTCGATTGAGGACGCGATGGAAACGGCGGGCAATCGGAAGGAGCTGGAGCAGGTCGAGGATGAAGCGGCGCAGATGGCACTCCGAGCGTCAGAAGAATCTAAACCTCTGCAATCTGAACGAAAACAGATTGATAAACTGATTTGACGCAGGAAGATATCTCGGATAAAATCAAAGCATGAAAAAACATGAAAAATTAGTGAAAAAATCGTTCAAACGGTCGTTTCATACGTCTATATATATCTGTCATGACCAACGCATCGCGCACATCGCTGTTTTCGCGCTTATCAAGCCACCGTTCATAAAGCTGCTTTTCCGACACGAAGCTCGTGTACCTGCTAAGCACTTTTCGCACAAATTCTTCCATTGTGAACCTCCTCTGCTCAAAGTTCATACTTTACAGGCAGGAGAGATCATGTTATAATAAAAGAATCCTTGCAGAACATCCATCCCTTTGGGGATGGCAGCGGCCAAGCTTGTTTTGCAGGGACATCTTTTTTTGCATTGTCTTCCTGCTCAACGTGAATAGAGATGAGGGCTGATTCGAATCTTTCGGATGCAGTCCTGCTGTTTTATTTGATGGTTACAGTCGGTGAAGTATAAACCTTTTCATATCCATCAATGTTAAACGTGGCAACAATATAATAGGTTTGACCGGAAGGAAGCTAGGATGAATAATCAAGCGATGCAGAATATAGAAAGGCAGTAAACTGGATACTAATATAGAAAGTCATTGTACTGCTTTCCATGTTTTTTTCTATTCTAAATCTAAAACAGCCATGAATTATATTGCTAAAGTTCTTTTCTCCTATTTCATTTAATGTTTTTTCTTATTGCATTTTTAATAAAAATATGAGGAACAGTTATCAAAACCACCCCTCATATTTTTATTTAATTTAGCACATAATAAACAACTTAATCATCAAAAGGATTACCTGTTTCAAGCGTCTTCTTATACACCTGATTTCCAGAAGCGTCTGTAATCGTTCCCGTTGCACTTGCACCGAATTGAGATTTTTGTCCCTTTACGAACTTTGTAGAGACAGTTAACGTTGTTGTACTATACTTCGTTTTTGAGCTGGATGTATATGAATGACCATCCTTGTATAGATAAACATTAAGATACAAATCAACATCTGGTGCACTGTTTCCTCCCGTTCCAAATATTGAAATTGTAGACGATGCACGGTACATAGTTTTTCTCAAATTTGCATCGAGACCAGCAAAATGAGTATACTTGAATGGTATTACTGAAGCACGGGCTGATGTATTATCTGAACTTGCAACTAAAATGCCGGATGTAGAGACTGATTTTTCAAACGAGTTAAAAGAATTAGGGGAAATCTCGTTTGCATAAGCTACTGCACCATTCGCCAATAAACCACAACACAGAACAGCGACGGAAAGGAATCGAGAAATTTTCTTCATAAATAAGTCCTCCTAATAAATATTGTTTTAGCAAACACACATAAAGGTGTGATACTAATCTGAATAAGGAATAAATAAAGTCAATGGACTTGACCACATGACCTGCCTGTAAGTGTATGGAAATTCTTCACTATACGAATAAATGAATGGGAAAAGAACATAGTACAATGATTTATTGTAAGTGATTTTATCAAAATCAAAGTAAAAATATCGATGATCACATGTAATAAATTCAGGGCTACCGCAGAGATTCCCTTGTTTATCAACCTTGATTAAAGCATATGTGATTTTTTCATCTAGATTTGATTTGTATTGTGTTTCAAAAGATGATCCTTCAAAAATTTTATCATAGTTAATGCAAAGTACATTTTGTGGTAAATTATTTTCATATATAATATTTGAAAAAAATGAAGATTCGTACTTGATATCATTTCTAGTATTCACTAGATCAATAATTGGATATTCATAAAATGACTTGCTGTTGGCATTGATTACAACAATTCTATGCAGGTATATCGCATGTTCCCCAATGATAAATATACATACCTCATTAGTCTGATGTGTTATATTTTTAATTGTTATTACATTTTTGGTAGATACCATAGGATCAATACTAGGTAATAAATTAAAGCACTGTTCGATTAAATAGTCTGAATCATTCAATGAAAATGGTACAAATTCGAAATTTGACATAATCTTTACAATAAAATTCTGCCGTGTATTCGTTGTAACTGATAAGTTCATCAAAAATGAAATGTTCGTATTATCTGTATAGATAGCGCTTTGTTTTTTTCCATCAAGTGTAGAGATATCACAGTGAATTGATGTAATAATGTCATTTTCAACGGCAACCGCAGTGTTTATAGTGTATAAAAATATTAACAAAATAAATATAGATTGAAGTACATTGCATATTCTGTTCATTAGTTTTCTTTCCATATCATCGTTTTTGGGGTTATGCTAGACCTATCATCGGAATGTATTTTATTATGGCGTAACATTGAAATCAATCGAGAATATATAAAAGAATCACATTCAATATATCCTATATCGGCATATAAACCTGCCACAGTGAATACAGCCCTCTTTTTTTCTTTTGAAACATATTTAAGAATAATTCTATCATAATATGATTCGGAAACTGAAGCGATCTCTCTATTTTTTATTATGCGAAGACATGTATTATTTTTGAGTAGCTTTTCCCACGATAGAATACAATTCTCTTTTTCTTCTTTAGTGAGGAAATGACGATGCTTTTTCAAAAATCTAATATCATCAATGTCTAAATTATCCAACATATCGTTGTTATCAGTTTTTAACTCGGGATGCTCTGCATATACCGAAGAGGGATCAATTACATATAGTTCCATTTCAAATAAAGCAGAGACTAAAAAAAGATAATTACATTTATCCCATGCATATGATGTAGAAACCCATATGGTAATGGCCTGATTGGATTGAGCGATCTCGTCAAGAATTGTTTCTATAGTTTGACTATCAGAGTTACTAAATGAAGGAGGATTTTCATTTTTTGTAGCAAAATAATTGCAATCCAAAAATTTGTGCAAATTTCCCATTGACAAGTGAAGCGGCAAATAAATCATCTCATCAGATGCACAGCTTTGCAGATATGTATCCTTAAAACTATCTGAACAACACACGTTTATCATGGTGCACCTCTTTAATTTATTAGTGTGTTCTAACAGCATTATCAGTTTATATTATAAACAAGATTTTGTCAACAGGGAAAAACATAACCGTTACTTTTTTTCGCTAAATTATTCCTTGACAAAATTCTTTCCAGGTTTCAGGAAAATTCATGTGAGCTTTTGACTTAAACTGTTTGAAACCTCCGAACGGTTGTTGCTTTCATGAGCCTGTTGTGTTTATCAATGTGTTTAATCCACACAAATCTTCCACCCTCAATCGCCTCACATCCGCCCCGTCATCCATGCCTTTTATTTCCAATTTTGATTTTTCATACCCGAAGTGTCATGTGTTCGAATCACATTGCCGCTACCAAAGAAACCAGTCAAGTTGATTGCTTGGCTGGTTTTTTTGATGTGTAGGAAATGGCGCAAAATCGCCCGTGTGAGAGAGTTCCGTGCAATAATTGCGTAAAACCTAGTCCTTTGCTTATTTGCTGTTCTTTAAACGGTTGTTTTTTCCTCTTTTTCACAACGCGACAAACTCGGATTGAACCGAGTCGGATGTGACCGAGTAAAAGAAATTCTACGGACGGGAAAAGCGGCGGAAGGATTTGCATCGTCTGTTTTTTGCATGTTCCTTTGCGTTAAAAGCGCTGATGAAGAAGGCGACCCGCGGCGAGAAAACAGGGCTGGCAAGCGGGAAAGCGGCATGATATAATGAATGTAAATCTGCGGAGAAACAACGGAGAGAGGACAGAGGAAAATCATGAGTTTAAAAGAACAAATCGAAAGCGGAAAGGTTTTCACGGAGTACGGGCACGCCGCTCGGGAGGATCGGGAATACGAAAAGATCATCGAAGCGCAGCGCCGCAAAAGCAAGCAACTGTGTTTTCGGTATAACCAGACCGATCCGATGGATGAGGAAGGCCGCGAAAAACTGGTTCGCGAGCTGCTGGGCGGAACGGGGAAAACGCTCTGGCTGGAAGCGCCCATCCACTTTGCCTACGGCTGCCACACGACGGTCGGCGACCATTTCTATTCGAATTTTAACCTGACGGTTGTGGACGACGGGCGCGTGAGCATCGGAAACAGCGTGATGTTCGGGCCGAACGTGACCATCAGCACGGCCGGGCATCCCGTTCACCCGTATTATCGGATGCGGGGCGCACACTTTTCCCTGCCGGTCGTCATTGAGGACGGCGTGTGGATCGGCGCGAACGTCGTCGTGATGCCGGGCGTGACCATCGGCAAAAACAGCGTGATCGGCGCGGGAAGCGTCGTGACGCGCGACATTCCGGAGAACGTCGTCGCCTTCGGCACGCCGTGCCGCGTGGTTCGCCCGATTACGGATGCGGATTTGGAAACCATTCGCCCGGGCATGACGATCAACGCGGACTGGAACGCATAAAATCGGCCGCAAAACCCGGTTGCAAATCGCGGTGCAAGGGTGTATCATAGAGCACAGATCACTTGCGCGGAGGACATATGGCAGACAATCGACTGACGAAAAAAAGACTGAAAAACCATTTTGCGTATAACTGGTGGAAGTATGCCTTGTCGGCGGCCGTCAGCGCGATGCTGGTGAGCATCGTGTTCGCGGTGACGGCGTATCGCCCGCCGGCGGAAAAGAAGGTCGAGCTGTATGTGCTCAACGATTACATCGACGCGGAGACCTTTCAGCAGGATTTCTGGCCGGAATTGCAGGCGCGCAAGCCCGAACAGGAGGAGCTGACCGTCCTCAACATCGACCTGACAGACAGCAGCAACAGTTACGCGCCCATGCAGTTTTCGACCTATGTGGCGGCGCAGCAGGGCGACCTGTTCCTGATTTCGCGGGACGAGATGCGCAAAATCACGGCGGACGGCGCGCAGGAAGCGCTGGTGGAGCTGACGGGATATCTGGAAAGCGGCGTGATCGACGCGGACGGGATGGATTTGAAGAACGGGACGTTCGACCGGGGCGACGGCACGACGGCGGTTTACGCCATCCCCGCCGACACGCTGACGGGGCTTTCGCAATATGGCAACGACCCGAAAAACAGCCTGCTCTGTATCCCGATGTACACGAAGAACGCGGACAGCGCGGCGGCGCTGATCGGACTGATGCTGGAGAAGCTGGCGGTAGGAAGAAAATGAAATAAAATTTTTCGGCCGAAAAGGGCGGTGCGTGTGGCGCCGCCTTGTTTTTTGCGACTTCGTGCTTTAGCGCACGAAATTGACACGGAACACAAGATGCTGTATCATAGCAGGGCTTGCGTTACAAAATATGGTATCAATTTGATATAAACAGGGGAGAGAATGAACATGCCGGAGTACATCAAGAAGCGTGACGGGCGGCTCGTGGCCTACGACGAGGCCAAAATTGCCTCCGCCATCGACCGCGCGTTTGTGGCCGCGGAGAGCGGAAAGGGAGAGGACGAGGCCGACCGTCTGGCGAAGATTGTCACCCGCGAAATGAACGCGAAAGAGAACAACGAAACGCCCTCCGTCGAGGATATTCAGGATCAGGTGGAGCGCGTGCTGATTGCCGAGGGATACGCCAAGACGGCGAAGGCCTACATCCTCTACCGCGCGGAGCGCAGCCGCACCCGCGAGGCGAAAACCCGCCTGATGCACATCCTGGAGGATATCACGTTTAAGGACGCTTCCGAATCCGACGTGAAGCGCGAGAACGCGAACATCGACGGCGATACCGCGATGGGCACGATGCTCAAATACGGCTCGGAGAGCGCCAAGCAGTTTTACGACATGTACGTGCTCAACCCGAAGCACGCGCGCGCGCACCGCGAGGGCGACATCCACATCCACGACCTCGATTTCCTGACGCTGACGACGACCTGCACCCAGATCGACCTGACACAGTTGTTCAAGGGCGGTTTTTCGACCGGCCACGGCGTGCTGCGCGAGCCGCAGGACATCGGCAGCTATTCCGCGCTGGCCTGCATCGCCATCCAGAGCAACCAGAACGATCAGCACGGCGGTCAGGCCATCGCCAGCTTTGATTACGACATGGCGCCCGGCGTGGCCAAGACCTATATCAAGGAATACCGCCGCGCGCTCGGCGCCGCGCTGGATCTGCTGCTGAATCACGACGCGGCCGACGACGAGGCGAAGGCCATCATCCGCCAGATTCGAGCCGAGACGGGCGCGACCCCGACGCTCAAACCGAACAAGGAATTTGACGACGCGCTGCGCGAGCACCTGACGGCGATGACGGACGAGGCGACCGTCGAGCGCATGATGCACTACGCGACCGAGCGCGGTTACCGCGAGACGGAGCGCCGCACCTATCAGGCGATGGAGGCGTTCATCCACAACCTGAACACGATGCACTCCCGCGCGGGCGCGCAGACGCCGTTCTCCTCCATCAACTACGGCATGGATACCTCGCCGGAGGCGCGCATGGTGATGCGCAACCTGCTGCTGGCGACGGAAAGCGGCTTGGGCAACGGCGAAACGCCGATTTTCCCGATTCAGATTTTCCGCGTCAAAGAGGGCGTGAGCTATAACCCCGGCGACCCGAACTACGACCTGTTCCGGCTGGCGATTCGCGTGAGCGCCAAGCGCCTCTTCCCGAATTTTTCGTTTGTGGATGCGCCGTTCAACCTCCAATATTACAAGCCCGGCCACCACGAGACGGAAATCGCTTACATGGGCTGCCGCACCCGCGTGATCGGCAACGTATACGACCCGACGCGCGAGGCCTGCAACCGCCGCGGCAACCTGTCCTTCACGTCGATCAACCTGCCGCGCATCGCCATCGAGAGCAAGGGCGACGTCGAGCTGTTCTTCAAGACGCTGGACGAGCGGATGGATCTGGTGTTTGAGCAGCTCGACGAGCGTTTTGAGATTCAGGCGCGCAAGAAGGTGCGCAATTATCCGTTCCTGATGGGCGAGGGCGTTTGGATGGACAGCGAGAAGCTGGGCTGGGACGACGAGGTGCGCGAGGTGCTCAAGCACGGAACGCTGTCCGTCGGCTTTATCGGTCTGGCGGAGACGCTGGTGGCGCTCATCGGCGAGCATCACGGCCAGAGCGAGCGCGCGCAGAAGCTGGGATTGAAGATCATCGGCCACATGCGCGAGCGCTGCGACGCGCGGAGCGCGGAGAAGAAGCTGAATTACACGCTGCTGGCGACCCCGGCGGAGGGGCTTTCCGGCCGGTTTGTGAAGCTCGACCAGAAGCGCTACGGCAAAATCGCGGGCGTGACCGATCGCGAGTATTACACCAACAGCTTCCACATCCCGGTGTATTGCCCGATCAGCGCGTTTGACAAGATCAGGCTGGAAGCGCCGTATCACGCGCTGACGAACGCGGGCCACATCTCCTACATCGAGATGGACGGCGACCCGACCAAGAATCTGGATGCGTTTGAAGCGGTTGTGCGCGCGATGCACGACGCGGGCATCGGCTACGGCTCGATCAACCACCCGGTTGACCGCGACCCGGTCTGCGGCTACAACGGCATTATCGGGGATAGCTGCCCGAAGTGCGGCCGACAGGAGGAAGAGGTGCACTTTGAGCGCATCCGCCGCATCACGGGCTATCTGGTCGGCACGCTTGACCGCTTCAACAACGGCAAGCGCGCGGAGGAACGCGACCGCGTGAAGCACGGGATGTGAGGGGAGACTCCCTCAGTCACGCCTTGCGGCGTGCCAGCTCCCTCTAAGAGGGAGCTCTTTTGGCATAAGAAAGAGCAATGCAAAAATAAAGCCTCCTTCCTGAAGCTGATAGAAGGAATTCTGTGACACAAAAACGACAGGACGGAAATCAAACCTCCCTCTAAGAGGGAGGTGGCTGCCGAAGGCAGACGGAAGGAGTGAAAACGGAGTATAAAACCATGGAAATTCGCTTAGCAGGACTTGAACCCGAATCCATCGTGGACGGGCCGGGCTATCGGTTTACGGTGTTCGTGCAGGGCTGCCCGCACAACTGCCCTGGCTGCCACAACCCGCAGACGCACGATTTTTCCGGCGGTCATCTCACCGACACAGACGACGTCATCGCGCATTTGGGCGAAAATCCGCTGGTGCGCGGGCTGACGCTCTCCGGCGGCGAACCGATGATGCAGCCCGAGCCGCTGTACCTGATCGCCAAAGCGGCGAAGGAAAAGGGCATGAACGTCTGGTGCTACACGGGCTTCACGCTGGAAGAGCTGCTGCGGGAGAACCGCGCGGATCGCATGAAGCTGCTCTCCGCCGTCGATGTGCTGGTGGACGGGCCGTTCCGCTCGCATGAGCGTTCGCTCGATCTGCTGTACCGCGGCAGCAAAAACCAGCGGCTGATCGACATGCCCGCGACGCTGAAAGGCGGGACGATCCGGCTCTATGCGCCGCCGGAATGGTGAGGCTTGCGAAAAGAAGAATTTACGCGATTAACCCTATTCTTTTGCGGGAATTAGGGTTAATTTTTGTATAAATGCGATGAAATGACTTGTTCAAACTGAATAAGAATGATAAAATAGTCTCAAAGGCGCAGGTCAAGCGCCGATTAAAGCGAGAGAGAAAACAGGAGGAACACGAAAATGAGTGAGAATACGTCTCGTCGTGAGTTTTTGAAACTGGCCGGCAAGGGCGTGCTGGGCGCGGCCGCGCTGAGCACCGTTCCGGCGATGCTGCCGGCGCTGGCCGAGGGCGTGGAAGCGCCGGCTTGGCCGTGGGCTTACAAGAAGCTGGACAAGGACGCGGTCATGAAGCACGGCTATGAGTGCTTCTACTCGCATGGCGGCTGCTGCGCGGGCGCTGTGGCGGCGGTTGTCGAGCTGCTGGCCGAGGAATACGGCTATCCGTACAACCAGCTGAACGCGCGCATGTTCGCGGATGGCGCGGGCGGATACGGCGCGGCCACGCTGTGCGGCTCTCTGGGCGGCGCGTGCGCGATTTTCGGCCTGTTCTGCGAGGCGAACGAGGCGCGCGAGCTGCGCGACCAGCTCTACGCCTGGTACAAGGATCATGCGTTCCCGAGCTACCAGCCGGAGATGGAATCCATCACGACGGTTTCCGGCGCGATCGAGTGCGCGGTGTCCGTCGGCAACTACATGAAGGCGACTGGCTACGAGATGGGCGATCCGGGTCGTAAGGCGCGCTGCGCGGCCGTCACGGGCGAAACCGCGGCGAAGGCTGTCGAGCTGCTGAACATTCACTTCGGCTTCGAAGAGGCTCCGGCGGAGGAGCCGAAGGCCGAGGCTGCGCTGGCTGAGAACGAGTACGTCGGCACGGGCGTGAGCGAAATCGGCGGCGAGGTGAAGGTCAAGGTCACGATGGACGGCGACAAGATCGCGAAGATCGACGTGCTGAGCCACAGCGAGACCAGCGGCATCTCCGACCCGGCGTTCGAGCAGATCCCGGCGGCGATCATCGAGAAGCAGAGCGCGGATGTGGACGTGGTTGCGGGCGCGACCAAGACCTCCGAGGCGCTGATTGCGGCGGTGAAGGACGCGCTGGCGCAGGTGAAGTAAACCGACTAAAAAAGGCACCGAATTCAGGTGCCTTTTTTTGTGTGCAATTTTGGCGGAAATCGGCTAAAAAAGTGCGTGTCAAGGTTTGAAAAAAACGGCCGAATTTGGTATACTATAATAGAAATAAAATGTGCGAAAAGAACACGCGCGGGAGGCTGTATGATCCTTCATCTGGGCGACGACGTGAGCGTTCACAGCGCCGACATCGTGGCCATCATTGATTTGACGCAGAGCCAAAACCCCGTGACCGGGGCGATGCTGGCGGAGATCCGCCGCCAGAACCGTATCCTTGCCCGTCAGGGCGTCGTCGCCAAGAGCGCGGTAATCTGCGCGGGCGCGAGGCGGGCGGGCGGCATGACGGAAAACGCGCGCGTGTACCTGTCGCCCATTTCCACGGTGACCCTTGCGCAGCGCGCGCATGAGCGAGCCTATCCCGCCGCCGATTCGCTGTTTGAAGCGGCGCGGGAAAGCGAGCAGCCCGAGCTTTGAGGGCCGAGAAACGAGGAGAGTAAATGGAAAACCAAGACATTCAGCAGCTTGACCAGATTGAACGGCCGGACGGCGCATACGACGAGAACCAAATTCAGGTTCTCGAGGGGCTTGAGGCCGTGCGCAAGAGGCCGGGCATGTATATCGGCTCGACGGACGAGCGCGGCCTGCACCATCTGGTATACGAAATTGTGGATAACGCAGTGGACGAGGCGCTGGCGGGCTTTTGCAACGAGATCATCATCACGCTGCACAAGGACGGTTCCTGCTCCGTGCAGGACAACGGACGCGGCTTCCCGGTCGGCATTCACCCGAAGATCGGCCGCCCCGCGGTCGAGGTCTGCCTGACGATTCTGCACGCGGGCGGCAAGTTCGGCGGCGGCGGCTACAAGGTCTCCGGCGGTCTGCACGGCGTCGGCGCGTCGGTGGTCAACGCGCTCTCCAAGCACATGCAGGTCAACGTCTATCAGGACGGAAAAATCTACCAGCAGGAGTATGCGCGAGGCAAGGTGCTCTACGACCTCAAGGTGATCGGCGAGACCGAGCGCACCGGCACGACCATCCGCTTCTGGCCGGACGTCAAGAACGACGACGACCCGAACGGCATTTTCGAGACGGGCGATTTCCAGTACGACGTG
>ERZ772883.1309-NODE-1309-length-19763-cov-5.473412_pt1 | contig 19763 bp, 27 predicted proteins | sample MGYA00580575_ERZ772883 | MGnify/ENA primary metagenome ERZ772883 (study PRJEB29015, sample SAMEA2737666) | human gut metagenome | biome: human gut; feature: human-associated habitat; material: faeces | place: China | collected 2012 ...
GGGTCGGCAGCATCGGGATGACCTTGTCGGCGTAGTAAATGCTCGTCGCGCGCTCAAAGGCTTCCTCGTCCAGGGCGGAACCGGGGCGCACATAATGGCTGACGTCGGCAATGTGGACGCCCAGCTCGTAGCCGTCGTCCAGCTTTTGCAGGCTGATGGCATCGTCGATGTCCTTCGTCTCAGCGGAGTCGATGGTGAAGATGGGGATGCCGCGCAGGTCCAGCCGCTTCGCGGCCTCGGTCGGGTCAATCGTAGCGTCGTCATAGGCGTGGGCCTCTTCCAGCACCTCGGGCGGGAACTCGAGCCGGACGTTGCGGCCGTACAGAATGGCCTTGGCGCACTCGGAGGCGTAGTCGGAGGAGCCGAACTTCTCGACGACGGCGGCGCGGTGGTCGCTGTGGCGGTTGCCGCGGTGGGTAATGAGGAAACCGACCTTGTCGCCCAGGTGGACGCCCTCGCTCCCCTGTTTCGCCAGCAGGAACTTCACATCGCGGCAGCCGTCCGGCTCAACGGCCAGGCGGCCATCCTCAGACAGGCAGACCGTACCGGCAAAGCGGTTGTTGGGCACGGTGACTTCGACGACCTCACCCTCAGAGGAACCCTCCACGCGGGGATGGTCGAACAGCTTGACGTTGATCTTGTCCTGGGGCATCGCGCCGTGCAGCGCGCGGCCCGGGATGAAGATATCGCCTTGGCCGTCGTCGCGGCTGGCAAAGCCGAAGCGGGCCGCCAGCTTGACCAGCGTGCAGGGGATGGTCTCGGGGGCATTGGCATTCACATAGGTGGCAAAACCCGGGGCATAGGTGCCGTTGCGCATCGACAGCTCGCCGGTGGCGACCATGGCCGACACGCTGGTGCGCAGGCGGGAATTATCCACCTGCAAATTGTTCTGCAGCTCGCGCAGCGTCATGGGGCGGCGCTTGACGGCGTTTAAAATGTTTTTCTGTAACGGTGTCATGTGTACTCCTTTAATTTACGTCGCACCGCCGTCCGGCGGTGCCCTACCAGTTTGACTTCTTTATATACTTTCACAAAAAACGGCCCGCCGGGGCGCTGCCTGCAAAGGCCTAAAGCGCTTGGCGGACCCTTTTGTTTTGTGCTTACCCTGCCAAAATCACAGGCGTGCGCTGAGGACGCAGACGACCAGCGTAACGACAAAGAAAACAATGCCGCAGACCTTGGTCAGCTTGGCCAGCTTGGCGTCCACGCCGCGCTCACGGCCTGCTGCCATCGTGGCGGAGCTTTCGCCCATGATCGCGCCAGACAGACCCTGGCCCTTCTGCTCCTGAGCGAGGGTAAAGACGATGATCAAAACGGATACGACGACGAGGACGACGCCGAGAGCGATCTCATACCAGTTCATTGATTAGCACTCCTTCTATTTCTATCCACGCCGCCATGACGTGAAAAGTCTCATGCACCGTACAGTATAGCATAGATTCCTGTACGATGCAAGCGCTTTTTCACGTTTTGTGCGTAAAATCAGTTTTGCAGCGCAATTTGTTCGCCCTGTACCAGCGGGTAGCGGGTCAGCTTGGTGCTGTCCAGGTTTTCCCGGTGCATATCCACAGCGGTGATCTGGTGGTTGCCATAGGTCGTGTAGTAATAAATGCCTTTGTCGGCGTTGCAGCAGCTGGTGTAGAGCGTGATCTCATACTTGCCGCCGTCCAGCTCACAGCAGCCGCGCTGCTGTTCGACCGAGTGCAGGATGTGGAAGAACTGGTTGACACTCTCGGCCTCGCCGCTGCCGGATTTGGCGTTCATACGCACAAAGGCCGCACGGACAAAGCGGGATTGGCTGGACAGGTCGCCCGGCAGGCCCAGCCCGCCAAGGCCGCGGCTGTACGCGGTCAGGTCCAGTCCCTCGGCAAAGGTACTGGCGGGGGTGCGGGGCGACAGGGCGCGGTAGTTGTTCAGCGCAAAAAGCTGCTGCGGGAACGGCGGATTGTTTGTCAGCACGCCCACCGGGTCATCATAAATGTGCAGGCCGTCGGCGGTGGATTCCACCACGATGCTGTCGGTCTTGTCGGCAATCAGCCAATGCAGCTGGGCCAGGGGCAGCTGGTCACTGAATGGAATATTGACGATGTTTGTCTTTTCCAGCAGCGTGCGGGCCTCGGCCAGGGTGGCGCAGCTGCCCAGCAGCCAGGGAATCAATTCAAACTGTGTGACGTTGTTTTTACCATCAGCCGCCGGATGGTAGACCGCGTTGCCCACAAAGTTCAGCCCCGCAATGCCGAGGCCCTTCTCATTGACAGCGTCGTAATACAGCGGGTACTCCCCCGCCACGTAGGCCATGCCGATCATGGCGTATTTCGTGCGGAAATTTCCCATGCAGCGCAGGGCAAACGGATAGGCACGCGGCGTGACCGTGACCTCGTCGCCGTAGGAAAATTCATAGTCCAGATTGCGGCCAAAGTAGAAATCTTCGGTTTTATACGTTGCAGCGGTACACATGGCAAGCTCCCCTTTTTATAAAAAATGTAGTATGTTTCTTATGTTGAGATGTAGGGGCGAACATTGTTCGCCCGCAGCACACGACGGCAGCCGCAAAGTCCCGCGGTCGCACGCTGTGCGCCCCTACACATTTGGCGAGTCAATGCAACTAGTGTACCACGCCGGCAAGGAATAATCCACCGGGAAATTGTAAACAAATGGCGGCAGGGGTGTTTCCTGCCGCCATTTGGCTGCATATTACTGTTTTGCTTTTTGGGATGCCGCCATACCCAGGTATGCGCCGCCACTCAACAGGAGCAGCGCGAACAGCAGTGTGACACTGCTGTTATCCCCAGTCTGGGGAATCGTGGGCACTGCCTTCGGGGTGGGCGCGGGGGTAGCCGCCGTCGGCTGCGGGGTGGCCGTTGCCTGCACCGTAGCAGCAGGTGCTGCCGTAGCAGAGGGCTGTTCTGTGGGCGCAGGGGTCGGGGTTGCTGTCTCCTGCGGTTTCAGCTTGGCCGTCACAATCTGTTCTTTGGTAATTTCAGTCGCAGCGGTGGCGTCACTGTAATACTTGCCGCAGCCCTCGCAGTACCAATATTCAATGTTGCCCTCGGCCTCGGTGGTAGCTGCCTTGGCCTCCACATGGGTGAGCGCCGTGTGGTTTGCGGGGTCAAGGTCGCCGTAGGGCGTCTGGCAGGCATCACAAAGCGCCTGCGCCGTGCAGGTGGCCGTGCCGCCGGAATGGCTGTTGCAGACGAGCGCGCCGCCCTCGGTGGAGAAGCCGCCCTCGACCGTGACCGTGCCATTGTTCGTGAAGGTGTTGCCTGCACCGACCGACAGGGACGCGCCCTCCGGGATGACGAGCGTCTTGCCTGCGTCCAGCGTTGTATTGCCAAGCAGTGTCGCATTGCCGATGACCGTGCCGGAATTGCCGTTGAAGAGCACACTGTCGGTAATGTCGCCCCCCTTGACGGAATTTTCGTGGTTCGTCTCGACCCAGGAGCCTGTTACAGTGGTCGTACCATTTGCAGCGACGGCATAGTAGTTTTCAGCTTCGCTGACCTTCACAGTGCTGTTCTGAATCGAAACATCCCCACGCGAGAAGATTCCTGCATCTCCGGTGGAGGTTGCCTCGATCTGACTGTTTTCAATGGAAACACTGCCACTGCCAAACAGCGCCGGGTAGTAGCCGGAAGCATTCACTTTTGCACCATCAGAGATTTCCAGCTTTCCGTCTGCGTAAATGCCATTGCTGTTTTCACTCTTTGCTTCAACATTGCCGCCGGAAATTGCAAGATCTCCACCCACACTAAGCGCCACGTCATACCCGGTCGCCTTGATGGCAGCATTTTCTGTCACGCTGACATTCGCAGGAGAAACCAGACCATAACCTGCATATTGGCCGGTCGTAGGCCTACCCTGCACTTCCAGATAGCTGTTGCCGCTCATTGTCAGGTCTGCGCCATTAAAAATTTCCAATCCGCTCACCGAATACGCCGACGGCGTTTCCGGTTCCGCATGCAGACAGCGCAGCGTGGCGCTGTCCTTCATCGTTACCGAGTGGGTGTTGTCGCCAGACTTCACACCAATTTTCAGCGGTGCATAGTCACTGCTGGACGTGTAGGTCACATCCGCATTACCGTCCAGTACACAAGCACCATTCCACTCGCAGGAGTCACCCGCATCTGCTGGAGAATTTACGATAACCTTCGTATCCGTAATGTGCAGTGCACTGGGCATATAGGTTGTTTTCTGCCCCACGCTAACATAGCTCGCATTCAGCGTTCCTGCACCCTTGATCGTCAGGTCATTCGCGGTCACTTTGCTGATTGTATTGACCGTATTTTCCGGAATTTCCAGCACCATTTTGACAGGGCTGTTCTCAACAACAATGCCGCCATTCACAGTCACATTTTTTGCAACGATGTAGAACGTCTGCCCTATTTCTTCGGGGTTGTTACTGCCCCAGACGCTGATTTTCTTATCCGTTTTACCCGTAAGTACGTAGGTTACATCCCGCTTGAGAAGCTTGATTGACTTATCTTCTATTTTGTAATCGGGACTTGCGTCCGTGTTACCCCCCCCACGTCGATGTTGATGGTCGTCGGCACGTCGTCTGCAAACGCCGCCATCGGGACGAAGCAGAGCACCATGCAGAGCGCCACCAGGATGCTCAACACATACTTTTTCATGATTTCCTCCTTCAAATATTTGCCGTTCGATTTGCCGCCAGAAACTTTTCCTCATTTCCGCAGTATTTTAAGCACTTTTAACTATATACCCCTATCCAAAATTTGTCAAGAAACGCACAGAAATCAAACATCCGCGCAAAAATCGTACAAAAAAGCGCACCGGCTTACCGCCGATGCGCTTGCAGACTATGCTATAAAATCAGTTTTTCTTTTCTTCTTCCTGCTTGGCGGCCTCGTGTGTCTTGTAGGCAATGCCCAGTTCACGCACGGCGACAATCAGAATCGCAACGACCAGGAAGATGGCGGCCATCGTGAGGGCGGAAGCTGCCGCACCTGCGGCCTCGCTCTTCTCCTTTTTGCCCTCGCTGGCCGGGGAAACGATGCTGATGGTGGCGTAGTTGGTAGCGCTGTCCATCGCCTTGATGCCGGTATCCACAATGGTCTCGCAGATGCTCTGGCAGCGCTCTGCATCGTCATCGGTCACAGAGACATAAATCGTCTGCGTACCGTCCGGGACATACACACTGATATTCTCGCGCAGATCGTCCATCTTGGTGTTGACGGCGTCCTCGTTCTCCACATCGATATCCTCGCTGTCCAGCGCGTACTGCTTGGCGATGGGCGCAATGACGGAGTCACTGGAAACGATCTGCGAGAAGGAGTTTGCCAGCATACTGATCTTGGAGGACTCGTCCATATCGTTGCTGGTGTCGACTGCATCACGGTTCAGGTCAACGAACAGCAACGCCGTGGAGGTATATTTTTCTTCCTTAAATACCTTTGCCTTGACAAAGCCGACCACACCGCCGAGCACAAAGAACACCAGCAGCAGCGCAATGTAGCGCTTTGCAATCAGCAGGCCTTTTTTGCAAAGGGTGATGATGTCATAAATGTCCATTTCATCGTCATCGTCGTTCTCATAGCGGACGTAGACGTAGTTGCGGTCGGCCAGCTTCTCCTGGGCGGCGTCCTTGCAGTTCATTTCCTCTGCCATAAACTCTATATCCTTTCCGTGTTGTGTGCATACGAATATAGTTTATAATAACACATTTCCCGTCAAAAATCAACCGTGTTCGGCCAATCAAATCTTTCTACTTGATTTTTGGCAGAGAAATTGATATAATGATAAAGTATCCGTATATTTCTGGGGAAAATGTCTCAGTAGCGCAGCCGGATAGAGCACACACCTTCTAAGCGGTTGTTCAATCCTCACTATTTACAATTTCATTTGATATACGCGCCAATAGCTCAGTTGGATAGAGCGTCCCCCTCCTAAGGGGAAGGCCGGGGGTTCGAATCCCTTTTGGCGCGCCAGATAATAACGCCGAAAGCCTTTGTTTTCAAGGGTTTTCGGCTTTTTTATTGAGCAGTAAAAGAAAAAATAATCAAGCTTCGCTTGGAGAGGTTTTTCTCTTTTATTGCTGCAAGGGAATCATGGTTCGTGTATTTCGTATCGCTTATATTATACAGTAAAATCAGTGGTTTTGTACAGTAGCCGAATTTTTGGGTGATTAGCGGTGTTCCGTACGGTTGGTGTAGAATGACCGCTGTTAGTCTGAATTATTTTTTTCGTACATAGCAATAGCAAACTCAAGCATCTGTTTTCCGGCTGAATCAGAAGCCACTTCCTCAAGCTTTTTTGCAAAATCTTCATCTTCCAGTGAGATTGTCACTTTGGATTCAGAATCCGATTCATCAGAGCGGATAAGGAATTTTCCAATCGCTTTTGCTGTATCAATTCTTACGCTGTCCTCCGGCGTTTCGTAATAGTCCTGTATTGTCCCCAACTGACGGTGGGCGGTATCCTTTGCCAAACTTACATAGTCATGCCCGTTAATCGCCAGTTTCTTTGTGATAGAGAAATGTCTTAGGCTATACAGGTCTACCCTCGAAAGTCCCAGAGGTTTGTAGAAAGAACTGAACATATCATCGGCGTATTGTGAACTGATATGCGTACCATCCTCGTGAGCAAATATCAAATCATCATCAATGTAGCTGTCTCCTGCAAGCTGTTTATGCTGATTCTGAACAAGTTTGTAATCACGGAGCATGAAAATGACTTCCGGTGCTACATAGATTCTGTCCGTCTTTGCTTCGATTTCCTTTTCCGTCTTGGTAACATGGAAAACCGCTCGTCTTTTTGCATCCGGTCGGGTGCTGCGAACTTGGTCGAATACTTTGAGAATTCCTCGACCGTTTGTTTCTTTAATAAATTCCTCAGAGCGATAGACCAACTGCTTGTAGACACGAATATAGGATGGTTCGTGCTTGTCCTCGTTATCGTATACATCAGACCACGTTAGGGCAAGACATTCTCCAATACGGCTGCTCAGTGCAATCATAAGGCTGATTATAGGTTGTAAGGAACATTTCCGAATCACAAATTGCGCTCTGTTGAGGAATCATCCTTTGGCATTTGCGTAACACGGCGGGGACTCCTTCTTCCCTCCAAGCTGGGAAAGATCTTGGAGGAAACACCGGCACTTAGGGACTATACTGCAAAACAGAGGAATTTTGTTCCCTATAAAGGTCGGTCATACTGTTGGACAGAGATCACCCAAAGTGGGCAGATTACTTTAACGGAAGGGATGATGGCCTTTCTGAACATAACGCCCGGTATGAAGCTCCTGTCAATCCGCAGCAGCGATATTGCCTTTACCATGGGCGCAAAAGGGCCATTACTGGAAAAGGCAGCGCATTTCGACGGTGAGCTTCCGTTGTTTTCATGACTGTCCAGTGGGTATGCAAATGTCACTTCCTATCTCAGCAAGAAATGTCGAGAAATCCTTTTTGAGAAACAGTAAAATAGCTTTGCAATGAGGAGGTGAACAGCATGAAAGAACAGATTTTGGCGGTACAGAGAATGCGGGATTACTGTTGGGATGACAGCAATCCTCGTATTCAGTTGGAACCTCGTGGCAATCGTGGGTACATCGAGCTCAAAGCGGTCAAACAGAAATAAGGATGTCAAGGGCGGTGCCGAAGATATACCGCCCTTGACACTTTTTATATATGGTTTTTCTTAAAAAGTATTGACAAGTAACCACTCGGTAACTATATTATAGTTACCGAGTGGTTACTGCTATAAAGGAGGATGATTATGGCTGGAGATACGAAAGAGCGAATCATGGAAACGGCCTTGGAGCTGTTTGCGGAAAAGGGCTACCTTGGAACATCCATGAACGATATTGCAAAGCAGCTTGGTTTTACAAAGGCTGCTCTGTATAAGCACTACACCAGCAAACAGGAGATTTTGGATCGAATCGTGGAACGGATGAATGAAATGGACTATGAACGGGCAAAGCAATTTGAAATGCCAGAGGGCAACCTTGCCGAGATCGTGGCAGCTTATCAGAAAACGCCGATTGAAAAGGTTCGTGCGTACAGCAAAGCCCAGTTCCTGCATTGGACGGAGGAAGAATTTTCTTCCCGCTTCCGTAAAATGCTGACACTGGAGCAATACCGGGATTCAGAGATGGCACAACTTTATCAGAAATATCTTGCTACCGGCCCTGTGGACTATATGGCAACGATTTTCCGTGGCTTGACGGATTCCGAGGAAAATGCCCGACACCTTGCGCTGGAATTTTACGGGCCAATGTTCCTGCTGTACAGCGTTTCCGACAGCGGAGCCGATCAGGAACAGGTCTTATCTCTGCTGGATGCCCACATTGACCGCTTCATTCATCAGATGGAATTCATACACAGGAAGGAAGCGAGAACATGAGTGATGGTGACAAAGAGGAAAAGCAATGGGTACTGTGTCCCGTGTGCGGAGCAAAAACACGGCTGCAACTGCTTCGGGAAACGGAGCTGAAAGCATTTCCGCTGTTTTGCCCCAAATGTAAATGCGAAAGCATTATTGACGCAAAGAACTTTATCATTGAAACCAAAAAGCCAGACGCTAAGACGCAGTGCTGACCACGATTTTCGTGGCTCGGTGCTGCGTCTTTTTCAGAAAGAAAGGACAGCAAATTATGAAAACGATTGGATTGATTGGCGGTATGAGTTGGGAAAGCACCGTCACCTATTATCAACTGATCAACGAAGCCCTCAAAGCAAAGCTGGGTGGATTGCACTCAGCAAAGATTCTTCTCTACAGCGTAGATTTTGCGCAAATCGAACAGTATCAGGCATCCAGTGAGTGGGATAAAAGTGCGGAGGTGCTGACTGATGCGGCAAAGCGACTGGAGTTGGCAGGGGCGGATTTCATCGTGATCTGCACCAACACCATGCACAAGATCGCACCGCAGTTGCAGCAGGCTCTCCATATCCCCATTCTCCACATCGCAGATGCCACGGCTGACGCTCTGCTGGCGCAGGGTATTCGTAAGGTTGCCTTGCTGGGGACTAAGTACACCATGACGCAGGACTTTTATAAAGCACGGCTCATAGCACGCGGTATGGAAGTCATTGTCCCCAATAAACAGGAAATCGAAGCTGTAAACCGTGTGATCTATGAAGAATTGTGCCTCGGCGTAATTTCTGAAGCATCCCGTCGAAAGTACAGCGAGATCATCAAGCGGCTGAAAAAGGATGAAGGTGCGGAAGCGGTGATTCTTGGCTGTACGGAGATTGGACTGCTGATAAAGCCGAAGGATTCTGCGCTTCCCGTATTTGACACAACACGCATCCATGCGGAGGCGGCTGCGACTATGGCGCTTGATGTGAAATAAGGATTTAGGAGATCAAACAATATGAACGCAATCATTTATACTACCAACACCGGCAGCACGGAGCATTATGCCAAGCTGCTGGCACACGAAACAGGGCTTCCCGCCTACTCGCTGGCAGAAGCCAAAAAGAAAGTTTATCCCAGAACAGAGGTCATCTACATGGGCTGGATCATGGCAAGTTCCGTCAAAGGTTATGCCGAGGCAACCAAACGCTACCATGTGTGTGCCGTCTGTGCCGTGGGTATGGGGCAGACGGGAACGCAGACGGATGTGGTGCGAAAAAAGAATCGCATCCCTGTGAATATCCCTATTTTTACATTGCAAGGCAACTTCGATGTTGCAAAGCTCCACGGCCCATATCGTCTAATGATGGAAATCATGGTCAAGACGGCTGGCAAGGGACTTGCCAACAAGCCTGACCGCACACCGGAGGAAGATGATATGCTGGATATGATGCTCCACAGCGGCAACCGTGTAAGCATCGACAATTTAGGTTCTGTGCTGGATTGGTACAGAACTCGGAGCTAACTGAAAGGTGGAATCATTATGAAACTTTATTTTGGAAGCACTGTCACCACTGTTACAACGGTGATGCTCCTTGCTCTGCTGGGCTTTATGGGCTATTCAATTATCAATCGTGCAAATGTCCAGTATTGGGGACGCAGAAGCCTGTTCCTGCTGGTATTCGGCCTTGTGGTTTGCTGCTTTGCGGCAGCACGGGACGGACTGGACAAAACCATTCAGTGTGCCATTGATGGAAGCTGCGCGCCTGGGCTATTCCCGCTTGTCAGCTTACCTACCGCCATCGGCTGCATCGGTGCACTGATTATTATCGTTGCCGCTATTGCCACGCCCATCGCCAAAACGCAGCGGGCACGGGAAATCTGTTTCTTTCTGATGTCCGGCGGCGCTGTGCTGAAAATCGTGACGATGGAGATTGCACGAATGATTCTCTAACCTTGGTACTTAATGGAACTCATCAATCAAGAAAAAATACTGAACGAGAGGTGCAGAATGAAGCCGACCGTCATTGACCCAAAAACAACATCCCGCGCCGAAGCATATGAGCTTTGGATGAATGCGCCGAATCCGATGGTGACCTTCTTCAAAACGTTGGATGTGACGCCGCTTTATCGGCTCAGCCGCAGGCGTAATCTTAAATTCAATATGCTCCTTCGCTGGTGCATCGGCAAGGCGGCAAGCGGTGTCAAAGAGTTTTATACGCTCCCCGTAGGACGCGAACTACTGCAATATGAAAGCATTGCGGTAAATACCATCGTGAAGAACAAAACCGGAGAAGTCAGCTCATGTGATGTGCCGTTCAACACCAGCCTTGCGCAATTTAATACGGACTACCTGCGCCTAACGCAAGAGGTTGCAGAAAACTGCAAGAATCACGACCTGACGGAGAGTATGGTCATCGGCACATCTGCCATCGTGGATACTGAAATTGATGGTGCTGTTGGCATGAACAGCGGTATTTTCAACAACCCTTTTCTCATTTGGGGTAAATATCATAAAGGGCTTTTTCGGACAACGATGAAGCTGTCGTTCCAATTCCATCACACCCAGATGGACGGCGCACATGCGGGACGATTTCTTGAACGACTTCAATCCAACATAAACGGAATCATGTCAAATGATAAATGAACGGCCGAAACTAAATATGAAACTGGCCTCAGCCGTTTTTCGCAATTTCTATTATCTGAAGCAGGAATTGATCGACTTTGGCCGCGAAAACCGACTGCCAACTTTGGGCAGTAAAATCGAACTTGCGGATAGAATCGCACACTTTCTGGGGCACGGGAAGGAGTCCATACAAATGCACAGTAATTTAGAACAAGAAACTATGGTAAGGATCCGACACAGTGCAATATGGTCGCTTCTCTATATTTCGCTCTATGGCGTATTGACCATTGCGAGTTGTTTTCTCTTATCGGAACAAACCCTTGCGACAATCGGAATTGTTGGTGGCATATTTGTTCTTATAAATATCTTTCTTCTTCCGTTTAAGCGGGAATTGCTCTTTGTCGGTGGCATTATTTCTGTGCTTGGAGTTATGTACGGCGGTGTGTGGATCGGAAAACAACTTGATTTAGAGGGTGTGCTGTCTATCGGTGCAGCAGTTACCGCAATGGACATTATCAGCTTTACCAAAATCGGAAAAAGAACAGTAAATGCAAAAGCAATATCCAATGTAAGGCTAACATCCAAGCTGTCCGTCTATGGGAAGGAACAAGGAGATACGCTGATTCCCACCTGTGGCATAGGCGATTATTTGTACTATGCCATCTGGATTGCTGGAATGCACACTGTGTCAGATTCAATCTATGCCTATGTCGGTGCTTCCTGCTTGATTTTCTTGGGCACGGCGATACAGTATGCACTGATTGTCCAATTAGCAAAAAGGCCAAATTACAAAGGCTTTCCGGGGACGGTGTTTCCCTTTTTGTGCATCCTTGCGGAATATTTGCTGTTAGGGTGTTAATCAAGTAAGAACAGAGACAGGTTGAAATATGAGCGTGAAAATACTGATCATTGATGATGACATTTCCATTGGCAATTTGGAACAGGAGGTTTTGGAGCAGGCTGGTTATCAGGTATTGCGTGCCTACTCCGGCACGGAGGCAGTATTGCTTTTGAAAAGCTGCCGTCCCGATCTGATTTTACTTGACCTAATGCTGCCGGGGCTTTCCGGCGAAGAAGTGCTGCCGCAAATCCAGAATATCCCCGTAATCGTGGTCAGTGCCAAAACTGCGGTACAGAATAAAGTCGAAATGCTGACAGGTGGTGCGGTGGATTATCTGACGAAGCCCTTTGCAACAGGTGAGCTTTTGGCGCGTGTTGCCTTGCGGATGCGAGAACGGGCGGATTCAGCACTGGCCACCGTATATCGAAGCGGTGACCTGACAATGGATGCAATTTCCCATGAAGTCTGCGCTGCCAGTGTGCCGGTTACGCTGACACGGACGGAGTACGCCATTTTGAAGATCCTGATGCAGAATGACGGACAGGTGATCGCAAAATCTGTCCTGCTGGAGCGCATCAGCGAGGATACGCCTGATTGCACGGAAAGTTCCTTGAAAACACACATCAGCCACTTGCGGGGGAAATTGCGTGCAGCAGCAGGCAAAGACTACATAGAAGCAGTTTGGGGCATCGGATTTCGATTGAAAGCCTGATCTCAACCATTTCTCAACGGTTTCCTTAACCGCTGTCTCAACCTTTTGCTGGTATCATGCAGCCATCAAGCAAAAGGAGGTACTTATCATGGAATGTGTGCTTGAAACAAAAGCACTTGGGAAACGCTATCAGAATTTTACCGCGATGAACGGTCTGAATATGCACATTCCCAAGGGCGCAATTTATGGCTTCGTCGGAAGAAACGGCGCAGGAAAAACCACCCTCATCCGCCTGATCTGTGGCTTACAGGAGCCGACCAGCGGCGAATACACCCTCTACGGTGTGAAAAATACCGATGTACGGCTGAACCGTAGCCGTCGCAGGATGGGTGCAGTGGTGGAAACACCGTCCATCTATCTGGACATGACGGCAGAGCAAAATCTTCGTCAACAGTACAAAACGCTTGGTTTGCCCTCTGAAAAGGGAATCCGTGAGTTGCTGCATCTTGTGGGGCTGGACAATACAGGTAAGAAGAAAGCAAAGAATTTCTCACTCGGTATGCGCCAGCGGTTGGGCATTGCCGTGGCAATGGCCGGTGATCCAGACTTTCTTGTGCTGGACGAGCCGATCAACGGACTCGACCCACAGGGGATTATTGAAATGCGGGAACTGATTTTGAAGCTCAATCAGGAGCGTGGCATTACGGTGCTGATCTCCAGCCATATTCTGGACGAACTTCCCCGCCTTGCTACCCATTACGGCTTTATTGATGCCGGACACATGGTAAAGGAAATGAGTGCGGAGGAACTGGAAATGCGCTGCCGGAAGTCCATTCGCACCGAAGTTACTGACACCAGAACGCTTGCGCGGGTGCTGGATGGTATGGGCATAGAGTACAGCGTTGTAGACGATTCCAAGGTGGATATTTACGGCGAGGTGCAGGTCACGGCGCTGGTAGAAGCACTGGCGAAAGAAAACTGTACGGTTTACAGCATGAAGGAACAGGACGAAAGTCTGGAAAGCTATTACATGAATCTTGTGGGAGGTGAGCACCATGCGTAAATTACTGAGAGCCAACTTTTCCAGACTCTGGAGAGATAAGATTTTTCTACTCTCTGCGGCAATTATGTTTGTGATGGGTGCTGCCCTTCCGGTTATTCACTACATGGATAATCTGAACAACGATGCCGGATGGACACCGGATTCTATGACCTTTGCCTTTGCGTTTTTTGTCCCGATTTTGCTTTCGCTGATGACAGCCCTTTTTGTCGGCTGCGAATACAGCGACGGGACTATGCGCAACAAGCTCATTGTCGGCCATCGGCGCAGCAATATTTATCTTGCAAACCTGATCGTCTGCATTGTGGCAGGTGGGCTGCTGTGCATGGCGTATCTACTTCCCCACACCTGCTTTGCGCTGGCACTACTGGGTAGCTTTGAGGCGAAGTTGCAAACGGTGCTACTCTATGCAGGACTGAATTTTGCGCTGACCGTGGCCTTTTCCGCACTGTTTGTGCTGATCGCCATGCTGTGCCAGAGCAAGGCACATACCGTGGCAGGCTGCATTCTACTGGTGTTTGCACTGCTGTTTGCCGGTATCCGCATTACTGCAACGCTGAATGAGCCGGAATATTTTCAGGCGTACTCCTATACGGAAAATGGTGTCACCGTTTCCGAAGATGCGGAGCGAAATCCCAACTACCCCACCGGAACGAAACGCCAGATTTACGAGTTCTTGCAGGACTTCACACCGGGCGGTCAGGTGATCCAGCTTGCGAATATGGATACAGAAAATCCTGCACTGCTTGCTCTTTATAACGGCATCATCTTGCTTGCTGCAACGGGCTGCGGACTAATCGCGTTCCGCCGCAAGGATTTGAAGTAAGGTGCATTATGGAGATCAGACAAATGCTGCCCATCGTTGCACTGACGCTTTGCGTAGTGCTTCTGCTGTTGAAATTTCTGTTGCTGCGCCATTCCATTCGGGAGGTGGCGGAGGAACTGGACGAAAAACTGAAAACGGACACGAATACGCTGATCTCCATTTCCACCGGTGACCAGGCAGTTCAGACATTGGCTGCTCAAATCAATGAGCAGCTTGCGGCGCTTCGCAGGGAGCGTCTGCGGCTGCAAAATGGGGACGCGGAACTGAAAGCCGCCGTTACCAATATGTCACACGATCTGCGCACACCGTTGACTGCCATCTGCGGGTATCTCGACCTGTTGGAGCGAGAACCCCATTCGGATAATTCTAAACGCTATCTTGCTGTGATGCGAGAGCGAACGGATGCCATGTGTGCGCTGACGCAGGAGCTGTTCCAGTATTCCGTCATCACTTCCACCGCAGATAAACTGATTTTACAGCCGGTTTGCCTGAATGACCTGTTGGAGCAGTGCCTTGCCGGATTTTACGGTGCGTTGACCGGACGGGGTATCACGCCAGAAATTCAAATGCCGGAGCAAGCTGTTATTCGGAAGCTGGATGCCGCCGCAACTCGTCGGGTACTGGAAAACATTCTGAGCAATGCTGTCAAATATTCCGATGGCGATTTGTGTGTTTCTCTGACCGTTCAAGGCAAAGTCACTTTTACAAATCATGCCGCCAACTTAGGCAGTGTGCAGGTGGAACGACTTTTTGACCGGTTTTATACCGTGGAAACGGCGCGTCACGCTTCCGGTCTTGGATTATCCATTGCAAAGCTCCTGACGGAGCAAATGGGTGGCAGCATTACGGCAAACTATTACGATGGAATGCTGTCCATATCGGTCAGCTTTCCATAAATATCAAACGCTATAAAGTAGAGGTGAACAGAAATGAATGCAGTTTTAGATTTTATCCGTGGCATTGCGCCTTGGGTGATTCCGGCGATCCTGCTGGTGATTTTTGCAATCAGAGCCGCCGCAAAGGATAAGAAGGACAGTGCATCGGACGAGAAGCACAAAGCATGAAAACAACCGCATAGAGCCAGACGCTTTAGACGCAGAGCTTTATCGAATCGGTATCGCTCTGCGTCTGCTTTTTGAAACCATTCTTCAAAAGAATCAAGCGGTCACAGCGAAGAAAGGAGCGGGGTGAATGAAACCGAAGGAGCTTTATCCATACATAGAGAAAAAACAGCCGAATATCTGCCAGATTAGTGTCCTGCAAAATGGACAGAAGATTTGGGTTGAGGCGTGGAACGGATACGAAAAGACAGACTGCACACACATTGCGTCTGCTACCAAGAGCGTATTCTCGCTCCTGATTGGAATTGCCATTGACAATGGGCTAATCGGCGGCGTGGATGATACAGTGATGTCGTATTTTCCGGATTACCGGGTCAAGCGCGGTGAAAAAACGATTTACGGCGTGACCATCAAAGACTTACTCACCATGCGTGCGCCCTATAAAGGCTCCGGCGACCCGTGGACCAAGGTTTGCAGCAGCCCGGACTGGGCAGCGGCTTCTCTGGATTTTCTCGGAGGTCGAGCGGGTCTCACAGGAGAATTTTCCTATCGGACGGTTTGCCTACACATTCTTTCTGGCATTCTTTCCCGCGCGACAGGCATGAATACCGTGGATTTTGCAAACCGGTATTTGTTCCGACCGCTGGGAATCGCCGAGCATGAAAACTGCTTTGTAACCTCCGCTGAAGAACACCGGCATTTCACAATCAACAAAGCACCCCGGCAGAATGTCTGGCTTGCCGATTCTCAAGGAATCGCCGCACCGGGCTACGGACTGTGCATGAGCGCTTCGGATATGGTAAAGCTTGGACAGCTTTGCCTGCAAAACGGTGCATGGAACGGCGAACAGATCGCATCCACAAAATGGATCGCAGAGATGCTTGCACCCCGCACGATAGTGGACGGCAGATTTCGCGGGATGCACTACGGCTATCTTTGGTGGATCGTGCATCCGGAGCGGAATATCTATGCTGCCATTGGAGACAGCGGCAATGTCATTTATGTTGATCCCGGCAGGAATATGGTAGCTGCAGTTTCATCGTATTTCAAGCCTGCGGTGCTTGACCGAGTGGACTTTATCGAGAATGTGCTGCTGCAGACATTATAGGAAAAAGAAAGGGTTGAGATGATATGAACTATATCCGAATCACAGAAGAAAACATCGACAAAGAGCATATCTGCTGTGCCATGTCCGGCAAACAGAGCCTTGTGAAAAAAGAGTGGCTGAAGCAGCGCTTTGACGAAGGGCTCGTTTTTTACCGCAGTGAGGAGCGGGGAAAGTGCTTTATCGAGTACATTCCGGCAGAAAACGCATGGGTGCCCATTGAAGCGGCGGGGTATCTCTACATCAACTGTCTGTGGGTTTCTGGCTCCATGAAGGGACACGGCTACTCCACAGATTTACTGGACGAGTGCATCCGGGATGCCAAAGCACAGGGGAAAAAGGGCCTGTGCATCCTATGCGCCGAGGGACGCAAGCGGGAGTTTCTCGCAGACCCGAAATTCCTCGCCCATAAATGTTTTACGGTTGCAGATACCTCCGATTGCGGCATTACGCTTATGAATCTGCCGCTTGCCGAGTCCGCAGAACCGCCGAAATTCAAGGACTGTGCCAAGCATCCGAAAATCGACAGCGATGGCTTCGTGCTCTACTACACCGATCAGTGTCCCTATACCTATTATTGGGTTCCAAGGGTGGCAGAGGCGGCCAAGGAACACGACATTGCTCTGAAAACCGTCCACATCACCACAAAAGAGGCCGCACAGAATGTGCCTGCCCCGGTAACCACCTATGCTTTGTTCCGGGATGGAAAGCTTGTAACCCAGAGCATTCAGTCGGACAAAAAGTTCCTGGCATTGGCGGGAGTAAAATAAGAGGAAAAAGGAGCAATGAAGGTTATAGCGTTAAATGATAGGCAACGCAAAAAAATCGTAAAGCTGGTAAAACCTCAAAGGAAAGATCTGTATTTGTACCAGAATCTAAATCTGCTTACAGCAGTATATGATGATAAGAATACCGTACAAGATGTAATTAAAAAGAGCCGGACGCATAGATGCAGAGCTTTACCGAACCGGTATCGCTCTGCGTTTGATTTTAACTATAGGAGGACATTTTCTTGAAACAAAAATTTTTGATTGCCGCTGTGCTTGCACTTATGTTGTTTGCATTGACAGCTTGCGTAAAAACACAGTCTGTTAAGCAGACAGATGCACCCGCAGAACAGATTAGCCAGACAAATCCTGAAGTTTCTCCATTCACAGAGGAAACATCTACCAATGCGGATACGACCGAAGAAACGGATGCAGACGCATGGAAGGCCGAATTTGAACAGAGCCTTTTGGAGAACTACGGTGTTGTGCCGGATCACTATGAGTATTTGGAGGATGGAGTATATCAGGTCTATGTGAAGACCGACGGTAAGATTGTTCCCTATGTTGCAGTAAATTCTGTGACAGGAGATTACCATGGATAGGAGGCATTATTTTAAAACTATTTTTCAACGCTCAAGTAACATTTATCATTCCAACATCAAAAGTAATTATATAAGTATTACTTTTGATGTTGTGTGTTATGCAAGAATAATTTTTGGTGATAATACAGAAAATGAGTATAAACAAGACAATTTTAATTATTAACACAAATAAAGCAAAAGCTCAGGCGATTAAGGAAAGTCTATCCTCATCTGACACAAAAATTCTCTGTGTATCTTCAATGGGCGAGGCATTACAGTATATTGGTAAAATAGAGTTTTGCTTGATCATTTTAGATGTGGAAATTTCTGCCGAGGACGATCATCAGCTTTTGGCAGCTATCCGAAAATCTAAGACAACACCCATCCTGATCTTGTCCTCTCAGTCCTGTCATGTAGAGCGTATGCGTGTGTTCCAAGCTGGAGCACACGTATACATTGGAGAACCGTATTCGCTGGAGGAATGTCTGGCACAAGCTCAGGCACTTATGCAACTGTACTGTGAGCTAAGAGAGCCATCGGAAATTTGTTATACACTGGCTTTTGGCAAAGAACTTGTGATTGATACTTTAACAAGGCAGGTGTTATTGAATGGCAAAGATTTGAAATTCACTCGAAAAGAGTTTGATTTGCTGTTCTGCCTTGCCAGTAATCCGGGAAAGGTTTTCAGCCGAGAACAGTTATATAATCATGTGTGGGACGAGGATGCAATTTACAATGTAGATGATGTCGTAAAGGCACATATTAAGGCATTACGCCGTAAACTTTCTGATGCAGAGGTTACATATATCAAAAATGTCTGGGGCATCGGCTACAAATTTCATGACGAACCGGATGATGAGTGATGCTTGTCATTCGGTTTTTCCTTTTGATATAAAATTCCCAAAATCTTCCCTATTACAATCCCTCTTTCTTCCCTAATTTCTGATAGTATTTCAAACATAGGGAAAAGCAAACTTTCGGTTGCTTACTCTGCGGTATCAATTAAGGCTTTCGCAGTTGCCTTGATCACTTGCAAAGAACGGTCATCGCAATCTGAGAGTATCCGGAGGAGATTTTCTACCTCAGAATCTTTGGTCGGTTTCTCAGGGTAGAAAATCAAATCCGGAGATATAGACAGCTCTCAGATCAATTTGTATAGGACTTCAAAACTTGGTTTTTTACCTCCATTTTCAATTCGATACAAATATCGTTCGGTGATTTCGACTTTATTTGCTAAAGATTCTATTGTCATACCTGATTTCTCACGGGCTTTTTTTATAATATCGCCCAAGGTATTTGGTATTTCTCGCAATATTGTCACCTCCACACGATAATTATAGGTTTCGTGTGTCATGGTTTTAATGGCATGGCAATTCAATAATTCAGAACTGACAGTTCTTGAAATACTGAACTAAATAGGAGATGCAATCTCGCCATATAAAAAAACGAGGCATGGCGGGATGTATTCACACGAGAACCCTCTGATTCGTTTTGGGATTGGAGGGATTTTTCATGTGCTGGTCAATAAACCATACTCCGTTGCGAGTTTTGAGCAGCGATTATGATTCTACGGAGTAAAGTCTTTTTTATCGAAACAATCCGATTTCAAAAAAAGACTGAACTCAAATGTAGACTTTACCCGCATTGCAACTGAACCACCAGGACATCTTTATAATGAAATAGAAAGCGCACTTGCAGTAAGGCATTATGACCTTGCGTGTAAGTGTGCTTTTTTTGTTTTTGGAAATGCTCCACACTGCCGTTCTCCACCCGGCTTCTTGAAATTTCATTTTCGAATTTCAAGAAATCGGAGGAAAACGAAAGCCCCCGCCGGTTTTGGAGAAACATTAGGTGGTGGACAGCAGACCGGACAGCAGGGGGATCAGGGTGATGCCGATGAGGGCAACGCCGCCGCCCGCCATAAGCTGTTTTAT
>ERZ772883.1312-NODE-1312-length-19747-cov-3.008785_pt1 | contig 19747 bp, 14 predicted proteins | sample MGYA00580575_ERZ772883 | MGnify/ENA primary metagenome ERZ772883 (study PRJEB29015, sample SAMEA2737666) | human gut metagenome | biome: human gut; feature: human-associated habitat; material: faeces | place: China | collected 2012 ...
AAAGATGCACTTGTCCGAACGGATAAGCCGCCTCGAAAGTAGCATCGGCAAAACGCGGCATACCGTGATGGTTCACCGGCCGCCCCTCATAATGCAAATACTCCTGCGGATATAAAGGACCTGCAAGCAGGGTAGTCATAGCCTCTCCCGTCTGCGGTTTTGCATAAATTGCAAAGAAAGGTGCATTATTGCCGGTCGTCACCGTACTATATTTCTTACCAGGGACATTCATAATCTCCCAATCCCGCAACTCTCCCCGGCCTCCCAAAGAGACCGTTCCAGTCCCGATTCCTCCCAAAGGCAATGCCACCTGGTAAAGATGTTCCCGGTCATATTGTTTCAAAACCGGCCATGTTTGCGGCTTCCATTCTTGGGAAAAGACGGCTCCGGAAACAAACATACAAATCGTTAACAGCTTTAATCTATTCATAACTCCAAAATTAGTTCAAGGCATACAATGCTCAAAGGGCTAATATACTTAAATATTATCCATTTCGGCCTTTTTTAACGGAAAAGATATCCGATATACCCATTATTACATCGGAGAGTTATAATCTTGAAAGGTTCAAAAGCTTGCCATAAAAAAGAGGATAAGCTATGTTAGCAAAACAAACAACAACCCTTATTGGGACGTTTTACTGTTTGGATTGAAACCCCAAGCAATCCGTGTCTGACATTTTTCTCTTTTATACCCAAATTAATAAGCAACCAGCAAAACGAGCACGGCAGGAAATCGAAAAACAAAATCCCTTTATGCTCAAAAAACAGAATAACCTGACATTGTGGAAAAGCTGAACTCCCGGAGAATTGCCTATAGTAAACGAATGTGTTTTGTTGTTAATGAAACAATGTTATACAATAACTCCCTTCCCAGATCAGGATAAGAAGGGAATTATAACCCGGATTTTGTATCAATTGCATTACGATGGCTAACCTTATGCATTAGCCATCGTAACTCATAGGGTTAGCACTTGTAAAGCGATGCCTTACTTTCTATACCTTATTTACCGGATGGCAGCCTGTCTACCACCATCGGACGAACAATATTTCCTCCTAACGAAACAATACTATCCTTGACAAACATATCTACGACAAACGAATTGCGAGGATGTATCTCAGACTCACTTTTGTGCGCATGGAAAACATAGCGCATCTTACCTTCCATATCAACAAAAGGAGCACCGTGACCGACGCCAACTAGCCCATCGCACTTATGCAACACGGGATTGCCTTCGTACTTTTTCCACGGGCCGAAAGGCGAATCCGATGTGGCAAAGCCTACCGCATAGTCCTGGCTTGTATAGCCGTTTGCCGAATAAATCAGATAATAGACGCCATTCTGTTTAAAGACGGAAGGACCTTCCACTACTTTGGGAAGAACCAATTCCCACGGTTCTTCGGCCTTGAAACATTGTGTCAATGTTTCTTCCTTGATCTCTTTCAGGTTCTCTTTCAGCTCTGCGCACCAGATGACATTGCCGTCGTTGAAACGAACGAAATATAGATAGGCTTTTCCGTCTTCGTCAAAAAAGACGGAAGTATCGATGCTCTTTTCCTCGCGGATCGGCTTATGCTCGTCCTGCTTGAACGGACCCAAAGGAGAATCTGCCGTAGCAACACAAATATGCTCTTCCGTCGAATAGAACATGTAGAACTTCTTATCTTTTTCAACATAATAGACTTCCGGCGCCCAGAACATCGATTCGCCGTACGAGTTCGCATGGCTAAGCGACAAAGCCGAGGCACGTTCCCAGTATTCGAGGTCTTTGGAGTAATAGACGTCAAAACCGGTTCCGACATTCGTCCCGTAAATATAGTAGAGGCTGTCATGTACCAAGATGTAAGGATCAGCCAGAGGGACCGTCTTGGACAAGACAGTTACCGGCTTTTCTTCTTCTACTTTTCCTTCTTCCTTTTTATCGGATTCGGAATCCGAACAACTCATGCAAAAACAAAGGGAGAACGAAAACAATAAAGTAATCCATTTCTTATTCATAAAATCATCAGTTTAATTATTTAATAACAGGACGAAACGCACCGTAAGAAGGCTCCAATTTATCAACGTAAGGCCAGCCGTCTTCATCCCACAAAATGCGGTCCAACAAAACTTGCCGTTGCGCATCCAAACGTTCCAGTTCAAAAGCATGGTAAAGCATCCACGTGTTCTTTTCGTCATCTTCGAGAAGGGTGGAATTGTGGCCGGTCCCGACAAAGCGGTCATTCTTATGCAGGATTACTTCATGCTTGTTATCCAACATTTGTCCTCCCTGTTTATCGACATACGGGCCGAAAAGGTCTTTCGAACGCGCCACAACTGTGGTGTAGGTGCTTTTCTGTCCTTCGCAACAAGAGCCGATAGAGCCGATGAGGTAGTAGTACCCGTCGCGTTTCCACAGGTTGATTCCTTCGTAAGCGTTGCCAGCGATCTGGCGCTTGGTGTCAAGTTTAGGCGTGATCATCACATCATCTGTCACATCCAGTTCCATGATATAAATTCCGAAGAAGCTCCCCCAAAGCATATAATACTTGCCGTCTTCCTCATAGAAATACTGGTCGATGGAGTTCTCTACATTCACTTCACGGCTGTCAAATACTTTGCCTTTCGGTGTGAACGGACCTTCGGGAGAATCGGAAACGGCATAACCAACGGTGCTAACCCAATGATTACCCCATTGCGCCAAAGAATAGAAAAGAACATATTTGCCTTTCACATAGCGAATCTCCGGGGCCCAAAGATGAGCACGTTCTTTGACATCCTTGTTGTCGGGCAAGAAGTCTGGACGAGTCTCATCAGTGAAGGCAGTTCCTATCTCTTCCCATTTCACCATATCTCTTGATCGAAAAATCGGCAAGTTACGGATATCTTCAGTCGCATATAAATAAAAATAACCATCTTTTGCTCGCATGGCAGTCGGATCAGGTGCAGCAATCCGTATCACCGGATTATGATAAGCTAGTTGTGAATCATCAACTTTCGGAATATCCTGCCCATCCGAATTTCCAGTATTACCATTTCCACTACAAGCAGTGCAATAAATAGCACAAGACAACAAGAAAAATTTTTTTACATTCTTCATTTTCTATCTATTTTTATGAAGAAGCTATTACAATAGTACATATCAAAAATATAAACTTTTGCAACAGCTTCTTCTTTACAAAATCATTACTTCCAACCCGGATTCTGTTCCATATTCGGGTTCATCTGCGTTTCGTTATACGGAATCGGATATAACCAATAATGGTCTCCCCCCCACGCATAATGATAAGTTGCCTGTCCCCAAACCTGTCGCAGACCGTTCACCACCTGTTTGCCGTTGTCGTCATATGTGGCAAACTTTTTGTCCTTCCAAGTCTTCCAACGAAGTTCGTCAAAGTAAATCAGGTCTTCACCAAGCAATTCCCAATACCGTTCGTTCCGGATACGTTCACGCATATCAGCTTGGCCCATCACGGTCGTTGGGACATTGGAGTTGAGCAATTGGGCACCGGCACGAGCACGTACCTGATTGACAACAGTAACCGCTTCGTCTATCTTGCCCTGTTCGTTCAATGCCTCAGCAAGGTTCAACAGAACATCAGCATACCGGATTTTCGGCATATCAATACCAGTACCTTTTTGGCTACCTTCACCGACTCCTTCCGTCACGAATTTACGGTTCAGATAATAAAACATCGCCTGCGTATCAGTACGCAAATCACTCGCTTCACGCGTAATCGTACCATCCGCATTTTGTGTTTCTATCCACTGGCTACGGAACGGATAGCGGTTTGTAAAGTAATTATCAGCACCTCCGTCACCTCCTAAATAGGTGGCATACGGCGTAATGACACTCATTTCTAAACGCGGATCACGCTGTTCGTAGGCCTTGCGAATACGAGCTTCATTGCCACTCGGCAGATAATAATCCATATTGGCCCCCTGCTCTTTCGCATTTGCGATTTCTGATTCCGTCAAGTTATCACGCAAGAAAAAGACACGGCGTTCATTGACCGTCAACTTATAATACTCGGGAATGATCTTCGACCAGTCGAACTTGCTTCCATCCGCACACTCATAGGTATCAACGAAATCCGGATTGACCAAATAGTTATTCCACATGGAACCATAAGTACAACGATTACCAAATCCCCGGTTCTTAGAATTCCAATAACCATCCTCTTCGATGCACTGGACAGAGAAGATCATCTCATCACACTGCTCATTGACCTCCTTGAACAACATCTTATAGGCATTCGCACCGGAAGTAAACAGGCGATAACCACAATCACCGACCTTTTTGAAGTCAGCTTCAGCAGCCCCCCAGTTCTCCAACCACAGGTATATCTTGCCTCTGAGCGCATACGCTGCACCTTTCGTAATGTGACCATAATCATTGTCGCCGCTGTTGTATTTATCCGGCAAATTTGGCTCGTTGATGCAATCAGTCAAATCCTTAATCAACTCATTCCAGAGATCCGTCATAGAAAGACGGCTACCCTTCGCTTCTTCGATGTTCTTGATTGGCTCTGTATAATAAGGAACACCACCAAACAGCAAGTTCAATTCATAATACCAATAGCTACGGAGAAATTTGGCTTCAGCAATCAAACGTGCTTTCTTCGCTTCCGGAAGCCCTACCACATCCGGCATATTAGCAATCACATCATTGCAACGGATGATAAACTTATAGTTGTCATGCCAAATCCAACTCGGACCATCTCCTGATGTCGTCTGGTTGCCAAACAGCATACCAAAGTTACGCCAGTTCGCATCGCGATCCATCACTGCCGAAAAGCAATCGAACCACATATTATAGTTATCATTATACAAATGGTTCAATCCATTGTATAAGCCGGTAACAGTCTGTTCAGCCATCGTGGCATCTGCCCATACCTCTCCTTCACTCGGCTGGTTTTTCGGAGTCAAATCCATATCTACACAACCTGTAAAGAACAAACCTGACAAAATTGTTGCTGAAAAAAGTTTTGCCATGTCTTTTATAATTCCCAAATTATTCTTGTCCATACTTTTTTTCACAATTTAATTAGAATGTCACATTAACACCAACCGTATACTGGCGGATCGGCATATAACCGTCACCGGCCATACGTTCCGGATCGCTACCTTCGAACTTAGTGATTGTCAGTAAATTTTCGCCAGACAGATAAACTCGTGCATTCTGAATGAAGGCTACTTTCATCCATTCTTTCGGAAAGGTATAGCCTATCGTCAGGTTTTTCAGCTTTATGTAGTTACCATTCTTCAGATGCCAAGAACTGGTAGCACTTGCCTGACCGCTGTTCTGATAACCAACGAGACGTGGCGTTTCGGAATAAATGTTCGTACGCGGATCATTCGGATTTTCAGGATCGAAGAAATAGTGATCATAAGCAATGTCATATCCGAGACCATATCCGTGCGTAACACTGACGCTGTTTTGCGTTTGTTTGTAATAATCGATCTTGAATCCGGCTGCTCCCGCCCAGTTCATCGATAGGTCAAAGCCCTTCCATGTCATGCTTGCCTGCAAGCCGAAGTAGTATTTCGGTCTCCAAGAAACACCTTGAAAATCGCGATCGTCATCATTACCATAAATACCATCTCCGTTATAGTCAGCATAAATCATATCCCCATACCAAATCTTATCTTTGCCGATCGCTTGGTTTGGGTAAAACTTATAACCAGCATCAAACATCGCCTGCAACCATTTCATATCAGCCTCAGTACGGATCATTCCGTCTTTCGGTCCCCCATTAATATTCACTGTCCCATCACTATTGAAATAAGAACCGTTACCTTTGTATGGATTCATCATATAATATTCATTCATCTCGTGGCCTTCCACGATCAAGTTGGACGAACCGTTTGCTACCGTACCAACATTCTGATACCACACTTTTTTGCCGTTGGCATCCGTACGCCATTCGCGGACCAACTCCCCTTTATATTTCGTCACTTTATTCTTATTATAAGTAAAGTTTCCTGAAACTGAGTAAGAGATATCTCCGACACGGTCATTCCAACCCAAAGTAATTTCAAGCCCTTTGTTGTTAACACCTGCCAGATTCTGGAGCGGAGAAGTAAATTGGTTCAGAGATTCCGGAAGCGTCGGGCGATATAAGATTCCATCCGTTTTTTTGTCATATACTTCGATCGTTCCGTTCAAACGGTTGTTCAAAACACCGAAATCAAGACCTATATTGGTAATAGCCGTTTCCTCCCATTCCAAAGCGTAGTTGGAGAAAGTAGTCATGGCTAAACCATTGGATTTATTGCTATTGAACGCATAGTTGTAACCTGAACCGTAAAGTGCCTGCCACTCGTAATTACCAATGGAATTATTACCCAACTTCCCCCAAGATGCACGCAGCTTCAAATTACTCAACCAATCTATATCTTTCATGAATTCCTCTTCAGATATACGCCAACCGGCAGAGAAAGAAGGAAACAGACCCCAACGAGAATCGGGAGAAAAACGAGAAGAACCATCATAACGCATGTTCATTTCGAACAAGTAACGATTGTCAAATGCATAATTGATGCGACCGAACCAAGAACGAGAAGAATATTCGTATGAAGAACCCTTAATATAATAAGGATCCGTCATGGCATCAAAGTCTGTCAAATTGACACTTGACATACCTTCCTTACAAATATCCACTTCGTCTCCCCAGTTACGCGATTCTTCATAACCGATCAATGCACCCACATCGTGCTTTCCATAAGTATGCGCCCAACTCACCAGCATATTGGTTTTCCAGTACTTTTCACGTCTTTCCCAATCATACACCTTATAAGTAGCCATATCCGTAGAAGTCGGAGGCGTACTCAAAGTCATTGTACGGTTGAAACTGTACTGTTCTTTATAATCAGAAGGTTGCCATCTGTGATGGTTTGTAAACTGATCATAATAAAAGTTGGCTGTAAACTTGAAGTCTTTCAAGAACTTCACTTCTATATACGGGTTCACGAAATATTTGTTCTGCTTGTAGTAACCATACGAGTTACTCATATTCAGCAATGGGTTTCCTGCCTGCCCGTCTTCTTCGTTAGTTTCGATTCCACCATATTTGCCGTCATAATAAGGATAAACACCTGGGGTCACCTTCTGCATGTTCAATCCCCACATATCGCCCAGATTATTGCGATCCTGATCGGCGTTATACCCCCAAGCACGCATTCCTACAGTCAGGAAATCGGTTACTCTCGACTCGATGTCACTACGCAAATAATATTTCTTTACCCCCGACTCGATAACCAAACCTGGATTATTCAGGTAAGTACCCGAAATCGCATAGTTAGTACGCTTTTCCGCACCAGTCAAGCTGATAGTATGTTCCTGCATCCATTTCGGGTCATAAACGACATCATACCAATCCGTATTCGGATGCGTCACATAATTCGGTATGCCAGCGACATTCGTCGCGTTCGGGTTATTAGCTGCTTCACGCCACTCATTGATCGTCGACTGGGAGAACTTGGCCGCCTGGTTCGTGTTGAGATAACCTTCGTTGACAAACTCCATATAATCCGCATAATCCGTTACCTGACGAATCAGCTTGGCCGGAGTCTGGTAAGAAAACTTGCCCGAATAGGTCACATTGATTTTTCCATCCGAACCACGTTTCGTCGTAACCAAGATTACCCCATTAGCCCCTCTGTTACCGTAAATGGCACAAGAAGCGGCATCTTTCAAGATGGAGATCGAAGCCACATCATTTGGATTCACTTCATTGAGGCTCATCTCCATTCCGTCCACAAGGATCAGTGGGCCAGCATCGTTCATCGTACCCACACCACGGATCAAGATGGAAGAACCTTCGGCATTCGGCTGGCTACTAGTATTCATCACATTGACACCGGCCGCCATACCTGACAACGATGCGGCGATCGTGGTAACCGGACGGCTCAGCTTCTCATCCGTAAAATTTAGGCTGGCTACAGATCCGGTCAAATTCACCTTCTTCTGAGCAGCATAACCAACAACAACAACTTCTTCAAGAGCTTGGGTGTCATCTTTCAATACGATTTCGAAAGCCCCTTTATTACCCACTACAATCTCTTGGGCCATGTAACCGATATAGGATACCGAAAGTTTAGAATCGGCAGAAACGCCTTCCAGCGTAAATTTCCCGTCCATATCGGTTATTGTTCCGTTGGTAGTGCCCTTTACCGAAACATTCGCTCCGACAACCGGTTCGCCATTAACATCGCGGACAACTCCGGTGACAATCTTTCCCTGCTGGTGAACGCCAGCCTCCTTGACAGTTATGATAATGTTTTTATTCGATATCGTATAACTACAATTCGGGAGAATTGTAGTTAGTATATCTGATATACTGAGATCCTCAGCATTCAATGTGACACGTTTGTCCACGTCTATTATTTCGTCATTATAAAAGAACGTAAACTCACTGCAATTTTCAATTTTCTTTAATACCTCTTTGACTGTTGAGTTTTTCATATTGAGGCTAATCCGGACAGTCTGAGAATAAGACTCTGTAGCATAAAGCCCACTTAACATGAAAGTTAACATAAACAGGGCTAAATTCATCACCCTGGTTTCTTTTTGAATAAAAGAATACAAAAGACCCTTTCGGTTAAAATAAATCATATTCTATATAGATTTTCAGTTAAACTTTATCGCCGAAACCAAATACCGGACGATAGATTAATTATTTTTTTCGACAGACGAATGCAACCCACATACACCTATCCTCTTTTTTCACAATAACATCATTTGTCTATTCCCATAAGCAATCTGTTTTTAAAGTTAAACATTTATTTTCGAGGAGTTATATATACTTTATTTTTCTTTATCTCATACTTAATCGGAGCAATCAGACTCATCGCTTCCATCACCTCTTCGATGCTCTCCTGCCGGATTGTGAAAGAAAGACGAGTGGCAGCGGCAAACTGCTTCGGGCATTCAATGTCCATATTATAGCGTCCCTCCATACTGATTAAGATATCAGCCAGACAGTCGTTGTCAAATACCAGGCGGTCTTTGATCCAATCGGTATATAAACCGACTTTGGCTTCTTCGACAGAGGCGGTCTGATCCGACTTACGGTATCTAAACAGTTCATCCGGTTTCAAGTAAACCGGATCTTTCAAGGCTTTTCCCGATATCTTCACACTACCGTTCAGCAAAGCGGTCTTTACAAATTCACCGGAAGAATAGCTATCGAGATCGAAGCAGGTCCCCAAGACCTCTACATCTATCTCTCCCGCCTGTACGACAAAAGGCTTTTTCGCATCTTTCGCCACCTCGAAATATGCTTCTCCCTCCAAAGAGACCAACCGTCTGTCATCGGCAAATTGATTCGGATAAGTCAGTTTAGTTTCCGAATTCAGCCAAACCACCGATCCGTCAGGCAACGTGAACCGGCCTTTGCTTCCTTTTGCCGTAATCAGTTGGTTTTGCACGATGACATCAGGAGCGGAATGCTCCCTCCAACTGCCGATACCATAACCGATTCCCAGCAAAAGCAACAAGACGGCAGCAATCCGCGTCCAACGCAAAACCACCGATAATGTATTTCTCTTCGCAGGCAAGCCCCTCTCCATCCGTCCCTGCTCCAGCAAGATACGGTTTTTCAGTTTCCCCAAAGCAATATCGATCTCCAGCTCGTTTCCGGCAGCGACATTACAAGACAGCCACAGGTCACGAGTTGCAATAAAATCATCCCGATTATCATCCGATTGTTTCAGCCATCGAAGCAATAGCCTCTTCTCTTCCAGTTCAGCCGAGCCATCCAGATAACGGATTATGATTTCGTTGATATCGTGTGTTTCTTCTTTCATTACAGATTCATTTATTAGTAATACAAAAAAAGGTAGTTTTACCCTACCTTCATCCTACAAAGAATTAACGTTTCTTTTTATTCTCCGGCATGAAACTTTCGTTCCACCCTCTGGCTGTCTAAAGAGAAAGACAAGTGACAGCCAACACTAATAAAGGGAATAAGTCCCTTTGGATAAGATATTCTTTCAACCCGGAAAGAGCCTTGCTAATCTGCTTTTCAACCGCTTTGATACTAATATTCAGTTGTTCCGCAATCTCACGGTTCTTCAATCCATAGCTCCGGCTTAACATAAATATTTTATGGCATTGAGGGGGAAGCGTGTTTATATAAGACATGATTTCTTCTTCCAGTTCTTTCAATAACAAGCTCTGCTCGGAATTTTGCATATAAGAGGAAACGTACTGATCCAATATATCCGTCTCTCTCTCAGGTTTCAAAGGGTATACATCCTGTTGTTTCTTATCCAACGCATTCAGAGCATGCGTATATACGGCTTTGAAAAGATAAGACTTTACAGATTCATCCTCAAAACGGATACTTTCACGCCGCTTCCAAAGTTCATAAAAAACATCCTGAACAATATCTTCCGACAAATCCTTATCATTCACAAAACGGAAAGCATACGCCCGCAAAGGTTTGTAGAAACGCTTGAACAGTGTTTCCAAGGCTGCAAAATCCTGAACATATATCTCTCCTGACATGAATTTGTTGTTTTATAAAAAGCAAAAATACAGATATTTTTCATTTAATGCCGGCAGAAGGGGAATATTGATAACTATATAAGCAATATTGCCATTTACAATGCAACCATATTATCACTATCTTTGTTTTATTAATAATAAAAGGAAACAACATGACACCGATTGAATTAACAAAAACGGAATTTATACAGCGAGTAGGAAACTTCGAAGAAAGCCCCAAAGATTGGAAATACGTAGGCGACAAACCTTGTATCGTAGACTTTCATGCTCCCTGGTGCGGCTATTGCAAACGCTTGGAGCCGATACTCGATGAGTTTGCAAAAGAATACGACGGAAAACTCTACATCTATAAAGTCAATGTAGACAACGAAGAAGAACTGGAAGCTGCTTTCAAGATCCGGACGATCCCGACTTTGCTCCTCTGTCGTATGGACGGGAATAAAGAAATGATGCTCGGCACGATGGGTAAACCAGAACTTCGCAAAGTGATCGAAGGCATCTTATAATATATCTATCAAAGAGTAGAATACAGAAGGTATGAATCAGGAAAGCCAAGCGCTAATTCTGATTCATGCCTTCTACTTTTATACGGATCGAGCCTGGAGTCCGTTGGAAGCAGGAACAAAACAGATTCAGATCATTCGTCTTTTGCATGAACTCCTGTAATATCCGGCATTCCTCATCCGACCATGTTTCATAATGACGGGGATATTGTTTACGAACTCTCATTATCGACTCGGATACATCCGTTTTCTTGATACCCAATTGCCGGATACGCTCTTTGAAACCGACCAGATCTTCATCCGTACAGTTGTTTACCGGATCGGCATCAAAGAAACCCGGACAAATCTTATTCCCGACCTGTTCCTGTTTCGGTACAGAGACAGGAATAGGTTCGAAAAGAACGGATTCCGGTTCTATTGCATCTAACTCCTTCCTTAAGTTTGAAATATGCTTCGCTGCTTCTGGAGAAATCAGTTTCACGGAACATTCATGACGGGAATAACTCCCATTTCTACGTGCAGAAAGCCAGTTAAAGGAACCTTCCACCAATACCGAATCATCAATCGCAAGCGATTTATTATGAATGCCTTTCAACAGAATCAACTTAACACCGTTTTCGGCTAAAGCCTTCCGCCCGGCAACGGTCTCCTTCCGCAACGCACCGGTTTGTTTGTCACAATCCAAGCGGAAATCCGAATACACCACGACTTCCACACCCCGCTCTACCGCTTCCCGCATCAGAGGAATAAGATTATCATGTTCAATCGCCTGGATCGATATAAAAGGAGATACGATCAGCAACCTTTTTGTCGCATCTTTAAAGGCTTGCCGCAACAAACCGGTGTGTTCCTCCAATGTCGATAAACGTTCGGCCGGCTGGTAGCGGCAAAGTGGTTCCTTTTGCCGATAGATGAAATTGCCGGACACTTCGTTCGCAGGATCGTCAAACAACCATTTTGCCAAGTTACCGACGGGAGTATTCCGTTCGGGATGGAATATATTCATATTTCCGAACACCAGAAAATGATATTGCGCACGCGAAACAGCTACGTTGAGCATATTGTACTTTCCACCTTGCTCCATAAAATAAGAAGCATCACCGGGAGAATTGACCGATGAAAAAATCACGACCGGACACTGCGCTCCCTGCAAAGAGTGAACAGTGCCGATTGTCATACCGGCAAACGCTTCCGCCTCCGGCGACTGTTCCGCAAGGCTACGGATGATCTCTTCCTGCGCCTTAAATGGGGTGACTACAGCCACTATTTTACGGATCGACTCCTTGTAAGCGCTTTCCAACTTATCTTTTTCCGTTTCCAGCCAAGAGACGATTGCTGCCGCTTCCGCTCTGTTCAAGACACTGCCCGTCGCCCCTTTTTCACTGACTCCGTTTACATGGACATACCCTTTAGGCGGCAAGTCTTTATACTTCACCTTGTTTCCTTTCTTCGGCAGCAAACGGCCGTGATACACATAGTCGTTACAATAAGCAATGATAGGATCGAGACAACGCCTGTGTTCGGTCAAGAAAGCGCCTCTTTCACCGGCGACTTCGAAACTGCAACTCTTCCGCGCCATCTTCATGATGCTTCCGGGCGAAGACAAGAAACCGTTTTCATGCAGAAACGCATACCGATCATCGGACTCGGAGGATACTAAGCCAAAACGTTTCAGATTGATACCGGAATATTCGTCCGAGATGGACCATATCGGTTCGATCTGTTCCACGTCTCCCACTAAAATAGCTTGCTTGGCAAGGCTGAAAGACGGAATAGCCAGTTCGGGAGATACCTGCCCCGATTCATCCACAATCAGCAAATCGATCGCATCATAGAGCGGCGCATCCCACTCCCCATTGTCCGCACAAACCATGTATTTCGGCAAAGAATGGAAAGTCGAAATAAAAACAGGCATCACACAGGCCAAACGCTTCAACCGTTCGGTGTAATCCTCTCGGCCACGTGTCTCCCCCTCTTTATCGCATCCGGCCAAGCGGCGGATGAACTCGGCTTCCCGGTCATGGATGGCATACCAGAACAAAAGATAGCGGTAACTGATATCCAGCCGCACCGCCATATCTTCCGTATAAGGAAGGGCATTGTATTCCGGATTGGCAACCAACTTGTCATAGCGAGCCTTAAAATCTTCCGTCTGCTCCCAGCCGCATATCACATCATCATAGCTTGGAAGTTTTTGAAATTTACGGAACAGTTTACTCAGAAAACCTTTATCCGCCATCTCTTTTCCATATTGTTTGAGACTGGCAACATTCAAGCAGGTTCCAATCTCATCCCGCATCTTCCTCATTTGCCTGCGAAGGAAACGCTGGCATGCAACTTCATCCCGGCAAGATGTCTGAAAGAAACGATTGAAATGCTCCAGATAGAACCCGCGATATTCTTCCAACCGGGCAGGATCGTCATAATCATTCGGAAAGCCTTCACCTTTCGTATTGAGCATCATTTTGTACTGATCCTTTTGTTCGTCTTTGCCTGACAGATACAATCCCAACGTATCCAAACCGGGCAGCCAGCGGAGAGTCAACAGGTTTGCAGGCTTATCGCCAGAAGGCTGTTCGATCTTGAAATCTTTCAGGATATTGGTAATCGCCTGGTTATTGGCGGAACTGGCTACGATGATATCCGGATCATCAGGATGCTCCAGTACGGCATGGACGATCCGGTTGGCAATCACCGTCTGTAAAAAGGTCGTCTTGCCTGTTCCCGGAGGTCCGTTAACGGCAAAGATATCGGAACTGTCCGGGTCCGTATACATGGCAAGCGTCTCACGCTGGGAGACGGACAGCGGAAACTCGCCACTCATCTGTGCCCAATGGTCTTTATTGCAATAAACTTGCTGTCTATCCGGCACAGGCAGCAATGTTTCCAGTTTTTTACGGATCAGAAGTTCCAGTAACGGATGGGAAGATTTACTTTCCAATAGCTTGTCATACAAGTTGATGATCTTTTGTGCCATTCCTCGTCCGGGAGCTTTCACGACAATGATTTCAGGCTTGTCGGCATAATTCATTTCCCGGAAAGTCAAGCCGGTCGCATCTTGGAACAGTTTTTCGCAGGCACTCCAATATATCTTCCAGTCCGTCTCTTCGGTATCGAACTCGCTCAAGAGCCGGTCCACATTCGAAAGGGATGCAATCGTTCTGTCATTGCGCGCATTCGGAGACAAAAACTTACGGACAAAAACCGGAATACGTTCAGACTTGTTGTCGCAGACCTGAAAAGTGCCGTCCGGCAACAATGTCGCGGAAATCAGGAAGGGGTACTCCGGAGTATTCTGTCCGGAAGCCCACCCGTTTTCGTACTCAGGAAGAAAGACACAAGGAGCAATCTGTATTTTACGTTTCTCGTCATCCGTCTTTTGCTTCCCTTTCGGGAAAAGCAAGGGAATGTCTTTGCGAAGTATAAATTCCGGAACCTTGTCACCTATCCGCAATGTAACCCGCGCTTCTTTCTTTAGCGACCTGCTCCTTCGTTCGGCATCCAGCAGGCAGTTTTTCCAGTATTTCAGTAGTTTTTTGTCCATTCGATCAGTAAGCCGTTTGTTGTCTCTTTCTATTTCTTTTCCCGGACGGTTATATGAAAACAACCTTGCTTGCGTTCGTGTTTGACATAGCAACGCTCTTCCCGTTTCAAATCACGCAAAACCATTGCCAATACCATTTTCAACCGGTCTTTGTCGATATTCAGAGTATCGCTCTCGTCTACTTTGGTATAACGGGCCCAGGAGACATCAAAAGTCGTTCCGTAGCGGTGGGCCGAGTTTTGGGAGGAATTGGTATTTCTCTTTTTCAGGTTCTTGACATCATCGACCGTACGGGTGACACTGGTCACTTTGACTTTGTAGATCGAAGCATTCAGATTGCGTAAGGAATCCTGGAAATTATGCCCGATATCTTCCAGCAACTGTGCTGCCGAAGGGATCAGATATGGGATGGAATGCGTCAGCTTTTCCACTTCATAATACTCATTGGTTTCGATCTCTTCCATCTCCTTTTTTACTTTCTCCGCTTCTTCACGGTTCGATGCAGGTTGAATGCCGATACGTTTTGCTTCGGCCAGATGTACATCGTTCAGGTCTTTGAAATCGCGGTTATAGCTTCCGTTATACCAGATACGTTTCAACTCTCCGCGTTCTTCCTTTTTTCCACAAGACGAACATATCACTGCCACCGAACAAGCAGCCACTATCAACCCGATACTACATATTATCTTTTTCATCATTTTTCTTTTAGCGGAAACAAAAGTAACCAAGATTCACTGATTGCAAAATATTTATGACTATTTTTGTGAATTCTGAATATAAACCAAAATAGTTAATTGTATGGACGCACTGGAATTAAAACTGTCACTTATCGAACAACTGAAAACGATCGACGATGTAAAACTGTTGACACAGATCAAAAATTTGATCAGCATAGCAACAGAAAAGAAAGAAACGCGCTATCCGGCACAGATGACGCTGGAAGAATTAAAGGAAGTGTTGAACAAATCGAGAGAAGAATCCAAAAAAGGATTAGGTATGACAACGGAAGAATTACGTAAACGATACCCACTATGCGAATAATAATAAAGTGGTTACCTCAAGCCATTACCTTACTTGACAACATCTACAGATTCTATAGTGAAAAAAGCCAGACCGCAGCTATCCGTTTATACAACAGACTATTGGATTCTGCAGAACCTTTACGCGTTTTTCCGCAAGCGGGCCCTATCGAACCGTTACTGAAAGGATATGATTGCGAATTTCGCTCCCTTGTCATCGAAAAACATTACAAGCTGATTTACACGGTTACCGACGAACTAATCGAAATCCATGCCGTTTGGGATTGCCGCCAGGAAGGATGGCACCTGCAAGAAATGTTCAAATAATCTTCGTGAAGAGACAACAAAATACCTCACAATTTATCTTTACATAAAGAATATTACTAATTTTGTCTGCCTGAACGAGAGTGGTAGAAAACTCGCGACAAAGGCAAAACTAAAACAAATTGAATGATTGAACGAATTTATATTCTTGAGAGCGTAGACCCGGTTATATTCTACGGAGTAAACAATGTCAACATGCAGTTGATCAAGACATTGTTCCCCAAGCTACGCATTGTGGCAAGGGGAAATGTGATGAAAGTGATAGGAGACGAAGACGAATCGGAGCTCTTTCTCAAGAAAATTCGCGAGGTAGAAAAATATTGTGAGGAATTCAACTCGCTGAGCGAAGATGTCATACTGGACATCATCAAAGGCAAAGCCCCGGTGATCACCAAACAAGAGAACCTGATCATTCACGGGATGAACGGCAAACCGATCGTCGCCCGCACGGAAAACCAGCAACGCCTAGTCAAAGCATTCGAAGAAAACGACCTCGTCTTTGCCACGGGCCCTGCCGGAACAGGTAAGACATTCGTCGCCATAGCCCTCGCCGTTAAAGCACTTAAAAACAAAGAAATCCGCAAGATCATCCTAAGCCGTCCGGCAGTAGAGGCCGGTGAGAAATTAGGATTCCTCCCCGGCGAGATGAAGGACAAACTCGACCCGTACCTCCAACCTCTGTATGACGCCCTGCAAGACATGGTTCCCGGGGCCAAGCTGAAGGAATACATGGAGAACAACGTGATCCAGATCGCCCCCCTAGCCTTCATGCGCGGGCGGACGTTGAACGATGCGGTCATCATCCTCGACGAAGCGCAGAACACGACGACCCACCAGATCAAGATGTTCCTCACCCGCCTCGGAATGAATGCAAAAATGATCATTACCGGAGACGTGACACAGATCGACCTGCCGCCGACAGCGACCTCCGGTCTCGTACAGGCCATGCAAATCCTGAAAGGCGTAAAGGGAATCGGCAAAGTCGAATTCGATAAAAAGGACATTGTCCGCCATAAACTCGTCCAACGTATCGTCGAAGCCTACGACAAATTCGACAGCAAGCATGGCAAAGGCGGTTCGAGAACCGTTTCCAAAGAACAACAAGAAGAGATAAAGAACAATATTAATAACAGTCAGGACGCCCGATAAGCGCCCCATAAAAACAAAGATATGAAGAAGGCATTAACAAAAACAGACTTCAATTTCCCAGGACAGAAGAGTGTCTATCATGGTAAAGTACGCGATGTGTACAACATCAACGACGATGTATTGGTGATGGTTGCAACAGACCGTATCTCGGCATTCGACGTAGTCCTGCCGGAAGGTATCCCTTACAAAGGACAGATGCTGAACCAGATCGCAGCCAAATTCCTGGATGCGACTACTGACATCTGCCCGAACTGGAAACTGGCTACTCCCGATCCGATGGTGACCGTAGGCGTGATGTGCCAGGGATTTCCTGTTGAAATGATCGTACGCGGCTACCTCTGCGGAAGTGCATGGCGTGCTTATAAGAGCGGCGTGCGTGAAATCTGCGGTGTAAAACTGCCGGAAGGCATGCGTGAAAACGAACGTTTCCCCGAACCGATCGTTACCCCGACGACAAAAGCCGAGATCGGCGAGCACGATGCCGACATCTCCAAGGAAGAAATCCTGGCTAAAGGTCTGGCCACTCCCGAAGAATACGAACTGTTGGAAAAATACACGCTCGCCCTCTTCAAACGCGGTACGGAAATTGCTGCCGAACGCGGCTTGATCCTTGTCGACACAAAGTACGAATTCGGCAAGCATGGCGGCAAGATCTACCTGATGGACGAAATCCATACACCGGACTCTTCCCGCTATTTCTACAGCGAAGGCTACGAAGAACGTTTTGCCAAAGGCGAACCGCAGAAGCAACTCTCCAAAGAGTTTGTCCGCGAATGGCTGATGGAAAACGATTTCCAAGGCAAGGCTGGCCAGAAAGTTCCCGAAATGACTCCGGCTATCGTAGACGGTATCAGCGAACGTTATATCGAACTGTATGAACACATCACAGGCGAGAAGTTCGAAAAAGGCGATACGGACAATCTCCTTTCCCGTATCGAAAAGAACGTAACCGAATATCTCAACAAATAAGATAAACGGATATGGCGAAGTACGGTTCAGAACAGATTCTACCCTACAACAACGAGGAGCACAAAACGACACAAGTCAGGCGCATGTTTGACTCCATCGCCGGTACATACGATCAGCTGAACCATACGCTCTCGCTGGGTATCGACAAAATATGGCGCAGGAAAGGAATCGCTTTCCTGCGTCCTTTTTCTCCCGCCTCAATTCTCGATATCGCCACAGGCACGGGGGATCTGGCCATCTCCATGCACCGCCGCCTGAAAGCCGACCGCATCATCGGGGCCGACATCTCGGAGGGCATGATGGAAGTCGGACGGCAGAAAGTCGCTGAAGCGGGATTGTCGGACCACATCACGTTCGAATACCAGGACTGCACGGCACTGACCTATCCGGACAACTCGTTCGACGCCGTCACCGCCGCATTCGGAGTACGGAATTTCGAAAACATAGAACAAGGTATCACCGAGATGTACCGGGTTCTGAAGCCGGGGGGCCATCTGATGATCCTGGAACTGTCCTCACCGGTACATTTCCCGATGAAGCAACTCTACAACATCTATTCGAAAGTCGTGATCCCTACCGTCGGGCGCCTGCTATCAAAAGAGCATACAGCCTACAGTTACCTGCCGGCCTCCATCAAAGTCGTTCCACAAGGGAAGGTCATGACCGACCTGCTCAGCCGGGTAGGTTTCAGCGAAGCCCGTTCGCGCACTTTCACCTTCGGCATTTGTTCGCTATACACGGGCAGCAAGGGCGGTTCGCAAACCACCACAACAGTATAAATCATCTTAAATTTACAGGTCATGCAAAAATATGGTTTAATAGGATATCCCCTCGGACACTCTTTTTCAAAGAACTACTTCAACCAGAAGTTCGAATCCGAGAACATTGATGCAACTTATCTGAACTTCGAGATCCCGAACATCAAAGATCTGAAGACTGTATTAAAAGATAACCCGGAATTGAACGGTCTGAATGTCACCATCCCCTACAAGGAACAAGTCATTCCCTACTTGGATGACCTGGACGAAGACGCCCGCCTGATCGGAGCCGTCAACGTCATCAAATTTACGAAAGGCATATTCGGCAAAAAACTGAAAGGCTACAACTCCGACATCATCGGCTTCAAGCGCTCCATCGAACCGCTCCTGAACGAGACACATCGCAAAGCCTTGATCCTGGGAACGGGTGGTGCGTCAAAAGCAGTCTTCCAAGGATTAAGACAATTGGGTGTCGGCGCCACGCTGGTTTCCCGTAAACCGAAAGAGCACTGCATCACCTACGAAGAAATCACTCCGAAGACAATGCAGCAGTACACCGTCATCGTCAATACGACCCCGTTAGGCATGTACCCGAATATCAACGCATGTCCCGACATTCCTTACGACCTGCTCACCCCGGACCATCTGTTGTACGACCTTCTGTACAACCCGGATGAAACCCTCTTCATGAAGAAAGGGAAAGAAAAAGGAGCCGTCGTCAAGAACGGCCTTGAAATGCTCCTGCTACAAGCATTCGCGGCTTGGGAAATCTGGCAGAAATAAAGCATAGCTTTACGACTCCTAACCCATAGCTTTAGAAGGCATAACCCTATGGGTTAGGATATATATACCGATACTGAAAAAAACAATTCAACTCCGGGTTAATACGAAATCGGGGGTGACAAGGTAGTCCAACCGATAAACCGCCCCTTCTTCCGTACGGGTTTCATAGACGGTGAAACTCCCTTCTTCCGCATAGGGAAACGGACGG
>ERZ772883.1316-NODE-1316-length-19669-cov-3.066534_pt1 | contig 19669 bp, 19 predicted proteins | sample MGYA00580575_ERZ772883 | MGnify/ENA primary metagenome ERZ772883 (study PRJEB29015, sample SAMEA2737666) | human gut metagenome | biome: human gut; feature: human-associated habitat; material: faeces | place: China | collected 2012 ...
ACAAGCCGCGCCTTCTCCGCCTCGTAAGGGCAATGCAGCACCTGCCCGGAGCTGATGCTGTTCGTGCTCGGCCGATACGCTTTGATCGCCTCGATGGTCGTCGGCTCCCAGCCCCATGCGTGGTCGATGAGCAGCTCCGCGTTTTTGCCGAACAGCCGGTAGAGCAGATCCTCGCTGCGCGCCGAGCAGAGGGCGACGTCGCCCATCGTCACCATCCCGTTCTGCTCCAGCTTTTTGGCGATGCCCCGCCCCACGCGCCAGAAATCCGTGATGGGCTGGTGCGCCCAGAGCTCGCGGCGGAATTTCATCTCGTCCAGCTCCGCGATGCGGACGCCGTTTTGATCGGCGGGCATGTGCTTGGCCACAATATCCATCGCCACCTTGCACAGAAAGAGATTTGTGCCGATTCCCGCGGTGGCCGTGATGCCGGTCGTTTCCAGCACGTCGAGGATGATCTTCATGGCGAGGTCGTGCGCCGAAAGCCCGTATGTGCTCAGGTAATCCGTCGCATCCATGAACACCTCGTCGATGGAATAGACCACGATATCCTCCGGCGCGACGTATTTGAGGTAAATCTGATAGATTCGGCTGCTGTACGCCATGTAATACGCCATTCGCGGCGGCGCGATGATGAAATCCATCGCCAGAGACGGATTGGCTTGCAGCTCCGAGAAAAAATGCGACGTGCCCTCCAGCTTTCGCCCCGGCGCGCTGCGCCGGCGGAGCGCGTTCGCCTCCTGGACGCGCTGCCTGACCTCAAACAGCCGCCCCCGGCCGGAGAGGCCGCAGCGCTTGAGCGTGGGCGTGATGGCCAGACAGATGGTCTTGTCCGTCCGGCTCTCGTCCGCCACGACGAGGTTGGTGTCCAGCGGATCGAGGCCGCGCTCCCGGCACTCCACGGAAGCGAAGAAGGATTTCAGGTCGATCGCGATATAGGCTCTCTCTTTCATGCCCGTCCCCTCCTTCCCGCGCCTGCGCCGCGCACGTCAAAACGGCCGGGCAGCGCCCCTTTCCGACGCTCTCCCGGCCGCCATCCTTTGATTTTCCTTTGGCTCCACGCGCGCACCCGCGCACGTCCGAATGGGTTTTATATGCGGAGGATGAAGCCTGATCCGTCAGTCAACGGAATCCTCCGCCCCGATATCGCTTTGCCTTTCGCTGGATTCCTCTTCGGCGAGCGCCATCTTGGCGATCTCTTCTTCGGTCAGCCCAGCCAACGCGCCCTCATACATCGTATCTTGCGCGGCGTCATCGCCCTGCGCCAATTCGGCGGTGGCTTCCGGCTTCTGTTCCAGCGCTGCGGTGGTTTCCGGCGTCGCGGTCACCGTGGGTGCAGGCTTCTGCGCGCTGTTCCCCTGCGAGATAACAATCAAACCGATCACAGCGATCAGCGCGACCACCAGCACGGCGACCACGGCTTTCATACCCGGCTGCATCGGACTCACCCTTTCTTTTCCCGCCCTTCAGGCGGCCTCGTTGTTGCCTGCCAGCGAGTTTTCGCTGTCGTTTACAGGTTTTCCAGTTCGATCAGGCCGCAGCCGCCATCCTTGCGGCGATACACCGTCGCGGCTCTGCCCGTTTCGACATTGTTGAACATGTAGAAGGAATGACCGAGCATGTCCATTTCCAGAATCGCGTCTTCAACGCTCATCGGCTTGGATGCGTACCGCTTCACGCGAACCACCGCGGTCTCTTCCTCGTCCGCGTCCGCCACAGCGTCCGCGACCGGCGGCTTCTTCCTCAGGTCGCGCGCCAGACGCGTCCTGAGCTTCTTCATCTGCCGCTCCAGAACATCTATACCTTTATCCAGCGCAGGGAGGGAAATCTCCCGCTCCTGGTTTTCCGTGCGAAGTGTATGACCCATGTAGGGCATGGTCATTTCGACCTTGTAGGTGTTCTTCTGTTCCGTAATGCGAACGCTGATTACCGTATCGCCCTCGGCCTCATCCTTGAAATAGGCGTCCATACGCTGATGGATTCTGCGCTCCATCGTTTCAACGATCCCAGCGGGAACATGTGCATCCTTCATCACAAAACGTGTAATCATGAAATCGGCCTCCTTTGCCTTGGGATTGCCTTAAAATGTTCGCTTGGCCTTTTCGGCTCTTTCTCCTTTCTTCGCTTACAGTATACGGAATTTGTCAGCTTTCTTCAAGCCAAATCGCATATTGATTGTAAGGAATTAACAAACGTTCGTCCTGCTGAGCAGCTTTTCATAAGTCGGCAGCATGTCCTTCTCCCGAACGGATTCGGCCAACCGGTCAATCGCGATCCAGCCGACGGCGCTGTTCTCGTCCTCCGCCACGCGCAGGGGCAGCGCGTCGTCCGCCTCAAACAGATACGATACGTTCAGGTGCAGGTGACTGCCGACCGCTTTCCCGTGCTTCACGTGCGCCCAGACCGGCAGAATCTCCAGCGAAGCCGCGCCGTTTCCGATCTGCCTGAGCCGCTCGATGCCCGTCTCCTCCCGCGCCTCGCGCATCGCGACGTGCAGCAGGTCGGTTTCGCCGTCCGCGTGGCCGCCCGTCCATGCCCAGCTCTGATAGATCTTGTGGAACGCCATCAGCGTTTTCGTGCGCGCCCGGTTGACGATGACGGAGGAAGCCGTCACATGCGCGTAGGCGCAATCCCGCGTCAAAAGCCGCTCGCCTTCCCGGTCAATCAGGGTCAGTATTTCCGCCTTCTCCGCCGCCTCGCGTTCGTCCTTCGGGACATAGCCCCTGATCGTCTGCTTCCAGTCCTCGGGAATGTTCGGGTTTTGCATCGTCAAGCCGCCTTTCCTTTGTTGCGTGCTCTCAGCTTACCACAATTTCGCCCGCGATGCAAGTCAGCCGAATCCCTCGTCCGCTGCGATCAGCTCGCCCTGCGGGGTCATCTCCACGGCAATTCCGTCCTCCTCGTTTCCCGCCTGATAAAACCAGACGCGATAGTCCGCCTGCCTTGTCTGCTCGACATACATCAACTGCATTTCGCATGCCGCGCCGTCCACCGCCTTTTTCGAGCGCTTCCAGCCTTTTCCATGCTTCTTTCCGTATTGCCATGCGTATTCCCGCGCTTTCTTTTCCGCTTCTTCAAAGCTCAATTCGTCGTCCAGCGGATTGACATGATACACCTCCGCACGCATCGGCTTGCCCAATTCCGTATCGTCTCCGAGACGCGCAAAACCCGTTGCAGGCTCGTTGTCGTACCAGCTCAGCTGCATCCAGCCGTCCGTGCCGATTCCGTTCACTTCCACAATTCCGCTCGGCAGCGTTTGGCGCAGCACCTTCGCGTTTTCGTCCGGCGCAGCGTAAACCGCCTGTTCGCCCGCCTCGTCGGTGTACCACCGAACGACGTGCGCCACGTCGCGCTCCCGCCATACGCCGTAGGTCAAGTCGCGCGCAGGCATCCAGCCCTCCAGCGCCGCCTCGCCCCGCCCCACGCGCACCCGGATCCACGCGCGCTGAACCTCCAATACCTCCGCCACCGTGCCGCTGTAATAATGGAACAGCATGTCGCTGCTCTCGTCCGGCTCGGCGTAGAGCGTCACCGTGTCGCTCTCCTCCACCGGCGCGCAGACGGCAACGCCCGTTTGCGGCAGGGTGTTGTAAACCTCCATCACCTCGCCCTTCGCGGACATCTCCACCACCAGCGTATCCATCGACCATTTCCGCCCGTCCATGAGAAGCGGATCATTCATATAGACGAGATAAAACGTTTCTCCCGTCAGCGGCTCGTAAAACAAATCGCCGCAATCCCAGCGCATTTCCTCATCCAGCACCCTTGCATCCGTGTAGACCTCGGAAATGTTCCATTCTTCCCGCTTTTGGGGCACCCATTCGCGCAGTTTCCGCACAGCCTCGTCCCGCGTGAGTTCGCCCGCCAGCGGCAGAACCCGCCAGAACGAAGTCCATCGTTGCGGCCGGATCGTCCTCGTCATGGGGATAAAGTTTTCTCTCCAGACCGCCGCCCATTGGCCGTTATAGCCCATGAGCTTCACGCCGCACGGCGCCGTGACGGTATCAATCACCCCGGATTGCTCGTCGCAGGCTTCATAAATCAGCACATCCTCGTCAAATGCGGGCATTTCGGCGTATTGCTGCACCTCGCGCATCGCCTCCGCGCCGTATTTCAACCGTTCCTGCCGAATATAGCCCTCCAGCGATTCGCCCGTCATCCCCATACGCACATGCGCCCAGCCGTCCGCAAGGTCAAGCACCTGCAGCGGCGCGCCCTGAAAATAGCGCATCAGCGTTTCGCTCCGCCCGTCCGGCGCTTCATGCAGCACGACCGAGCCGTTTTCCTCCTCCGGCGCGCAGACCGCCGCGCCAATTCGCGGCGTATCGAGGTCGGCGGCCAGCGCCGAGGCCGTCAGCAGCATCAGCGCAAACAGGATTGCGCCCATCATCCTTTTCATCGTGAAATTCCTCCCTTCTACTGATATAGACGAAGCAAACGGGCGAAAATTTCATTTTTTATGAAAAAAACCGGGGCGCACCATGAACGGTTCGTCCCGATTCGTGTTTATATGGATGTATTCAGGTTCAAAGTCCTCCCTTTTTGAGGGACGTTTTCTATCGTCGCCGCCTGTGGCGGATTCAGACGATGGAAAACGCCGAAGGTTAGCGCGACGGGAAGCGTTTGTCTTTTAGTTCATCTTCACCGCGTCTTTTTCAAACCGGATGCCGTATTTGAACAAAAAACCGAGCACGAGCGCCGCCGCGCAGACCCACGGCGCGAGCAGCAGGGCGGCCAGCGCATACAGCGCGGGCACATCCGCCACCTTCTCGTTGGGGGATGTGATGATCACCCGCAGCACGGACAGCTGACGAAAAGCGTTCACCGCATTGTTTTTGATGGTTTCAAAATCCATGCTCATCCCTCCTCATGCCTTGGTCACGCGAACCCGCATGCCAAAAAGCACGACCAGCAGCGCCGTCAGCACCGCCAGACGGATGCTCGCGACGCACGCCAGCACGGCCAGCCACATCGGCACTTTGACAAAGGTTCGCCCCGTGCCCTCGACAACGAGCCTGCTGCCGAAAATCAGGCTTACGATCTCTTTGATTTTATCCCACATCGTCTTCACCCCGTATGCTTACAGGCGGGTAATCATCAGCCTGCCGCTCATGGTATCCATGTGAATCGGCAGGGCGCAGGTGCCGTAGCGGTTCGGGCCGAACTCGTTGACGACCTTCCCGCTCATGCCGCTGATATCGGCCACAAACCCGCGGATGTCGCCGGGGAGCGCCACATGCGCGTTCGCGCTCATGGAGTTGAACTGCATCTTGCGCGTCGGCGCGACGGTGCAGAGCACCTCGACGTCGCCGGAAACGCTGTTGATCTCCCATTCCTCGCTCGCGCCCTCGGCGTGAATCCTGCCGGAAACGACGTTCAAATCCGCTCGGTTCGCGTCGCAGGAGACGAACTGCCTGCCCGAAACGGTGTTGACCACCACGTCGCCCGCGCAGGCGCTGACGGTCGCGCTGCCGGAGATCGTCGTCACGTCGATTTCCTTTGCGCGGATGCCCGCGTCCGGCTCGACGCGCACATCGCCGGAGGTCGTGTTCACCTTCACCTTGTCCACGTCGATGGCGTACAGGCGGATGTCGCCGGAGGTCGTGCCGAGCACGTAGTCGGCGGCATAACCGCGCGGCACGCGCACCGTCACCTTGCCGCCCTCCTTCTGAAAGACGGAGAAGAACGTCTTGAACACATCCGGGTTCGCGCGGCGCACGTTCAGCGTGTGTTCCTCCATCGTCACGGTCGGCTGCTCCACGCCTTCGCGTCCGGCCTCCCATTCGACGAGCACATCCGTGCCGTCCGCCGCCTTTACAGTGACGTCGTCGGAATCGAGGCTCACGTTCACCTCGCGCAGCCCCGCCGCCGGATAGCGGCTGATGACGACCATGCCCGGCGCGCCGCTGATCGGCTTGGCCTGTCTGGCCGCGTTCTCCGCGTCGCGCACCACGTCGTCGATGTCGATCGGCTCGTTGGGGCAGCCCGCGTCCGCCTCCACCTGCGCCGCGTCGGCATTCAGGCTTTCCTGCATCGCGTCCATCTCGCGCCGGAGCGCGTCAAGCTCGTCGTCCGTTTCGGTCTTCTCGGCTTTTTCGGTTTTTTCGGCCTTTTCCTGCTCGGCCAGCTTGGCGAGCTTCTTTTCCACCTCGTCGGCCTCGGTCTCCAGCGCGTAGGCCTTTGCGCGCAGCGCCCGCGCGCCCTCCTGATCGCCCGCCGCCTGCTTGAGCTCCGCCTCGGCGCGGATGCTTTGGGCGCGCTCGCGCAGCGCCGCCGGGGCTTTGGGCTTTTCCTCGCCGAAATCGACGACGATTTCGCCCTTTTCGCCGGATAGCTTGTCAATCGCCTTGCCCGCCGCCTTCTGCGCGTCGCTCAGCCCCTTGCCGACCGCCTTACCGATGCCGCCGATCATGCCGCCCGTCAGGTCGTCCACCTGGCGAACCAGCTTCTGCGCCTGCGGCACAATCTGCTTGCCCACGTCGCCCAGCGCGCCGAAGGCCTTGCCCAGCACGTCGCCGATATCCGGCGTTTTTTCGGTTCTGACCTCGAAATCCGGCGCTTCGTCCGTTTCGGCTTTCGCGGCCTTTTCCTCGGTCTTTTCTTCTTTTTCTTCTTTGTCTTCGACCGGCTTTTCGGCGTTCATGTCGTGCAGCAGGCTCTGCACGTCGCCCAGCGACGCGGCCACCTCGGCGAAGGCCTCCTCCTCCGTCTTGCCCGCGCGAACGGAATCCTCGAAGCGCGCCTGCGCGTTGGCCATCATCTCGTCGCGCAGGGCGAGGTTATCCGCCGTCATCTTCATGTCGGCAAAAATTTCATCGATCATTCTGCGAATCTGCTTGTTCATCATCTTGATGCGTCCTCCATTCCAAACAGTTCGGATATCACGGCGCGGTATTTGCGCCAGTCCGCCTGATTTTCCGCAAAGAGCGCGCGCCCTTTCTCGGTCAGGTGGTAATAGCGCCTGCGCGCGCCCGCGTTTTCGTTGCCCCAATAGGATTCGATCATCCCGGCCGCCTCGAGCCGCCGGAACGTCGTATACAGGGTCGCCTCTTTCAACTGCAATTCCCCGCGGGTGATCTCCTGCACGTTCTTGCTGATGACATAGCCGTAGCTGTCGCCTTCGGCAAGCTGCGCGAGGATGATCGTATCGGTATAGCCGCGAAGGATGTCCGATGAATTGAGCATTTCATCACCTCCGACGAGATACAGTATATCTCCATATACCTCGCCTGTCAATGTATCTCGGCCACTTTTTTCGAAAAAATCATCCGCAGTCAGTCGCCCGATGAAATTTATCGTCATATCATTGACGGTTTCCGGCATTTCTTCTATAATGAAGCTGACGAATCCCCTGTCTGACGTTGCTTGCATCGTTCTGACCGATTGATAAGGAGGTTGACCCATGAAAAAGACCCACACACTTCTTCTGGCTCTGTTCCTGTGCCTCACGCTGGTTTTCCCCTGCGCGCTGGCGGAGGACGCTTATGTGTCCGGCCAGCGGACGCAGGCGCTGATCGACGCCGCGCTGGACGCGGGGCAGGTTGTCGGCGGCGAAACGCGCCTGACCTTTCAGCTTGGCGACGAAATTCTCTCCATGCTGGCCGACGACACGGAGAGCCAAACGCAGCTTGACGCGCTGATGGAGGTCATCAACGGCGTCCGCTTTGCGGGCGGCTTCGGCAAGCTCGAAGACGGCTATCGCGTCGAGCTGGGCGGCTCTTATACCGCGCCTTCCGGCGACAACGTCTTTGTCACCGCCGCGGCGAACCTGACCCTCGACGGCGTCAGCATCGAGAGCAACCTGATCGAAGGCGAGCGCCTGAGCATCCGCTGGGAAACCCTGCTGCGGCTGTTCGGCCTGACCGACGACGAGGTGAACCAGATCATGGCGCTCCGCGACGTGGATTGGGACAGCGCCATGGAGGAGCTTTCCACCGTCGTCGCGCAGGCCGCCGAGGAAATCGGCAAGCTGGTTGAGCCGTATCTGGCCACGTTCGCCGACTTCCTCGCCTCGCTGAATATTCAGCAGCGCGACAACGTGGCGGCCGAGGGCGATTATCCGGCGGTCGATCACGAGATCTCCGTCACCTGCACCGCCGAGGATCTGGGCCGCCTCTTCCGCACGCTGGCCGATCAGATGGAGCGGGACGACGCGCTTCTGCCCTACATCGAGCGGCTCGTCGCGAACACCACGGTGACCTTCACCAGCGACAGCGGCGAAACGACCCGCACCACGACCACCGCGGAGTTTTTCGACGGTATGCGCGAATTTGCCGACTCGCTCATGCTTGAAGACGCCACGCTCGGTATTCTGGTGGGCTACAACGACGACGGCCTGCCCTTCTACCTCACCGCGGCGCAGACGCTGGATGATGAAACCGTCGCGTTCTATCTCCAGATCAACCCCGGCGAAACGGAAAACGCCACCGTCTTTACCCTGACCATGCTGGAAGCGGACGACGAGGGCGACCTCTCCGACCGCATGGACGCGGAGATGACCCTCGTTCTCGACCCGGCCGATCCCAACGCCTTCTCCGCCGAGCTCAACGTTCAATCCACCGAGCTCAACCTGTATTACGCCGTGACGGAAACCGCCGTCACCATCGAGGAGAATCTGCCGGGCTACAAGACCACATTCTCCATGACGATAAGCGAACCGGACGAAACCAGCGGCCTGCGCATCGTCTACAACGGCGAAGGGCTGACCAGCCTGACCGCCACGGGCGGCGAAAAGAGCACGGTCTTCATGACCGCCAATGCCTATGACGACGGCGACGATCCCATCGACATCCTCGTAGAGAGCGGCCATCTCATCGAACCGGGCGACGGCGCGCTCTCCGGCAGCATTTACATGAACGAGACCGTCAATGCCGGCGGCCTGCCCGTCACCTTCGGCTTTGACACCGCCGTTTCCTCTTGGGCTTACGACGCGGCGGAAACCGCCGCCCTTCAGGAGACCCAGTTCGAGGTCGCGACCGGCGAAGAGCTCGCCGCGCTGCAAAGCCGCGCCTCCGAGCGCCTCCAGCAGAAGCTGATCTCCCTGCTGTCGCTCGTCCCGGCGGAGTTTCTGGAGCTGCTCGAGTAATCTTCCCCATTTTTCAAAATGCAGAAAGCGGCCGCCCCTCCCATTTTCGGGAAGGACGGCCGTTTTCTGCGTTTTAAGCGCATCCGTGGGCTGCGCGGGTTACTCGTTTTCCTCCGGATCCATCGCGGGAATGCCGCGATGCTCCACCGGGGTGGAAAAGACGATCTGCGTGCGCGTTCTGCCGAACCGGTGCAGCTGGTTGATGAATTGATCCAGCTCCTGCGTCGTGTGGAAACACACCTTGATGAACATGGAATAGTCGCCCGTCACGCAGTTGCATTCCATCACGTTCGGGCAGCCCTCGATATAGGGGTAAAACTCCGGCTTCTGGCTCGGCTCCACCTCCAGGCTGATAAACGCCTTGATTTGGTAGCCCAGCGCCGCGCAGGAAAGCTGCGCCTGATAGCCCTGAATGTAACCCGCCGATTCCAGCCGCTCGATGCGCGCGCTGACCGCCGGAGAGGAGAGAAACACCTGCTCGGCGATCACCTTGAGCGGGGTGCGCGCGTTTTGCTGCAAGATGGTCAAAATCTTCCTATCAATCGTATCCACGTCCATCGCCCCTTGTCCTGTGTTCATATAATAAAGAGGATATCACGCTCCGCCTTATTTCGCAAGGGGTTTTGGAAAAGAAACGAAAGATTTCGTGCGCGTTGCCGAATTGGGCGCGCCTTTTTTGTCGTTTCGGAGGCGGCGCGCCTTCAAGCCGCTCATCCCGCGATGAACTTGGCGATCAGCGAAACCGCGCCGCAGCAGACCATCACCAGAATCGGGTTGCTGTGCTTGACGCGCAGCACGACCAGCGCGGCGGCAAACAGCGCGACATAGAGCATCTGCACCGTCTCGGCGCTGATCACGCCGCCCGCGAACACGACCACCCGCAGAATCGTCAGCGCCGCGGAGGCGATCAGCGCCACGACCGCCGGACGCAGGCAGGCCAGCACCGCCTGCATCGCGTCCATGCTGCGGTATTTTTCATACAGCCACGAGAGCAGCGACACGATAATCAGCGACGGCAGAATACAGCCCATCGTCGCCACCAGCGCGCCCGGTATGCCCGCCATGCGGATGCCGACGAACGTCGCGGAATTGACGGTGATCGGGCCGGGGGTCATCTCCGCAATGGTCATCAAATCGGTAAATTCGCCCATCGTCAGCCAGTGATAATATTCGACGGCCTTCGCCTGAATCATCGGCATGGCCGCGTAACCGCCGCCGATCGAAAACAGGCCGACCTGCACGAAACAGAGAAACAAATCAAGCAGCATGGGCTTTCTTCCCCCTTCCCGCAATCGCGCAGATCACGCCGATCACGCCGCTGGTCAAAATGATATAGATCACGTTCACGCCGGAAATCGCCGCCGCGAACGCCGCGACCATGATGATATCCAGCAGCCAGCGCTTGGTCTTGATCACGCCCGTGCCGAGGTTGAGCACCACGTCCACGATGACCGCCGCCACACCCGCCTGCATGCCCGCGAGCACCGCCGCCACATACGGGTTATCCGCAAACAGCGCGTAGAAATACGACACGAGCGAGAGAATCACCATCGGCGGAATGATCGTCGCGACGGTCGCCACGATGATGCCCGCCGCGCCCGCGACGCGCTGGCCGACGAGAATCGCGCCGTTGACCGCAATCGCGCCGGGGCACGACTGCGCAATCGCCGTCATATCTAGCATTTCGTTTTCGTCGAGCCATTCCAGATCATCGACAAACCGCCGTTTCATCAGGGTCACGATGACGAAGCCGCCGCCAAACGTGAATGCGCTGATGGAGAGCATGGAAAAAAACAGCGTCACCAGCCGCTTTTTCAGGCTCACCGCCTTGATTTTCGTTTCCAAGTCATTAACCTCCTTCGGGGAGGACGGCCGGCGCTCCGCCTTTTCCATCCTCTCTCTGTTCCCATTCTTCTCTATCTTATCGCTTGCATTTTCGCGTGTAAAATGCTATTATTTCATCAGACCCATATCATTTTTGATATAATAGGAGCGATTGTCGTGACCATCCGCCACATCCGCATCTTTTTGGAGGTCTGCCGCACGATGAACGTCACCCGCGCGGCGGAAAACCTGTACATGACCCAGCCCGCCGTCTCCCGCTCCATCCATGAAATCGAGCAGGTATACGGCGTTCGTCTGTTCGAGCGGCTGAACCAGCGGCTCTATCTGACCGACAGCGGGCGGCGCATGCGCGCCTACGCCGTACACATCGTCGATACGTTCGACCAGATGGAGCGCGGGCTGAGCGACGGCGACGAGCGCGGCATGCTGCGCATCGGCGCGAGCATCACGCTGGGCAATTATGAGCTGCCCGGCGTTGTGCGCCGCATGAAGCAGGAGCGGCCGAGCCTGCGCCTGCAGGCCACCGTCGCCAACGTCGATACGCTCAAGGAAATGCTGCTGGATAACCGCCTCGATCTGGCCATGATCGAAGCGCCGATCGAGCATCGCGACCTGACCGGCGAGCCGTTTTCCCGCGACGAGCTGGTGCTCATCCTCCCGCCGAATCACGCGCTTTTGCAAAAAGACCGCCTCACCCTCGCGGATGTGGCGGCCTGCAATCTGCTTCTGCGGGAAAAGGGCAGCTCCGGCCGCGCCTTTTTGGATACGGTCTTTGAGGCGCATGACCTGTCCGTCTCGCCCCTCTGGGAGAGCGCCAGCACGGAGGCGCTGGTGCGCGCGGTCGCGGCGGGCATCGGGCTTTCGATTCTGCCGGAACGGCTGGTGCGACGCGCGCTGGCGTCCGGCGCGGTGCTCACGCGCCCGATTGAAGGCGCGTCGCTCGCGCGCACCTGCCACATCGTCTGGCACCGAAACAAATACCTTTCCCCGTCGCTCAAGCTGCTGATCGGGCTGATCCGCGAGGAATGAGCGCCTGAAAAGAACAATCGGCCGCCCTTGACGAGCAGCCGAAACAATGCTATAATCAAAGCATAGCAGCAGGCTTTCAGAGGGCCTTAGCCCTGCTTATTCGAGCGGTCATGATGTTGTGGATCATGGCTGCTCATTTTCTTTTGCAGATCTTCCAGCGTTTCACGCAGCACATAGGCCACAATGCAGACGCCGGATATCACAAGCAGAAGGTTCGGCATGGCTTCCACCTCCTTTCAACCGAAGTTTTAAGGAACAGTGTCCAGCCTGCCGCTACGCAATGGTCAGCTTTTCATTGCCGACAAACCAAATTAAACCACATTTATTGTTGTCCGTCAATTCTTTTCCATACAGTAAATGAGCGCATTCGAATTTTTGTACAAATTCCGATAACAGGCGCGGCTGACTCCTTCAGTCACGGCTACGCCGTGCCGGCTCCCTCAAAGAGGGAGCTCTCTGATCGGGTTACAAGAAATAAGCAAAGCCAAGATTCTGCACAAATTCCGACAGAGCGCCTCACTTCTTCGTGTTGGCGTTCTTTTTCATCTTCGCCACAAAAAATCCTTCGTACCATTCATCCGGACAGACGCACATCACGCCGGGCATATCCGTCGGCAGAAGCGGAACGCCGTCAAACGCCGCCGTGTCAATCGGCACGAGCTGAACGCCGCCCTTTTTGAGCGCCGCGGCGACAACCTCCTCGTTCTCCTCCCTGAGCACGGAGCAGGTGGAATACACCAGCTCATGGCCGGGCTTGAGCAGCCGGATCGCCTTATCCAGCAGCGTTTTCTGCATCTTCACCGTTCTGTCGAGGTATTCCCTTGAAAACTGCCCGCGCGAACCCTCTGTCACCGTGCCGCTGCCGCTGCAAGGCGCATCGAGCAGCACCCGGTCGAACGCAAAAAAATCATCGAGCTGGCGCGCATCCATGTTCATCACGGTGACGCGGCTGGCGCCCTGCTTTTTCACGTTATATTCAAGCCGTTCGGCGCGCATCTTGTTGCGCTCGCAGGCCGTAATCAGCGCGCCGCCTCCGGTCAGCGCGGCGATCTGCGTCGTCTTTCCGCCCGGCGCGGCCGCCATATCGAGCACGTTCTCCCCGGCCTGCGCGCCCAGCACGAGCGGCGGAATCATCGAGGAGAGGCTCTGCATGTAGATTTCGCCGTTTTCAAACATCGGCAGGGCGGCCACCGCGTCCTCGCCCGCGCCTTCGAGCACCAGCGCGTCCTCGCTCCAGGGCACGCGCCGCGCCGAAATGCCCGCGTCCGCAAGCGCGGCCGCAATCTGTGCGGGCTCGGCTTTCAGGCGATTGACGCGCAGGGTGGTCTTCCGCCCGGCCTCAAAGCCCGCCGCAATGCGCCGCGCCGTCTCCTCGCCATACTGCGCCGTGAGTCTTTCCGTCAAAAAAGCGGGAATATTCATGGTTTTTCCTCCTTGGTGGTTCGTCAAACGCGGGCATGGCCGTCGCTGAGCACGGGGCCGATGCAGAGCTTATACGCAATCGCCGAGGCCAGCGGGCCGAGAATGTCGCTGACCGGTTCGGCATAAAACGCCGCCCTCGCGCCGAAGCACGCGGGCAGGATGAACAGCGCAGCGAAATACACGGCTTTGCGGAAGAAGGACAGCGGGAACGAGAGTCTGACCTGCCCCAGCGCCGTGAAGCCGTCCACGATTTCATATTGCGCGCCCAGCGGAATCGCCGCCAGCGTACACACGCGAATCGCCCATGCGGAGATTTCGGCCACCTGCGCGTCCTTCGTGAACAGGCGCACGAACAGCGGCCCCGCGACGCGCGCCAGCACGAACATGATCGCCGTGAAACCCATGCACAACCGGAAGATCTTTTTCTGCGCGTCCCGGACGCGCCCGAACTGCCGCGCGCCGTAATTAAACGAGAGGATGGACTGCGTGCCGCCGGAAATGCCGCTCAGCGGCATCGTCATCACCAGCATGAAGCTCTGGGCGATCACCGCGCAGGTCACGAGCCGGTCGCCCTCCAGCGCGCCGCCGTAGCGCTGCAAAATCGCGTTCATGGCGATAACCATCACGTTGTCGATGGCGATGATGGCAAACGGCGTAAAGCCGAGCGTCAGAATCTTTCGCGCCGCCGGAAGGCTCAAACCGCCGCGTTCCAGCCGAATCGCCGCCTGCCTGCCGCGCAGGAAGATCACCGCGCCCGCCGCGCTCGCCATTTGGGAGAGCACCGTCGCCAGCGCCGCCCCGCGAACCCCCATGTTCAGCGCGAAGATAAACACCGGGTCGAGCGCGATGTTCAGCGCCGCGCCAAGCACCACCAGCCGCATCGCCTGCGCGGCAAAGCCCTGCGCGATAATCATCTGGTTCAGCCCCGCCGCCAGCAGCGCAAAGACCGTGCCCATCAGGTACACGGTGAAATAGGCGTCGGCATAGGGATAGGTCGCGTCGCTCGCGCCGAAGAAGCGCAGCATCGGTTCGCGCAGCGGGATGACCAGCGCCATCATCGCCAGCGAAAACGCCAGCAGCATGCAAAACCCCGTCCGCAGGATGCGCCTTGCCTCCTCCGGCTTGCCTTCGCCCATGCGGATGCCCATCAGCGGGGACGCGCCCCACGAAATCCACACCGCCGCCGAGCCGACCATCGTGACCACCGGGCCGCAGACGCCCACGCCCGCCAGCGCCGTTTCGCCCACGCCCGCGATGTGGCCGATGTACATCCTATCCACAATGCTGTACAGCACGCTCACAAACTGCGCCAGCATGCTCGGCAGCGCCATGCGCCAGACCAGCGCGCCGATCCCATCCCGGCCAAGGTCGTTTTCCTTTTTCATCGTCCATTCCCCGCTTTATTTTTTCCGAATTTTTATTATAGCTTTTTTGTTCCCGTTTCGCAACCGGGCGGCGCCGGTTTTCCGATGTGTACGGTATTTTTGCGTTGTTTTTTACATTTTGCATAATTTGCTTCACCCGCCGTTTACATTCCGTTAAGGATTTGAAAAAAAAACCGAACTTTTGCCGTTTTTCCCCTTTCTTCATCTGAGCGCCTGTGATATACTGTATACGTCAACAAAAACCGCGCGAAACATCAAGGAGGATTTAGCTATGAAAAAGCTCCTGACCCTTGCCCTGGCCGTGCTGATGTGCGTTTTCGCCATTTCCGCTATGGCCGACACTGTTTCCATCGATCGTACCCTCGAGCTCCAGTTCGTCCCCTCCAAGGACGCTGACGTGATCATCACCGGCACCAAGAATCTGCCGGAGCTGCTCAAGGCCGCGCTGCTCGAGCAGGGCTACGACGTGAAGGATATCAACATCACCGTCGGCACCAACTACGAGGCGACCGGCGAGGCCATGGCCGCCGGCACCGTCGATCTGGGCTGGCTGCCGGGCGGCACCTACGCGCTGTTCAGCGACGACGTGGACGTCATCCTGACCGCCACCCGCGCGGGTCTTTCCAACGACAGCGAGGATCCCAAGACCTGGAACGGCGAGGCCAACAAGACCCTCAAGAACGGCCCGCAGGTCACCTTCTATCGCTCCCTGATCTACGCCACGCCTTCCGCTTACGGCAAGGAGCTGGCCGCCAAGGTCAACGCGGGCGAGGAGCTCACCTGGGATGATCTCTCCAAGGCCAACTGGGCCGTGCTGAAGAATTCCTCTTCCGCCGGTTACATCTACCCGACCCTCTGGCTGCAGGATCACTACGGCAAGAAGATCACCGATCTGCCGAACGTCATCACCCTGGCCGGCTATGGCGACGCGTTCGCTCAGGCTGCCGCCGAGGCGGTTGATATCGTCGTCTGCTATGCCGACGGCCGCAATGATTACGAAGCCGCTTGGGTTCTGCCCACCGGCGAAGCCGACCCGACCGGCAAGGCCGGCATGGGCCGCACCGATTCCATCTGGAATGAGCTGAACGTCATCGGCGTGACGCCGGGCATCTACAACGACACCGTGTCCATCACCAAGGCGAACGCGGACGTTTACAATCCGGAGTTCATCGCGGCGATGCAGCAGGCGCTGATCAACGTCATCAACACGCCGGAAGGCCAGGAGATCTTCAGCGTGTACAGCCACACCGGCTATGCCGTGGCGACCGACGCCGATTACGACGGCGCGCGCGCCGCGCTCAAGGTTGCGCAGTAATTTCCGCACCCACAACGGGCGGCTTCCCTGTGGAAGCCGCCTTTTTCTAGGTAAAGGGGCGATTGGGACTTTGCCCCAAGCCCCACCAAGAACCTGAGGTTCTTGGATTTCCCTCCTTTCATTTATCGCATCGCGATAAATGGATATATACGTCGATTCAAACCGCCGCGAAGCGAAGAAGGGAGTCCGAGGGATTTGTCCCTCGGCAGGGTTTGGGACAGCGTCCCAAACGTCCATCCCACCCCTATCATTGCAAAAAGGAAGTGTCCCTTTTGATCGAATTTAAGCACGTTTCCAAAACGTATCCCAATGGCGTCAAGGGTCTCAAGGACGTCAACCTCAAGTTCGAGCAGGGCGAATTCGTCGCCATCATCGGCCTCTCCGGCGCGGGCAAATCCACGCTGATCCGCACCATCAACCGCATGATCGACATCACCGAGGGCGAATTGACCGTGGACGGCACGGACGTTTCCAAGCTCTCCGGCAAGGCGCTGCGCAAGTTCCGCCGCAAGATCGGCATGATCTTCCAGTCCTTCAACCTCGTCACCCGCGCGACGGCGCTCAAGAACGTTCTGACCTCCATGGTGCCGGATATGGGCTTTTTCCGCGTGCTCTTCGGCCTGTTCACCAAGGAGCAGAAGCTCGCCGCCCTCGCCGCGCTGGATAAGGTCGGTATTCTGGATAAGGCCTACATCCGCTGCGACCAGCTCTCCGGCGGCCAGCAGCAGCGCGTCGCGCTCGCCCGCACGCTCAACCAGAATCCCTCCATCATCCTCGCCGACGAGCCGGTTGCCGCGCTCGACCCGGTGACGGCGCATCAGGTCATGGCGGATTTCAAGCGCATCAACGAGGAAATGAACATCACCATCCTCATCAACATCCACCACGTCGATCTGGCGCTGGGCTACGCGCAGCGCGTGGTCGGCATCCGCGCGGGCGAAATCGTCTACGACGGCCCGGCCAGCGAGGTCACGCAGGACATTCTGGATAGCATTTACAACGGCTCCGCCGTGCCGCAGGCCGGCGGCAACTAAGGAGGGCGCGCCATGAAGAAAACCGTCGCGCCCGGCGCCAAAACACCGCTGTTTGACCGCGTCTTCAAGCCCGAAATCATCACGCTTGAAAACGGCCACACCATCACCCGCCCGCGCTCCCGCACGCCGCTGATCGCGCTGCTGGTGTTCGCCGCGCTGGCGATCTCCGTCCATGTCACGGGCTTCAACCTCGCAATCATCGCCAAGCGCGCCAACCAGCTCACGAAAATCCTCTCTCAGATCTTCCAGCCGGATCCGTCCTTCTTCAGCAAGGTCATCACCCCGCTGCTGGATACCATCAAGATGAGCGTCATGGGCAGCGTGATCGGCTGCCTGCTGGCGCTGCCCTACGCGGTCGCGGCCTCCGCGAACATCAACCGCAACAAGGTCTCCCTGTCCGTCCTGCGCTTCATTCTCAACATCATCCGCACGCTGCCGACGCTGGTGATCGCGAGCATCTGCGCGCTGGTGTTCGGTTTGGGCACGTTCGCGGGCACCGTCGCCATCGTCATCTTCACCTTCGGCGTGGTGACGAAGATGCTCTACGAATCCATCGAAACCATCAACATGGGGCCGTTTGAGGCGCTGGAATCCGCCGGTGCGGACAAGTTCCGCGCCTTCTGGAGCGCCGTGTTCCCGCAGGTTCTGCCGACCTATCTCTCCCACTGCCTGTACAGCTTTGAGATGAACGTGCGCGCCGCCTCCATCCTCGGTTACGTCGGCGCGGGCGGCCTCGGCATCCTGATTGACGAGCGCATCGGCTGGCGCGATTACAACGGTCTGGGCACGGTGCTGCTGACGCTGTTTGTCGCCGTGCTCCTCATCGAAAACCTGAGCCAGTTCCTGCGCAGCAAGCTCAGCTAAGGGAGGGATATCATGCAATATTCAAACAACATTCTTGAAAAGTACGAATCCCGCCCGCGCAAATGGTGGCTTTACACGCTGATCGTGTTCATCATGGCGCTGCTGCTGAGCTGGTCGGCCTCCAGCGTGACCTTCAAGGGCTTCGCGGCCAAGGGCACGGAGGTCGCCAAGGGCATCTTCTGGGGGCTTGTCAAGCCGGATATGAACCTGCTGTTCTCCACCTCGACCGACGGCGTGCCGTATCTGCTGATGGAAACGGTCTGCATCGCCATCCTCGGCACGGTGGTCGGCGGTATTCTGGCGCTGCCCATCAGCTTTCTGGCCAGCCCGAAGATCATGCCCAAGCCCGTCGCCTTCATCTTCAACGCGCTGATTCTGCTGATCCGCACGCTGCCCTCCATCGTCTGGGCGCTGATCTGGATTCGCGTGACCGGCCCCGGCGCGTTCTGCGGCGTGATTACGCAAAGTATCTGCTCCATCGGCATGATTTCCAAGATGTATATCACCGCCATCGCCGATCTGGATACGAGCATTCTGGAATCGCTGGACGCGGCGGGCTGCACCGCCTTCCAGAAGATCCGCTACGGCATCATCCCCCAACTCACGCCGAATATCATCTCCACCGTGATCTATCGCTTTGATATCAACATCAAGGATGCGACCACGCTGGGCATCGTCGGTGCGGGCGGCATCGGCGCGGCGCTGATCCAGTGCATCAACTCCCGCCGCTGGACGATGGTTGGCTCGTTCATCCTCGCGATGATCGTGCTCATGCTGATCATCGAATTCGCCTCGACCCGGATCCGTGGCAAGCTGGCCAGGGGGCAGTAATTCGTATGGCTAGAACACTCACCATCCGCTACACCTCCGATACCCACGGCTATCTCTATCCCACCAATTACGCCGACATGCAGGATCGCCCGATGGGGCTGATGAAGCTGGCCGGCGAATTCCCGCACGACGGCAACACGCTGATCATCGACGGCGGCGACACCATTCAGGGCTCGCCGCTGACCAACCTGTATCAGCGCCTTTCTCCGGAAGAAAAGGCCGCCTGTCTGAGCGAGGATACCTACGGCACGCACCCCATCGCGGCGATGATGAATCTGGCGGGCTATCAGTTTGTGACGCTGGGCAACCACGATTTCAACTACGGCGTGGACGCGCTGATGGATTACCTGACCAACCTCGACGCGCTCTGCCTGTGCGCCAACATCCGCGACCGGGAGGGCCGCCTGCCCATCGCGCCCTACGCCGTGCACCGGCTGGAAAACGGCCTGCGCGTCGGTCTGGTCGGCGTGTGTACGCACTTTGTCCGCCGCTGGGAGAACCCCAAGACGGTGGAAAAGCTGGTCATCGAGGAGCCGGTTCCCGCCGCCAAGGCCGCGCTGGACGCGGTGAAGCCGCTCTGCGACGTCACCGTACTCATCTACCACGGCGGCTTTGAGTGCGATCTGGAAACCGGAAAGCCGCTGACCGACAGCGCCGAGAATCAGGCCTGCCGCCTCTGCCGCGAGCTGGACTTCGACCTCGTGCTGACCGGCCACCAGCATATGCGCGTGGACGGCGTGCGCTTTTGCAACAGCTTTGCCGTGCAGCCGACCTACCGCGCGCCGCACTGCTGCGGAATCACCGTCACCGTGGAGGACGACGGCAGCAAGCGCTTTGAAAGCCGCGTCATCCCCGCCGAGGG
>ERZ772883.1318-NODE-1318-length-19643-cov-4.077956_pt1 | contig 19643 bp, 18 predicted proteins | sample MGYA00580575_ERZ772883 | MGnify/ENA primary metagenome ERZ772883 (study PRJEB29015, sample SAMEA2737666) | human gut metagenome | biome: human gut; feature: human-associated habitat; material: faeces | place: China | collected 2012 ...
TGAAAAAGGTAATGGCGGAATGCGGAATAGAGAAGCAAATCTCCTACCATTGCGCACGTCATACGTTTGGAACACTGGCTCTTAGCAAGGGGATGCCCATTGAAAGCGTGAGCCGTGTTTTGGGACATACGAACATTGTCACGACTCAAATCTATGCGAAGATAACCACGCAGAAACTTGACAATGACCTGACGATGTTCGGCAACAAGCTGAACGCATCGTTCGGAAGTGTAACCCCATAACCAAGCATAGCCATGAAACGAAGCATCATCACAACGGACGGCAACGGCAACATCACCTTGCCGACCGACATTAGCGCAACCGCCATGAGCGAATGGGAACTTTGCGACCTGTTCGGAGTAACCGCCCCGACATTCCGTGCAGGGCTGAAGGCTCTTTGCAAGAGCGGAGTTTTAAGGGAATACGGGATAAGGCGAAGCATACGGGTATCCGATAATTGCAGTATGGAGGTTTACAACCTTGAAGCGATAGTTGCCCTCGCTTTCCATATCGGCACATTCGGAGCGGAACGGGTACGCAATGCCGTTCTTGAAAGACTGTACCTGCGAAAAGAGAAAACAAGCATCTTCTTCTCGCTGAATACCAACGGTATATCCAAATCCGAATACTTCTCGTAGCTGAATGCCTGACATTATTCACTCGGTAAGTCAGTAATTCATTAAGTCAGTACGACAGAACGACAGACGCTCTGATTTTTTCTCCCGAAAAGCGTAATCCGACATTTGCTTTTCGGGAGTTTTTCCGTTTGCACAACCCGTTTCCTGCCCCAAACCATTGAAAGTTTTTGTTTCGGGGGCTATTTGTCACCATTCTGCTGTGTTTTGCATAACAACCTATCCGATAATTGATTATATTTTTGTAGCTGGTAATTTTCAAACTTAAAACCATTTGATTATGTCAGCTATCGAACAACAGGACAGCCACAGACCGCCATCGGATGGCGGCATGGCAAAGGAAGAATTTATCCGTGTCGGGACAACGCTCTACAAGATTGTGGAGCAACCGAGACTGAACGGAGGGTATGTGAAGAAACGCATCGCATGGAACAACGAGACCCTGCGACAGGATTACGGCAAGGATTACATCGGCAGCGTTCCCAAGTATGACGGCTTCTGCACCGTACCCGAACACATCGGCTACCGTTCCGTGGTCGGCAAGTTCCTTAACCTCTACGAACCGATAGACCACCGACCGCAGGAGGGCGATTTATCGCATATCCAATCTTTGGTACGGCACATCTTCGGGGAACAATACGAGTTGGGGATGGACTATCTGCAACTGCTCTACCTGCAACCGATTCAGAAGTTGCCTATCCTGCTGTTGGTGTCGGAAGAACGCAACACGGGCAAAAGCACCTTCCTGAACTTTCTGAAAGCCCTTTTTCAGAACAATGTGACTTTCAACACCAACGAGGATTTCCGCAGCCAGTTCAATTCCGACTGGGCTGGCAAGTTGCTTATCGTGGTGGATGAGGTGCTGCTCAACCGCAGGGAGGATAGCGAGCGGTTGAAGAACCTCAGCACCACACTTTCCTATAAGGTGGAAGCCAAAGGCAAAGACCGTGACGAGATTGCGTTCTTCGCCAAATTCGTGCTGTGTTCCAACAACGAGTATCTACCCGTAATCATAGACGCAGGGGAAACACGCTATTGGGTGCGCAAGATAGACCGCTTGCAGTCCGATGATACCGACTTCCTGCAAAAACTGAAAGCGGAGATACCCGCCTTTCTCCATTTCCTGCAACACAGAAAACTGTCCACCGAAAAGGAAAGCCGAATGTGGTTCAACCCCACATTACTGCATACAGAAGCCTTGCAGAAGATTATCCGCAGCAACCGCAACCGGTTGGAGATAGAAATGCACGAACTTGTCCTTGACATCATGGACAGTGTCGGCACGGATACATTCTCTTTCTGTTACAGTGACATTCTTCTTTTGCTGGTACACTCACAGGTAAAGGTGGAGAAACACCAAGTCCGAAAAGTGTTGCAGGAATGTTGGAAACTGACCCCTGCGCCAAACGGACTGACTTATACCACCTACCAGTTCAACTGCAATCGGGAGTGTCGGTATGAGCCGATAAGGAGAGTGGGACGCTTCTACACCGTCACAAGGGAGCAACTTGAATCCTTGTAACATTATCATTTTTCTGTTGAATTGTTGAATATGGGTATAAATACACTGACAATAAACGATATACATTCTCAACAAAATCTCAACAAGCCAAAAGAGAAGTTGAGAGACCACCGACACCCGTTTGTGGATTTCTCTTTTGGTGAGCGGTTTGTTGAGAAGATGTTGAGAGGTTACGAGGCTGTATATAAACATATTACATTGACAATTCATCAAATCAACAAATTTTCATCAACTTCAAAACCGTATGTAATATGACAATCCAAGATGTAAAGCAAATCAAACTGGCAGACTATCTGCAAAGTCTGGGCTATACGCCTGTAAAGCAACAAGGCAGGAACCTGTGGTACAAATCACCGTTACGGGAAGAAACGGACGCATCGTTCAAGGTAAACACCGAGCTTGAAAAATGGTATGACTTCGGCATCGGCAAAGGCGGAAACATCCTCGCATTGGCAGCGGAACTTTACTATTCGGAAGATGTAGCCTATCTGCTGAAACGCATAGAGGAGCGGACAGCATACATCCGCCCTGCATCGTTCTCTTTTGGCAGACAGCATTCCGACAATCAGCCTTATCAGGGATTAAGGGTTGGTGAGTTGTCCTCTCCTGCTCTTATAGCCTATCTGCAAGAAAGGGGAATAAACATCGGACTTGCCAAAAGAGAATGCAGGGAGCTTCGGTTTATGAATGCCGACAAACCCTATTTTGCCATCGGCTTTCCGAACATGGCAGGAGGATATGAAGTGCGCAACAGATACTTCAAGGGATGTGTCGCCCCGAAAGACATCACCCATATCCGACAGCAGGACGGACAACGATGTATGTGTTACCTGTTCGAGGGGTTCATGGATTACCTCTCATTCCTTACCATCCGAGTAGAAAACAATCCGCAACACCCGCGATTGGACACACAGGACTATGTCATACTGAACTCCGTTTCCAATCTTGCGAAAGCGGAAAGCTTATTGGAAACCTACACCCAAATCGGCTGTTTCCTTGACAACGACACGGCAGGACGGAACACTTGCAAGAAGCTGAAAGAGAAGTTTGGGGAACGGCTGCTTGACAAGTCAATGTACTATCGTGAGTATAAGGACTTGAACGACTACCTGTGCGGTAAGCCCTTGTCCCAATCGGCAGAGCCGATAAAGGAGAAGAAGCAAGTCCAATCCGCAAGGCGGATGATGCAGCCACCGAAAAAGAAAGGGGGATTTCATCTGTAATATGCACGTCCGCTCTCCCAAGGTATTTAGACAGAAATACCATAGCTCAATAGGGCGTTTTCTTCACGCATTACTCCGTAACGCTAAAAACACCCTATCGAGCCAAAGGGAAATCCCTTTGGAAACCCTGTGCAAACGAGAGCAGAAGCCAAACTCGTTTGGATTATGCCGAGTGCTGCAATGGTTCATTTGCATAATAAACCCTGTGAGCCGATGCCACAGGCAGAGAGAAGAAACATAACGATAACCGCAAAAACAGTAATGATATGGGATATTTTTCATTGGACATTAAGAAGGCAAAGGGTACATCGGACACCACGCAGTCCGACCATATAGAGAGAAAGATAATACCTAAAAACGCAGACCCGACAAGAACACATCTGAACAGGGTGCTTGTCGAATACCCTGATGGCGTTCACGGCAGGGATGAAGCGATTGCCCACAGGCTGAACACGGCAGGCATCAGACGGAAAATCACGCACGACCAAGTCCGTGTCGTTCGGGTGGTTTTGTCGGGTACGCACGAGGACATGATGAACATACAGGAAAAAGGAAAGCTCGACGAATGGTGCAACGACAGTATCCAATGGCTGCAAGCCACATTCGGCAAAGACAATGTGGTTGCCGCCCATCTGCACATGGACGAGAAGACTCCGCACATCCACGCAGCCGTTGTTCCTATCGTGACGGGTGAAAGGCGCAAAGCCAAGAAAGAACAGACGGACGGTAAGCGCAAGTACCGCAAGAAAACAAATTCCGTCCGTTTGTGTGCCGATGACCTGTTCAACCGCCAGACCCTGATTGCCTACCACGACAATTACGCAAGGGTGATGACGAAATACGGATTGCAACGTGGGGTACGGGGCTCGGAAGCACGGCACACTACCACCATGCAGTATTATCGGGACTTGAAAAAGAAAAATGAAACCCTTGAAACCGAAACCAGACTGTTACAGGAGAAGAAAGCCGAGGCGCAGGAGGAACTGAAGCAGGTGAAAGCGGAAATCCGTACCGACAAGCTCAAAAGCGCAGCCACCGATACGGCAACCGCCCTTGCAAGCAGTGTGGGCTCTCTTTTCGGAAGTGGAAGAATGAAATCGTTGGAACGCAGGAACGAGGACTTGCAAGACCGCATCCTTGAACTTGAAGACGAAGCCCGACAACGGGAACGGCAACAAGCCGAACAGATACAGGAGATAAGAAACGCTTACGAGCAACAGCACCGCAAGCTGTCGGAGTTTACGGATTTTGTCAGACTCTATTTCCCGTATGTGGAGAAGCTGATGCCTGTAATAAACTTCCTGCGTGACCGATTGGGGTTCAATGACGGAATAATCAGAAGACTGTGCGAGTTCAAGGAGGTCGGGATAAAAGGCGAACTCTATTCTTCCGAATTTAACCGAAGTTTTGATACCCGACACTCCGTCTGCTCCATCAAACAGGATGAAAGCGGTAAATTCGATTTCAAGATAGACGGGGTTTCACACGTGAGCTGGTTCAGAAAGAAAATGAATGAGTTTAGAGAAGCTATCGGAATACCGAAACCAAGACAGAATAGGAGTATGAAACTGTAAATCAAAAAAATCCGTGATGATTTAAGGAATATCACGGATTTTTCATACTTTTGTATTGGATTGAGGTAACTCTTTCCAAGACATACGAAAAAGAAGAAGCGGTATGCTTATCTTGTAGAACGGAAACCTGAGAAATTTCTGAATTGTGTACAAGGGTAGCATAGTGGTTCTCACGCTATAGCGTGGGCTGCTATTACTACATCTGTACACAGGGTTTTCTCAGGACCTCCGAACTAAGACGTAGCATTGCAGTGCCACGCTTTCTTCGTTGGTTGGATTATGTTAGTAATAAACGATTTAAATAATATAACAGATTATGAGAAAACTTATTGTATCGTTCGTATTTACGGTAATTACTTTGACATCGTATGCTCAAAGCAGTTCGGAACATCTTACGTTTAAAGGAATTCCCATTGAGGGAAGTATGACAGAATTTTGTCAAAAGCTCAAATCTAAAGGATTTACTTCAATTGGTCGTGAAAACAATATAACTTTGTTTTCAGGGGACTTTACAGGTCGTCAAGCAACGGTAGGGGTAACTGCTACAGACGATGGAAAAAATGTTTTTGCAGTTGTCGTTTTATTTGACCCAAGTGGGGAGTGGAATACCCTTGTTAATACTTACGACTATTATAAGGATTTATATACTCGTAAATATGGCAAGCCGACAATTTCAAAAGAAAACAACCCTGCCCATTTAGATTCCAATACCGCTTTAATGGCGGAAGTGCATCAGGGAACGGTTGTATATGGTAGTGCATGGGAAGTGACAGGAGGAGATATACAACTTTCAATTGAAAAGTCTTCTGGAGTTTATGAAGGTATGGTAATGATTCGCTATCGTGATTCTCAAAATATTGAAGCCAAAATCCAAAATGATTTGGATGATATTTAGACAAGGACAGCTATGAAAAAAGTATGTATATTCATTGGTGGTGTTGTCACTGGAGCTATTCTAGTGGTTGTTGTTTCCATGCTTATAGCTGGTGGAAATTCTACTTATAAAGGAATTACATTATTTGAAAAAGAGGGAGAATGTATAAGTGAAAATTCTTTTAAGGTATTTCAAGTTTTGGATTCAGGTGAAGCCTTAGCTAACGAAGTAAAACAAGGATACTTGATACCAACAGGATTAACTGTGTTATTTTTGAATGAGGATGGACTGTCTTACTATGACGACCAAGTTATTAAGATACCTTCAGGTAAATGTGCTAAACAAATAGGGATATTCAAATATTCCGCTAAATCGGGTATGGAAAAGACAGTTCCTATAGTTGGTATACGTAACAAATAGAAAAGGTGGTCATTGACCACCTTTTCTATTTGTTACATAACATAACCTCATGAATGATTTTCTTTTTTCGCAAGCCGATTTTATAAAATTGCCACCGATAGTTCGTACTTTCGGAAAAAGATATTATATTTGCAAATGAAAGAGTTATTTGACAGTATAGCAACGCAAAACGCTGAATTTCGCACAGTTGCTAAATCGTTACCTCTATTTCTCAAATAATTCGCTAAAAGTTTATTCTTCAATCGGTTAAGTCGAACCGATAAAAATCTAAAATAAATATTTCATAAAAAAAGGCAATACAAAATCACTATTTATATATAATGTACTTCTTCACCTGCGGCCAACCCCGAAAAAAAACAGACAGACATGTTACCGGAGAGAAAGAGAAAAGCGGCAAAAAAGAGAGGGTACGACGTAAGAACAGATTCCCGCCTCCGCCATAACAATTCGACGCGGAGTATCCCCGCGCATATCCGGAGCTACGACAACAACGGCCGGAGCGGGGCTGTAACACCCTCGAACACGGAGCCGCAACAAAAGACCCGATTACAGGTTATACATTACATCGGGACCAGAAACGGTCATAGCAAAGAATCCGACCAATATGATCGGACTCCAATATTTTTCGCAAAGACAATAGAGATGAGTTTACATATCCATCCCGAACCCTAACACTTGCGGCAGAACAGTCGAAGCGGTAGTAAATATATCGACCGAAGTTCCCGCGATCCGCAGCAGAAAACACGGCCGACGCGACCGATTTTCAGCTTGCACCCACGTTCAGCCCCTTCCTGCGCCGAACAAGAGCAAGAGAACATGCACGGAAAATCCTATTTTCCGCTTTTCGACTCTATATTCGGCAAAAAACCGGTGATAACACCCAACAGGGGCAACAGCGTGCTGACCTGAAAAATAAACTCGATACTCGTCCGGTCCGCCAGCCAGCCGAAAAACGCCGAACCGAGACCGCCCAGCCCGAACATCAGGCCGAAAAAGACTCCGGCGATCATCCCCACCTTGCCGGGCATCAGATCGGTGGCATAAACCAGAATGGCGGAAAAGGCCGACGAAATGACCAGCCCGATCACTACGGACAGCACGACGGTCGCAGCCAAACCGACGTAGGGTAGCAGCAGGGTAAAAGGCGCAGCCCCCAGAATCGAACCCCAAATCACATATTTGCGTCCGATGCGGTCGCCCAGCGGTCCTCCGATGAACGTACCCGCAGCCGAAGCCGCAAGAAAAGCGAAAAGACAATATTGCGCACCTTGCACCGATACGGCGAACTTGTCCATCAGGAAAAACGTAAAGTAACTCGTCATCGAAGCGATGTAGAAATACTTCGAAAAGACCAGAATGCCCAGAATGACGAGGGCCGTGTGGATTTTCCGCCGCGGCAGGCTGTGCGCGAAAGCCGTTTCCGCAGCGTCGGGCCTGCGAACCGCGATCGCCAGCCGGCGTTTGTACCAGTCGCCGATCCTTACGAGGATAAAAATCGCCAGCAATGCCGTCAGAGCGAACCAACCGATCGACGACTGTCCGAACGGAATGACGATCAACGCGGCCAACAGGGGCCCCATAGCGCTTCCGGCATTTCCGCCGACCTGGAAGATCGACTGTGCCAGTCCCTTACGGCCGCCCGAGGCAAGTTGCGCCACCCGCGAGGATTCGGGATGGAACACCGACGAACCGCAGCCGATCAGCCCCACCGCAATCAGAATCCAGACAAAACCCGGCGCGAAGGCAAGCACCAGCAGCCCGGCCAGCGTGAAACACATACCGCCGGCCAGCGAGTAGGGGCGGGGGTGACGGGCGGCGAGCAGACCGGCCACCGGCTGCAACAGCGACGAAGTGAGTTGAAAGACCAATGTAATGAGGCCGATCTGGGCGAACGTAAAATCGAACTTCTCCTTGAGAAGCGGATAAACCGCCGGGATCACCGACTGCATCATATCGTTCAACAGATGGGTGATACTGACCATCAACAAAATAGGGTAAACCGTCCGGCTCGTCAGGGAGCGGTATGATCGTACGGATTTGGCTGCGGTATTCATAGGTTACGGTTCTTGCAGGATGACAGCGATCGTTTCCAACGCTTTCCGAGGCTCTTGGGCGACGACATTCCGCAACAGCCGTTCATGCGTGGATTGGGAGGCGAGCAGACAACCGGTATCCGTATAAATGTGTTCGAGTCGTTTCTGCAAATGCACGGAGGCCGCACGATAGAGTTCGTGCAATATTTCGTTATGCGTAGCCTCGGACAGAGCCACGTGGAAATCGACATCGGCCGCGATACAGTCGTTCAATCGTCCGGCTGCGGCGGCCGCACCGCGCCGGGCGAGGTGTGTCCCGATCTTTTCGATATCCGCCTGCGTACGTCGCTGCGCGGCCCGTTCGACAATGGCGACCAGAATCCGCCGGACCTCCTCCAGATCGCCGATGTCGGCACGTTGCATGCACCGCTCCATCGACTCGTTCCGTGCCGTCCGGCTTTCGACGAACGTCCCGGCCCCCTGCTGCACTTTCAGCAACCCCATGTTGGCCAAGATCTTCACGGCTTCGCGCACCGTCGAACGGCCGACCCCGAAAATTTTCATCAATTCGGATTCGGTCGGCAACTTCCCGCCGACCTCGAACCGTCCCTGCGCGATCTGCTCCTGCAACCGGACGGCCATCTCTTCGGCCAACGATCTTTTTCGAATCGTCGTATCCGTACTCTCTATCATCACATCATCTGATGTTTGTGCAAAAATAACGGATTTTTCAAAAATAAAAAAATTATTTGCATATTCGAATATTGTTCGTATATTTACGAACACAAGATCCGAAAATATGTCCCCAAAAGCCTATACCGAACAAGAGGAACAGCTGGCCCGTTTCGCCAAAGCGATGGGGCATCCGGCACGCATGGCGATTCTGCGGTTCCTCGCCGGACAGGATAGCTGTTTTTTCGGAGACATACACGAAGTGCTGCCCATCGCCAAAGCCACCGTATCGCAACACCTCAAAGAGTTGAAAGCCGCCGGATTGATCCAGGGAGAAATCGAAGCTCCGAAAGTACGTTATTGCATCAATCGGGAGAATTGGGCGAAAGCCCGTGAATCGTTCGCGGATTTTTTCTGCGAATACAGAAAGAAAGGTTCCTGTTGCGGTTGAAACCGCTTTTTTTAGGGAAAATGTTCGTAATTCGTCGAACTACATTTAATAATAGAAACAGATATGGAGATCAAAGTATTGGGAACGGGGTGTACCGGATGTCGGACACTCTACGAAACGGTAACGCAGGCCATAGCCGAATTGGGTATTTCGGCCGCAATAGTTAAGGAAGAAGACATTACAGAAATCCTCTCTTACGGTGTAATGACACTGCCCGGATTGGTCGTGGATGGCAGGGTGGTTTCGGCCGGACGCAAGCTTTCGCTCGCAGAGGTCAAAGAGTTGTTGAACCGATGAAAGCGGCCACTCTTCTCCTCGCCGCAGCGCTGTTGTACGCATGCGGCGGCTCCCGGCACCGCGTAACGGTTGAAGCTGTCGCCGACGACTGCGTACAGGTTCTCTATTTCCACGGGAAACAGCGTTGTGCCACCTGCACCGCCATCGAACGGCTGACCCGGGAGGTCATCGACAGTATCGGAAGCGAAAAAGTGGTCCTTCGGATCATCGACATCGCCGAGAACGAAGCCTTGGCCGACCGATACCAAGCCGGGTGGTCGGCGCTGATCCTCGACCGAAACGGCCGGGTGGAAAATCTGACCCGCATGGGATTCAGCTATGCCAAAGACCAGCCCGCCACATTCAAGGCCCGGCTTAACGATGCAATAACCCGAATGTCAAAATAATCTTATGGAATGGATTCAACGACTGCTCGAGAGCGGCACGACACCGATCGTTACGGCATTCCTTCTGGGTTTGCTCACCGCAATCAGCCCCTGTCCGCTGGCGACGAACATCGCCGCCGTCGGATTCATCGGCAAGGATATCGACGACAAACACCGTGTTTTCTGCAACGGATTGCTCTACACTGCCGGGCGAATTCTCACGTATGCGGGGATCGGGCTGGCATTCATTCCCTTGCTGCGCGAAGGGGCGAACACCTACGCCCTGCAAAAAATCATCGGCAAATACGGCGATGCGATCGTCGCTCCGGCACTTATTCTGATCGGGCTGTTCATGCTTTTCGGCCACAGGTTGAACCTGCCGAAATTCGGATTTTCGGGCCATTGCGAGAAGATCGGCCGTCACGGAAGCTGGGGTGCATTGCTGTTAGGTATTCTCTTTTCGCTGGCATTCTGCCCCTCGAGCGGGGTTTTCTACTTCGGAATGTTGATCCCGATGGCGGCAGCCGAACCGGGCGGCTGGTTTCTGCCTGTCGTATTTGCTATTGCGACCGGTATGCCGGTGGTCATCGCAGCCTGGATACTGGCTTACGGCGCGGCAGGAGTGGGCATCTTCTACGGACGAATGCAGATAATCCGAAAGTGGCTCGCACGCACCGTCGGGATGCTGTTTATCGCTGTGGGTATCTATTATTGGATAATATATTTTTCATTAAAAAATCGTTCGTCAATGCAATATAATCGACCACTTTGGCCATACCGACATAAGGGACGGCCTGATAGAGTACTTCCCGAACCGCAACGGGTGCGACCCCGTTGGCCAATGCCGCCCGCAGCGTCATTTCATAGGTGGCGGCAGCCTGCTGCGCAAGGGAGGAGGCCATCGTCACCAGAACACGGGTTTTGACATCCAGTTTCCCGTAACGCTGCACTTCGTCGAAAGCGAAATTACCGAATACTTCGGCCAGTTCGGGGTCCGTCTTCACAAATGCAGGCGCCTCGCCGGGAAACCACATCTCCGCGTTTTTTACGGCAGCGGCCGAAAGTCCGGGCCGGCACCCGGACATCGCCGTAGCCGCTTCATACTCCGCATCGCCGACCGGTTCCAGCCATGTATTCACATTGGCAGCGGGATTGCACTCGACCGCGAGGTGCGAAAACCAACTGTCCGGAGCTGCTCCGTGCCAGTGGACGACATCGGCCGGAATCTCGACCACGTCACCCGGCCGCAACTCACGGGCAGGCTCTCCCTTTTCCTGATAATACCCCCGTCCGGCGGTCACCAGCAATAGCTGACCGCCCGTGTGACTGTGCCAGTTATTGCGGCAGCCCGGCTCGAAAGTCACATTCGAAATATGCGTTCCCAATGCCTCGTTGTTACTTATCGAAGCCAGATAAGCCTGCCCCGTAAAATAGCGGGAGAATTCTTCGGGCAGTCTATCGCCCTGCGGGAAGATCTGCGGAAAAATCGTTTCGTTTTTCATATTCAGAACATTCGTACTTTGTGCTTGGCAACAACCGAACGACAATATCGTCACGAAGGCCGCCAATATAGATAACCGTACTTTCATCGGACCGGACGATTAAATGTTACGCCCCATTTCATAGGCTTGTTTCATAGCCGGTTTTCCTTGGATATCCCCCTTGTGCCAGGCCCCGACACCATAGACGACACCCTTCTCCTGCGGATTGTCCAGACAGTCGAGGAATCCCCGAAAACCGTCGATCGTACGTTCCATAGCCGCAACGCTGGTTTCGGCGGCCGCGACGATAAAATAGAACTCCTTGTCGCGGATTTCCAGATATCCGGCGCAGCAGCGGTCGATCAGCGTCTTCATCTGGGCCGACATGGTGTAGAAATAGACCGGCGTAGCCAGCACGATCACGTCGGCCGCGACCATTTTCCGTACGATCTCCGGCGCATCGTCTTTCTGCGGACAGGGCTTGCCTTCGTTGCATACGCCGCAGCCCGTGCAATAGTGAATGGTTTTATCTTTCAGAAAAATCTTTTCGACTTCGTGTCCGGCCTCCTGCGCTCCGCGCAGAAATTCGTCGCACAACGTGTCCGAATTCCCGCCTCGGCGGGGACTGGACGAAAGGATCAATACTTTTTTGCTCATAATCGTTAAATTTTATTCGTGAATATCTCGATCGTGTGAATCATCCCTCTCAACGAACCCCGGGCTGCATTTTCCGACCGAGGCCCGATCCGGAACCAACCCCTTACCGATACGACGCCCTGTAAATGGCTTCGCACTCCTCGTCCGAAAGCGGCTCCCGGTCGAACGGAAACAGGAAGCCCATCGTTTCCCTGGCATTGCGGACCATCGCCGGAAATTCGTCGGGCGAAATACCGTAATCGGACATCCGCAAATCCGCCACACCGCACGCCCGCTGCAGAGCCTCGAGCGCCCGAATGAAATCCATCGGCTCCCGGGCATCTTCCACGCCCAGCGCACGGGCCATCGCCACGAAACGCTCGTCGCAAACGTGCCGTTCGATGAAATGGGCGTAGTAGGCTTTCGAAATCATAATCAGGCCGGCGCCGTGCGGCAGCTCCTGGTGGTAGGCCGACATCGCATGTTCGAGCGAATGTTCGCTCGTGCAGCGCCCCACGCACATCACCGAACCCGAAAGGGTATTGCCCCACGCTACACGGGTGCGGGCCTCGAGGTCGCTGCCGTCGGCCACGGCACGAGGCAGGTAGCGGGCCACATTCTCAATAGCGTTGAGCACGTACATGTCGCTCATCAGATTGGCGGCATTGGAGATATAGGCCTCGGTCGAATGAAACAGCGCATCGAACCCCTGGAAAGCCGTGAATTTCGGCGGAACGGTAAGCATCAGCTCCGGATCGACGACGGCGAGCACTGGAAACAGCCCCGGATGTACGAAGCCCGTCTTTTCGTGGGTTTCGGCATTGGTAATCACGCACCCCGCATCGGTTTCGGAACCTGTACCGGCCGTGGTGGTGATCGCCACGATCGGCAGCGGCGTCTCGGCAACTGCCTTGCCCTTACCCGTTCCACAAGGAATATAATCCCAATAATCTCCGCCGTTGGACGCAACGACCGCAATAGCCTTCGCAGCGTCCATCACGCTGCCGCCGCCCAGAGCGACGATCATATCGCATCCGTTTTCACGAGCCATGGCACCTCCCGCCATAACGGTCGATTTTAACGGATTGGCCTCTACGCGATCGAACAATACCGTTTCCACTCCGGCCATACGAAGCTGCTCTTCCGTGCGTGACAAATAACTGTTGGCCCGGGTAGAACGTCCGTTGGAAATAACCAACAACGCCTTGCGGCCCGGCATCGGCTGGGCGTGCAATTCGTTCAGAGTTCCAGCACCGAACAACGTTCGCGTCGGAACGAACATGTCGTAATTCAAATTCGTCTTCATACCTATTAAATTTAACTGTTTATTTTCGTCCCGAAGCGGATTTTTTCGAACATCCCGATTTTTCGAACGACGGGACTCGAATTTTCCTCTCCTCGTTTTTGCAAAAATAGGATATTCCGCACGAAAAAAGAGGAAACAAATTACCGGAGAAATTACCCGAATTACAGATTCCGCACCCGTAATTCGGGGCTGGTCGATCGTTCCCTGACACAGATTACGGAGCTTCTTACCAAAATTACGGTTTTTGCCGGACGAAGCGTCCGGGAAGCGAATAAAGCGCTTATCTTTGCAGAAGATAGGATACGCCTCGGAAAACTGTGAACAAGCTCCCGTTTTCTTCTCGGCTTTCACTATCTTTGCAGAAGAGAAGATGCGGCTCGGACAAGCTCGAACGACCGACGCTCGAAGCATACGCAGAGGACACTGGTGAACTCTGCTATGCAAGGAGGAGGAAAACAGAACGTTAAATTTGGCTTGCCGCCTGCCTTTCACTATCCTTGCAATAGTAAGGATGCGTCCCGGACGAACACGGAAGAATCGGATTTTGCCGTTCACGTTCTTCGTTTCGAACAAGCGACAGAACCGCAGACTCCGCTCGGCAACCTGAAACAGCATCGCTTCCATGCAAAAAAACGAACCGACTATGGAAAAGGGAATCCACTATATCGAAAACGTCTTCGAATACAACGACCTGCTGGGTGTCGAAACCCTGCATCCGCTGGTCAGCGTGATCGATCTCTCGAAAGCGCATCCGATGAAGCACGTCCGTCATATTTTCGGCTTCTACGCCATCTTTCTGAAAGAAGTGAAGTGCGGCGACCTGCTCTACGGGCGTCAGCATTACGACTATCAGGAAGGAACATTGGTCTGTCTGGCGCCGGGGCAGGTTATCGGCATCGAAGACAATGGCGAAGTCTATCAGCCGAAAGGGTGGGCGTTGGTCTTCCATCCCGACCTGGTTCGCGGCACCTCGCTCGGACGCAACATCCGTGAATATTCATTCTTCTCGTATGAAGTGAACGAGGCGCTGCACCTCTCGGAGCGAGAGCGCGAAATGGTCGTCGGCTGCTTCCTCAAGATCCGGCAGGAGCTGGAACACGCTATCGACCGCCACAGCAAACGGCTCATCGCCATCAACATCGAAATGCTGCTCGACTACTGTCTGCGCTTCTACGAGCGGCAGTTCATCACCCGTTCGAACGTCAATCATGACATTCTGGCCCGGTTCGAACGGCTGCTCGACGACTATTTTGCGGGGGATCGCGCCCAGCGCGAAGGGCTGCCTTCGGTAAAATGGTGCGCCGGAGAATTGTGCCTTTCCCCGAACTATTTCGGCGATCTGATCAAGAAGGAAACCGGCAAATCGGCCCAGGAGTACATCCAACTCAAGTTGATCGCCACGGCCAAGGAACGGATTCTGGCACCCGACAAGACGATCGGACAGGTCGCCTACGAACTCGGCTTCCAATATCCGCAGCACTTTACCCGTCTGTTCAAGAAAATCACAGGCCTTACCCCCAACGAATACCGGTCGGCGGAACATCCGGCGTCGTAGCCGCCTGCATTCAATCGAAAAATAGCGCTGCAACCCGACTTTGCAGCGCTATTTTTATCCGTAATCCCGAAATTTCAAAAACAGGCTTTGCATCCGATATCCGTACATCATCGTACAAAACCTCGAAAAGTGACCAAGCTGCATAGCCGCAGCTTCAGGAAACCGCTTTTCCGAATATCACCCGTTTTCGACCGTTCACCGTAACGCGTTACAGGAACGGAAAATTCGTCAATTCGAGATCAAAATTATCCAATCCGAGACTTTTCCGCCGGACAAAAGAGAACATCTAACAGGAAAAAGGTTATCTTTGTGGCCGGAAAAAAGAATCGGAATGACCGGGAAAATCGGATACTTTTTATTCGCCTTGCTGGTACTGACGACAGGAACGCTCTGCCGCCAGCAACTTCCGGTGCAATACGCCTCCGGCGGCGATTCCGTCGGCAGCCTGACGCAGCACGTTCCGCCTCAGGAAAAGAGCGGCCTGCACTATTTCCACCATTCGTTCATCGCGTCCGAAACCGTAAGCGAGGTCATCGCACCGATGCTGCATATAAACTGCAGACAACTCGCATCAGCGACTCCTTCTCTCCGGCCTTCGGAAAAAAGTCCGCTCCCTTGCAGCAATCGTCCGGCGAATCCCCATCCCGACGCGGTGGATTACTACGTCTTTTCGCTGGGCAAAATCCGGATTTGACCGCTTCGATTGCCCCCATGCGCATCTTCCGACCGAAGAGGCGCACCACTCTTGTTTAACCGAATTTGCCCGAAAAAAACAACTCTTTACAGTATATGTATTTCGTACTACTAATGGTCGTAATCCTGACCGCCATCGGACTGGTGGCGATCGCTCTGGGAGTGGCCCGCGCGATCTCGCCCCGTTCGTACAACCCGCAGAAAGGCGAGGCGTACGAGTGCGGCATTCCCACGCGCGGCAAGTCGTGGATGCAGTTCAAAGTAGGGTACTACCTCTTTGCGATCCTGTTCCTGATGTTCGACGTCGAAACGGTATTCCTCTTCGCGTGGGCCGTCGTGGTGCAGGAGATCGGCGTCTTCGGCCTTGTCAGCGCCCTGTTCTTCCTGTTGATACTTACGTTTGGCCTGGCCTACGCCTGGCGGAAAGGAGCCTTGGAATGGAAGTAAGAAAACCGAAAATCAAGTCGATGAAATACGAAGATTTCACCGACAACGAATACCTCGAGAAGATGATCGAGGAGTTGCGTGCCAACGGCACGAACGTCGTCATGGGCTGCCTGGACGAAGTTATCAACTGGGGCCGCAGCAACAGCCTCTGGCCGCTTACGTTCGCCACGAGCTGTTGCGGTATCGAATTTATGGCGGTCGGTGCCGCACGCTACGATTTTGCCCGCTTCGGGTTTGAAGTAGCCCGTGCCAGCCCGCGCCAGGCCGACTTCATCATGGTCGCCGGCACGATCACGCACAAGATGGCACCGGTGCTGCGCCGTCTGTACGACCAGATGGCCGACCCCAAGTATGTGATCGCTACGGGAAGCTGCGCCGTAAGCGGCGGCCCGTTCAAGAAATCCTATCACGTAGTGAACGGCGTGGACAAGATCCTGCCCGTCGATGTCTATATCCCCGGCTGTCCGCCCCGTCCCGAAGCGATGCTTTACGGTATGATGCAGCTGCAGCGTAAAGTCAAGCTACAAAAATTCTTCGGCGACGTCAATCGGCAGATCGACAAGAAAGAGTACGAAAAACGACTCCGCGAGGACCTCACAGCGGAGCGTCCCGAACTGAATGTGGAACCCGAAGAGAAGAAAAACGTATGAACCTGCAAGAGATAATTACGGCAAAAGTACCCGGGGCCGTCTATACGGAGGCCGGCGACGGGATGTTCACCATCCCGGTCGAACAGTTCCACGATCTGGCCCGGTATCTGCACGACGATCCGGCGCTGCGCTTCGATTTTCTGCGCAGCCTGACGGGTATGGACTGGGGCGAAGAGGGGCTGGGTGCCGTCTATCACCTCGAATCGACCGCGACGGGAGAAAACGTCGTACTGAAAGTCCTCACCCCGAGCCGCGAGCAATGCGGTTTGCCGACGGTCAGCGACATCTGGAAGGGGGCCGAGTTGAACGAGCGCGAAGTGTTCGACTTCTTCGGTATCGGCTTCATCAACCATCCCGACATGCGGCGCCTCTACCTGCGCGACGACTGGGTGGGGTATCCGCTCCGCAAGGACTACGACCAGAGCGGGGAAACCAATCCGCTCCGTATGACCAACGAAGTGGCGCACGACAGTTCGCCGAGCTACGAGCTCCAGCCCGACGGCAGCATCATCCGCCGCCGCAACGTGCTCTTCGAGGAGGACGAGTACGTCATCAACATCGGTCCTCAGCACCCGGCCACGCACGGCGTGCTCCGCTTCCGCGTATCGCTCGAAGGCGAAATCATCAAAAAGCTCGACGTACACTGCGGCTACATCCACCGGGGCATCGAAAAGCTGTGCGAAAGCCTGACCTATCCCCAAACGCTCGCTCTTACCGACCGTCTGGATTACCTCGGCGCTTCGCAGAACCGCCATGCGCTCTGCATGTGCATCGAGAAGGGACTCGGCGTGGAGGTGTCGGAACGCGTACAGTACATCCGCACCATCATGGACGAATTGCAGCGTATCGATTCGCACCTGCTCTTCTTCTCCTGTCTCTGTATGGATATGGGTGCGCTGACGGCCTTCTTCTACGGTTTCCGCGACCGCGAGAAGGTGCTCGACATCCTCGAACAAACCACTGGCGGACGCCTGATCCAGGCCTACAACACCATCGGCGGCGTACAGGCGGACATCCATCCGGAGTTCGTAAAAAAGGTCAAAGAACTGATCAAATACCTGCGTCCCGTCCTGAAGGAGTATCACGAAATCTTCACCGGCAACGTCATCGCCCAGCAACGACTCAAAGGCACGGGCGTGCTGACGCGCGAAGACGCCGTTTCGTTCGGTGCTACGGGCGGCACGGGCCGTGCATCGGGCTGGGCCTGCGACGTGCGCAAGCGGCATCCCTATGCCATGTACGGCAAAGTGGATTTCCGTGAGGTACTCTTCACCGAGGGCGACTGCTTCGCCCGCTATATGGTCCGCATGGAGGAGATCCTGGAAAGCCTGCGCATCATCGAGCAGCTTATCGACAATATCCCCGAGGGTGAATATCAACTTAAGATGAAACCCGTAATACGTGTTCCCGAAGGAAGTTACTATGCAGCCGTAGAAGGCAGCCGCGGAGAATTCGGCGTCTATCTCGAAAGCCGGGGCGACAAATCGCCGTACCGCCTGAAATTCCGTTCGACGGGCCTGCCGCTCGTTTCGTGTATGGACACCATTACGCGGGGTGCGAAGATCGCCGACCTGATTGCCATCGGAGGTACGCTCGACTACGTGGTTCCGGATATAGACCGTTAAATTAACAGATCAGATAAAACAGATCAATATGTTTGATTTCAGCATAGTAACAAGTTGGGTACATGAACTGCTCACTTCTTTCATGCCGCTCGGACTGGCGATTTTCATCGAATGCGTGATCGTCGGGCTCTGCATCCTGTTGATGTACGTAGTGGTGGCGATCCTGATGATCTTCATGGAACGCAAGGTCTGCGCTGCGTTCCAATGCCGTCTGGGTCCCATGCGCGTCGGGCCCTGGGGTACTCTCCAGGTCTTCGCCGACGTATTCAAAATGCTCACCAAGGAGATCATCACGATCCGGCGCTCGGACAAGTTCCTCTACAACCTCGCACCGTACATCGTCATCCTCGCCTCGGTACTGGCGTTCTCCTGCCTGCCTTTCAATAAGGGTATGGAGATTTTGGACTTCAACGTGGGCGTCTTCTTCATGATGGCCGCCTCGTCGATCGGTATCGTGGGCATCCTGCTGGCAGGGTGGAGCAGCAACAACAAGTACTCGCTCATCGGCGCCATGCGAAGCGGTGCGCAGATGATTTCATATGAGCTTTCGATCGGACTCTCGATCCTCACGATCATCGTACTGACCGATACGATGCAGTTCTCCGAGATCGTCGCCCGACAGGCCGACGGCTGGTTCATCTTCAAGGGGCACATCCCGGCCATGATCGCTTTCGTGATTTATCTGATCGCCGGCAACGCCGAGGTGAACCGGGGGCCGTTCGACCTTCCCGAAGCCGAATCGGAGCTGACGGCCGGTTACCACACCGAGTATTCGGGTATGCATTTCGGTCTGTTCTACGTGGCCGAATTCGTCAATCTGTTCATCATCGCGGGTGTAGCCTCCACGATCTTCCTCGGCGGCTGGATGCCGTTGCACATCTCCGGCTGGGAGGGTTTCAATACCGTCATGGACTACATTCCGGGCTTCGTCTGGTTCTTCGGCAAGACGCTCTTCGTCATCTGGCTGCTGATGTGGATCAAATGGACCTTCCCGCGCCTGCGCGTGGACCAGATTCTGACGCTGGAGTGGAAATACCTGGTACCGATCGGGCTGGTCAATCTGCTGCTGATGGTCGTCATCGTCGTATTCAAACTGCATTTTTAAGTATGGCAAATTATATCCAAGGACTCTTTCACGGCATCCGCACCCTGCTCACGGGCCTCAAGGTAACGGGCAAAGAGTT
>ERZ772883.1320-NODE-1320-length-19629-cov-22.343057_pt1 | contig 19629 bp, 16 predicted proteins | sample MGYA00580575_ERZ772883 | MGnify/ENA primary metagenome ERZ772883 (study PRJEB29015, sample SAMEA2737666) | human gut metagenome | biome: human gut; feature: human-associated habitat; material: faeces | place: China | collected 2012 ...
GCCGCACCTCGCTCGCCGTATCGGCACTTAGAATTATGCGGTATTGCCCTTATTTAAAACATACTCGTCTGGCCGGAATCCTCGTCGTCAAAGCGCTTCGGCACGGCCATGTGCAGGTGCTCATAGGCCAGGCGGGTCACGCAGCGGCCACGGGGCGTGCGGGTCAGCATGCCCATCTGCATCAGGTACGGCTCGCAGATGTCCTCCAGGGTGACGCTCTCCTCGCCCAGGGCTGCGGCCAGCGTTTCCAGACCGACGGGGCCGCCGCCGTACATCTCAATGATGGCGCGCAGGACACTGCGGTCCAGCTCGTCCAGACCCAGCTCGTCAATGTCCATCCACTTGCGGGCGGCAATGGCGGTCTCCTCGTCAATCGTGCCGTCTCCCTGCACGGTGGCAAAGTCGCGCACGCGCTTGAGCATACGGTTGGCGATACGCGGCGTGCCGCGGGCACAGCGGGCCAGCTCCAGCGCGCCCTCCTCGGTGATGGGCACGCCCAGAATGCCCGCGCTGCGCAGGATGATGCGGCCCAGCTCCCGGGGGCTGTAGGGCTCCAATTTGAGCAGGATGCCGAAGCGGTCACGCAGCGGCCCGGTCAGCTGGCCCGCGCGGGTCGTCGCGCCCACCAGCGTGAACCGTGGCAGATTGATGCGGATGCTCTGGGCACTCGGCCCCTTGCCGATCATGATGTCGAGGGCGAAATCCTCGAGAGCCGGGTAAAGGACTTCTTCGACCTGACGCGACAGGCGGTGGATCTCGTCGATAAAGAGGATGTCGCCCTCCTGCAGGTTCGTCAGCAGGGCGGCCAGGTCGCCGGGCTTCTCGATGGCCGGACCCGACGTAATGCGGATTTGTACGCCCATCTCCTGCGCCACGATGCCGGCCAGCGTGGTTTTGCCCAGGCCCGGCGGGCCGTAGAGCAGGATGTGGTCCATCGGCTCGCCGCGCTGCTGCGCCGCCCGCAGATAGACCTTTAAGTTGCCCTTGGCCTTCTCCTGACCGACGTAATCGTCCAGGGTTTTCGGGCGCAGGCTGACTTCCTCCGTGTCGGCGGGGGTCATATCGGGGCTGACGAGACGGCTGGGGTCCACGGTGTATTCCTGGTTCAATTCGGCACTCCCCTTCTGTTACACGCGCGACAGACTGCGCAGCGCGATGGTGATGATCTCCTGCACGGAGAGGGTCTCGTCGACGCGGGCCACGGCAGCGGCAGCGTCCGACGGCGCATAGCCCAGGCTGACGAGCGCGGCGACGGCCTGCGCGGGCGCAGAGCTGGGGGCCGGGGCGGCAACATTGCCGGAGAAGCCCGTGCCCGCGGCCAGCCCCTTGCCGACCTTGTCCTTCAATTCCAGCGTGATGCGCTGGGCCAGCTTCGGCCCGACGCCCGCGGCCTTGGTGAACGCTTTGTGGTCGCCGCTGGACGCGGCCAGCGCGATTTTTTCCGGCGTCATGATGGACAGGATGGACAGCGCGGCCTTGGGGCCGACGCCGGTAACGCCGGTCAGCATCTTAAAGCAGTCGCGCTGCTCCTCGGCAGCAAAGCCGTAGAGCGAGACGTCGTTCTCGGTGACGTTCATAATCGTATAAACGGTCCCCTCCTGCCCGGCGGGGGGCAGGGCCTCGCCGGTGGTGGCGGGGATCTGGACAAAATAGCCGACCCCGCCGCAGCTGATGACGACGGAATCCAGCGTTTTCTTGATGATTTTTCCGGTAAGGCAGTAGATCATGGTGTATCCTTCTTTTGTATGGTGGAAAGCCTTCCCCCACTTGGGGGAGGTGCCTGAGGCTCCGCCCGAGGGCGGATGAGGGGCAGTTTGTCGGGTACCGCACGCAAATGGGTGATTGCGGAAACCTCATCCCTCATCCGGCCCTGCGGGGCCACCTTCCCCCACTTGGGGGAAGGCAAGGGATTATCTCACCGGTGTCCCCATCAACCGGCTGCGGCTGCAATGGCAGTGGGCAATCGCCATGCCGAGGGCGTCGGCGGTATCGTCGGGCTTGGGGACGGACTCGAGGTGCAGCATTATGCGGGTCATCTCCTGAATCTGCTTCTTCACGGCCTTGCCGTAGCCGGTGATGGCCTGCTTGACCTGCATGGGTGTGTATTCGTAGATCGGCACGCCGCACTGCGCCGCGGCCAGCAGAATGACGCCGCGGGCCTCGGCAACGCCGATGACGGTGGTCTGGTTGTGCTGGTAGTACAGCTTTTCGATGGAGAGGGCCTCGGGCTGGTAGCGCTTGCAGATGTCGAATACGCTCTCATAAATTTCAACGAGGCGCTGTTCAAAGGGCGTGTCCTTCTCGGTGATGACCGCCCCGTAGCCGATGGGTGCAAAGCGGTTGCTGATGTACTCCACAACGCCCCAGCCCACAATGGCATACCCCGGGTCGATGCCCAAAACGCGCATAGTCCTATACCTCCCCACTTTAACCGATATAGTATACCATAAAATTGCAGTTACGTCCATAGGTTGTAAATAAAAAAGCCTCCCTTTCGTGTGAAAGAGAGACTTTTGGGAACGAGCGGCTTCCCCCTCGGGGGAAGCTGTCAGCAGCCCCGCCCGCTGACTGATGAGGGCAAGGCCTGCGGTAGTTGCCTGTTAAGGGTCTCCAATGGCAAACCGGTCCCTCATCCGGCCCTGCGGGGCCACCTTGCCCCTCGGGGGAAGGTTTTGATAGATCAGTACTCAATCCCAATCTGCCGTTTTGCCGCCTTTAGCGCCTTGCGCAGCGGCCTGTACAGCACCAGCATAATGGCAAAGTTGCCGACGCCGTGCAGGGCGTCGTAGCTCAAGCCGCTCAGCCACCAGCTCAACGCAAAGGCGGGCGTCTTGGCAAAGAGATATACCGCGGCGCATAACCCACCGAAGCACAGTCCGTACAGCCCGCTGAACACGGCCCAGAACAGCGCGTGATCCATGCGGCGGAACAACCACGCCAGCAGTGCCAGTAAATACCAGATGTACAGGTACATGGCCCACCACAGCCCAAAGCCGTAGAGCACACCCTGCAAAAAGATGAACACCGTGATGGCAGCGGGCGTCTCCCGCGGAAGTTCGAGCGCAAACAGGATGATGAGCAGCGTGACCGGCTCGATGTTGGGCAGACCGCTCATGGCCTGCTTGCTGACGACGAGCAGCGCACCCATCAGCCCGGAAAGCACCAGACCGACAATGCGGCGGTGGTTACTTCGTGTAGGTGAAGGCATAGCTGTCGCCGTCGTGCAGCTCAATGTCGGCCACGCCGACGGAGGTCATCTCGCCCGCAGCGTCGGTCAGGCACCACCAGGAGCCGTCCTTGTTGTAGTCGGCGGCCTCGCCGTTGACGACAGTTACAAAGCCGGCCTCGGCCTCCTCGGCGCTGATGATACCGGCGTCCGCCAGAGCGGTGCTCAGCTTCTCACCGTCGGCGGCGTCCAGGGTCAGCACGGTGCTCTCACCGTCCGCGCCGGTCACCGTGAAGGTGAACTGAATGGCCTCGGCAGAGTCGGCAGCCTCAGCAGTGGAGACGGCCTCTTCGGAAACCGCCTCGGATACGACCTCGGAGGAGACAGCCTCGGAGGAGGCGGCAGAGGACGCGGACGCGCCGCAGCCCGCCAGCAGTGCGGCGGACAGCGCCAGGGACAAAATCAGTGCAGAAAGCTTTTTCATGTGGAAATTCCCTCTCTATGTTCAAATAAAACTACTGCGCAGGGAAAGCTGCGCGGTAGTTATTATACAGGGATGGAAAGGTAAAATCAAGTGCCGGAATGAAATGACGTCTATATGTGTATCATTGTGCGTAGGGCGGGGTGCCCTCACCCCGCCGCAGGCTTCCGCAACAGACCGTAAACGGAGTGGCAGCAGCGGCGGCGGCATGAGGGCATGCCGCCCTACATGCGCTTACCCCTCCAGCTGCTCCTTATGATATTGCAGCGTGTACAGCTGGTAATATCTGCCGTGCTTCGCCAGAAGCTCCTGATGGTTCCCCTGCTCGAGGATCTTGCCGTGGGACAGCACAATAATGTTGTCCGCGTGCTGGATGGTGGACAGCCGGTGCGCGACGATCAGCATCGTGCCGACGGACCGCATCTTTTCCAGCGAATCCTGAATCAAAAGCTCGGTCTCTGTGTCAATATTCGCCGTGGCTTCGTCCAGAATCATAACGCTTGGCTTGTGGATGATCGTCCGCGCAAAGCTCAGCAGCTGGCGCTGCCCGGCGGAGAAGTTGTTCCCGCGCTCGCGGACCTCCTCGTCCAGACCGTGGTCCAGCTTGTCAATGAACTTGTCGGCGTTGACATAGCGGCAGACTTGTAGGATCTCCTCGTCGGAGATGCCCTCCTCCCGCAGGACGATGTTGCTGCGGATCGTGCCCGAGAAAAGGAACACGTCCTGCAGCATCTGCCCGAAGTGACGGCGCAGCGACGAAATTTTGATTTTGCGGATGTCGATGCCGTCAATCAGGATCTCGCCCTTCTGGAACTCGTAGTTGCGGCAGATCAGCGAGAGAATCGTGCTCTTGCCCGAGCCCGTCGAGCCGACAAACGCCACGGTCTGGTGTGGGTCAATGTGGAAGGACACGCCCTGCAGCACCCACTCGCCCGGAAGATAGCTGAACCAGACGTCGCGGAACTCGATTTCGCCCTTTACCTCGTCCAGCTCGATGGCGTCGGGGGCGTCCACCATTTTGGGCGCAATGTCCATGATGGAGAACACCTTCTCCGACGAGGCCAGCGCCGACTGCAGCCAATTGAACTGCTCGGCCAGATTCTGGATGGGCGTGAAGAATTTGGAAATGTACATGTAGAACGTGACGATGGTGCCGCCCGTGATGGTCTGGCCCAGAAACGTCACGCCGTTCAGATGCCCCATGCCGCCGAGATAAAAAAGACACAGGATCGAGCAGATATACAGCATGTAGACCAGAGGACGAAACACGCCGAACACAAAGATCTGCTCCCGGTTCGCGCGGGCGAGGCGCTGGCTTTTCTCGCGGAACTCCGCCATCTTCTCGTCCTCGCGGCCAAAGATCTGCGTGACCTTGATGCCGGACAGATTCTCCGACAGGTAGGTGTTGATGTCGGTGGTCGCGTCCTTGACCTTGCGGTAGGCCCGGCGGGAGAACTTGCGGAAGATGACCGTAAAAATCACGATGAACGGCACAAAACAGAGCACCATCAGCGTCAGCTCATAGTTGAGCGCCAGCATGGCGACCAGGATGCCGAGGATGACAAAGATGTTCTTGGTCAGCGTGACCAGCAGGTTCGTGAACATCATCGAGATGGCGTTCGTATCGTTCGTCACGCGGGTGACGAGCTTGCCGACGGGAATCTCGTTCAGTTGCTCGTGGGACAGCGACTCAATGTGGGTGAATAGGTCCTCGCGCAGGTCGGAGATGATGCGCTGGCCGACGCGCTGCAGAATGACAGCCTGGAAGTAGGTGCTGGCCATCGAGAAAACGAGCACGCCCGCATAGACGGCGACGCCCGCGAACAGCCGCGGCAGCTCGAATTCGCCTGAGACCAGCTCCTCCAGTGCGCCGACGATCAGCGGCGAGATGATGTCATAGGCAATGGAGAACAGCATTAAAAACAGCACAACGACGAATTTCGCCAGGTACGGCTTGGCGTACCCGGCCAGGCGGCGCAGAATCTCGCCGTCGTTCATCGTGCGCTCAAAGCCCATCGTCTCCTTTTTGTCTTTGATGAGGGCGTAGGCCAGCACCAGCAGCGCCGTGACGATACCGATGACTGCGCCTACCAGCAACAGCGGATTTACGTTAGCCATGGCTGCCGCATCCTTCCTCGTCCTCGAGCTTCTGCAGATCGACCATGCGGCGGTATTCGGCGCAGCTGCGATACAATTCATCGTGCGGGCCGACGGCCTCTACCCTGCCGTCCTCGATAAAGACGATCTTGTCCAGCTGCTCCACCGTCGAAATGCGGTGGGCGATCAGCAGCGTCGTCTTGCCCGCGCGGCTGGTCTTGAGGTTGTCGAGGATGATTTTCTCGGTGCGGGTATCGACAGCCGAGACAGAGTCGTCCAGAATCAGGATCGGCGCGTTTTTCAGCAGGGCACGCGCAATCGAGATGCGCTGCTTCTGTCCGCCGGAGACGGTCACGCCGCGCTCACCCAGTACGGTCTCGTAGCCGTCCTTGAAGTCCACGATGTTGTCCCGCACATCGGCCAGCGCGGCGGCGCGGTCAATGTCGGCCTGGCTGGCGTCGTCCACGCCGAAGCCGATGTTGTGGGCAATCGTGTCCGAGAACAGGAAGTTGTCCTGCGGCACGTAGGCGCAGGCGTCGCGCACCGAATGGATGGACACGGCGTTCACGTCCTGCCCGTCCACAAACAGCGTGCCGTCGGGCACATTGTAGGTACGCAGCAAAAGGTCCACCAGCGCGGTCTTGCCTGCGCCGGTCTTGCCGACGATGCCGACGCTCTCGCCGGGCTTGATGGTGAACGATACGTCCTTCAGCACGTCGTACTCGCCGTCTGGGTAGCGGAACGTCAGATGGCGGAACTCAATGCCGCCGTGCGGGTCGCGCAGGTCGGCGACGCCGTCGCGGTCCGCCACGTCGATGGGCGCATCCAGAAGCTCGGTAATGCGGTTCAGCGATGCCTTGCCGCGGGAGGTCTTTTCGATCAGCATCGAGATGGCCATGATGGGCCAGACGATGGCCTCAAAGTAGCCGATGTACTCCACTAGCTGACCTGCGTTGAACTGCTCGCGCCAGACGAGCCAGCCGCCGTAGCCCAAAATCACGCAGATGACCGACTCGACGAACAGCGTGACCAGCACCTCGAGCAGTGTTGCAATCTTGGTGTAGGCGACGTTGACCTCCTCGTTCTCCTTGTTGAGCCGGCGGAAGGCAATCAGCTCCTTGAGCTCTTTCACAAACGCCTTGATGACCGCAATGCCGGAAAAGTTCTCCTGCGCAAAGTCGGACAGGTCGGAGAACGCCTGCTGGCGCTCCTCCCACCGTCTGGTCATGACTTGGCTCATGACGGTGCCGAGTACGAACATGACCGCCGCCGGAATAAGCGCCAGAAGTGTTAATTTACAGTCCATCCGCCACATCTTGACCAGCGCCATAATGCCCAGCACGGCGGCGTCAAAGAACATCAAAATGCCGTCGCCGAAGCACTCCTGAATGGTGTCGAGGTCGTTGGTGTAGAGGCTCATCAGGTTGCCGACCTTGTTGACCTGATAGTACTGCTGGGACAGGCGGCGGCTGTGGTCAAACATCCGCTCCCGCAAATCGGCAGCCACGCTGACCGCTGACCCGAAGAAACAGACGCGCCACAGGAACCGCCCGATGACCATGAGCACGACGATCCAAATCATTGGCAGGCAGATGTGCTGAAACAGCACCTCCCTGGTAAAGGGCAGCGTTTGGCCGTCCACGACCACCTGCCCCAGATTTACGCCGTTGATGACCAGCCGGTACAGCTCCGGGATGAGCAGCTGAATGTAGTCCACCGTCAGCAGCGACAGAATGCCCAGCAGCAGCACCGGCGCGTACTTGAGATAGTATCGGTTGATCGCTTTGCCGAAAATCACGGCGATCCTCCCTCCTTTTCCTATTTCTGCTTTGAACAAAGTACGACAAAATGCCGTAAAATATAAGTATATCGTACCAGCGCAGGTTCGTCAATGGGGACACAAAAAAGCGACCAGCCATAAAGCTGATCGTATTCCCTTTACTGTGCAGGCTTTTCCAAAATCAGGATATTTTCCCGCAACTGATATTTATGGGATGTGGAATTTTTCATTTGCCATAAAACAACCTCGGCATTGACATAGCCAAGGCGTTCACCGACGATGCGCAACAATTCGGCTGTTTGGATATGCACCATTTTAAATGCGTGAGAATCACTTACCAGCAGGGAAATTTTCCCGCCGGGACGCAGAACACGATAGCATTCGCGCAGCGTGGCGGCCATGCCGCCGAAGTATTCCCAAATCAGCTTTGTGTACAGCTTCTCAAAGCCGCTGGTTGCGCCGTCGCTTTTTAGGCGGGCATCAATCAAATCAGTGATTTGTCGGATTTCAGCAATGTCCTCAACCAATGCCCGCTCGTGATCCTCCTTGTAGATGTTGGTGGTAGAGCCGCGAATCATACGTTTTTTGATTGTGCGGAAGGAGGCAAGGTCAGTAGCATAGCCTTGGAAAATCAGTTCCAGCTTAGAGTGTTTTGTGTATTCGTGATCGCCGGGATAGGGCGGCGAAGTAATCATAAGGGATATGCTGTTTTCTGCGACATAATCGGTCAGAGAGCGGCTGTCGCCCAACAATGTCGTAGCAAGTGTTCGACGCTGCACGTCCGTCACGCTACGCAGATCGGTAAGCATCATATTTACCTTGTCGCGGAAAGCTTGTAGTACATCGGCATCTTCCTTCGGCTTGCCGATGCCGAACCCTGGACCATACTTTACGTTAGATACGGGGACAAGAATAGACGAAATAGCGAACAAAAATAAGTCTCGCTCGGCACCTTCGGTCTGCGCCTTTACGGCGGCTTTCAACAGCTTGATTTTTACCAGTGGTTTGTCAGAAATATAGCGGCAATCCAGTGCTGCTGGGCGGTCAGTATTGGCAAGGGCGGCCAGGTGATCCCTGTCGTCCCAGTCAATACCAGCTGCCGCAGCGAGATAAGTGGCAATGATATGCTGCTTTGCTGCTTCGATGGCGTCACAATTAACATTCCAGTTCAGCTTTTGCTGTGCGGCGAAAACCATAAAGTTATTAGCATCAATACCATAGGACGGAATGCCTTTCAGTTTGCAGACAAGCTGCGTTGTGCCGGAACCGTTGAATGGATCAAGCACAATGTTTCCGTCTCCAGCACGAATCCCTTCCCGCTGTAGCATATATTCCGGGAAGACTGGCGTATAACCCAGTACGAAATTGTACCAGTCATGAAACGGGTAGCCGTTTGCCATGCAGGAACGCCCCTCAAACGTGCCGATCAGAGGCTCTGCCGGATACGCTTGAAGAAGATGCTCGCATACTTTACAGCTGCTTCTTGTTGGGGGATGGTAACTGAATGCCATCAAATACTACCTCACATTTTTACTTTTTCTGCCATGCGGCCAGCGGTGAATCAAGGCGGACACGGACAATCTCTATGATATTGAACATGGCGGCGTCTTTATTCCTTTTGGCGTCGTACAGCGGATTATGATCCAATACAGCCAGTAGCATACCGGTAGGTTCCATTTTAGCAGCGATAGGACGTACAACCAGGTTGAAATCATTGCGCTTATATTTCGTGATAAACGTTTGATACTGACCGTACAGTTGGACAAGATTGATGTCGTCAGAAGTGCTGATCGCTTTGGCCTCCAAAGGATACACATAGATGTTGCGGGAAGTCTCCGCGACATAGTAGCCGTCGATTTCGTTAGGCTGCCATTTCATGGGAGACTGCACGCGCTGGACAGTCTGTCCGAGTATCTGCGAAAGAATATCGCAGTAGTCAATGACACTGAACAGCGATGCCTCGTCGTTGGAAATAAATTTCTGAACAAGGAGGGGAACCTTGTTCACTATCGTGACTTCACGGTCAGGTATTCCCCATTCCAGCCAATCCTGAATGGGAATGGTCTGGCCGTTGGCATCAAATCCGCGGTAAACAAATGTACCGCAATAATTATCACCGCTTTGTCCACCCGGGACGGGACCTGTTTTTTTGCGCAAATCGTAGCCGTATTGGATTACGTGCGCAGGTAGGCGCTGTGCAATGGTGTTTCTCTTCCGCGTCAGGTCAAACACAAAATTTGACCGCGAAGTGGGCGTAGTGCCGCCGGTGGCACGAATCCCCTCACCGACTTCCCGCAAGGTGAAATCAATATCTTCCCCAATATGCTGCGTGCCACAATTGGTTTTCATGTCAAACAGATATGCGAGAACAGCGTGCTTATTGTAGTTTTTCTTTGCCATAGTGAGCCTCCCGGTGGCCGGGCATACAATAGTATGCCATATTTGTTACTTATAGTCAACTTCTTTTTCGAAGTCGAAGAAGTCCCTCATGGAAATATCCAAGGCAATTGCAACTTTTTCCAGGCTTAGCAGTGTAGCGTTGCGCTTTCCGGTTTCGATACCTGCCAGGTATGTCCGATCAATACCAGCCTTTAGGGCAAGTTTCTCTTGGGAAAGACCGCGCTGCTTGCGCAGTGCGCGAATCCGATTTCCAACCTGTTCTGTAATCATAACGACATCCTCCGTTGCATTTCAGCATACCGGATTGTAGCCTATGATTCAACGGACTATAAGTAACAAACTTCATGGAGAAGACAAAGTTTGACAAAGATTATTTTATCAACTGCGGCACTGTGTAACGTATCAGCTCATAGGAGAAGGCTACATTAAAAGAATCCGCGGCGGTACGACTTAGAGGGGGGACGGGGGCGCAGCACGCCCGGCCATGCGGCAGTCGTTCAGCTCCCGGGTCGATGACGAGCATCGACCCCTACATGCAGAAGCGGATGCTTGCATCCGCGGAAACAAAAGAAAAGCCCCTTGCCGAACGTATCGGCAAGGGGCTTTCTCTGGTGCGCGGTACAGGACTCGAACCTGTGACCTCCTGCACGTCAAGCAGATGCTCTACCAGCTGAGCTAACCGCGCATATACGTCACTGCGTTTCAGCGACGTATGTTATTATAGCATACTGCTTTGCGGAATGCAAGCCCTTTTTGCAAAAAAATTAGTCCAGAATCCGCCCATCGGTGGAAATCGTTACGACCTGCCACGGAATGAACTTGCCGGACGCCTGCAAGGCGCGCTTGGCGGCATTTTCCAGCCCGCCGCAGCAAGGCACCTCCATGCGCACAACGGTGACCTCTTGAATGTCGTTGCTGCGGATGATGGCGGTCAGCTTCTCACTGTAATCGACGTCGTCCAGCTTGGGGCAGCCCACCAGCGTGATGTGCCCGCGGATGAACCGCTCGTGGAACGCGGCGTAGGCGTAGGCCGTGCAGTCGGCAGCAATCAGCAGCCGCGCACCGTCAAAGTAGGGTGCGTTCACAGGCACCAGCTTGATCTGCACGGGCCACTGGCGCAGCTGGCTGGGGGCCGTCGTCGGGGCGCTCTCCCCTGCCTCGGCGGGGTGCAGGGCCTTGGCCATGCTGCCCGGGCAGACGTGCATCGCCTTGGGCGCACTGCCGGGGCAGCCGGACATTTGGGCGGCCTTGTGCTGCCTGGCGGCCTGCACGGCGGCCTCGTTGTAGGGCGCGGCCTCGCGCTGCTCAAACGTGATGGCCCCCGTGGGGCAGTGCGGCAGGCAGTCGCCCATGCCGTCGCAGTAGTCGTCGCGCATCAGCGTGGCCTTGCCGCCGATCATGGCGATCGCGCCCTCGTGGCAGGCGGCGGCGCAGGCCCCGCAGCCGTTGCATTTCTCCTGGTCGATGTGAATGATTTGTCGTTTCATGGTCAGCCTCCTTGACTTTGTGCTGTCATTTTACTACAATGGCAGCAAGAGTTCTGTTGTAGCAACAACATGTGAGGTGCATAATTATGGAATTGCCGGATGTACCACTGTTCCGCGGACTGACCGCCGACGAGGCCGAGGCAGCCGTAACTGCGCTGCGGATGCGCCGCAGGGCATTTGCCAAGGGGGAGATCCTGCTGGAGGCCGGGCAGAGAGCCCCGGCGCTGGGCGTGGTGCTGGCCGGACGGGTGCACATGGAACACCTGGACGTCTGGGGCAGCAAGACGCTGCTGGGCCAGGCCGGGCCGGGTGACCTGTTTGCCGAGACCTACGCCTGTCTGCCGGACGAGCCGCTGCGGGTCAGCGTTGTGGCCGCAGAAAACGGCGAAGCGCTGTTTTTGGAGACCGGGCAGCTTTTGCAGTGCGGCTGCGAGCCGTGGCGCTGGAAGCTGACGCAAAATCTTTTGCGCATTGCAGCGCGTAAAAATCTGGGGCTGGCGCAGCGCAGCCTGTACACCGCCCCCAAGACGATCCGCGGGCGGATCACGGCGTACTTTTCGGTGCTGGCGCGGCAAAACGGCAGCCTGCGGTTTACGCTCCCCTTTGACCGCCAGCAGCTGGCCGACCACCTTGGTGTGGACCGCAGCGCCTTGAGCAATGCGCTGAGCCAGATGCAGAAGGATGGACTGCTGGTGATCGATAAGCGGGAGGTAGAGCTGAAACAGGTGGAGGAGATGTGAGGGAAGCCGTCAGCGGCCCCGACCGCTGACTGATGAGGGGCAACCTTGCGGAGATTGCCTGTAAACGGGTTATTTCCGTGAACTTACCCCTCATCCGGCCCTGCGGGGCCACCTTCCCCCAAGGGGGAAGGCTTGAAGCCTGTATAAAAAAGCCGCCGACAATTATGCCAGCGGCTTTTTTATACATTTATCGTACCACCGTCTCCACCTGCGGTGCGCCGCCTGCTAGCTGTTCCGCGGTGACAGGCTGTACCTCGCCGGGCTGGTCCAGCTTCTCGCGGGCCACGGCCAGCATCAGTTTGATGCGGTTTTCCTGGTTGACGCGGGTCGCGCTGGGGTCGTAGTCCACGGGGGTGATGTTCGCGTCCGGGTGCAGGGCGCGGATCTTATTGATCATGCCCTTGCCCACAATGTGGTTCGGCAGACAGCCGAACGGCTGGGCGCAGACAATGTTGCCGTAGCCGCCCTCGACCAGCTCGATCATCTCGGCGGTCAGCAGCCAGCCCTCGCCCATCTTGGCACCCAGAGAGATGATGCCCTCAGGCTTTTTCATCAGCTCGCGGAACGAGCCGGGCGCGTAGAAGCCGTACTTGCGCATGGCGTCATAGCTGGCGCAGCCGATGCCGTCCAGCCAGCTCAAGAATGCGTCCGCGCCGCCCGCCACCAGCTTGTTGCCGCCGTACAGGTCGATGTCCAGCTTGTAGTTGGCCACGCAGTACTCCACAAAGCCCATCAGGCCGGGCAGGTTGACCTCGCAGTCCTGACTTTCCAGAAATTTTTCCAGATCATTGTTGCCCAGCGGCGAGTATTTGACATAAATCTCGCCGACGACGCCGACCTTGACCTTCGGCACGCGGGTGATGGGAATGGTCGCGTAGTCGGCGGCAATGTCGTAGAACCGGCGCTTCATGTCATGGGCGGAGTAGTTCTTGTCGTCGCGGATCCAGCCCTGTATCGTAGAGATCCACTTCTCGGTCATGGCGTCGGCGTCGCCCCTGTGGTTCTCGTAGGCGTGGGTCTGGCTGCGCAGGGCGACCAGCATATCGCCGTAAAAGATCGACGCAATGACCTTGCGCAGCAGCGGCACGGTCAGCGGCAGACCGCTGCCCTTTTCCAGACCGGAGAAGTTCAGCGATGCTACGGGAATATTGCCGTAGCCCGCCTTGACGAGCGCCTTGCGCAGCAGCTTGATGTAGTTGGACGCACGGCAGCCGCCGCCGGTCTGGGTGATGAGCAGCGCGGTGTGGTCCAAATCGTATTTGCCGCTGTTCAGCGCGTCGAGAAACTGCCCGATGACGAGCAGCGCCGGGTAGCAGGTGTCGTTGTGGACGTATTTCAGGCCCAGCTGCGCGACCTCGCTGCCGCAGTTGCCGAGCACCTCGGTCTGGTAGCCCTCGCTGGCCAGTGCCGCCTGCATGAGCCGAAACTGGGTGACCGCCATGTTGGGAATCAGGATTTTATGGGTCTTTACCATGTCCTTGGTAAAATTGGGAGTCATGTATTCCATGGGTTGCCTCTTACTTATGGTCTTCTTTCCGTTCTTCCAGCGCCGCAAACAAACTGCGCAGCCTTATGTTCACCGCGCCCAGATTTGTGATCTCGTCGATCTTCAGCTGGGTGTACAGCTTGCTGCCCGTCTGCAGAATCTCGCGGGTCTCGTCGGTGGTGACGGCGTCCAGGCCGCAGCCGAAGGAGACGAGCTGCACAAGGTCCATATCGGGGTTCTCGGTGCAGTATTTCGCGGCGGCGTACAGGCGGCTGTGGTAGGTCCACTGGTTCAGGACGGAGGTCTGGAACTTCTGCTCGTGCCAGCTGACGGAGTCCTCGCTGATGACGGCAGCGCCCTGCCGGATGATGAGCTGGTCAATACCGTGGTTGACCTCAGGGTCAACGTGGTAGGGGCGGCCCGCCAGCACAATGATGCGGCGGCCTTCCCTGCGGGCCTGCGCAATGATCTCGGTGCCCTTGTCGCGCAGCTGCTGCATGTGGCGGGCGTACTCGTCGTAGGCCGCATCAATGGCTTCGTGCACGGCCTTCCGGTCCAGCCCCGGGAAATAATGGTCCAGCGCCTGCTGGAATTTCTTGTAGAAATCCTTGCGGCGCTCGAGGTTGAAGTAATCGTAGATGAACTTCGTCGCCTTCAGCTCGGGGCAGTTGCCCTCGAGCACCTCGGGATAGTAGGCCACGACGGGGCAGTTATAATGGTTGTCGCCCAGGTGCTCGTCCAAGTTGTAGCTCATGCAGGGGTAGAAGATCGCGTCCACGCCCTGCTCACACAGCCAGTGAATGTGGCCGTGGCTCAGCTTGGCCGGGAAGCAGGCCGTGTCGCTGGGGATCGTCGCCTGACCGCTCTGGTACAGCTTGCGGTTGGAGAAGGGGCTGACGACGACCTCAAAGCCGAGGCGGCTGAACAGCGTGTGCCAGAACGGCAAAAGCTCGTACATATTCAGGCAGAGCGGGATGCCGATCTTGCCGCGGCTGTTCGCAGGGGCTGCTGCCTTGCGGTAGCCGTCCAGCAGCTTGAGCTTGTAGGCGTAGAGGTCCAGGTCCTCGTTGTTGGCCTTGCCGGTCACGGGCTTGTCGCACCGGTTGCCGGAGATAAAGCGCTTGCCATCGGCAAAAACGTTGACGGTCAGCTGGCAGTGGTTGCCGCACCCCTGACACTGCACGGTGTTGACCTTCTGGCTGAAATGCTCCAGCTCCAGCTGGGTCAGCACGGTGCTGCGGGCGTGCGCGCCTGCCTTGGCCTTGCCGTACAGGGCCGCGCCGTAAGCGCCCATCAGGCCCGCAATGTCGGGACGGATGACGTTGACGCCCATCTCCTTCTCAAAGGCGCGGAGCACAGCCTCATTGTAGAAGGTGCCGCCCTGTACCACGATGTTGCGGCCCAGCTCCTCGGGGCTGGACGCGCGGATGACCTTGTACAGCGCGTTCTTGACGACGGAGATGGACAGACCGGCGCTGATATTTTCAATCGAGGCACCGTCCTTCTGCGCCTGCTTGACAGACGAATTCATGAACACGGTGCAGCGGCTGCCAAGGTCAACGGGCTTGTCGGCAAACAGGCCCAGCGCGGCAAACTCCTTGACGTCGTAGCCCAGCGCCTGGGCGAACGTCTGCAAAAAGCTGCCGCAGCCGGAGGAGCAGGCTTCGTTCAGGAAGATGTTGCTGATCGCACCGTCCTCAATTTTGAAGCACTTCATGTCCTGACCGCCGATGTCGATGATGAAATCCACGTCGGGCAAAAAGTGCTTGGCGGCGGTAAAGTGCGCGACAGTCTCGACAAGACCGCGGTCACAGTGGAACGCATTTTTGACGAGCTCCTCGCCGTAGCCGGTGGTGGTCACGCTGGCGATCTGCAGGCCCGGGTGATCCCTGTAGAGACCGAGCAGCGTCTCCCTGACGAGCGGGATCGGGTTGCCGAGGTTCGGACGATAGCGCTCGAACAGAATGTTCGCGTCGTTGTCGATGACGACGAGCTTGATGGTGGTGGAGCCGGAGTCGATGCCGATATGTACCGGCCCGCAGTCTGCGCCAAAGGGCAGGCAGGGCACGGTGGCCTTTAAGTGGCGGGCGTGGAAGTCCTCGTACTCCTGTTTGTTTGCGAACAGCGGCGGCAGGCTGACGTAGGTCGCCGTGGCGCTGTATTCGTCGAGACGCTTGGCAACCTCGCGCAGGTCGGATTCCTCGTCGGCATAGAACGCCGCGCCCATCGCGACGAAGAGCAGGCTGTTCTCCGGCAGGGTGCCGGTGACACCCAGAGTCTTGTCAAAGCTCCGGCGCAGCGTCCCGGAGAAGGTCAGCGGGCCGCCGAGATACAGGATATTGCCCTTGATGGGGCGGCCCTGTGCCAGACCTGCAATGGTCTGGTTGACAACGGCCTGATAGATCGACGCCGCGATGTCGCCCGCCTGTGCGCCCTGGTTGATGAGGGGCTGGATGTCGCTTTTGGCAAAAACGCCGCAGCGGCTGGCGATGGTGTAGGTGCGGGTCGCGGCCTGCGCGGCCTTGTCCATCTCGTCGGCGCCCATCTTCAGCAGGGTCGCCATCTGGTCAATGAACGCGCCCGTGCCGCCGGCGCAGCTGCCGTTCATGCGGACCTCGGTGCCGTTTGTCAGGAAAAGGATTTTGGCGTCCTCGCCGCCCAGCTCGATGATGCAGTCGGTGCCGGGGGCCAGCCGGTTGGCGGCCACACGGGTGGCAAAGACCTCCTGCACGAAGGGAACCTTGCAGCTGTCAGCCAGGCCCATACCGGCGGAGCCGGAGATGGCTAAGTAGGCGCGGCCATCGGGCAGATATTCGGCGGCAACCTTCTCAAGCAGCGCCCTGCCCTTCTCTAAAATATGGCTGAAATGGCGCTCGTAGGTCGAATAGACGATCTGCCCGGCGTCGTTCAGCACAACACATTTAATGGTGGTGGAACCAATGTCCAGACCAACTCTCATAGGATTTTGCCTCCTGCGGATGGAGTGAAATTGCGGGATATGTGCGCCGGGTCTGCCCCGCGGCGATACAATATCAGATTATATTATACAGGGTTCTGCACGATTCGGCAAGAGTACGGTGCAGGAAAACACGTTGTCAAATGCAGAAATCTGTCCTAAAAAAACACCGAAGCGGTGCAGGAAAGTCCTGCACCGCTTCGGCATCAAAAGAAAAGAGGAGTATGGATGAAAAACTTGGGGTTCTGTTCTCAGGCCCGGGTCCCTGCTCCCTTCCTGAGAACACTTATAGTATACCCGCCATTTGTGTTAAAGTCGTGAAGGAAAATTCAACAAATTAAGAAGGGTTTGTGAACAAACCAAGCCTTCCCCCAGGGGGGAGCCGCTCTAAACAAAAACCACCCGGCGCAAAACCGAGTGGCTATGTACAAACTTATTGCTCCTCCTGGCCCAATTTGTCGATCTGATCCTGCAAAAGCTGGGAGATCGGGCGGCGGGTGTTGCGCAGACGGTGGACCGGGGCGGCAGGGGCCGTGTGGTGCACGGGCTGTGCCTTGGCCTTGACGCGCAGACGCTCGGCGGGCTTTTCGGGAGACGGGGCGGCAGGCTTGGCGGCGGCAGCGGGGCGCGGCGGCACCGGTGCGGGAATATCTGTTTCCGGTGTGCCCTGCGCAAAGCTGCGCATATCGGTGCCCAGATCCTTCAACTCGGCTTCGGTCTGGTCAAGCGCCTGATAGATGGCCTGCGTTAGGCCGTCTAAATCCAGCGTGGCGGCGCTCAGGCGCTCGTCCACGCGGGCCAGACGCTCCCGCACCAGCATGACGCCCGACGCAATGCTGCGGGCATTCTCTGCCATGCGGTTCTTCTGGGTCTCGGCCTGCTGCTTGAGCTCCCGCTCTGCGCTCTCGGCGTACAGGCGGGCATCGGCCAGGATCTTGCCGGCCTCGAGCTTGGCCTCCCGCACCAGATCGGATGTGGGGGCAGCCGGGGCGGCGGCAGTGTTCAGCGCGCGCGCGGCGGTCAGCTGCTTTTGCAGCTCGTCCACCTGCTGCTGCAGATCGTGGCATTTCAGCTGCCAGATGTTGGCGTTTTTCTGGGATTCCCGCTGGGTGGACTGGAAGGAGGCCGTCTTTTTCTTGATGGTCTCCAGCTGCTCGTCCGCCTCGCGGCGCTTGGCCTCGGCCGTGTCTGCACGCTGGGTCGCGGCAGCCAGCTCGGCCTTCAGGGCCTCCATGCGGCTGTCGGCGGTGCCTCGCTCGCTGCGCAGCTCGTCCAGCTTGGACTGCAGCTGCTGCAGCTGGCGGTTGTACTCCAGCTCGTGCTGCTGGGCCTCGTTGGCCAGTGCGTTCATGTAAGCCAGCACGTCATTTTTATCAAAGCCGAACAAGCTGGAACGAAAACCCTGTTCCTGAATGTTCATCGGTTCAGACGGCATGGCTTTTTACATCCTCTCGCAAAAAAATCATTAAGAACGCTTGTTCAGGATGCTGAGCAGGTCGTCAAAGTAATCGCCGTCATCCTCTTCCTCGGCAGGGGCTGCGGGCTGTGCGGCCACAGGCGTGTCCATGCCGGTGCTGAAGGATTGGGTGAAGATCGGGTTGGGCATGACGGGGTTGACCTGCGGCTGGACAGGCTGCACGGGCTGGACCGGAGCAGCGGCAGGCTGTGCGGCGGGCTGGGTAGCGGCCTGTGCGGCACGCTTGGCGTCAACATGGGCCTGAATGGGCTCGTCGACCTCGGGCGTGCTCTCGAAGCCTGTGGCAACGACGGTAATGCTCATCTCGTCGCTCAGGCGCTCGTCGAACGCAGTACCCCAGATGATGTTGGCATCGGGATGCGCGCTCTGGGTGATCATGCTGGCAGCGGTCTCGACATCCTCCAGGCCGATGTCGGGGCTGGAGGTGATGTTGATGATGACGCCGCGTGCACCGGCAATGCTGGTCTCCAGCAGCGGGCTGGAGATGGCAGCCTTGGCGGCGTTCTCGGCCTTGCCGGCGCCCTTGGCAACGCCGACGCCCATGTGGGCAAAGCCGGCGTCCTTCATGATGGAGCGGACGTCCGCGAAGTCCAGGTTGATGAAGGCAGGAATGTTGATCAGGCTGGAGATGCTCTCAACGCCCTGACGCAGCACGTTGTCGGCAGCCTCAAAAGCGTTCATCAGGGTGATGCGCTCCTGGCTGATGAGCTTCAGGCGCTCGTTGGGGATGACGATCAGAGAGTCGACGTGCATCATCAGGGAGGCAATGCCCTGCTCGGCCAGGCTCATCTTGCGCTTGCCCTCAAAGGCGAAGGGCTTGGTGACGATGCCGACGGTCAGGATACCCAGGTCATGGGCAGTCTCGGCCACGACAGGGGCAGCGCCGGTGCCGGTGCCGCCGCCCATACCGGCGGTGATGAAGACCATCTGGGCGCCCTTCAGGGCGTTGGAGATCTCATCCTTGCTCTCCTCGGCAGCGCGCTGGCCGATCTCGGGATCAGCGCCGGCACCGCGGCCCTTGGTGAGCTTTGCGCCCAGCTGGACCTTCTGGGTGGCCTTGGAATTCAGCAGAGCCTGCTGGTCGGTGTTCATTGCGACGAACTCGACACCGGAGAGGCCGGACTCGACCATGCGGTTGACAGCGTTGCCGCCGCCACCGCCCACGCCGATGACTTTAATGTTGGTCACATTTTGCATTTCTTCGTCAAGAACGAATGCCATGAGTGTATCCCCCTAAGTGTTTGTTTAAAGTGGCACAGGACCCAGGGCAGGCCCTGTAAATGGGCACACTGGTCCGTGGATTTTTTGCATATAACTGATTATTAGAATACCAAATTTTCCTGTCAATTTCAATACCTGCGCCAGAATTTTGCAAAAAAATGCCCTCATCACCACAGAATCCACCAATACAGGCCGGGGGGATGCCCGGTTTTTGGCAGGAACGTAGAAAAATTATGTCTTTTCTGTGATGCAATCGGCCCCAAGGGTGCGCAGATCGCCGGGCAAATCGGCATAACCGCGGGGAATATGGCCGGGGTCCCGCAGGAGGGTCACGCCTT
>ERZ772883.1324-NODE-1324-length-19562-cov-24.480392_pt1 | contig 19562 bp, 15 predicted proteins | sample MGYA00580575_ERZ772883 | MGnify/ENA primary metagenome ERZ772883 (study PRJEB29015, sample SAMEA2737666) | human gut metagenome | biome: human gut; feature: human-associated habitat; material: faeces | place: China | collected 2012 ...
GATACCACAACCCTCAGCGGCGAAGCCGCTGTCAAACCTAAGAACCCTCCGGCCGCAGGCCGGTCCATCTTAAGAACCTTTCTTTCACAACCTTTCTACACAACCTGACGCCGATAGGCAGCCACAACCTGCGGTAAAGCCGCCCCCCTATTTTTAATTTGCGCCCGGCAGGGCGCCACCACCACCCTCTGAACCTTCTGAACCCCAGCCGCTCTTCGGCCCTATCCACAGTATCCGCCCCAGGCCGCTGATTTCCAGCCGGTGGGATATGGAGAGGACTGTTCTTTCGCTGGATACCCGTTCCAGGGCGGAGAGGACTTTTTTCTCCGTAAGGGAGTCCAGGTGGGCGTTCATTTCATCCAGAAGGAGGAGGGGCGGGGAGAAGACCATGGCCCTTGCGATGGCAAGGAGCTGGAGTTCGCCCTGGGAGAAGAGGCCTTCGTGGAAGGGAGTATTGAGTTTTTGGGGAAGGTTCATGCATGTTTCGTAGAGGCCGGCCATCTGGAGGGCGGGGGTGATTTTGTCCATGGTGACCCGGTCATCGCCCAGGGTGAGCTGGTCTTTCACTGTGCCTTCCACCATGGGGAAGGACTGGCTCACGATGCCGAAGATTTCTCTCCGTTTTTCCGGCGGCAGGGTATAGGGGTTCCTGCCGAAGACGGTGATGGTGCCCGTATCCGGCGGGTAGAGGCCGGAAATGAGTTTGAAGAGGGTGCTCTTGCCGCTGCCGGTGCGTCCGGCGATGGTGAGTTTTTCACCGGCATGGAGGGTGAGGCTGAAATCTTTGAAAAGGGGGCGGTCCTTTTCGTAGGCAAAGGAGAGGTGATGGATTTCCAGGGGCAGGGGGCTTTTCGTTTCATCCATGGCAGCCGGTTTCATTTCTTCTTCCGCCATGAATTCCCTGATGCGGTGGGCGCCGGCCATGGCGGACTGGATGTTTTCGATTTCCATGCCCATGCTTTCCAGGGGGGAGAAGATTTTTCCCACGTAGGCGATGAGGGCGGCGGCGGTGCCGGCGGTCATGCCGAAGAGGTCCGCCGAGCCGGTGACGGAGAGGATGGACATGAGGGCGATGATGAGGGCGCTTGTGGTGATGATGATGGGGGAGTAGATGGAGTCGTAGAAATTGGTTTTTTCCTGGGCTTTGAAGCTGGAAATGATGGAGGCGCCGTATCGTTTTTCCATGAAATCTTCACAGGAGAAGAGGTGGATGGTACGGATATTGGCGGCGGTTTCAGGAATGATTTCATTGGTGCCTGCCACGGCCCGCCTGTTTTCTATCTGGGCGGTGAGCATGCGCTTCCGGAAGGCCCGGGTGAGAAGGAAGAGGCAGGGGAGGGCCATAAGGAGCAGGAGGAACAGGCCCCGACTCAGGTAGAAAACGGCGGCCATAATGGAAATCAAACGGAAGGCGTCGGCGGCCATGCTGATAATGCCGGAGTCGAAGAGGTCTTCAATGGTGTCCACGTCGTTCACAAAGAGGGAGGCGGTGCTTCCGCCTTCGTGTTTGATGAAATAGGAAGCCGGCAGGCGGGTGAGTTTATCCGCCATGGCAGACCGGATATGTTTCGTCACTGCCTGGCCGAAATAGGTAATAAAGGATTCCCTGGCGGCGTCGGCAAGGCCGGAAAAGGCGGTGAGAGTAAAGTAAAGGAGGCCCAGCAGGAGAAGGCCTTTGGGGTCGATGATTTCTGCGGTGAGGGAGTCGATGGCCCTCTGCAGCACCAGCGGCGGCAGGATCCCCAGGGTAAGGGAAAGGATAATCACCGCCAAAAGGGAGAGCGCCAGCCACCGGTGGGTGGATATGGCGGATAGGATAATCCGCTTGAGGCTGTTTCGTGTATCATGCATAATGGGCTCCTTTGAAATAGTGAGATAGTAAGATAGTGAGCTAGTGAGCTAGTGTACTAGTGGGCTAGTGGGCTAGTGGGCTAGTGGGACAGTGGGATGGCTGGCGGCTGTCCGCTTGCCGCTGTCCGCCGGACACGGTCATTCTGCATCGGTCGGGCGACAGAAGGAAGGTCCTTTTATGTGCAGATTAAGGACCAATTTCGCCCGACTTGGAGGTCCTATGCAGGACCTCCACAACAGCGAAGAATCTCGGTACCTGTCGATGGTGACTCATTAGGAAGTAAATACCGGTATTCCCGAAAGCAAGGTGGTTCAGAAGGTGCGGGCCGGGAACGGTTTCGCCTTCCGGGCTGGTTCAGAGGGGAGTTATATATGCCGCCGACAGGCGGCTATATATTCATCGCCCGCCAGGGCGATACCACAACCCTCGGGCCGAAGGCCCGTCAAACTTTAGAACCCTAAGAATCTTCGGCCCTTTAGGGCCGTCAACCCTCACGCCCGAAGGGCGTGTCCATTGGCGCCACCGCAACCCTCGGGCCCAAAGGGCCCGTCAAACCTAAGAACCTTAAGAACCTTCGCCCGCAAAGCGGGCGTCCCCCTTCCCCTTGGAACCTTCTGAACCCTCTGAACCCTCTGAACCTTCACGCCCGAAGGGCGTGTCCATTGCCGCCCCTTTGTATTTCCCAAAGTTTCCGGTACTCCCCATTTTCCTTCAGCAGTTTCTCATGGGTGGAGGTGGTGACTTTTCCGCCTTCTCCTACCCAGAGGACCTGGCTGCATGCAGGGAAGGGGCGGAGGCGGTGGGAGATGAGGAGGATGATGGAGCCTTTGCAGAGGAATTGGAGGTTTTCAAAGATGCGTGCTTCGGTGGTGTAGTCCACGGAAGCGAAGGGATCGTCTAAAATGAGGAGGGGCCTTCTGTGGTAGAGGAGGCGGGCAAGGCCTATGCGGGATTGCTGGCCTCCGGAGAGGCGGACGCCGCCTTCGCCGATGGAGGTCTTCACGCCTTGGGGGAAGGAGGATATGTCTTCGTCCAGGTCAGCTGCCCGGAGGGCTTCTTCCAGGTTTCCCTCTTTGCCGAGGCGGATGTTGTCTTCCACGGTGGTGCTGAAGAGTTCCGCTTCGTGGCCCAGGTAGCCGATGATGCCTCTGGGGGAGATTTCCTTTCCCATTTCCTTTCCGCCCCAGGTGATGGAGCCTTCGTGGGGCGATTCCATGAGGAAGATGCGGCCCAGGGTGGATTTGCCGGAGGCGGTTTCCCCGGTGATGCCGATGATTTCACCGGGGCTGGCATTGAAGGTGAGGCCTTGTATGGTGGGACGGCTGGCGCCGGGGTAGGTGAAGGATACGTTTTTCACGGACAGGGAGGCGGCAGGAGGGATAGGAAAGGTCTCCTTCTTTTCCGGTATCAGATAGGGATGGATACGGCGCCAGGAGACTTCCGCCTTCTGCAGGGCGTTGAAGAGGTGGGCGGCGTGGGAAGCTTTGACCGCCAGGCGGGTGAAGCAGGAGAGGTAGGCGGCGAAGGCGGCGATGTTCCAGGCTTCCCAGCCTTCGCCCAGTACGTTTCTGCCGCCAAGCCACAGGATGAGGAGGGAACCGGTCATGGCAATGACCTGGTACAGGGGCTCCATGGTATTTTCCCAAAGGCCGGAGCGGATTCGTTTTTCAGCATAATCGGAAAGGAGGGTGTTATATCGCCGGTTCTGGGCTTTTTCTTCGCCGAATACCCGGTAGGTCATGGCGTTCTTGAGACGGTCCATGGTGCCGGCGGCCAGGCGGCCGGCGGATTCCCTGGATTTCCTGCTGGCTGTGGTAACCGGTTTTTTCAGGCGGTCCGCCAGGAAATAGGCGGCCGGCGGGAAGAGGAGCACCAGAAAGGTGAGGCGCCAGTCATAGTAGAAGAGCATGGCACTGTAGGCGGCCATGGCCACGCCGGTGTCAAAGACTTCGGTGGTAAATTTCCGCATGCCCTCGGCGCAGGCGTCTACGTCGGAGATGACCTTTGTCATCAGATTTCCTGCGCCCTGTCCCAGAAGTTCCTTCCTGCTTTTGCCAAGGAGCCTTTCGTACATGATTTCTTTCATGGAGAGGCCGGTGTTATTGGCAAAGCGGCGCACATAAAGCCGCTTCACATACCGCATGGCCTGCACGAAGAGCACCGTAAGCACGTAAAGGAGGGAGAGAAGCACCAGGGACGAGGGGCGCCTGGTGCCGGTGAAGATGTCGGCAATGTACTGGGAGAGCTGCCCTTCAAACCAGGGGGTGAGCACCAGACCCAGATTGTATAAAAGGCCGCTTACGGTGGTGACGGCCAGTATTTTTTTCTCTTTCAGGAAATACCAGGAGACCCGGTCGGGATGTTTTTGAACCATTTCTTGCCCTCCTTTTTATGTATTCATTATAGAACAGGCCGTCAGAAAAATGGTTAAAGAAATCCTAAAGGAATGGAATTATGTCAACATATTGTCAACTAAAGCAAATAACAGGATTGACAGATTGAATTGTTTATTTTATACTTAATCACAAGGTAACAATTTGAAACGCAGGTGCTCCGATTTTGAAAGGAAGTTTTCATTATGGACAGTGCTTGTGCAGAAATTATCAGATTGGCTGAAAAAGTCATGGATGGTGGTGAGATTACAGAGGAAGAAGCAAAGAAATTAATCCGTACCAAAGATGAGGATACCATGCTGCTTCTGGCTATGGCGGACAAAATCCGCCAGAAGTTCAACGGCAATGCGGTGGACTTCTGTGCCATCATCAATGCCAGGAGCGGTCACTGCCAGGAGAACTGCAAGTTCTGCGCCCAGTCGGGCTGGTACCATACCGGCGCCAAGGTGTATCGTCTCCTTCCGGAGGATGAAATCCTGGAAGCAGCGAAGAAGGCCAAGGCCGCAGGCGCTGTCCGTTTCTCCCTGGTCACCAGCGGCAGGAACCAGGACAACCCCAATGAGTTTGAGGAAATCATTGATATTGTGAAGAAGATCCGTGAGCAGGTGGGCATCGAAGTATGCTGCTCCCTGGGGCTCATTACCAAAGAACAGGCCATCCGCCTGAAGGAAGCGGGCATCACCAGGATTCACTGCAATATCGAAACCGCACCTTCCTATTTCCCGGAAGTGTGCTCCACCCACAGCATGGAGGATAAGGAAGTCATCATCCGTACCGCCCAGGAGGCGGGCATCCGGGTATGCTCCGGCGGCATCATCGGCCTGGGCGAATCCCTGGATCAGCGGGTGGAAATGGCCTTCAAACTGAAGTCCATGCACATCGATTCGGTGCCCATGAACATCCTGAATCCGGTGAAGGGCACGCCTTTCTATACGAACCGCCGCCTGCCGCCGCTGGAGGTGCTCCGCACCTTCGCCATGTTCCGTTTCGTCCTTCCAAAGGCACTCATCCGCACAGCGGGAGGCCGTGAAGTGAACCTCCGGAGCCTGCAGGCCTACGCTTTGACCGGCGGCCTGAACGGCATCATGGTGGGAGGCTACCTCACCACCGGCGGACGGGATCCGAAGGAAGATATCCGCATGACCGAAGACCTGGGACGTTCCATGACCCAGCCTCAGCTTTGATTTCATATACAATTTCATATGGATAGAAATATTCCGCACCATTGTGAAACACGAATATTTCTATTACGCATATTTGCACGTAAGGTTTTATCAAGGCAGTACCCTGTCATTTGACGGCAGGTGATTTTATAAAAGGAGTGGTTTGCAATGGAAAGCAGCTGTGAACAGATTTTGAAGTGGACTGAAAAGGTTTTGAACGGCGGAGAACTGACTGAAGAAGAGGCCAGAGCCCTCATCCGTACCAGGGACGAAGACACCATGCTTCTCCTGGCCTGCGCCGACAAAATCCGTCAGAAATTCTCCGGCCGGAGCGTGGACCTCTGTGCCATCATCAACGCCAGGAGCGGCTCCTGCCAGGAGGACTGCAAATTCTGCGCACAGTCTGCCCGTTACAATACAGGTGTAAAAACCTATAAATTCCTTCCGGAAGAAGAGGTCATTGAAGCGGCTAAAAGAGCGAAAAAAGCCGGAGCTGCCCGTTTCGATATTGTTACTGCAGGCCGTGACCAGAGAAATCCGAAGGACTTTGCGGAAATTCTCGACTTAATCCGTCGTATCCGCAAGGAAGTGGGCATCGAAGTATGCTGCTCCCTCGGATTCCTCACGCAGGAACAGGCTTACCAGCTCAAAGAAGCGGGCATCAGCCGCCTGCACTGCAATATCGAGTCGGCACCTTCCTTCTTCAAGGAAGTGTGCACCACCCATACAGCGGAGGAAAAGGCGGAGAACGTAGCCCGTGCCCAGAAAGCAGGCATCCGCGTCTGCTGCGGCGGCATCATCGGTCTTGGCGAATCCCTGGACCAGCGGGTGGAAATGGCATTCCATCTGAAGGAAATGCACATTGACGCCGTGCCGCTGAACGTACTGAACCCCATCCCCGGTACCCCCTTTGAGCACAACAAGCGCCTTTCTCCCCTTGAAATCCTCCGCTCTTTTGCTATGTTCCGCTTCGTCCTCCCCAAGGCCCAGATCCGCACTGCCGGCGGACGGCAGATTAACCTTCGGAGCCTCCAGTCCATGGCCCTCGCCGGCGGCATGAACGGCGTCATGATCGGCAACTACCTCACCAGCAAAGGAAGCGATCCCCAGGACGATATCGCCATGCTCCACGACCTGGGTCGGACACAGACAGCACCGAATCTGAATTAACTAGTGTACTAGTGGGCTGGTGAGCTAGTGTACTAGTGAGCTGGTGGACTAGTGTGACAGTGTGACAGTATGACAGTGTGACAGTGGGATGGCTGGGGGCTTACCGCTGTCCGCGGAAAGACGTCAGACTGTCAGACGACGGACTATCAGACGACAGACGTCAGATGTACTGTATTCCCGAACGCAAGAGGGTTCAGGCGCCTGCGGCGCCCGGGTTCTATCGTTCGTGCGCTTCGCGCCGAACGATGGGTTCCGCCCGGGAACGGCTCCACCTTCCGGGCTGGTTCAGAGGGGAGTTATAAAGTACCACTGCGTTGGCGAGGTACGGCGCCTCCGGCGCCATCTTATTTATTGCGCCCGCAGGGCGCCACCATCACCCTTTGAACCTTCTGAACCCTCTGAACCCTATGAACCCTCACGCCGAAGGCGTGTCCCAAGGGCGCCACCATCCCCCCTTGAACCTTCTGAACCCTTTGAACCCTCTGAACCCGGAGCAGCTTCGCTGCTCCCAAAAACCAGGAAGAAGTGAAACACAGCATATGGATGAAAACGTAGCATATATAGAAAAATGTATGGACAAGGTCCTTGGCGGCAGCGACATTACCAGGGAAGAAGCGGGCAGACTCTATGAAGCGGGAAAGAAGGAGCCCCTCTTCCTCATGGCCGCTGCCGATAAAATCAGGAAAACCTTCTGCGGAGACAGGATGCGTTTCTGCAGCGATGTGAATGCAAGAAGCGGCCGGTGCACGGAAAACTGCAGATTCTGCGCCCAGTCCGGCTGGTACCATACCGGCGTGAAGGAGTATCCCCTCCGGAGCCCGGAGGACCTGCTTCACGAAGCAAAGCAGGCGGAAGCCTACGGCGCTGAACGGTTCGGCATCGTTACCAGCGGCCGCGGACAGAGCGACCCCGTGCAGTTTGCCTCCATTGTGAAAGCGGTGAAACTCATCACTGAGCAGACGAAACTTTCCGTCTGCTGCTCTCTGGGCCTTTTGACCGACGACCAGCTCAAACAGCTGAAAGATGCCGGCTGCCAGCGCATTCACTGTAATCTGGAAACAGCGAAACGCTATTTCCCCAATATCTGCACCACCCACACCTATGAGGAAAAGGAAGACCACATCCGCCGTATCCAGAAGGCGGGACTGGAGGTCTGCTCCGGCGGCATCATGGGCCTTGGAGAAACCGACGATGACCGCATGGACATGGCCTTCGCCCTTCGGAGCCACCACGTCACCAGCGTGCCCCTCAACATCTTCAGTCCCATCCCCGGCACCCCTTTCGGTAAAAACAAACCGCCGAAACCGGTGGAAGTGCTCCGCATGTTTGCGCTCTACCGCTTCATCCTGCCCCACGTCATCATGCGCGTCTGCGCCGGCAGGGAAACGGCCCTTCGGGACCTCCAGGCCTTCGCTCTCGCCGCCGGCCTGAATGGCGCCATGATTGGCGGCTACCTCACCATCGCCGGCCGTCCTCCGGAAAAGGATAAGCAGATGGCTGTGGACATGGGAAGGACCCTGTAAGGAAATGAAATAAGGATACGTTAAAGGGACTGTGAAAAAATGGCAATCATTTTATCACAGTCCCTTTTGGCGTATAGATGAAGAAATTCCCAAATGACAGGGAGCTCCTCGTCCCATTGTCATCTCGCGCAAAGCTCTATGTGGGCAGGAGCAAAGGAAAGGGCCTGTGAAAAAAATGATTTTTCACAGGCCCTTTCCTTTGCAGATTCTATTTTAAAAGGTTCATAAACACCATGAGAATGGAGGCGTTCAGGAAATCCACCACGAAGGCGCCGATTAAGGGGATGACGAAGTAGGCGGTGTGGGCGGGGCCGAAGCGTTCGCACATGGCGTTCATGTTGGCAATGGCGTTCGGCGTGGCGCCCATGCCGAAACCGCAGGTGCCGGAAGCCATGACGGCGGCTTCGTAATTTCCGCCCATAATCCGGAAAATGACGAAGTAGGCAAAGAGGGCCATCACCACTGTCTGGATGAGAAGGGTGACGATGAGAGGCACCGCCAGGTCCGCCAGCTGCCAGAGTTTCAAACTCATGAGGGCGCAGGAGAGGAAGATGTTGAGGCACATGCCGCCGAGGACTTCGCTTTCCTTCTGGTAAATGCCGTAGAGGCCGGTGCCTTCTGCAATGTTCCGAATCACCGCCGCCACAATCATGGCGCCGATGTAGCCCGGGAATACCAGACCGATGTCGATGAAGAACTGGCTCACGTAGGTGCCAAGGCCCATGGCCAAAAGGAGCTGGCCGAAGGCGTACATGAAATTGTCCATATTGAGGTAATTAGCAGCGGCGTCCTCATCGTCCTCCGTCTCCGGATGGGGTCCCATTTTCCCTTCGGGAAGGGAAGCATCTATTTCCTTTCCCTCCGAAGAGGTAAGGTGAAAGCGTCGGATGAGGAGTTCACCGATAGGACCGCCGATAAAGGAACCTGCCACCAGACCGAAGGTGGCGGCGGCAAAGGCAATGGTGGTGGCATCGGAAAGGCCCATGGATTCCAGCACCGGACCGAAGGAGCCGGAGGTGCCGTGGCCGCCTACCAGAGGAATGGAACCGTCCGCCAGACCCATGAGCGGATTTTCCCCGAATACCTGGGAAAGAGAGATGCCGATGAGGTTCTGGATAATGATGAGAATACCCACCAGTACCGCCATCTTGATAACCAGAAGACCGCCTTTCTTAATCAGGTTCACGCTGGCCATGTAGCCGATACTGGTAAAGAAGAGCATCATGCACCAGTTCTGCATCACCGTGTCCTGGGTATAGGTCCAAAGGCCTTCGGTGTAAAGAATACAATTCACAATCGAAAAGATGGTACCGCCGATGACCGGCGCCGGAATGCAGTATTTCCGGAACAGCTTGATTTTCGTCTTCAGAAAGCCGCCCAGAAAAAAGACAGCCACCGCCGCTGCCAGGGTCTGGTACATATTTAAGTTGATTTCCATATTGAATCCCCCATTTTTTATTACAGTTGACAGTATAATGGAATCAGCCTGACCGGTCAAGAAATATCAGGAATAGGTATGGAAAGGACAGTTTTTATCATAGGCAGAAATAAAATCTCCTGCCCTTTATGAAAAGGCAGGAGATGTAGGCAATGACTCATTGCAGAAGAGTCAGGCACTTTTATGCAGGATAGTTGTGAGCAGGGACGGCTCTTCGGCAAGAACTCTCAAAAGGTTTGAAATGGCACGGCTGGGCAGGATTTCGCCGCTTTCGTATTTTTGAAAGGCCTTTTTGCCGCCGCCCAGCAGGGTACCGGCCTGCACCTGCGTGAGTTTCAGTTTCTTGCGAATGGCACGGATTTCATCAGGAAGGAGCAGATGTTCTGCTTCGGCTTTTAAATGGTTAATGGCTCTATCGTAGGTCTTTAAATCATCATCAGTAAAGGTTCCTTCATCATTGCTCTTTGGATACCAGCCGGGCATGTCAAAGGTAAGGCTGTGTCCCTTGTAGGTAATGGTCATGGGACGCACATCGCGAATCAGTTCTTCTCCCGTTTCTATGTCGTATTTTCTGTGGTTATTCATTGAAATCACCTCATTTTTCCTTGAATGAAAGAAGGGCAAATTCCGTGATGGTGCCCTGCGTGAATTTAATATAAAGAAGCAAACCCTGATAGGGAACATGGTATACATCCTGCCAGATATGACGGTCTCCATAGGAAGTCATGGATTTGTAAAAGTGTTTCCTTTCCATGGATTGAATGGCAGCATGGATATCAGAACGTCCAAAACCTAAGGAGGCAGCACCCATCAGAGCAGAGCGCTTAATCTCAAAGCGGGATTGTTTAAATGATTCTAAATCATAGGTGGGAGTGTATTTGTCTAATACATTTGGCATCATATCACCTCAGAGTTCCTAATTTTATTTTAGACCATAATGGTGCATTTTACAAGGGCGGGTTTCACAATATTCACGGGCTATGACGGCCACCTTAAACCATGTATAATATAGAAAAGCAATTTTTCAATCATCCCCTGTGAAACCATGTAAGGAGTACATTATGTTTGATTTTCTTGATATGGGCACCCTGATTTACCGCGTGCCGGCACTGCTCATCGCCCTGTCCTTCCACGAATATGCCCATGCCGCTGTGTCCGATGCCCTGGGGGACCCCACGCCTTCCCTGGACGGGCGGCTCACTATCAATCCCATGGCCCATCTGGATGTGCTTGGTACGGTCCTTCTGGTGCTCTGCGGCTTCGGCTGGGCCAAACCGGTAATGATTAATCCAAGGTACTATAAGGACTATCGGAGCGGCGTGCTGAAGGTTTCTTTTGCGGGCCCGGCAATGAACCTTTTCCTGGGTTTCCTTGCCATCCTTCTCTCTGCCATCCTGCTGAAACTGGGCATGCTCAGCCGGGGGAGCGCCCTCTTTTTGAACTGGATTATGATGTACAATGTGTGGTTCGCCTTCTTCAATCTCATCCCCGTGCCGCCGCTGGACGGATCCAAAATTCTTGCCATGTTCCTGCCGGGAGAGCTGTCCTTCAAGTATGAAAATTTTAACGCCCAGTACGGCTTCGTCCTCCTCATGGTGGTGGTCTTCAGCGGCCTCATCAACCGCATCATCAATCCTTTGGCGGACCTCTTCATCTCTCTCTCCAGTTACGTGGTGTTCATGGTGTTTTGAAATAGTGGGTTAGTGTACTGGTGAGCTGGTGGGCTGGTGTACTAGTGTACTAGTGTACTAGTGGGCTGTATTCCCGACAGCAAAGGGGTTCAGGCGCCTTCGGTGCCCGGGTTCAAGCCGTCATTGGGCTGATGCCCTTAACGGCTCCGGCTCCGCCCACTTTATAATGCGCCCGCAGGGCGCCACCACCACCCTTTGAACCCTTTGAACCAGCCCGCCTCTGGCGGGCCGAACCCTCTGAACCCGGGCCGCGCAGCGGCCCCTATGAACCCTTTGAACCCCTGCACCCAATGGTCGCATCCTTTTAAAACAAGCGAGGCATTCCCATGTCTGTTACCTGGATGATTTTTGAAATATTAGGCACCATAGCTTTTGCCTTTTCCGGTGCCATTGTAGGCCTTTACCGGCGCATGGATATCTTCGGTATTACGGTGCTGGCGGTGATGACCGGCGTAGGGGGCGGTATGATCCGCGATGTGCTCTGCGGCATTATCCCGCCGTCGGCCCTGACCCATCCCATGAGTCTTCTGGTGTCCATCGGCACGGCCCTGGCAGTCAGTTTTCTCTACCCCTTTTTCCGCATTCCTAAAAGGGGAAAGGTGATTATTTCTTTTTTCTACCATATTTCCGATACCATCGGTCTCTCTGCCTTTACGGTAACCGGTGTGCTCACCGCCTTTTATGCCTGGCCCTCCCATGAATATGTGCTGCCCACCATGCTGGGGCTCATTACCGCCGTAGGCGGCGGGGTCATCCGTGATATGATGGCCCGCCGCATGCCGGTGGTGCTCTACATGGATGTGTACGCTATCGCCTCTGTGGCCGGCGGGCTTCTCATGTGCATCCTTCACGGCTTCCTGCCCCTCTCCCTGGTGTCCTGGATTGCCTTTATGGCGGTGCTCCTTCTCCGGGTGGCCGCCATTCATTACGGCTGGCAGCTTTACCATCCGCACCGGCGGCTGGGCGGGAAATCGGAAAAATAGTATGGAATATTTTTTACAGTAAAGGGAGTCTATCATGAGTACATCCGATGAGCTGTCTTTCATCTTTACGGAAAAGGGCTTTCGCGTGGATGAAGGCGATGAAATAGAGCTCTCTCCTGCCATGAAAACATGGAAGGAAAGGTTTGAGGCAGACCGCTGGCAGGCTCTCTATGATCTGGGGTTCCAGGAGAAAGGAGAAGGCAGTCCTTCCTTTTCTTTTCTTTACCGTCTGGCTTCTTCCTTTGACCATGTGCTTCTGACGTCGCCGCTCTTTCCTTTTCTAAAAGGAAAATTGGAAGTGTCCCTTCCGGAGGAAGAAAAGAAGGCCCTGCTTTCTGCACTGCCCTATGGCCTTGGCATGGAATGGGTTGATGGGGACTGGCTTTCTTTGGCAGAGGGAAAGCTGAATAAAGCGTTCCACCGGGATTTCCATCACTTTGACGGCACCGTGGAGGCCTATATTTCTTCAAAAAAGAAAGGGGTGTCCCTGCCGGACCGGATTTATTTCCATCTGGTGGAAAACAGGTCGGATGAAATCTACCCCTTTGCCTTCCTGGCCACCTATGCCACCTTTGACCGGGAGGGGAGAGCCCGGCAGATGCCTCTGTACTATGCACTGGAGGAATATAAGAAGGACCGGGAGAAATTAATCCGTCTTCTGTCTTCCCTGAATAAGGCGGCAGATATTATGCCCCGCCTTTCCGATTTCGTGGAGGACGGCACCATCCTTCATCCCTTCGGCGTCACTGCAGAGGAGGCCTGGCATTTTCTGAAGGCCGTGCCTCTTCTGGAGGAAAAGGGGATTTACTGCCGCATACCGAACTGGTGGAAGAAGGGGAGGAGCAGGCCCTCCATTTCCGTCTCCCTGGGCGGCAGTGCGGCGGAGCCCCTGGGTCTTGATACCATCCTGTCCCTTCGTCCGGAACTTTCCGTGGACGGCGTCAAGCTGACGATGGCCGATGTTCACCGCCTCATGAAGGAAACGGAGGGACTTTCCTTCATCAAGGGAAAATGGGTGGAGGTAGACCATGACCGTCTGGCAAAGCTGCTGGGAAAAATGGAGAAACTGGGCGGAGCGGTGACCTTCCGGGAAGCCCTGCAGATGGAAGGAAAGGAAACAGGCGGCGATGTGAGCTATGTGCCGGGCACCTGGCTTTCCAAAATGCTTCGCATGATGAAGAATCCTTCCGCCATCGGCCGGATTTCCCTGCCCAAAACCTTCAAGGCATCCCTGCGACCCTACCAGATGGAAGGATTCAAGTGGCTCTGCACCCTTTCAAAGCTTGGTTTCGGCATGTGCCTGGCAGACGATATGGGCCTTGGCAAAACGGTGCAGGTACTGGCATATCTGGAAAAGATGCGCATGGAGAACCCGGCGGCCCGGTGTCTTCTTATCGTGCCGGCTTCTCTTCTGGGCAACTGGGAAAAGGAAATCAGCCGCTTTACCCCTTCCCTTTCCTACACCCTTCTCCACGGGAAGAAGGCGGAGGAAATGAAGGAAAAAGCGGGCCATCCGGATACCTTTCTGACCATGACCACCTATGGCATGGCCCAGCGTCTGGAGGAATTAAAGACGGTGGACTGGGATGCGGAAATCCTGGATGAAGCGCAGAATATCAAGAATCCCAATACCCGCCAGACCAGGTCGGTGAAGGCTCTTCACGCTGCCTGCAGGCTGGCCATGACCGGAACGCCGGTGGAAAATAACCTGCTCAACCTGTGGTCCCTTTTCGATTTCCTGAATCCCGGCCTTCTGGGAAGCCGCATGCATTTCCTCCGCTTTGTAAAAGGACTCTCCGGTGAGGAAAGGGGTTATGAACCTCTTCGGAAGATGACGAGTCCCTTCGTGCTCCGGCGCCTTAAAACGGACAAGAGTGTCATTTCCGATCTGCCGGACAAACTGGAAATGGTGGAATACGTGCCCCTTTCCGTCAAACAGACCGCCCTGTACCGGGGCGAGCTGGAAAGACTGTCCAAAATGCTGAAGGAAGAAAAGAACGGCGGCATCCGAAGGAAGGGACTGGTGCTCACGGCCCTGGCCAAGCTGAAGCAGATATGCAATCATCCCGATGAATTTCTGGGGCAGGACCGCTTCAAGCCGGAGGACAGCGGAAAATTTATGAGGCTTCGTGAAATCTGCGAAACTCTTCACGAACGGCGGGAGCCGGTACTCATCTTTACCCAGTATCGGGAAATGACGGAGCCCCTTTCCCGTTTTCTCACGGCGGTTTTTGGCAGGCCGGGGCTCATCATCCATGGCGGCACGCCGGTGAAGAAGCGGATGGAACTGGTGGATCGGTTCAACGGGGAAGGATACATTCCTTTTATGATTCTTTCCCTCAAAGCGGCCGGTACGGGGCTGAATCTCACCAAAGCGTCCACGGTCATCCATTTTGACCGCTGGTGGAACCCGGCGGTGGAAGATCAGGCCACGGATCGGGCCTACCGTATCGGACAGAAGAAGAATGTCATGGTTTATAAACTTGTTTCCCAGGGCACGGTGGAAGAAAAAATCAATGATATGATCGAGGATAAAAAGAAACTGGCCCGGGAAGCCGTGGGAAGCGGAGAAGCCTGGATTACAAATCTTTCAGATAAGGAACTGATGGATCTTCTGAAACTGGACAGCGGGGAAGGAGATGATGAATCATGAGCTGGTCTGATGATTTCTACTCTTCCATGAGCGCGGACGAGCTTCGGGAGAAAGCGAGAAAAGCGCTCCGTGAAGCGGAAGGGAAAGGGCGCCATCTGTCTCCTGTCATTGTGCCCGGCCGCACCATCTGCCGCACCTGGTGGGGCAAAGCCTGGTGCAGGAACATGGAGCAGTACCTGGACTATGAGAACCGCCTGCCAAGGGGCCGCTCCTACGTGAGAAACGGCGCCGTCATTGATCTTGTCATCGGCGAAGGAAAGGTGAGCGCCCTGGTGCAGGGCAGCCGCAGCCGCCCCTACGAGGTGGAAATCAGAGTGGGCCCCCTGGGAAAGACGAAAATGAAAAAAGTATCCGCCCTCTGCAGCAGGGAGCTGGACAGTTTGGAAGAACTGGTGAAAGGAAAATTTCCTAAGTCCCTGGAAACCCTTCTCACCGAAGAAGGAGCCCTTTTTCCCACGGCCCGGGAAATCCGATTCGACTGCAGCTGCCCCGACTGGGCCCTTATGTGCAAGCACGTGGCGGCTGTGATGTACGGTATCGGCGTGAGGCTTGACGAGAATCCCTTCTATTTCTTCATACTCCGGGGCATGGACCCGGAAGCTCTCCTCCGGCATACGGTGGAGGACCACGTGGAAAAGCTCCTGGCCCATCGGGATGTAAAGAATGACAGAATCATTGCCGATGAAGAGATGGAGAAGCTCTTTCATCTGGAGGAAGAGTGAGGTGTCAAAGGGACGCCGCTGGCGCGGCAGGTTGTGTAAAAGGGTTGTATTCGCTGGCGCTCAAGGGGCGATGGGGGAAAACTGTATCCCCGAAAGCAAGAGGGTTCAGGCGCCTTCGGCGCCCGGGTTCAAGACGCCGCTGGGCTGACGCCCTGGGCGCCTCAGGTTCGGCCCGCAGAGCGGGCTGGTTCAGAGGGAGTTATAAATGCCGCCGAAAACGGTCAGCCGACAAAAGGAAGGCCCTTTTATGGGCAGTCTAAGGGCCAACTTCGGCTGACTTGAAGGTCCTATGCAGGACCTCCACAGCATATAAACTCATCGCCCGACAGGGCGATACCACCACCCTTTGAACCCGCCTGCCGAAGGCAGGCAGAACCTTCTGAACCCTCTGAACCCGGGCCACGAAGTGGCCCCCATAGGCGGAGCCGCCACCACCACCCTCTGAACCTTCTGAACCCTTTGAACCCTCACGCCACCGGCGTGTCTAATGGTGATACCACAACCCTCGGCCCGAAGGGCCGTCAAACCTAAGAACCCTCCGGCCAAAGGCCGGTCCATCTTAAGAACCTTTTTTTGCAGCGGAGCTGCAAAAAAACCTCTTGACAAAATAGAAATCCGGCGTTATCATTTCTACAAGCTTCTGAAAGCGAAACATATACAAAGCGATGAACGAGAAAAAGGGTGCTTTTGATCTTGCAGAGAGCCGGTGGACGATGAAAACCGGTAGACGGGGGCATACTGTTAGTCACTCGAGAGCTTTTCTGCCGAATATAGTAAGCAGGAACGTCCATTCACGTTACGAATAAGGAACCGCAAGTATAATGTAGGGTGGTACCGCGAAATATTCGCCCCTATCTCCGGCGCAGGCTGGAGGTAGGGGCGTTCTGTTTTGGGGGAGAATATTCTATCATTCTATCATTATACGGCGGGAGAAGAGACAAATCAGAGTGGTACCGCGGATATTCCGCCCCTGCTGGCAGCTTAAGCTGCCGGCAGGGGCTTTTTGCTTTCATCCATATGCATCCATCAGAAGTTGGAAAAATCCTATATTTCATCCGAAAAATTCAAAGAACAGGAAAAGTCAAAGGAAAGGGGTTTTCATTATGCAGAAGAAATGGTTAAAAGGTATGGCAGCAATCATGGCAGCAGCAGCAATCACAGGTGCTTTTGCAGGATGCGGCGGTGACAAGAAGGCAGGCGGCAATGCCAATGGAGCGCAGACCGTGAAGTTCGGTTTCCTGGGCGCCTACACCGGCCCCGCCGCTGCCTATGGACAGGCCATGAAGGACGGCACGGAACTGGCGGTTGAAGAAATCAATAACAACCCGAATACAAAGATGAAAATCGACCTCAAAACCTACGATACCAAGGGTGTGAAGGCAGAAGCCATCAATGCCATGAAGAAGTGCATTGAGCAGGATAAGGTTCTTGCCATTGAAGGACCGACCCTTTCGGGCTCCATGTTTGCAGCCGGCCCCATTGCCCAGCAGTCCAAGGTTGTTGCTTTCGGCACCGGCACCACGGCCCCCGGCATCACGGACCTGGGGGACTATATCTTCAGAAACGCCATCCCCGGCAAAATGGCCATCCCCATTACCGTTAAGAAGGCCCATGACAAGCTGGGCTTCAAGAACGTAGCCATCATGTACTCCAACAACAACGACCAGATGGTAGGGGAACACGGCATTTATGAAGAACTTTTCAAGAAGATGGGCATCGATATCATCGACACCGAAACCTTCGCCGACAAGGACACCGATTTCTCCGCCCAGCTCACCAAGATCCAGGCTGCCAACCCCGATGTCATCTGCATTGCAGGCCTCTATCAGGAAGGCGCCCTCATCGTCAAAAAGGCCCGTGAAATGGGCATGAAACAGCCCATCATCGGCAACAACGGCTTCAACAGCCCGGCATACATTGAACAGGCCGGCGCCGCTGCCGAGGGCACCCTGGTAGCTACCCCCTGGAACGCTGAAAGACAGACCGAAAAGGCACAGCATTTCCGCAAGGCCTTCAAGGAAAAATACGGCCACGAACCGGACCAGTTCTCCGCCCAGGCCTACGATGCCATCTACGTTATGCACGAAGCTGCTGAAAAGTCCGGCAGCACCACGGACAGAAAGAAATTCCGCGATGCCCTGGCACAGATTAAGGACTTCGAAGGAGCCACCGGCAAGTTCCAGTTCGATGAAAACCGGGATCCCAAGATGGACCTGGACGTTCTCCAGGTTAAAGACGGCAAATGGGTTCCCTTTGCTTGATAGAAATTTATACTTTCCTTTGATGAAAAGGGCAGGCACTCCGGTGTCTGCTCTTTTTGGCATGGGCGGCGGTTCGGCTGTCCGCTATCCGCTATCCGCTTACCGCCCCCCGCTGAGCACAGTCATTCTAGGGAAGCACTGGCGTTCCTTTTTAGAGGGGTACTATCGTTAAGCATTGTTAATGGCTCCTACTAGTCCACTAGTTCACTAAAGAATACCGGTCGGCGGGAAGACATCAGAAGGCTGTCATCCTGAATGCAAGAAGGAATAAGCCGCCGGCCCAGAAAGTTATAAAGTACCACTGCGTTGGCGAGGTACGGCGCCGCCGGCGCCTCTTTTATAATCGCCCGAAGGGCGCTGCTGCAACCCTCGGGCCAAAGGCCGGCCGTCAAACTTAAGAACCCTCCGGCCCGGAGGGCCGGTCCATCTTAAGAACCTTTTTATACAACCCTTCTACACAACCTGCCGCCGACAGGCGGACACAACCTGCGGCGAAGCCGCGCCCCCCCTTTTCGCGCCCCTTTTTCCCCTTGCCTCGCTGTGGTACAATGTTAAGGTATAGTATTCAAAAAATTAAATGTATTACAGGGGTTATCCTGTTCCATAGTTATCAAGGAGATGGACATCATAGAATTTAAATCGTTCCGCATAGAAGACAAGCCGCTCATTGACGGTTTCTTCCGCATTCATCATTATGAGCAGATTGACTGCACTTTTAATACCCTTTTCCTCTGGCAGCAGGCCCACGATACGAAGTGGGCGGTGGAGGATGATATCCTTTTCATCCGCGCAGGAAAGGGGAAGGATATGTTTTTCCTGCCTCCCTTTGCCCACAAAGAGGAGGATTTCGTGCACGGCCTTGACCTGATTCATGCAGAGCTGGACAAGGCGGGCATGGAGTTCCGTTTGAAATCCGCGTCCCGCTGGGTGACGGAACAGATTGAAAGGCTCTGCCCCGGGAAATACGATTTCATCGAGGACCGGGACAATGAGGAATATGTGTACCGCACGGCGGACATGATTACGCTGCCCGGCAAGAAGCTGCGCATGAAGAAGAATCACCTGAATTCCTTCCTGCGTCAGTATTCCGATTATCAGTATGAATCCATTACAAAGGATAATATGGAAGACGCCAAGGCCGGCATTCACGAATGGTTCCTCCGGCATGGAGACATTGAGGAAGAAGAAGAGGCCATGAAGGTGTGCTTCGACAACTGGGATGCCCTGGGCGTGAAGGGGGCCATCATCCGTATTTACGGCAAGGTGGAGGCCTTTACCAATGGAGATCTGGTGAATGAAAAGATGGCCCACATCATCTTTGAAAAGGCCAATCCCAATATCCGCGGTCTTTACCAGGCCATCAACCGTGATTTCCTGCTCCACGAATTTGCGGATACGGAATTTGTAAACCGGGAAGAGGACCTGGGCATTCCCGGCCTTCGGGAAGCGAAAATGGGCTATAACCCGGACCATCTGACAGAAAAATTTGATGTGGTGCTGAAGAAATAGGACTGCTTTTGAGAGTCATTTGAGATGGAGAGCGTGATTCCCATATGCAGGGGGGCGCCGCTGACGCGGCAGGTTGTATAGAAAGGTTGTGTTCGCTTCGCTCAGGGGGCGAAAGTTCGGCTATCTGCTTACCGCCGGACACTTGTCATTCTAGGGAAGCGCTGATTAAATCGTTATCGGATTTCATTCTTGTGTTTTTATTCA
>ERZ772883.1330-NODE-1330-length-19453-cov-5.188937_pt1 | contig 19453 bp, 21 predicted proteins | sample MGYA00580575_ERZ772883 | MGnify/ENA primary metagenome ERZ772883 (study PRJEB29015, sample SAMEA2737666) | human gut metagenome | biome: human gut; feature: human-associated habitat; material: faeces | place: China | collected 2012 ...
CTATGGCTTCCTGCTGATGAACTTCATCCGCAGCGCCGTGGAGGGCGGCTGTGACGCGGCTCTGGCCATGTTCACCGGCATCTTCGCGGGCCTGGCCATCGGCCTGTCCGCCTTCTTCCAGGGCAAGGTCGCTGCGGCTTCCGCAGACGCTCTGGGCGAAACGGGCAAAGGTACGGCTAACTACTTCATCGTCATCGGTATTATTGAAACGGTGGCTCTGTTCACCCTGGTATTCAGCCTGCTGCTGCTGCAGTAAGTCTGTATACCCGGTAAATTCAATACCAGGCAGCACCTCGCACATCCGGCGGATTTGATTCTATCCCGGCAAGCGAGGTGCTTGCTTTTCACGTTCCTTGAATATTTATACATTTCCCTATTGACAAATACAAAGAAAGTGCTATAATAAGTACTAAGCTGAATATAGCACTGCTTCCCTTGGCACCGGCTGAGGGGTTAAAGGCATCCGTGACCGAATCGTAGGTATTCCGGCATCCGCTGGATAAGACTCGGTCAGGGATGCCTTTTCATTTTTAGAAACAAAGGAGACGAATACCATGAACATCAAGCCTTTTGCCGTGGAAGAATGGATGAATAAATATGAAGTGGGCGCGCGTTATAACATCGCCGAGACCTGCGTGGATTCCGTCTCTCTGGACGAGCTGTTTGCGCTCACCGGGGAGAACAAGGAGAAATTCCTGACGGATTTCAGCGCCCAGCGGCTGACCTACGGCGATATCACGGGCAGTAACGCCCTCCGCCAGGGCATCTGCCAGCTCTATAAGACCGTGCAGACTCACCAGGTGATCCCCACCCACGGGGCTGCAGGTGCCAACCACCATGTCTTCTGCTCCCTCATCTCCGCCGGGGACCGGGTGGTCAGCATCATGCCCACCTATCAGCAGCTCTACTCCATCCCCGAGGCCATCGGCGCGGAGGTGGCCCTCATGCACCTGAAGCAGGAAAACGACTATCTGCCCGACCTGGCGGAGCTGAAGGCGCTGGTCACGCCGGATACCAAGATGATCTGCATCAATAACCCCAACAACCCTACCGGCGCGCTCATGACCGGGGCGCAGCTGCAGCAGATCGTGGACATCGCACGTAGCGTGGATGCCTACATCCTCTGCGATGAGGTATACCGCCACCTGACCCAGACGGATGAGTGGAGCCCCTCCATCGTGGATCTGTACGAAAAGGGCATCTCCGTCAGCAGCATGTCCAAGGTGTTCTCCCTGGCGGGCCTGCGTCTGGGCTGGATCGCCACCCACGACGAAGCCGCGCTGAAGTCCTTCCTTTCCCACCGGGACTATAACCTCATCAGCTGCGGCATGTTCGACGACGCCGTAGCCGCTCTGGCCCTGGGCCACAGCGACGTGATGCTGAAGCGGAATCATGCCATTGTGCGGGAGAATCTGGCCATTTTGGATGCCTGGGTGGCCGACCACAAGCACTTCTACTATACCAAGCCTAAGGCCGGCACCACCGCCCTGGTCTACTATGATTACGACATCCCGTCCTACGACTTCTGCAAGCAGATGTACCGGAAAACCGGGGCCTTTGTCACCCCCGGCGACTGCTTCAAGCAGCCCCACAGCATGCGCATCGGCTATGCCTGCGACAAGCAGACCCTGCAGGACGGTCTGGCGGCGCTGGCCGCCTTTGCAGACACACTTTGAATCAACAGGAGGAGCACATCATGACAGAACTGACCGTATTAAACGCCGCAGCTATTGAAGAGCTGCTGACCATTCCCATGGCCGTGGACGCGGTGGAGCAGGCATACCTAGAAAAGTATAAGGGAGATGCCGCGCTGTGGCCCATGGTCTTCCACGAGTTCGACCCCGGCCACGCGGATCTGGATATCAAATCCGGCAATCTGGATGGGCTGGCTTCTACGGGCTGAAGGTTGTCTCCTGGTTCGGCACCAACCCGGGAAAATCGCTCCCGGCTCTGTATGGCACTTCCCTGCTCTTTGACCTGGCCGTCATTGCTGTGAAAAATACAGAGCTTGCACTGGTTCTGGTGCTGGTGCTGGTGCTGCCGCTGCTGGCAGTGTTCACCCGCCATGTGCAGAAGCGGATGCTGGCCGCTCAGCTGGATAACCGCCGCGCCGTTGCCGCCGTGTCCGGCCAGGTGCCGGAGACCCTGCACAATATCCGCACCATCCGGGCCCTGGGACTGGAAAACTATATGGCCCGGCGCTATGACCGGCGCATTGGCAGCAGATCCCGCCGTGCTCCTTTTGGACGAAATCACCGCCAATCTGGACGCCGAGATCGAGGCCTGCGTGCTGGAGGCACTGCGCCATGCGTCTCAAGGGCGCACCGTCCTCTCCGTTTCCCACCGGATTTATGAAAGCCTTGGCGGCAGGGTCATTGAGATCAAAGAGTCGGTGGCGGAGAGCGGCACGCACCCTGGACCGTCCGGGGCAAAAAACGATTGACAGATCTGTTTTCTTCTGGTATCATTGGCCGAGGGTCGGAAAACGGCTCCTTATCATCTATACCATTTTCAGCGGAGGTGAATGTACATGGATAGCTGCGGAAATAGCAGACGAAGCCGGGTATGCGGTACGCGGAAATACGAAAACCGGATGTGGCCGTCCATGGACATGGACTGATCACGTTCTGTTTCGTTGTGTTCTCATGCACCGCACCGGAGACGTTTTGCTGTGGCAACTATCTCTGTTGTGGTGCATTTTTGCGCCCATTTCAGCGTTAAGGGAGGACGAGAATCCAATGAACAAGATCAAAAGAATCGATTTCACCCAGGAGATCGCGGCGGTCATCCGGGCTGCCAAAAGTGAAAACAATCTGCGGCCGCTGCTGAAGCGCTATCACCCGCGGGATGTGGCAAAAGCCGCGTCGCAGCTGACCGGCCCGGAGCGGAAGCGGCTGCTTTCTCTACTGGATGCACAGACGCTGACGAAGATTTTCCCTTATCTTGACAATGCAGGTCGCTGCCTAGTAGAGCTGCCGGAAGCACTGGCGGCAAACGTAGTTGCCGGAATGGACGCCGCGGACGCGCTGGATATTCTGCGGGAGCTTCCCGCCGAAAAGACGCAGGCCATCGCCGCACAACTGGACGACGACACCCGGAACGTCGTGCGGAGACTGCGGGCCTTCCATGAGGCGGAGATCGGCAGCCGCATGAGCAATAACTTCGTCTGCATTCCGGATACACTGTCCATCCGCGGCGCTATGAGCGAGCTGGTACGGCAGGCCGGCGAGCACGACAACATCTCCACACTGTATGTGGTGGACGAGTGCGGCGTGTTTTCCGGTGCCATTGACCTGAAGGATCTGATTATCGCCCGGGAAGGCGACCGACTGGAGGATATTATACGCCGCAGCTACCCCTATGTGCTTACCCATGAAAAGGTGGAAGACTGCATCGACCGGATCGCAGAGTATGAGGAGGATTCGCTGCCGGTACTGGCAGAGGACGGAAAAATTGCCGGTATCCTCACGGCGCAGGATCTGGTGGAGCTGGTAGACGATGCCATGGGCGACGACTACGCCAAGCTGGGCGGACTGACCTCAGAGGAGGATCTGCGGGAGCCCACCACCGTCAGCATGCGGAAGCGCCTGCCTTGGCTCATCGCGCTGCTGTTTCTCGGGATGGGTGTCTCGTCGGTGGTAGGCATGTTTGAATCGGTGGTATCGGTGCTGCCCATTGTCATTTGCTTCCAGTCCCTGGTGCTGGACATGGCGGGTAACGTAGGCACCCAGTCACTGGCCGTTACCATCCGCGTCCTTATGGATGAAAAGCTCACCCTGCGGGATGAACTGACGCTGCTTGCCAAGGAGATGCGGGTCGGCCTTTTCAACGGCGGATGCCTGGGTGTTATGGCACTGGCTTTTCTGGGCATCTATATCCACGTGTGCAAAGGCTATGCGTGGATGTCCGCGTTTCTGATCTCCGGGTGCGTGGGCGTTTCGCTGCTGGTTGCGATGGTGATCTCCAGCCTTGTGGGTACCCTGATCCCCATGCTGTTTCACAAAATCCACATCGATCCCGCCGTGGCCTCCGGCCCGCTGATCACGACAGTCAACGACCTGGTGGCCGTGGTGACCTATTACGGCCTGTCCATGCTGTTTTTGGTGAATGTGTTCCATATCTGAAAGAAGTCCCCCCTGTGCCCGCAAGGGTCACAGGGGGCCGTAACTTGTCCACAGCTTTTGCTGTATGCATATCCGCGCATCCGGCGAGAGAGAAAGAACTCACATCAGATTTATGCGGATTCTGACCGGCCATTACCGCTCAGCCAGCTCCTTATATTTGGCGTAACGGGCGGCGCAGAACTCCTGAGCCTCCTCAAACAGCACCTTGGCAGTCTCGGGGAAGGTCCGGGTCAGAGAGGCGAAACGGGTCTCGCCCATCATGAAGTCCAGCAGCTTGCCGTTGGGCTCCTTGCTGGTCAGGATGAAGGGATTCTTACCCTCAGCCTTCAGCTCGGGCACATAGCGCCACAGGGGCCAATAACCGCACTCGCTGGCCAGCTTCTCCTCCAGCTGGACCTGCCCCATACCCTTGGAGATACCGTGGTTGATACAGGGTGCGTAGGCGATGATGAGGGAGGGGCCGTGATGGGCCTCGGCTTCCTTCAAAGCCGTGATGAGGTGCTGCTCATTGGCACCCATGGCCACCTGGGCAACATAGACATTGCCATAGGTCATAGCGATGGCACCCAGATCCTTCTTACCGGTCTTCTTTCCGGCGTTGGCGAACTGCGCCACAGCACCCAGCTGGGTGGCCTTGGAAGCCTGGCCGCCGGTGTTGGAGTACACCTCGGTATCGACTACCAGGATATTCACATCCGCACCGGAGGCAAGGACGTGGTCCAGACCGCCGAAGCCGATATCGTAGGCCCAGCCGTCGCCGCCATACATCCAGACGCTCTTCTTGGGCAGAACATCCTTGTTGTCCTTCATGAAAGTGATGTCATCGGAGGTCTCCGTGGTGGCGTCCAGAGCGGTCGCCACTGCCTCGGACAGGGCGCGGGTCTTATCGCCGATGTCACCCTCGGCCAGCCAGGCCTCAATGGCGCTCTTCAGAGCGGCATCAGAGGTGGCATCCGCCACCACCTTAGCGTGGTCGGCCATCTGGCGGCGCATCTGATCGATGGACAGCTTCATGCCCAGGGCATATTCGGCGTTATCCTCGAACAGGGAGTTGGAGTTGGCGGGGCCGTGGCCCTTTTCATTGGCTGCATAGGGGAAGGACGGCGTGGAGGAGCCCACCACATAGGCGCAGCCGGTGGCGGAGGTAACAAACATCCGGTCGCCGAACAGCTGGGACATGAGCTTCATATAGGGAGCTTCGCCGCAGCCGGCGCAGGCACCACTGAACTCATACAGAGGACGCTCGTACTGAGAGCCGCGTACGGAGAACTTGTCCATGGGATTGGTCTTGGTGGACAGGGTCAGGGCATGATCCCAGTTCTCCTGCTCGGGCATCTGGGTCTCCAGCAGCTCCATGACCAGAGCCTTCTCCTTGGCGGGGCAGGCGTTGGCGCAGGCGCCGCAGCCCTGGCAGTCCAGCGGATCCACCTGCACGCGGAAGGTCAGGCCCTCGAAGCCCTTGCCCTTGGCTTCCTTAGTGACAAAGGCGGCGGGCTTGGCAGCCTCTTCCTCCGCGTTCAGCAGGAAGGGACGAATGGCGGCATGGGGGCAGACCAGAGCACACTTATTGCAGCCGATGCAGTTAGCGGGGATCCACTGGGGCACCTTCACGGCGATGCCGCGCTTTTCGTACTTGGAGGTCTCGGATGGGGTAACGCCGTCGGCGTAAGGCATGAAAGCGCTCACAGGAATGGCATCGCCGGCCTGCTTGTTGACGGGGATCTGGATGGCACGGATGTAGTGGGGCAGATCAGCGTTAGGCGCTTGGGTGTCATCCGCCAGAGTCTTCCAGGACGCGGGAACATCGATCTTCACGGCGGCGTCAACGCCTCTGTCGACGGCGGCGCTGTTCATGTCGACGATCTTCTGGCCCTTCTTGGCGTAGGACTTGACGATAGCGTCCTTCATGTACTTCACGGCGTCCTCAATGGGGATGATGCCGGAGAGCTTGAAGAAAGCGGCCTGCAGCACGGTGTTGGTGCGGTTGCCCAGGCCCAGCTCCATGGCGATAGCGGTGGCGTCGATGGTGTAGAAGTTGATCTCACGCTCAGCGATCTGGCGCTTCACGCGATTAGGCAGGTGCTCCTCCAGCTCTGCGCCGGTCCAGCTGGTGTTCAGCAGGAAGGTGCCGTGGGGTTTAATCTCGGAGACGATGTCGAAGTCCTTGATGTAAGAGGGCTTGTGGCAGGCCACAAAGTCAGCCATGGTGACATAGTAGGTGCTGTGGATGGGCTCATGGCCGAAGCGCAGGTGGGACTTGGTGACGCCGCCGGACTTCTTGGAGTCATACTCAAAGTAAGCCTGGGCGTACTGGTCGGTGTGGTCGCCGATGATCTTGATAGAGTTTTTGTTGGCGCCCACGGTGCCGTCAGAACCCAGACCCCAGAACTTGCAGGAGATGATGGACTTGCCGGCGGTGACGATGTTCTCTCCCACGGGCAAAGACAGGTGGGTGACGTCGTCGTTGATACCCACGGTGAAGTGGTTCTTCTTCTCCCCCTTCATGTTGTCGAACACGGCCTTCATCTGGGCGGGGGTAGTATCCTTGGAGCCCAGGCCGTAGCGGCCGCCCAGCGCCTCAATACCGGTGCGTTTGCCTTCCCACAGGGCATGGCACACATCCAGATACAGTGGCTCGCCGGGAGCGCCGGGCTCCTTGGTGCGGGCCAGAACGGTCAGGCACTTGCAGGAAGCGGGGATCTTCTCCAGCAGACGCTCCATGGAGAAGGGGCGGAACAGGTGGACCTGGATGAAGCCGACCTTCTCACCCCGCTCCATCAGATAATCGACCACCTCTGTCAGCGTCTCGCAGACGGAACCCATAGCCACCACAACGCGCTCAGCATCGGGCGCACCGTAGTAGTTGAACAGCTGATAATCCCGGCCGGTGAGCTGGCTGATCTTGGCCATATACTCCTCCACGACGGCGGGCAGCGCATTGTAGGCGGTGTTGCAGGCCTCCCGGGACTGGAAGAAGGTGTCGGGATTTTGCAGGGTGTGGCGCAGGGTGGGATGCTCCGTGCTCAGAGCGTGATCCTTGAACCTCTGTACAGCGTCCCAATCCAGCAGCTTGCCCAGATCCTCATAGTCCAGGACCTCGATCTTCTGAATCTCGTGGGAGGTCCGGAAGCCGTCGAAGAAGTGCTGGAAGGGCATGGAGCCCTTGATGGCGGACAGATGGACAACGGCAGCCATGTCCATTGCCTCCTGCACGCTGGAGGAAGCCAGCTGTGCCCAGCCGGTCTGACGGCAGCCCATGACGTCGGAGTGGTCGCCGAAAATGGACAGCGAGTGGGTGGCCACAGTACGGGCGGAAACGTGCATAACGCCGGGCAGATGAGAGCCAGCGATTCGATACATGGGCGGGATCATCAACAGCAGGCCCTGGGAAGCAGTGTAGGTGCTGGTCAGAGAGCCGGTCTCCAGAGAGCCGTGCATGGCGCCGGCTGCGCCGGACTCCGCCTGCATCTCCATCAGCTTTACGGGCTGGCCGAATAGGTTCTTCTTGCCGCTTGCCGCCCACGCGTCCACATGGTCAGCCATGGGGCTGGAAGGGGTGATGGGGTAAATGGTTGCGACCTCAGTAAACGCGTATGACACGTATGCGGCAGCCTCATTACCGTCCATCGCCTTGAACACTTTGTTCTTTGCCATAAACTTACCTCCTACCTTATTTTGCTGTTTTCTCACAGTACACATGATCTGCAAAATAATATAGCACTTTTTAATCTGTCTGTAAAATAAATGTTTTCATAACACCAATGCAAAAAGCAAATATATAACCGCGCGCTTCAGGTTTTTTCGATTGCCTATACACGCATTTCCGTCCGTTGCCCGGTCTTCTGTTGCCGGCATGCGGGCTCAAATACCTGCCGGAGATCTGTGATAATATCCCCGGGATCTTCCAAGCCGACAGGCAGGCGGATCAGGCGGTCAGAGAAACCGACCGCCTGGCTCTCTTTCCTTGTTGTCCATAGAATAGGCTGGAATGCCGACTCAGCGTCTCCCAATCGCTCAAGCTCTCAGTCAGTACGCACAGCTTTACATGGGCCGCCACTTTCTTCGCCGTCTCAAAGTCCTTTTTATTTCGCTCAGCTGGCCAGCAGCTGCATGGCAACCTCGGCGCAGGTAGTTGCGTCGGGGGTGTAAGCGTCTGCATTGATGGACTGGCCAAAGGCCTCCGTAACGGGGGCGCCGCCGATCATGATCTTCACCTTGTCGCGCACACCGGCCTCCACGCCCGCCGCGCCGCGGGCAAGCGCATCCTGCACCGCGAGCGCCATGTCCGGCGTGCGCAGCGACAGATGGGTAATCAGACCATTCGGGCTTTCCTCGCCGCGGTCGATCTGCACGCCTCCGTCCAGCCAGACCTGTCGGAGCGCACCAGTCTCATCCCGCACCTCACGCACGACCTCCATGCCGAACACGGCGCGGAAAAATTCCACATACCATGCGGGATCAGCCGCGTTGAAGGCCGCGTGGTCAATAACCGCTCCCGTCCTCATACGCCAAGCTGCCTTTTCATATAGGTCAGCTGACCGCCGCAGAGAATGGTATCCAGCTCATCGCCGCTCAGCTCAAGCCTGGCCCAGAAGCTGCGTCCGGCGGTCTTATCGGTGATCTCCACGCGGCCGGTGCGGAGCTGCGCGGGGAAGCTGTGGATCTCCAGCTCGTCGGCGAGCGAGAGCGCATCGTAATCCGCCGGGTCCTCGAACACCATCGGCACGATGCCATGGTTGATCAGGTTGCCCTTGTGGATACGGGCGATGGACTTGGCGATCACGGCCTTCACGCCCAGATACATCGGCACGATGGCCGCGTGCTCGCGGCTGGAGCCCTGTCCGTAGTTCTCGCCGCCGATAATAATGCTTTGCCCGTATTCCTTCGCACGGGCGGAAAAATCAGGATCGTAGCGCAGATAGCAATACCTGCTCATCAGCGGGATATTTGAACGCATGGACGAAAACTCCGCCGAGGCAGGGGTTATGTCGTCGGTGGTGACGTTGTCTCCGGCCTTGAGGCTGATGCGGCAGGCAAGCTCCTGCGCGGGCGCGTCGGGCACAGGCAGCGGCTGAATATTCGGGCCGCGGACAACCTGCACCTGCTCGGCCTCCTCCTGCGGGAGCGGCGGCAGGAGCATGGAATCGTCGATGGGATAATGCAGCGGCTCATGCACGTCGGCAAGTTTGGCAACATCCACACCAAGGATGTCCTCCGCCGTGGTGAAGGTCCCGGCAATGGCGGTCGCGGCGGCGGTCTCTGGGCTGACAAGGTAAAGCTTTGCCGTCGCTGTGCCGCTGCGTCCCTTAAAGTTGCGATTGGAGGTACGCACCGACACGCCGTTAGTCGGCGGGCACTGCCCAATGCCGCTGCACGCGCCGCAGGCAATCTCCGTCAGGCGCACGCCCGCGTCGAGCAGCATATCAATGTAGCCGTCACGCAGCAGCTGCTTGTATATCTGCTTGGTCGCCACGCCGCACACACAGCTGACATTTTCGTTGACATGGCGGCCCTGAAACACCAATGCGGCCTTGGCGATGTCCGAATAGCTGCCGTTGGTGCAGCTGCCGAAAAAGACCTGCTGAACAGCAGCCGGCTCCAGCTCACGCACCTTTTTGACGTTGTCCGGCTGGTCGGGGCAGGCGATGAGCGGCTCGAGCGTGCTGAGATCCAGCTCAATTTCCGCATCATAGGCGCAGCCCTCGTCCGCGCAGAGAGGAACGAAGTCCTCTCCCCTGCCCTGCGCCTCAAGAAAGCGGCGCACCATTTCGTCCGAGGGAAACACCGAGGTCGTCGCGCCCAGTTCCGCGCCCATGTTGGCAATGGTCATGCGCTCGGGCACCTCCAGCGCGGCAGCTCCGGGACCGACGTACTCGTATACCTTGCCCAGACCGCCCTTGACGCTGAAGCGGCGCAGCATCTCCAGAATGACGTCCTTTGCGCCCACGCCCGGGCGCAGCCGTCCAGTCAGGTTCACCCGCACAACCTCCGGCATTTTCAGCCGCAAGGGGATGCCCGCCATCACAGCCGCGCAGTCCATACCGCCGCCGCCGATCGCCAGCATACCGATCGCACCGCCGGAGGGAGTATGGCTGTCCGTGCCAAGGCTTGCCTTACCCGGCGCGCCGAAGCGTGCCAGCTGGACCGAGTGCATGATGCCGTTACCCGGTCGGGACAGCCAGATGCCGTAGTGCTGCGCGAGCGTTTGCAGAAAGATATGGTCGTCGGGGGTCTTGTTATCGATGTAGAGCAGGTTGTGGTCCAAATAGCTCACCGATGCCTCTGTGCGTACACGGGGAATACCGATGGCCTCAAATGCGAGATAGCACATCACGGCGTTGATGTCGTGCGTAAGCGTCTGTTCAAATTTCAGATGGATCTCCTCGCCAGGGCGCATATCGGACGGCTTCGCCAGATGCGCGGCGATAAGCTTCTGTGTGAGATTCAATTTCTTTTCCATATCGTTATCTTTCGCCAAGATAATCCTTCCAGATGGGAATGCGCTCGCCCAGCTCGTAGATCACAAGGCCAATCGAGAACATGATGGCGATAATGCTGAGCATATCCTGATCGGCCATCTTTCCCGTGAAGGTAACGAGATAGATCGCACCAACCAGAATGGCGAGCATCCACACCGGCGCGCCGTAGTATTCGCGCCTCCAAAATCTTTTCTTTGTCTCTAACTGCTTCACCGTAAATCCTCCTAAAATGAAAAGTATGTGCCGCGGTTCCCTCCTGTGCGGCGCTGCATTCATTATAGCGGGGCAGATGCTTCATCGTAAAATATCAGAAGTGGCATAACAGGTATAAGGGTCCTGCATACTTCGTCATTTTCATCATGGTCCATGATACAAAATTTATACATTCTTAACAAAGAGATGTCGTCCCATGGGCGCTCGTCTATACCCTACATACCAACATCTGTATGGAATATGCGCTGTACCGCGGCATGGTAGGTCTCGGCGGCGATCTCGATAAAGCGCCGCTCGACAGTACCGATATATGTTCCGCGGCGGAATATTGCGGGGATATCCCAGATATCCGTGTCGCTGCCAATGGAAAATACGTCGATCTCATCAATGCAGTGTCCGAAGAGCAGTGTCATGCGCGGCACAATGCCCACCCCCGTGCCTGCGGCGACCAACCGCAGCTTGGTGAGATTACTGGGCACCTCAAGTGCCACCTCAGGCTGGATGCCCGCGCCAGCGAACAAGGCATCCACATGGTGGCGGATGGCATGGTCATGCCGCAGCAGGACGTATTTAAGATGTCCCGTCCTGGAAATATCGATATGGCCCAGACGGACCAGCAGCTCCGACGGAATCGTGCCCTTTTTCGCCACGAACAGCAGATCCTCCTTTGCCAGCGGAACCAGCGTATAATCGGGGTCCCCGCCGAGGAAGGGCACGATCACAAAGTCTATGCGCCCCTGATCCAGCGCCTTGAACAACGTATAGCGGCTGCCGGTGGTAACCTGCAGGTCGATCTTCGGATACTCCCGGGAGAAGCGCGGGATGATCTCCGGCATCATAAAGGTCGCGCGCTCGTTCGGCATCCCGATGCGCAGGCGGCCCTTCATGTTCAGCGAAATGTCACGGAATTCCTGCTGCATCGTCTGGTCGAGCGAAAATATCTGACGGGCAAGGTTGACGAAGGTCTCGCCCGCATAGGTCAGTGTCATGGGCGAGGTTGAGCGGTCAAACAGTCTCGCGCCAAGCTCTTTCTCCGCTTTGGCGACACAGTGGCTCAGCGACGGCTGAGAGATATAGAGCGCCTCCGCCGCCCGTGTGATGCTGCGATACTCTGCGATGGTCACAAGGTACTGCATGTGCCTGATCTCCATGGTATTTCCTCCTGCTCTCTTGTAAAGTCGGCCAGGATATCCTATGCGATAGATAAACTATAGCATTTCATTCCCTTTTAGGTCAAATTTTTTTCGTATCATGCAAATAGATGCATATATACATCTCACATCATGCACGTGCCTCTCCCTTCTCGTCTCTGAGGCGATCTGCTCGGCATAACTTCCGAGAAAAAAGCACTTGTGTTTCGCAAGAACGAAACACAAGTGCTTTTTGGTACGCCCGACTGGATTCGAACCAGCGGCCTTTAGAGTCGGAGTTATCAGGCCGTCAAGCCGCAAACCGTTGTGCTGCAAGGGTTTGGTGGGTATTGCACAAATTTCCGCTATTTTGGAGAAAAAACCTCGGAAGCCTTGCCTTGCAAGGCTTCCGAGGTTTTTTGCGATAGTAGTCAAATAGTAGTCTGAGCAGGTCACACGTCACGCAGCTCGATTCAACTGAGTGACCCTATCGATAAACTCCTTCATGTCTTCAATGTAGGTGTATGGGGCATACTCAGAGTAAATTTCAGGAGAATCCAGAATAACGATTTGAACCCCATCCGCTCGGAGTGCTTCCAAGGTTCCCGGCAGGCATCGCACCTCATTAGGAGTCTTACAGAGGTAGGCAATACACCCCTGCTGATCAAATACCTTTGCGACGATAGATATCTTTCTATCACCCATCAAAAACTTTTTAGCGCTTCAAAAAAGGCAATCTGCATAAAATTCTGCTATTTAATCCGAATCTTCAGCCAAATTCCCCATGCAAATCAGTTATAGTTGACTATGCATTGGAGCGGATAAAGCAGGGTATTGCTTTTTTCCGCCTCTGCAATAATTTGCTCATCAAATCCGCTTTCTGAAAACAGTGTATGCAATCGGACAGCAGGTGCGTACCCGCTGCTGGACTTGGAGGCAAAGCGAAAACGGAAAAATCACTTCCACTTCCACAGACATATTCTTTCCCATTGATGGTTTTACAGATTTCAATCGCGAGCGTGTACTTGCTGCGCAGGATGAACTCCAGATGCGAATAGCGCGGATTTGGGGTTGCAAAACAATTGTCGGACTTGTAGATTCTGAAAATCCGTATATGGAATTATAACAGAAATGAATTACCTATGAAAAATACCTGACGATTGATTGCTGTTATATTCTGTTGCAGCAATAAAACACGAGTAAAAATTGGTAGTAATGCTATCCGAATAATTTCCGCTATTTTCCCCTAAATGTAAAAGTTCTAATCAATGTTGTCAAATTACATATAACTGTTGTCAAAGAGGCAGAGCCGGTAACCAGCCAGCTATGAGCTGCGATTACCCGACTAAGGGAACGCCGCAGGCGGCATCCTATCCAATATCGTACTGAATGAATTGGACTGGTGGGTGGCCTCCCAATGGGAGAACATGCCCACTCACTACGAGTACAAAACCAGATAGAATTTCTCATGTGCCATAAAGTAACACAAAAAACAACAGACAGCCGCCACAATTCCGTAATGATTGATGCTTGACAGTCTCCTTCAAGTTCGCTATAATAATAAACGCAAAACTTTAGTGGACTTTTCCGGATTCGGTCATCTTTTTGCCACACAGCTATCTTGTGATAGTTGTGTGGCTTTTTTGTTGCCGGTATCTCGGAAGTATTAGCAGAATGGAGGACTATATCTGTATGGGGAAAAAATTTTTGTCTCTTATCAAGACGTGCCGTAGTGTACGGGCTTATAAATCGGAATCTGTCCCTTCCAAGGCTTTGGACGCTGTACTGGAAGCAGGGACTTATCCGGCCCAGGAAGCCGGTCAGCCCGCAGCACGCAAACAAAACTATATTGTTCGGACAATTTGTGGAGAAGAGGGAAAGCATGCAGACCAATAACAAAATGGCGGTTGCGCCCGTTGGAAAACTCATCTGGCAAATGTCGATACCGCCGCTGATTTCCATGTTTCTGCAATATTCCTATAATCTGATAGACAGCGCGTTTGTAGCGCGGCTGAGTGAAAATGCTTTGACGGCGGTTTCCCTGTCGTTTCCCATTACAACTCTGATGAATGCGACATCTATCTGGATCGGCGTTGGCGTGAATGTACTGATTGCAGGGTATCTTGGGGAGAAAAAGCAGGATGAGGCAAATACTACCGTCACACATGGATTGTTACTGGCCTTTGGAATTGGTGCTTTGCTCAATCTTCTGTCATTACTGATTATGAAACCCTACTTTGGGGCATTCACCAATAACGAAGAAATTTATCAGTTGAGTCTTGCCTATATGAGCGTATGTTCGTTCATGCAAATTCCCAACATGGTGCATATCGCAATCCAGAAGATGATACAGGCTACTGGGAACATGATTGCTCCTATGTGGTTCCAGATTGCAGGAGTGGTCGTTAATTTTGTATTTGACCCACTCCTAATTTTTGGTATTGGTGTTTTTCCAGCTATGGGAATCCGTGGCGCTGCGGTGGCTACTGTTGCGGGCTATTTGTTATCCATGATTTTGGCATTTGCCTTGCTGCTGGGCAAAAAGCAAAAAGTGCGGATAAAGATCAAAGAATTTCATATACAAAAGCGGATGATTGCCCGTATATTCGCCCTTGGCTTACCATCTTTCATTATGAATGCCCTCAGTTCGTTTATGGTGACATTCGTCAATCTGTTTCTGGTGGCGTATTCCGATACGGCGATTGCATTCTTCGGTGCGTATTTTAAGGTGCAGCAGCTGATCGTTATGACAGTAAACGGCTTGATTCAGGGCTGTTTGCCTATTATGCGGTTTAACTACGGTGCGGGAAACAGAGATAGGCTGCACTCCGCTTTCCGATACGGAACCGCTTTGGTCTGCGGTATGATGATACTGGGAACATTGACCGTCAACTTCTTTCCGGCGCAGCTTTTGGAATTATTTACAGCGTCGGAAGCCATGCGCTCCTTTGGAATATCCGCTATGCGAATCATGGCGGCAAGCTATCTGTTTTGCGGTCTCTCTACCATGATTTCCACCTATTTTCAGGCGACAGAAAAAGTAGGTTCCAGCATAGCGATTCAATTATGCAGACAACTGCTTTTCCTTGTTCCTGCCTTATGGTGTCTGAACAAATTATTCCAACTGAACGGAATCTGGCTTGCATTTCCTGTTGCGGAAACCGCCACTATGATCATTGCTCTCATAATAATGGCATGGCATCGCCACAAAAATATCTTATAACATGTTCCAATGAGGAGAAATGATGAACGATACCATCCCCGCAGTCTGAACTCCAATGGCGGCTGGAACGTGACGTCCTCGCTGTCGTTCCTGAAGATGCCGATCTTGCAATACAGCAGCGAGATTCGCTCTGCCGTGCTGCTGGTACACGGAGAGAAAGCGCACTCCCGCTATTTCAGCGAGACGGCATACAGCAAGCTGACCGGCGATAACAAGGAATTGCTCATCATATTTTGATTTCGATAAAAGACACCTCCTGTAAACAAAAGCGCCGCTATGCAATCTGCACAGCGGCGTTCTTCATTATAAATATTTCGTATAATTTTGTGTTCCGTGGAAGATTCTGTAAATTTCCACGGTATTTCTTGGTTCATCAATTTTGAAGAGAGCCACATATCTTCCAATCAAGAACTTCCTGTATTCTCTCTGCCGAAGCACCTCGTCGCGGGAGTACCCATAAATTGTAGGAGTCTCTTCCAAACGAAGCAGCACTTCACCAAAATCTTTTACAAACGAACGAATTGCCTGCTGAGAATCGAACTGTCTCTCAAAGTATCGCAAGATTTCTTGGTAATCATCCTCAGCTGCTGGCAGCAAAATGACATTATAACTCATACTTCTTGCTCGTTTCTTTTAGAATATCAGCAAGAGATCGCCCCATTCCAGCTTCGTGCTGTGCTTCAGCCGTTGCCAGCTTTGCGTATACATCATTCATGATTTGTTGGTGCTCATAGGCTTCCATGCTCATGATAACCATATCACCATAACCGTTTTTGGTTACAAAGATAGGTTCTGCTGTTTCATGACAGCGTTGGGAAATTGCGTTGGTGTTCTTTAAATCACGAATCGGAATAATTTCAGGCATAGTCTCAGCTCCTTTCGTGGCTCTATTATACCACAAAAAAGCCGCGCCTGCAACTCACAATCCCATAATTTCTTTCACAATGCGGTCACAGCCTTTGATGGCACCGACCAGCACCAGCAGGTTGAACGCCAGTTCTCCGACATAGGTCCAAACGGCGGTGACAACAGATGTGCTTGTATCCACAGCGGGCGGGCTGGACGAAATGGCGGATAAAATAATGCAGGACAACGCAATCACCACGCCCTGCAAACACACACCCGCATAACTGCGGATGAAGTTTTTACCCACACTGCTTGTAGGCTCACCCGCGAATGTAGACAGCGGAATCGGCGCAACAGCGGCGTACATCCAAAGACTGAACATTCTGCCGTAAACCGTGAGAATCATGGTAAAAGATAAAACCGTAATCAGCAGCCCGCCAATCAGCGTAACCGCCCACAACGGAATAGAATCCCAAAAGCCCACATTGTTGATGGCATCGATCAACTCCTGTGGCAGCGATACGCTGCTCATGCCGGAACTGCCCGATTGGGTGATAATGGTGGACACCATGCCCTGCACGATGGAGAACACCGCCAGCATCAATTCCAGCCCGTAGGTCACCGCACCCTTGGCTACCCTTGCGGTGGAGTATAACGTTCAGTTCTTGACAAGAAACCTATAAATTTGCTACTATAACAACAACATCTCCCCCAGGCCTCTACGCACAGCGTATGCACACTTGGGGGAGTTTTGTTTGTTAATATCAGAGAGGCTGTGAAGTGAGAATTTTACGGAATACGGAACGATTCCAAATACCGTTCAAAAATCTCACAGTTGACCAAAGTTACCTTGTCAATTTTGTAAACAGCCTTAGCTTCTTTAGCGAGCGCTGTGAATTTTGTCAGACCCATGCTGTACTTTTCAGCACCTTCTTGGTAACGAACGAATTTCTTGGCGTTCTGCTTTGTTTTATCAACGTCTTTACGCGAATAAGCCATAATAAACCTCTTTTCGTTTTAGCTTGCCCTGTTTTCTGTTCTGGGATCGTAATCTTGAAGTTTTATCTTTTTTGTGCATCAGCCTCACAATCTTTATAATATGGACATGTCACGCAGCAACCTCTGCAACACTTATACGAATCATTCGATACCCAGAGCCGGAAGCGGGCAATAATCTCATATAAAGCTATCATTCTCTGCATTGACCGCACATCTTTTCTTCCTCTGCAATCTTCACCTTGCAGACCACCGCATTGTCCAGTACATAGACAACTTTGGCCGTGGCGCTGTCTCCGATTTTGTCATACAACCGCCCGGCGCTGATGCAGTCGCCCAAAACTGTGTGCGGGCTGTTTGCCACATAACCCGTGCAGCCAAGCCCCGGAAGCTCTGCCTTGATTGCTTCGCTGTCATATTCATTGTCAGGCTCTTTGACCAGCTTTACCTTTTGCCCGACCGCAAAAGGCTTGCTGCCAAAATAGAACTTCAATCCGGTGATCGTAATAAATGCTTTCATAGGGAACCTCCTGCCATTTGCATAAACTGTTGTGTTACCAATCCAACTCGTCCATAGCGTCATCTACGCCCGCCGCATAGTCGGGGTCGCTGTCGTAGCGATCCTCATCGTAGTCGTCATCATCGTAGATGGCATCGTAGCCATCATCATAGGAATCATACGTCTTGTAGGATTTTTTGCTGCTGGAGTAAGCGCTGCTGTACGAAGATTTGGAGCTGTAAGAAGTGCTGCTCTTGGTGGAAGATTTGGAAGGGCGATGTACCCAGCAGTAGGCAGAGTCCTTATCCGCTTCTCGCGTGCAGCCGTCCTTGATGCAGGTGTATTTATGCTTTGTGCTAGAGCTGCTGCTGGACGGTCTGGAGCCGCTGCCAGAGACGCTGGAATTGCTCTTGGCGGGCTTATGTGTCCAACAATAGGCGGAGCCCTTAGCCGCCTCTCTGGTGCAACCGCTTTTGATGCAGGTATACTTGGCAGCGAATGCACCGGTACATAGGATGCAGGCGGTCAACGTAACGAACACTGCGCAAAGAATGTTTTTCCAAATAGTCTTTTTCATGGTAAAGTCCTTTCTGTCGTGTGTTGCATTTTATCTGTGGCACTTACTGTCAGAAGTCGTCACTGCCAAAATCATCCGAAGCAAAGTCATCTGAATCAAGGTCGTCCGAATCGAAGTTGTCCTCATCGTTATCGAACTCATCCATCAGCGCCTTACGGTTTTCCTCTTCTTCCCGGATACGTTCCATCGCCAACGAGTAGTGAACATATCCGTCAACGCCCTTACCGTAGACCCCGAAATCCATATCCTTCAGCATAGTAGTTACCTCCGCTTTGTATGGGGGGAAGGGAACCGCTCCCTTCGATACTTCTATTATAAATCATGGCCTGTCCTATAATTTGTACTTTGAACACATGGCGCAAAATTATGCGATTTTGCGTAAGAACAGAAAAACGCGCCCTCTGCAAATCCCCTTATCGTGGGATAGCAAAGAGCGCGTACTATTTATGCACAGCAATGTGCGTCACAAATCTTAATTGTATTCTGCCTTGCCGGTCAGGGCAGGCCTTGCCATCAAAAGATCCAGCAGCCGTCCCATATCGCTCAGTGAGGCTGTGAACCACCTGCATATTCCCTCGCTATCCCCCAGTGCATCGTGAAGGTCCGCAAAAACATATCCTGCGTTCAGTGCCAGTGTTAAATTTCCGCCATATAGAATGAGCGCGCCCGCCTTGCCGTTATTGGCAAAATGGTTTGAGGTCACACAATGTGACTCCAAAAAGGTTTGGTTGCAGACGTTTCTTGGTTCTGCAAAACCTCTGGAACCGGTATCAGACAGACTGCTTTTTCTTGGTGCGGATTTCCAACATGGCAAACAGCTTTTCCATAACCTCCGCCGCAATCGCCCGGATATCCAGCGCCTGAATAAACGCAAGTACCTGCTGCTGTTCCTTCTCCGGGACCCGGTATACCCGCATGGCTGCGGTTAAAAAGCGGCATAGTTTGCGGTCCAGCAGAAAGTGGATGTCGCATTTCCGGGCCATATAGCTCCGCATCAACCCCGCTGTGCCGATGTCCATCTCATAAAAATCACTGTTGGTATATCCGGGAAAATTCCCGCCGAAAATCTGCTTCAGTTCCGCTGTGGTATGCAGGTAGATATATTCCGCTGTATCCGGCAGGGAATAGGCTTCCAGGTAGATCTCACGCAGGTTTTCGTTCAACTCGGTCAGCGTAAACCGGCGGCAGATTCCGGTCGGCAACACTTTTGGCAACGCCGAACTGCCCGTCGAACATGGTTCCGACCAATTCCAGTAGAATTTTATCCTTTGTAGGGAACAGATTCAAATAGTTCCCTCTTGCCACGCCTGCTTCCTCTACAATTTGGCTTACAGAGGTACTTTTGTACCTCTGCTCTAAAAAAGCC
>ERZ772883.1354-NODE-1354-length-19159-cov-7.084171_pt1 | contig 19159 bp, 16 predicted proteins | sample MGYA00580575_ERZ772883 | MGnify/ENA primary metagenome ERZ772883 (study PRJEB29015, sample SAMEA2737666) | human gut metagenome | biome: human gut; feature: human-associated habitat; material: faeces | place: China | collected 2012 ...
AAAGCCGACAAAACGACGCCCAAATATTTGTGATTCTTTTTCTGCGATGATGCCGCTTTTTTCGAGAGAAAAGTCCTCTCTAAAAGGGCGCCGGAGGGCGGAAACTGTCCAGGACATGAGATCCTCCAGTTCAAATCCGGTCAGTTGCTCCGAAAGCGCTATAAAAATCTATGGATCAAAAGAAGAAATCCGGCTTCAAAAAAGTCCGGAAACGGTTGATGCGCCTGGCTTTACGCCAGACGCATCTATACCGGTAATTCTTTATGGTCCCCCGACCGATTGTAAATCCGAACTTTCAATATCGGCAAAGTCAATCCTTGTCTCGCCCTCTTTGTAGTTGAATGTAATAAGAATATAATCGTCAAAAATGGTAACGGCGTTTACAAAGCTGTCAATCAGCCTCCTGCGGGCGTCCAGCTTGCTTGTGTCCAACGAACGGAAACGGCAGACGAAATAAACAACATCCTCACGGCTCACGGCAGGGTGCTTCATTTCCTCTTGGATGATTTGAAGCTCAATATCCTTTTTGCGTTCTTCCAGTTCATCAAGCCGCTGCTTGGTGGAGGCATTGATAATCCCCATCTGAATAGCGTTGAGCATATTGGTGATGCCGCTCTCGGCTTCTTCCATCTGCTTGCGGAGGGCGGGGAGTACGCTGCTTTCCCGGCTCTGAATGTCCATCACGGCATCCGCCACATACTCCACAAAATTATCGTCCATGATTTTCGCCATGACCGCATTGACAACGGCGTTTTCCAACGGCAGCTTTCGGACGGTCTTGTGCTTGGCGTCACAGGTGCGGTGCTTCTTGGTATTTACACAGCGGTAATAATGATACTTCCGGCCCTTGCTGGAGCTTGTTCCGCTTTCGCCTACCATCATAGCCCCGCAAGTGCCGCAAAACAGCTTTGTTGTCAATAGATAATCGTCCTTGGCCTTGTGTCGTGCCGGGGCTTTCCGATTTACTGCAAGCCGCTGCTGTACTCGGTCAAACAGGTCTTGCGGGACGATAGCGGGAATCCCGTTGGGCGTGACGATATGGCGGTAGCTGTACTCTCCGATGTACTTCCGGTTTTTCAGCAAACGGGCCGTGAAATTAAGGCCGATTTTCTTTCCCCGCACCGTGGTAACGCCTCGTTCGCTCATATATGCAGCGATTTCTTTCATCGTTGCGCCCTTGTCATACATGGTGAACAATAATGGGGTGATACCATGCCGCGCAGAAAGAAGCCCAATGACTACGGCACGGGGATTCCCTATCACGAGGTAGAGGCCCTTGCCCGCGTCCTGCTCCCGGAAATTCAGGCGTTCTTTGAGAGCGAGGACGGGCAGCGGGAATATGCCGAGTGGAAAGCGAAGCAGCAGATCGAACAAGAGGACAAGGCATAACAGAGGCGGGAACATCAGTTTAGATACTCCCGCCGATCATCAATCTGTATGAACTTCTTTCTTGCCAAACAAGAGGAAAATATATGGGGGTAATATCCACACAATGGCGGCGCTCAGCCATTCGTTTAAGCCGAACTGAAATGCAATCTGAGAAAACACACTGGCCCATTCCGAAAGTGCACTCCAAAGCATGGCGAATGATGTAAATATTCTTTGCGTCAAGTATGTAAATATGCCTAACACGATATTCAAAGCGACTAAGGCAGAAGAAGAGAAGAAAATTTCTTTGCGTGTCATTTTTCGGAACAAGAAAAATCCGCCAATGCAGACAACCGCAAGGAAGAGGCCAGCAGACATGAGCATCCACCGGGTATTATCCGATGATATGCTCCCATCAGGCAGCGTCACAATTGCCCATCTCCCTAAGAAACGAATTTCCAGTTGAAAGCATATCCAGCTTGCAACCATACAATATAAAGGAACTTTCCACCATGATTTTTTCATATGACGCGCCTCCTTTGTTTAGTTTATATAATTATATATTGATTTATAGAAAAGGGCAAGAGCAGAGATGCTCCTGCCCTTGCCGTCTACATGCTATAATATATTCTCGATAGAAATGATAAATCCGAACACATTACCCACTTGGATAATGTAGTTCGGATTATCATTCCTCGGTGCGAGTGACAGGATTCGAACCTGCGGCATCCTGCTTCCAAACTTATCGGGAATACTTTTTCCACTCGTTTATAGCGGTTTTCGGCGCTTTTTAATTTGTTTCACTTACTCTTTGACGCTCTTATCTCCACTGTTTCCGGGTACTCCAGAGCCGTTTGTGGTAATCTATGTGGTCAAAAACGCTTCCCGCCCGGTTTTCGGTGAATGTTCACCGGTGCCGGACGGGAAGCGTTTTGCGCTTCAGAGCGTCTGCATTGTAACTCTGAGCAGGATGTTATGCAAGTTGTTTCTGCGATGGTGGCAGCTCAATGGTTGCGGCGCTATAGACAAAGAAATACCCGCACGCCTTTGCTCTCTGAAGATAAAATTCGCTGTTCAGAAATGCTATTTCGGGTTAAAATTAGTTTCCCTCCAATAGCTATTACATTCCCGCAATTTGAGGGGTATTTTAAGGGAAAGTCATTCCTTCCGCCACCGGCTCACTTTTCCAAAAGATCCTCCATTGTGCAACCGAGGACTTTCGCAAGGCTAAGAACAGTTTCCGCGCTGGCTTTGTTGATGTCCTTGTTGCGCTGCTCATACATTTGAATCGACCGAAGGCTCACACCGCTCCGTTTGGCAAGCTCCGCCTGCGTGCAGCCATAGAGCGTGCGGATGCGCTTGAGGTTGGTATCAGCGAAGTACTCGCGTACTTTGGCATCGGCAATATCGGCGAACTTGCTGATGTCCGCTTCGTGGAGAGGCGCATACATCCGCTCTAAATCTTCAAACGAGAGGACCTTAAAAATATCGCTGAACTTCCTGCCAGAAAACCACTGGTAGTAGGCGACGACCCAGCCGATCCAATATTCTCTGGAACGGTTGAAATTGGCTTTTGGCTTGGCAGTCGGCGCTTTGCCCGTGGTCTCAACCAGGACATCAACCGCCGCTTCGATTCCACTTTTCCCCATAATATAGGCAGCTTCGCCGTTCTCGATCCGGTTGCTGATGGAGCTGACGGAAAACAGTTTCATGAAGCTGCCTCCGGCGATTCCGCATGCGTTGATGGCATAGTCGAAGGCATCGCCCAGCAAGGCCTGCGCATTATTTAGATACATTTCTTGGTATGCGTGGGTCATCGTTCCGGATGCCTCCTCTCATAATATCAAGCATGTACAGGCCGTCAGTCGCCTCTTCGAGCATTTTCGAATAAAGCTGATCGGCTTCGTCGTTTCGCGCCTTGCGGAGAACATAATATTTTTCCCTTTCTGCGATGGAAAATCCCTCGTAATGCAGCAGGGAGAAGGCGTATTTAGACTTGACCACGATCTGTTCGCCCAACTTGCCCAGGCGCATAGCACTTGCAAGCTGCTGCACGGAAATTCCATTATTCAAGAAAGACGCCGCAAAGTCGAAATAGGAGTCGTCGGCTCGGTAGCCGATGATCAAGTCATAGGCGTTGACATTGACGCCGAAATTTTCGATCAAATATCGTTTGGCCCGCTGCGCGGCCGGGTTCTTGATGGCGAACAGACGGTGCTCTACCAAAACGGCGATCCAGTTCAGAATCGTATAGTCCGGACTGTTCAGATTCAGAATTTTTAGGTATTCCGTATCAAGGCTGTAACGATTGGCAAAGCCGTTGCGCAGAGAGAATACGGCCCATTCTTTGGCAAGCGCTTCGCTTTCCGTGCAGTAAAAGCCCAGCCCGAAGTCGTTGTTCTTCCTACCCAACCCAAAGGCGGGAGCCTCTACGATCTGCTCAGAGCCGTGATATAGGATAATTTTCTGATCCATTTCCGTATCCTCCTAAGTGTCCCTGTGCGAATTATATCACTAAAGTGATACAAAATCAAGTTGTATTTGTGGGGAGATTACTATACATGTGGTTTCTGCGTGGGTGGCGGCTCAAAAGTTGAGCAGCTGTAAGCAAAGAATAACCACTTCCTGCACGAGTGGCTTGCACAACAAACGCTGTGGCAGCACGCACTATGACGCAAGGTCAGCGTCAGGATTGAATTTAATAGCAATCCTTATCGTTTTTATTTTTTGCAAAAATCGTGATATTCCACCATTTTCTTGCTTTTTGCGCCTAAATATGCTATCATAATATACAACACTGGCAAGTGTTGGAATGGGCCCTACCATGCGGCGGGGCATTGAGTGCAATGTCGAAACTAGACCACTTCAAAGCTCTAATTATCGAGGTGAGCCAATGCAAATCATCGACAATATCAATCACATCGTCAAAAACGACCTGCAAGATAGTATTCAGCCAGGAAGCAAATTGTCTATCGCTGCGGCTTGTTTTTCGATTTATGCATACCAAGAGCTGAAGAAGCAGCTTGAAAAACAGATTGCCGCGCTGGAAAGCAAAATGCGGCGAGAAAAGCAGCTAAATAGGCAGATGGAAATGAACGCGGAATTGAAAAAGCTGAGAATGAAAATGGAGGCGCTGTAATGAGTTTTTCAGAGAGAATGAAACTCGTTCCTGTAAAGCAAATTCAAAAAGATAATATAGACTCTGTTCTAAAACATAGAATTACTAATTTAATTGAAGAAACATTCGATGATAATCAATCGAAATTCATCCTTGACATCATGGGATACCGAACTATATCAGACAAGAATATTTTCACTATTCCCGTTTCCCACGGTGGCAAGAACTTTGATAAATTGATTGCAACTTTACAAAATCTTCCTTGGAACAATCTATATGATATCATTGAATATGGATACAGTTTCCTAAAGACTAATTGTGAGGATTGTACATCTAATTGCGATGCCATATATGACGAAGCTAACGATGAATTTTATCCCTGCGACTATAAGCTCCAAATGATCGAGTACTCAGAAAGCTTTAACTGTATTCTTGAGCAAGAAAAGTCAGGGTATCGTCTTATCGATGGCGTAATTTCTCCTATCATAGGAGAAATTGAGATAGCCTGCATAGAGGAAGCATCAAACACCCCGTTTTCTTCTGTAAATACTCATTTACAAAAAGCATTGCAACTCTATTCAGACAGGGAGAATCCGGATTATGAGAATTCCATAAAAGAATCCATCAGTGCGGTTGAATCAATGTGTTGTATTATTACAGGACTGTCTGGTACCCAAGCAACACTTGGCAATGCACTGAAACACCTTGAGGATAGAGGATTGATCTTACATGGGGCATTAAAATCTGCTTTTGAGAAAATGTACGGCTATGCTTCGGACACGAATGGTATTCGCCACGGAGGAATAGACTTCAAAAATGCTCCTGCTGAGGATGCAAAATACATGTTAATTTCTTGCTCTGCATTCACAAATTATCTAATTGAAAAATATAGCAAAATTGGAGGAACACCCTAATGGACAAGATGAAATTTGAATCGCCGGATGTGACGGCGCAGAACATAGACCGCATTGCTGCCCTGTTTCCGAACTGCATCACGGAGATGCTGGACGAGGAACGCAGCACGCCGGAGAAGAAGGTGTACAAGCGGGCGGTCAACTTTGAGCTGCTGAAACAGATGCTCTCGCCGGACGTGGTGGACGGCGACGAGGCATACGAGTTCACATGGGTCGGCAAGAAGGCGGCAATCGTAGAAGCCAACAAGCCAATCCGGAAGACGCTGCGCCCTTGCATGGCGGAGAGCAAGGATTGGGACACCACCGAAAACCTCTACATCGAGGGCGATAATCTGGAAGTTCTCAAGCTCTTGCAGGAGAGCTATCTCGGCAAGGTCAAGATGATCTATATCGACCCGCCGTATAATACGGGAAAAAACTATATCTATCGAAATGACTTTTCTATAGATAGTGCAGAGTATGATGATGAAGCTGGTATAGTTGATGACGATGGTGCTCGTTTAGTGGCAAATCCCATAGGCGCTGCACGCTTCCATTCAGCATGGATGAGCATGATTTATCAACGGTTGCTTGTTGCTCGAAACTTACTTTCGCCCGATGGCATAATGGTAGTGGCAATTGACGAAAATGAATTTGCGTCATTGGCAACGATGATAAAAGAAGTATTTGGAGAGTCGGGTTATGCACACTCATATGTTTCGATTGTTCACAACCCAAGAGGGCAGCAGGGCATCAATTTCTCGTACGTAAACGAATATCTTATTTTTGTTTACCCAAATAACGGGAAGAAGTACCTTGCTGATTTTCCAAAGGACGAAGTAGACTCAAGAACACTTAGAGATAGTGGAACGGAATCAGACAGAACAGATGCAAGAATGTGTTTTTATCCTTTTTATGTAAAGGACAACAAAATAATTCGCATTGGTGATGTGCCTGATAATTCATTTCATCCTTTATCTGCAAATGTAGTTATGGATGATGGCTGCATTGAAGTATGGCCGATGACGGATGATGGTGATGAGAAGAAGTGGAGATATGCTCGGCAGAGCGTTGATGCAATTTTTTCGAAGCTCGAACCTAAAATGGGACGAAAGAGCGTACAAATCATCTTCAACAAAGACGAAGGCACTATGAGAAGCGTTTGGGCAAATGCTCGATATGATTCGAGTGAATACGGAACAAAATTATTAGATAAACTATTTGGCGGCGCACCCTTTACATTCCCCAAAAGTTTGTATGCTGTTCTTGATTGCATAAAAGCTGCCACAAAAGAAGATAAGAATGCTATAATTATGGATTTCTTTTCTGGCAGCGCAACAACTGCACATGCTGTAATGCAATTGAATGCAGAGGATGGTGGACATAGAAAAAGCATTATGGTACAGCTGCCAGAAGATTTGGACGAAGCGATAGGAAGAGCTTCGGACGCAAAAACCAAGAATTCTATCAAAAAAGCTATTAAGTTTCTTGATAGCATAGGAAGCGAGAGGGTCACTTGGTGTTTGAACAGGGGTTCCACATGAGGTCAATAGAAATACTAAAAGAATACGAAGAATTTGAGTCTTTCTCATTTTGAATGCCTCCAAAGAATACAACGAAGAGATATTGCATTGTTTATATATAAGGGCGTAAATTGATTAACTACTATTTGATTTTCAACTATATAATCTCATTTAACACAGTATAGCAAATCAACTATTCACATGTCGACCATATGATATAATACATGATTCGAATTTCTATATAATGATGAAAAAAGATAAGTGCAACAGGAGGGCGACCGCGAGGGTCGCCCCTACGGAGTGGTTTGTAGGGGGCGGACAACTCTGTCCGCCCGGCGCGATACAAGGAGTGCGGTGCGCCGAAAAGGTTATCCCCGCAGGGGAGTACGGATTGCCACAGCCGGTGTGCGCACCGGCTTCGCAATGACAGGCTTTTTGCATGGGGTGCGGTGCATTTCCTGGTGGTGCGTAGGGGAGGGGCTCTGCCCCTCCCGCCCTGGTAGCGCTTCGACGATTTTTTCTGACATCGGTCACTGACTTCACAATGACACATTACTTTGCCGGGAATGTCCCCTTGTTTTTTGCCGCGATAAGGGATATGCTTATTATAAATTTACAGATCATACAGGAGGGAGCCATATGTTTCAGGGCTATACGCAGGAAACGATGGACTTTATGTGGGGCATCCGCTTTAACAATGAGCGGGGCTGATTTTTGGAGCATAAGCAGCAGTATCAGACCCAACTGCTGGAGCCCACTCAAGCCCTGGGAGAGCAGGTCTACCAGGGTGTGCAGGCGATGCTGCCCCGGGAGCCGCTGATGCTGTAAACAAGCCGTATTTACCGGGATGCCCGGCGGCTTTTCGGCCGGGGACCCTACAAGGCCCACCTGTGGTTCTGCGTGCGCACCGGGGATAAGGATTGGACCGGTCGGCCCACCTTTTACTTCGAGATCGCGCCGGAGTATTACAGCTACGGCATGGGCTTCTGGCAGGCTCCGGCGGAGCTGATGGAGGCATTTCGCCGGGATCTGCAGGCACATCCGGCGAAATTTGAGAAGCTGGTTCGGGGCTTTGAAAAGCAGGATGTGTTCACCCTCAACGGTGATAGCTACGCCCGCAGCAGGGGGGAGATCAGCGACCGGCCGCGGCCATGGTTTCAGAAGAAATCCATCACTCTCAGCCACGAGCTGCCCCTGGACGAGAAAATTTTTCATCCGGAGCTGGCGGAGGAAATTTTGGAAAATTTCAAGATGCTGGTGCCCTTTTACAAGTATTTTGCCGGGCTGTGCGTCTCGGTAGCCCATGGGAAGCAGAGGGAAGAAATATAATTTTTGTGTAGAAAGGCATATTTCGGCATCTTTTTTTGTTAAAAAAGGAGAGGGGCAGCCGTTGACAAGGAAGCGGGACATCTGTTATAATAAGTGCAGCAAAACCCCACAAACTAAATACCTTATCAAGAGTGGTTGAGGGATCGGCCCGATGAAACCACGGCAACCTGCATTGCAAGGTGCCAAATCCGACGAGTATGCTGAATGCGGAAGTGATAGTCCCGCGTTCGTCCTTCGACAGATGAGGAGCGATTTTGAAGCACGATCCGTCGAATGCCGGAGCGTGTTTTTTTCATGGCTCCGAACCGTAAGTGGGGTTGCAAATTTTTATACGAAAAGGAGCAAAATTACTATGGCAAGAAGATTATTCACATCCGAATCCGTCACCGAGGGACATCCCGATAAGATCTGCGACCAGATCTCCGACGCTGTGCTGGATGCCATCCTGGAGAAGGATCCAAATGGCCGCGTGGCCTGCGAGACCTGCGCCTCCACGGGCCTGATCCACATTATGGGCGAGATCACCACCAACTGCTATGTGGATATCCCTAAAATCGCCCGCCAGGTGGTGCTGGACATCGGCTATGACCGGGCCAAGTACGGCTTCGACGGCAACACCTGCGCTGTTATCACCAACATCGACGAGCAGAGCGGCGACATCGCCCTGGGCGTGGATAAGAGCCTGGAGGCCAAGAACTCCGGCGACGCAGAGCTGGACAACGGCGCCGGCGATCAGGGTATGATGTTCGGCTACGCCTGCAACGAGACCCCGGAGCTGATGCCCCTGGCGATCTCCATTGCCCAGAAAATGGCCAAGCGCCTGACGGACGTGCGCAAGCAGGGATTAGTAGACTATCTGCGGCCCGATGGCAAGACTCAGGTCACTGTGGAATACGATGAGAATGGCAAGCCTATCCGGGTGGATACCGTGGTGGTGTCTACCCAGCACGCCGCAGAAGCTTCTCTGGAGCAGATTCGCGAGGACATGATCCAGCTGGTCATCAAGCCCACTGTGCCCGCCGGCCTGCTGGATGAGAACACCAAGTTCTATGTGAACCCCACTGGCCGCTTCGTTATCGGCGGCCCCCAGGGCGACAGCGGCCTCACCGGGCGCAAGATCATCGTGGACACCTACGGCGGCAGCGCCCCCCACGGCGGCGGCGCGTTCTCCGGCAAGGACCCCACCAAGGTGGACCGCAGCGCCGCTTACGCGGCCCGCTGGGTGGCCAAGAATGTGGTGGCCGCAGGCCTGGCAGACCGCTGCCAGGTGCAGCTGGCCTATGCCATTGGCGTGGCCCGGCCCGTAAGCGTGCTGGTGGAGACTTTCGGCACCGGCAAGGTGTCCGACGATAAGCTGGAGGAGGCTGTGGAGAAGGTGTTCGACCTGCGGCCCACGGCTATCATCCGGGACCTGGATCTGCGCAAACCCATCTTCCGCCAGCTGGCGGCCTACGGCCACATGGGCCGTGAGGATCTGGGCGTAGCCTGGGAAAAGACCGACCGGGTGGACGCCCTGAAGGCAGCCCTGGGGCTGTAATCCGGCGGAGACGAAACGAACCCGGAAGGGCAAGGGCCACCGAGAAAAATTTCCCTCTTGCAAGGGAGGGAAAAAGCTGGTATAGTAGATACGCCGCCCGATAGCGGGCGGCGTATCTTTATCTGGGTGTAGCGCAGTTGGTAGCGCACCTGGTTTGGGAGTGCCGTGGTTGTATCCGGGACGGGACAAGGCGAAACGCCGCAAAGCCTTGCAGCGTCTGCGTTTTCGGGATTTCCACCGATTGCCGAAAATAGCATAAAAGCGGCTTTGACCACATAAATGACCACAGACAGAAAAATCTTTATTTTCATCGCTCGCCGTGGTATCATGGCAGAAAAATGAATATCCGGGTGTAGCTCAACTGGTAGGGCGCGACATTTGGGATGTCGAGGTTGGGTGTTCAAGTCACCTCACTCGGACCAAAATCCCTCTGAAATCAACGATTTCAGAGGGATTTTTCTTATTCTTTGTCTATTGCGGCACAGGATTTGAGCTGCCTTACGCTTTCAGCTTATACAGTCGATTTCCTTGGCCTGCCTCCACGACGACGATACCTTCATCGGCAAGCTGCTGTAAGAGGGATTCCGTGCGGCTCAAGCTGGTGCCCAGGGATTTGGAGAGTGCAAACAGGTCGCTGGTGGGGTGATCTGTGAGATAGTCGATCAGCAGTTGGCGCTGGGATAATGCGCTCAGGGGGACATGCTTTCCGGCGGCTGCATTTTCTGCGCCGCTGTGGCCTGTCATATACAGCGTAAGCGAGACGCGATCCGGCGAGCAGCTCTCCGAGAAAACCGGCTCCGGCCAGCCTTCGGATTTCCAAATACGGTACAGATTGGGGATGCCACCGCCGGTGTATTCGCCTACATCCACGAAGCGGAACATCCGGGCCATTGCGGGGTTTCGTGGGTCGGACACGCCGCCGCTTTTGGCGGTGTCAAGAGGCACACGGAAGCTACCGGGGTTGGAGAGGGTGATTTTTTGATAGCCCTTGCTGACGATGATGCCGCCGCTGCCATGATAATCCGCATTAACAAGGCAGTTGGCCAGCACCTCACGCAGAGCTTGACGGGCGGGCTTTTTCGCGTTCTGTTGCAGTTTGTTATAAGCCCAGTAGTAGAATTCATAGACATTGCCGCTCCAAGGGGCTTCTTCCCAGTTGCCTTTCGTATCAAGCTGCTCACGGTAGGTTATGGCATAATTAGAGTATTCGCAGAGAATGTCTTGGTGATTGCCGAACATCAGCAGTCCGGCGAAAGTCGGGTGCAGTAAGCCGCCGTCATCGCCTATGGCATCAATTTTTTGCAGGAATGCTGTGTCGTCCAAGCTCTCCCACATGTGTCTGGGGCGGTACAGCTTCATCCTTTGCCGGAAGCTGCGCACGCTCTCGGAGTTGAGGGCTTCAAGTCCCATGCTGCGCACTAAGTGCATATCCGGCGACCGGACAGCCGCATCCCGCACCATGGCCTGATACTCCTCGTATGTACAGCGGTAATCACCCTCGCCGCTTCGGCGATAGGTGTTGCGGGTGTCATTGTCAACATACACCGGCTTGTAGGCCCGATCCGCACAGGGGACTTTGATAACGACGATGTGGTCGCCGCCAACCTCTTCCACATACACATCTTTTTCGGCCAGGATATTGACACTGACTTTCATGGGATCGTTGATGATGTGCCAAAATTCACGGATCAAACCGTCGGGATCGGGCAGATCTACGGAATCGAAGGTCTTGTCCGCTGTCTCGATAACGCCCAGCAGGATGATGCCGCCCAGCGTGTTAGCGAAGGCGGAGTAGGTCTCCCAAATGCTCTTGGGCAGGCCGCCCAGGGCCTTTTTGGCCTCTATGCGGTTGTTCTCCCGGTATTGCTCCAGGCGACTGAAATCAAGCATGGATGCCACCTCCCTTGGAGGATATTTTAGCATATTGGGGGCAGGATGGGAGACCTTTTTTCAAGCTCGATAAACTGTCGAGATTAGATGCGCAAGGAGCATTATTTTTGTTTGTTGACATACACAATTTGTAAATAGGAGGAGCACCATCCTATACTCGGCACGAAAACATTTTTATTAGATTAGAGAAATAATAGCTCAAGACATAATTAATATTCCCACCAAATTCTTTTCAACGGGACCAAATGTAGGGAGATATATGCGGTATTAGTGCCTTTTTTCGAGTCTGTCGTATATTTCATCAAACCAATGGCCATAGCGAATCAATGTTTCTCTCATCATTGAGCAAAACTGCGAATCACATTTATGCTCTGTGCCATTTATCGTGCCAATTAGAACAGGTCTTTTAGCATTAAGCTGCTTTACATGCGCCAGCTTGTTGCGAAACACGATAATGTTATCTTCATATGCTTTCGCAAACTGGAATTTTCCACTCGGCTCTGCAAATAACTCTGGGAGTATATCCTGACAAGAGGCTACGAGTTCTTGAATTTGCGGATTGCTGCTTAGTCCAAAAATCTTGTTAACAAGACGCGCCTTCATCATAGAAGTAAATTCGTGTTCCCGTAGCAAATCTGAAAGATCCCAATCCCTACCATCAGAGAACCTTTTTGAAAGTTCACCGGCATCATTGATTTTCTTTTTTAGAAGGTTCGTACTGACATAGGTCTTAACACAATGGATTTCTTCAGGAGACATCAAAGATTGCGAAGCAAGAATAATATCCTGCATCTGAGAATCAAATTCGCTGGTTTCATCCATTACAATACCACGAATATTAATGATGTTTTCGGAGCGCCTAACAGATTTATCGATCAATTGCTTGATCTTCTCCATAAAAATTCTATTATCACGATCCGAAAGAAAAACGCCCTCTAACTTGTACTCTTTCATAGCTTTCTCAAGAGTATTCACGCCAGCAGAAGAGTAAAACAAAATATCATTCACATAGTTGCTTGCTCGTATTGCCTCAATAATTTCATACCCTTTGCTTCCCTGCGAAAGCTGTAAATCAACTACCAAAACTTCAAAAGAGTTTAGATCATATTGTGAAATGTCAAAGTCTGAAACACCATAAATCCGCTTGATTTGGCATCGAAGGTTTTTGCTTTGAACATATCTTTCTGTTCGCCTGCTTAGAGTTTCATATGATTCATCGGTATCTTCGAACCACAAAATCTTATAGTTTATATCCATTGCGCTAAATACAGAATAACTTCAAATCCATGAGTATATTCACGATTATAAGCTACTCTTCCTCCAGACTTCTCAATATATTTCTTAACAGTGCTCAATCCGATACCACTACCAGATGTAGTGGTATATCCAGGTTCAAATAATCGGTTTTCATTTGCTTCTTTTTTCAAGCCATACCCATCATCTCTGCACCGCAGGAGGATTTTATCTTCTTCTTTCTCGAAACGAAAAATCATCATGTTGGCATTTGCCTTACGAGAATTATCAATAAGATTGTCCAGTATAATACTGAATTCTAGAGGATTAAATTTGGCATTGACAGAATCGGTAAGCGTATTTTCAACCTTAACGGCTATGGTGTTGTTGAATTCAGTACAATATTGCGTTACAAACTGAATCAAATCTGCATGTGAAGAATCCGAGTCTGCAGAATATCCAGTTCGCATCACAAGACTGTAGCTATTCATGATTTTTTTGCAGATCTGACTAATATTATCAAACAGCGGTCTTAGGCTGGAAATATCCATCCCTTCATCGGCAGCCAGTTCATAAACTTCAAGAATATTTGAATCGATTGCATCTGCATACCCCTTCATGATATGCATTGCATCAATAGCGTCCTGTGCGGTAAGGTCCGCTCTTGCACTAAGTAATCCAATTTGTTTTTTAGTTGTTGCAAGTTCTGTATGTGCTTTGTTTAAACGCTCTTGAGTTTCTTCTGCTTCCTGACTCGCGTGAACCGCTTGTTTTTGGAGTTCTTTCGTTTGACGTACGACTTGTGCTGCTTTTTCAATAAAAGCGTCATTTTGCGTTGCTTCTGCCATCTGACGCAATTGTTCGACAGCAGATACTTTTTGCCCTTTTTGCTTTAAAATTGCATTAACTAATTCTTTATTGCATTCAATAGAAATATATGCATCAGGCTTTGTTCTTGTTTTAATTTTTTTAATAATTTGCTCAATATCAGCAAATAGATTTTCATTTATCGATTCGGATAGAAGATCTTCTGCTGTTCCCCATTGGACAATTTGAATAATGTATTTTTCTAGTGGCTTTAGGACATACTCTGTGAAAAAACTCTTTAGTTCATCCAAATGAGGAGTCGCAATAAAACCATTATTGCGGCTTGAGGTTTCAATAAGGTTATTCCTGTCACCATTAATTTCAAGTTGTCCAATCAATTCACGGGTACCAAGAAATCTCTTATAACCTTGTTGCTTGCGCTGATCAATATCAAAAAAATCACGACCTGGTTCACCATAGGGAAACACACGAAAACCATTTTTATATACAAAAATAGAACCGTATCTAACTGCGTCAACGCCCATTTTACGAGTGAAATTCAATTTCGCAGCACGATTTAAGAAATATAATGTGCACCGAATGTCGCTTAAAGAATACTCGCTTTTCTCAGCCGTTTCAAAAACAAATGAACCTCTATCATTGAGGATTGTTGTTATTGTTTTTCCATCTTTCGATATAAGCACGGTTATCTTGGTAGTCTTCTGATTGATTATCTCGAAGATATTATTGACAATTAACCCGTTGACTTTATCTCGATTATCTTTTTGCTTTTTGTCCTCTTCAAGTTCCGCAGGAATATCCAAATATATCTCAAAAGGATCGTAACTGCTTGTTGCTGAAGGATTTACCAACTGTGTGAGTGCTTTTTTTAACGATAAAAGATCAGCCCGGGTCCATCCTTCGCGTAGGTTTGAAATAATAATAGATGTACCACAAGTGTCATCCTCCTGCTTAGAAAATTCATACTGAACATTAATGTCAGTAAAATTATCTAGGGAGTTTTTCTCAAAATCACTCCATGAAATAGAGATGCTATGCAAAATACGTTCCGATGCAGTTTTAGACGATAGGCAGACATGCTCGCCCAAGCGATCACAAGAAAAGCGGCCAACGCCTTTAGCCCCGGCAACAGCGCGTTTAATATTATCGCGATATGATGGATTCCGCTTTTCGGAATATGCAACAAAAAGCCACTTTTTAATAATGTCTTCTTTGCTCATACCTTTGCCGTCGTCAGAAATTGTAATTGTTGCTTCCGAAGTACCTAAGTTATCAAAACGAATTCTAGCGTATTTGGCTCCGGCGTCATAAGAATTTTTAACAAGCTCAAAAATAGCAATATATTTATCATTGATTAGTTCGCGACCAATGATGTTTTTTAAACCAGAACTAATTCTAAAGTGCAGCATCTCCGCCATCTTCTATCAACTCCTTAAGTACCAATCCAACTTGCTCTGCGAACAAAGGCGGAACAGCATTGGCTACCTGCGTATATCGAGGAACATCGACTTTTCGTCTATCCCCGCCGGTTGTATATTTCCCCTTAAATTCGTACCAATCAGGGAAGCTTTGTATTCTAGCAACCTCTCTAACCGTAGGAATTCTCGGTTCGCTATAATGGATCAAATCATCCGGAATAGATGTTGCCGTGGGGCATATTGTATCAGACTTAGTGACTGTTACACTGCGTTTTTTTAGGCCTTTGAAAGTCTTAGGAGTATATCGTTGCGACTTTTCGGACGCCTTCATCAGTTTCTTGAATATCTCGACGGTTTCGTCTTTGTGCTTAGCAAAGCGGTGGCTATTGGGAATTTTTTCACTTATTCCAATTCGCATATACTGCTGGTATGCGGATTCTGCTTCCCCATATTTGCCAGACTTAAAGTTGGGGAAGTCTGGGCAGTCTGCTGTGCCATTCGCCATTAACAAATCGCCAATAGCATCTTTAATTGTCACAGGGGATGTCAAGTTTTTACTTGTCAAAAAAGAGGTTTTGTTCTTTTCTAACAGTTCAAAAAACTTGCTTGGGGAAAACGATTTACTTGCAACCAAAATAAAACGTTTTCTTCGTTGAGGAACGCCATATTCGGACATGTCAATGAGTTTGCTGTGGGTCGAATACCCCTCGGCCTCTAGGGCGTCGGTGATTTTTTTTGAATACGGATCACCCTTGAGACCATTTTCGTCTGCAAACGCAACAGTAAATCCATGTACATTTTCAAAAAGCAAAGTATCCGGCTGAACCAAGCGAATAAAATCGAGATATGCAGTAAAAAGTTCGTTGCGGGCGTCATCTGATTTTCTACGCCCCGCCATCGAAAAACCCTGACAAGGTGGACCGCCTACAACAAGTGAAACATGTCCCCGCAGATTTCTAAGTTCCGCTGAATGAGACTTTATGACTTCGTAGATGTCCAAATTACTTTTTGATAACCAACTGGGCCATGAATAGTGTTTTTTCTTTTTTAACAAATTGGTTGACAGCGTTAAAAACGCATCAGCATTTTTCTCTACGGCAAAAAGACCATGCCAACCAGCATTATAGAGGCCGAGCGACAATCCGCCGCAGCCAGCAAATAAATCAATATAATTCAGTGGCATGTCTAGACTCCTCCTATTTTATATTTATATTATATCGTAATTTGTCAAGAATGCAAATGAATCTTTTCTATCTTGCTATGTTTGTTTTCTATGTTATTGCTAAATATCGGGGATACTGATAGTGGTCCATAACAGCAAGCACTGTAGTATCACCGTACACGACTGATACACATGTCCAAACGCCGTGCGCGATCACGGCTTTGTCGATAAAAGGCATTAAATAATCGTAACTGCTTAGAAAGTTTTCACAGAAAACCGCAAACTCGTTTTCTTCGAGACAAATTGTTGCTATGGAATGGTATTCGGCAACAACTCCGATGAAGTGAGTTGAATTGTTGTAAAGCGTTTCATAATTTGTAACATTTCTAAAAAAAGATGCTTTCATGATGTTCCTCCACTGGTTACAGCTAACTTATAAAATCATATCCGTGCATTTAACAGTTTATCCGTATAGCAGAGGAAGAAATTCTAATCATTTCATCGGTATTAAGGATACAGCTATAAACGCCGATTGGCCGGCACCCATGGCTGTATATCACCTATTATCCTTTGCTTTTATTCTTGTACTTTTTCACTTCCTGCACCGGGAGTGTCCCCTCCGCTTTCTGCCGTTTCAGCTCTGCGAGCTCAGTCTTCATGTCGATAATCAGCACTTTCAGCTTCTCCTCGCACTCCTCGCGCGTATGGGCATAGACATTGCGGGCGTGTTTCTTGCCGTCGGGCCATTTGGGAGAGTAGCGGCCTTCAAAGAGATGGTCGCTGATCTCGCTGATGCAGCCAGTACCGGACCTGCGCTTGCGGCCCACATAGGGCTTGAAATCGGTCATGCGCGGCTTTTCCGCCTGGGCCAGGGCAGTTTCCTGCCCCGGCTCTGAAGTGTCCCCCTGCGGTGCCGCCTTGCCGATGCCGCGGTCGATGTTGGCGGCGGCTGCGAGCCGCATGTCATCGGTAATGTGGGTGTAGATGTCCAGCGTGGTGGCCGCCGACACATGGCCCAGCATGGCGGAGAGCGTTTTCACATCCATGCCGTTCTCCAGTGCCAGCGTTGCGAAGGTGTGGCGCAAATCGTGAAAGCGTACATGTTTGCACCCTGCGTGCTCCAAGATGAGCTGCAGTCTGCGGCGCACCACGCCAGGTGTAATGGGGCAGTCCTCCTTCACCGGGGACGGGAACATCCAACGAGAGTCTACCGTCTTTTTATACTCCCGCAGCACCTCCACCACAGCAGGCGGCAGGACGATCTTGCGGACGGAGTTCTTCGTCTTGGGCGTGCTGATTTGAAGTTGGCCCCGCACATCGTAGACCTGCTTGTTCACATTCAGCACGCCGGTTTTGAAGTTCAGATCGTCCCATTGCAGCGCCATGAGCTCGCCACGGCGCAGGCCGGTGGCTAAGTCCAGAAGGAACACTTCGTAGTAGCCCTCGAACTTCGCTTGGATAAGGAACCGTTGTAGTTCCTCCCGCGTCAGCACCTGCATCTCCCGTGCCTTTTTCGGCGGCAGCTTGCAGCCTATAGCCGGGTTCACGCGAATCAGTCCATCCTGCACCGCCTTCTCCAATGCGGAGCGGCAGGTGGCGTGGCACATACGCACCATTCGGTCGGACAGCCCTTCGCCGTACTTGTCGGTGAACCGCTTCCGGCCGCTTTTCTTGAGCCGACCGTAGAACTGCTGCAGGTCGTTCTGTGTCAGCTTATTCAGCGGGATGTCCCCAATCTCCGGGATGATGTGCAGGCGGATGCGGCTCTCATAGGTCTCCTGCGTAGTTGGGCGGATCTTAGGCTTGGAGTGATTCTCGTACCAGTATGTCAGCCAGTCCCCGAAGGGCATCTCAGGCCGCACCTTCTCCGGCTTCAGTCCGCCGCAATCCTCCTTGAGCTTTTGGAGCTTCTCGACGCACTCCTTCTTGGTTTTAGCGAGAACATTTTTCGTCTTGGGGTAGCCGTTGTCATCGTAGCCGATGACGATGCGCCCCTCCCAGCGCCCATCTTTGCGCTGCCTTATCGTTCCGTCGCCGGCTTTTCGCTTTCTTGCCACGGTTTCAACTCCTTTCCGAAGATGTCTTCCATGAAGCCGCCCACGATACCGCAGGCCTGCTTCTGCATATCCGATGTGACATGGGTGTAGGTGTCCAGCGTGAAGGAGGCGTTGGTGTGGCCCAGGATACCGGACAGCGTTTTGGCATCCACGCCGCTGGTGAGGGCGTGGGTGGCGAAGGTGTGACGCAGATCGTGGAAGCGGATGCTGGGGAGTCCTGCCCGCTGGAGCAGCGTCTTCATGTGGCGATAGGCCGCGTTGGGATCGACGGGATCTTCCGGCTTCACCGGATCAGGGAATATCCATTGGCTAATGGCATCCGCTTTTCGCCGCCGTAGGATTTCAGTCACGCTGTGCGGCAGGATGATGGTGCGCATGCCCTGATTGGTCTTCGTCTCACCGACGGTGTATTCGCCCTTCCGCTGGCTGTGGAGGGTTCGGCACACCTTTAGTGTGCCGGTGTCCCCGTCGAAGTCGCTCCATTGCAGGCCGCAGATCTCGCCCCGGCGCAGGCCGGTCATCAGCTCCGTCTGGAAGAAGTCCCGCCACACCTCGTCCCGCTCCACCACTGCGAGGAAGGCGTCCAGCTCCGCGCGGGTGAGGATACGCTTGGGCTTGTAGTTGGGCTTGGGCGCCGTTGTCCCCTCGGTGGGGTTCCTGGGAATGACATGGGCCTGCACTGCGTCTTTCAGTGCGGCGTGGAGGGTGGAGTGAATGTGGCGCACCATGGAGTCGGAGAGCTGATGCCCCATCTCGGGGTGCTCGTGGATGCGCCCCTCCGTTTTCAGGCGGCGGTACATCCG
>ERZ772883.1356-NODE-1356-length-19151-cov-7.715700_pt1 | contig 19151 bp, 16 predicted proteins | sample MGYA00580575_ERZ772883 | MGnify/ENA primary metagenome ERZ772883 (study PRJEB29015, sample SAMEA2737666) | human gut metagenome | biome: human gut; feature: human-associated habitat; material: faeces | place: China | collected 2012 ...
GAAAAAGGCCCGCCCATTTTGACGGCGGAAAAAGGCGAGCACGAGCGCGCTCCAAAAGCTGGTGAAAGCTGTCCAACTCCATTGCGCGCGACATTGCGAGCCCCGCCGCCAAAATGGGCAATAAAAGCCTTTTTCCCGGAGTGCCGTGCCGCAGGCTTTCTTTGGTACTTTCTTTCGCTTCGAAAGAAAGTACTCCCCTCTTCGGGTCGGCAGCCCCACCGTCCGCGCCGTAGTCGGCGCGTCAAGCCCAAAGAAAAAATCATTACAGCCAAGTTGGCGCATAGCGCTGCTTGCAGTGGGCTTTCCACTCCCTCCGGAACACCGAAAAAGTGTGAGCAACACCATGGTATGGCAAGTCCCATCCGTGCCGGGGAGAGTTGCTATACACCGCTGCTTACACACTCGACCCTCTACTGGGTGCGCTTATCGAAAAAAGTAAACGCCACCCTCAGAGCAGAAAATTCGACAGCCGCGCCATAGTCGCTCGTCATGCGTCCCCAAGTAGTTTCTTGGGCAAAGTTCACTCCCGCACAGCCCTCTCCCCCTTTACGACAAGCAGGAACATTCCTCGCCTTCTCCTCATAAAGACCCCCCTACCCCCTTCCGCCATCTTCTGCCCAAAATAATATGTCTTTCTCCCCCTTTTTGTCTCATTTCATAAAAACACGGACATTTTTCCTCTAGTCAAGTTTGAATGTTTGTGATACAATGAACGAGTTCCGAATGAACAACTTCTAACGAATGATTTTGGGAGGAGTTTTATGCGGCCTTTGATCCTTCAAAGCGACTTTGGTTACGCGGACGGCGCTGTTTCCGCCATGTACGGCGTGGCGGAATGCGTCAGCGATCAGCTGCGCGTCTACGACCTGACCCATGATATTCCCCAGTATGACATCTGGGAAGCCAGCTATCGCCTGATCCAGACGGTGACGTACTGGCCCGAGGGCAGCGTATTTGTCAGCGTGGTGGATCCCGGCGTGGGCAGTACCCGCCGCAGCATCGTAGTTCGCACCACCGGCGGGCAATACGTGGTCACTCCCGACAACGGCACCCTGACCCACATCAAACGGATGATCGGCATTTCCGAGGCGCGGGTGATTGACGAAACCGTCAACCGTCTGCCTGGTTCCGGCGAAAGCTACACCTTCCACGGCCGGGATATTTACGCCTATACCGGCGCGCGTCTGGCCTCCGGCATCATCACCTTTGAGCAGGTAGGCCCGCAGGTAGACGTGGACAGTGTGGTAGAGTTGCCCGTGGTCCCCGCCGAGCTGCATGACGGCATCATCACCGGCACCATCGACGTGCTGGACGTTCGCTTCGGTAGCCTGTGGACGAACATTTCCCGGGAAATGTTCCGGGAGTTGGGCATCGAGCACGGCCAGCGGGCGGAGATCACCATCTCCAACGGCACCCGCACCCTGTACAAGAACATCGTGGTTTACGCCAAGAGCTTCGCGGACGTATACGTAGGCGACGCGCTCCTGTACGTGAACAGTCTGGACAACATGGCGCTGGCCATCAATCAGGGCAGCTTCGCCAAGGCCTATTCCATCGGCACCGGCATTACGTGGAAGCTGTCCATCCGCAAGGCCCCCAAGATCGTTTATGATTGACGCATAGCGTCCCGATCATAAAGCACTCATTCGAAAGAGGAGGATTTCACCATGAAAAAGATGTCCATTAAGACCGTCGTCGCTGTCGGCATCGGCGCCGCCCTGTTCTTCGTGCTGGCCCGGTTCGTGTCCATTCCCAGCGGCATCCCGAACACCAGCATTTGCCTGCAGTACGCCGTGCTGGCGCTGTTCGCCATCCTGTACGGACCCGTTGCGGGCGGCCTGATCGGCTTCATCGGCCACACGCTGGGCGACCTGAGCTGGGGCGGCAGCCCCTGGTGGAGCTGGGTTCTGGCTTCCGCCATGGTGGGCGTGATCATCGGTCTGGTTTCCAAGAAGATCGACCTGTCCAACGGCCGCTTCGGCAAGAAAGAACTGCTCACCTTCGTGCTGACCACGCTGGTTGCCATGGCGATCAGCTGGATCGTGGTGGCTCCCGTGCTGGATATCGTGATCTACGCCGAACCCGCCAAGAAGGTGTTCGCGCAGGGTCTGGTCGCGGGCGCTTCCAACTTCGTGACCACCGCCGTCATCGGCAGCCTGCTGATGCTGGCCTACACCAAGACCATCGCCAAGAGCGGCTCCCTGAAGCAGGAGTAATTCCGTCTCTTTCCGGGGCTGTTCGCCTGCGCTCTCCCAAACGGCAGGGCGGCAGGCGGACGGCCCCTTTGCTTTTTGTCTTTCATTTTGTTCATCGGAGGTACGTCCATGGAACCCATCATCTCTTTTCGGGATTTCGGTTTTCAGTACCGCGCTCAGGCGGAGCCGACCCTTCGCCACATTAACCTGGACATTTATCCGGGGGAAAAGGTGCTGATCGCCGGAGCCAGCGGCAGCGGCAAAAGCACGCTGATGAGCTGCATCAACGGCCTGATTCCCTTCAGCTATACCGGCACATCCACCGGCAGTCTGACGGTGGACGGCATGGAGCCCCAGAAGGAAAGCATTTTCGCCCTGAGCAAGAGCGTGGGCACGGTGCTGCAGGATCCGGACGGGCAGTTTATCGGCCTGACCGTAGGCGAAGATATCGCTTTCTCGCTGGAAAACGACTGTGTGCCGCAAGAAGAGATGCGGGAGATCGTTCAGAAAACGGCGGAGCTGGTCAGCGTGGAGGGCCACTTGGGCTACGCGCCCCATGAGCTTTCCGGCGGCCAGAAGCAGCGGGTCAGTCTGGCGGGCGTGATGGTGGACAAAGTGAAAATTCTGCTGTTCGACGAGCCGCTGGCCAATCTGGACCCGGCCACGGGCAAACAGACCATCGACCTCATCGACCGCATTCAAAAAAAGACACAGACCACGGTACTGATCGTAGAGCATCGTCTGGAGGACGTGCTGTACCGGGACGTGGATCGGATCGTGCTGATGGATCAGGGGCAGATCGTGGCTGACCTGAAGCCTGACGAGCTGCTCAGCAGCAGCCTTCTGCGGGAGCATGGCATTCGCGAACCCCTGTACCTGACGGCGCTGCGCTATGCCGGTGTGGAGATCACGCCGGAAAAGCGTCCCCAGCACTTGGAGAGCATGGTGCTTTCCGAAGCGGATCAGGCGAAGGTTCGTCAGTGGTATGAGGCCGTCCCCCCCTCCCCTGCCGCCCCCGAAACGGAAGAACTGCTGAAGGTGGACGATCTGGCGTTTGGCTATACGGACGATTGGATGACGTTGGAAAACGTTTCCTTCTCCATCACCAAGGGTGAAATGACGGCCATCGTGGGCCGCAACGGCGCGGGCAAAAGCACGCTGAGCAAACTGATCTGCGGCTTTGAAACGCCGGATGGCGGCACGATCTCCATGAACGGGCGCGACCTCCGCAACGACACCATTCGCGAACGGGCGACCCGCATCGGCTACGTGATGCAGAATCCCAATCAGATGATCTCCAAGAATATGATCTTCGACGAGGTGGCGCTGGGGCTGCAGAACGCCGGACTGGAAGAAGCGGAAGTCCGCAGCCGTGTCGAGGCCACGCTGAAGGTCTGCGGCCTGTACCCCTTCCGCAACTGGCCGGTCAATGCCCTGAGCTTCGGCCAGAAAAAGCGCGTGACCATCGCCAGCGTACTGGTCATGAACCCGGAGATCATCATTCTGGACGAGCCGACCGCCGGTCAGGATTTCAAGCACTATACAGAGATCATGGAATTCCTGCGTCAGCTGAACAGCGACGGCATCACCGTGCTGATGATTACCCACGACATGCACCTGATGCTGGAATACACGCCCCGGGCGCTGGTCTTCGATACGGGCCGGATGATTGCCGACACCAGCTCGGTTCGGGTCTTGTGCGACCGGCATCTGATCGAGCAGGCGGCGCTGAAGGAGACCAGTCTGTTCTATCTGGCGGAGCTTTGCGGCATTCAGCCTGCGGAAAGCTTCGTGCAGCGGTTTATTGATTTTGACAGGGAGGTGCGGGCAGATGGCCAAGCGCAGTAATCCGGTCATGAGCTACATCCCCGGCAAGAGCGTGATCCACGCCCTGACGGGCACCACCAAGCTGGTGTTTTTCCTGCTGTTCACCTTCTCCAGTATGCTGACCTACGATACGCGGGTGCTGCTGGGGCTGATGGTCATCAGCTTCAGCTGCTTCGCGGTCAGTCATATCAAATTCAAAGACGTCAGCTTCGTTTTCTGGTTCATGGTGGTTTTTCTGGCCTTGAACAACTTCTTTATTTTCCTTTTCTCCCCCGATCAGGGCACGGAGCTCTACGGCACTCGGGTGGTGCTCTGCCACCTGTTCGGGCCCTATGACCTGACCCGGGAGCAGCTGTTCTACCACTTCAACATTTCCCTGAAATACTTCGTGGCCCTGCCCATTGCGCTGCTCTTTATCACCGCCACCAACCCCAGCGAGTTCGCGTCCAGCCTGAACGCCGTGGGCGTGAGCTACCGCATCGGCTATTCCGTGGCGCTGGCGCTGCGCTATATCCCCGACATTCAGCGGGACTACCGCAACATTTCCACCGCCCAGCAGGCCCGAGGCGTGGAGTTGGGCAAGAAGGTCAAGCTGCACAAGCGCGTGAAGAACTCCATCAGCGTTTTGATGCCGCTGATCATGTCCAGCCTGTCCCGTATCGAGGCTATCTCCAATGCCATGGAGCTGCGGGGCTTCGGCAAGGAAAAGAAGCGCACGTGGTACGTCCAGCGGAAGTTTTCCTCCAGCGACTACATCGCCATTGCCTTCGGCGTGGTCATTCTAACCGCCAGTCTGATCATCACCTTCCACGATGGCAACCGCTTCTGGAATCCCTTCGTGTAAAGGTTCCATCAAAAACGCCCTTCGGAGTCAGCATCCGAAGGGCGTTTTTTTCGTTATGCCTTTTCCGTTCCCCGGAAAAACCGACTGAGGCCGTTCAGCGGCTCACCGGGCAGGGGCGGTCTCTCCCCCTTCTCGAAGGGCTGGGAAAACAGTTTCACCAGCTCGCCGTCGGAAGGGCGGTGCGTTGGCTCTGCGTCCAGCATCCGGCGGACGGCCTGTTCATAGGCGGGCGGCAGTTGGTTCGATATTCGAATCGGCTGTTTCTCCAGCGCCGCCTCGTACAGATAGGGCGCGTCCGTTTCCGGCAAAGCGCCTGTCCACATGCGGTGCAGGATCGCCCCAAAGGCAAAGGTGTCGATGGCCGGACCCACGTCTGCCTGCTCTCCTGCCATGCGCAGAAAGGTCTCCGGGGCCAGATACACCGGGTCGCCCTCTGTGTCGCCGCCGGGTGCGGGCGGATCGTCCGCCAGAAAGCCGCTGTCCAGATCGATCAGCCGGGCTTCGTAGCCCAGTTCCCCCTTACGGAGAAGCACATGCTCAGGCTTCAGATCCGCGTGAACGATCCCCTGCAGATGAAGCCGCTGCAGACACAGCGCCAGACTGAGCAAAATTTCCCGCTTGTCCTCCATGGGCAGCGTCTCAACAGCGCTTTCCCCCGTCAGACGGGGTTCGGGAATCTCCTCCGAAACCGCGTAATAGTGCAGCCCGAAGCGGAAGAAGTCCGTTACCGGCACCAAGGTGTCGCCGATCACGCAGGACATGGCGCTGTACAGGCGTCGCTTTTTTTCCTCGAAACGACGGCAGCGGGCGAGCTGCTTTTCCCGCAGGACGGGGTTGGCGTTCTCCGCCGGGTAGACCGGGGAAAGAAATTCCTTCAGAAAAAAGCGCCTCGTTCCACGCCGGGCGATGCACCAGCGGGCGCTGCCGCTTCCTGCCGTCTGAAGCGGGGTCAGCGGCTCATAGGCTCCAATCTTTTTCATACTGAACTTCCTCGGTTCGGTCATATCCGGGCTGATAGCGTTTCCAGCTTTCCCGCAGTGCGTCCGCGTCCCCGGGATGCTGCCGCAAGCTGTTCAGATGCTCCTGCCGCAGCGCCGTCAGGCGGGGTTCAAAATACCGCTTCATTTCGTCAAAATGGTCAAATCCGAAGGGCAGGCAGCAGAGAGTCGCGTCGTCCCCGGCCAGACGGCGGATGGCCGCCGCCAGACGGCGCTGCCAGGTGGCCGCATCCTGCGCGCCGGTCAGCGAAGCCAGAAAGATCTCCTCCAGCTCCATGGGGCTAAACACGCAGCCGTATACCCCGTCCGTGGCACAGATCAGCAGCCCCTTCGGCGGCAGCGTGATCGAACGCAGATGAAGCCGCACCGGCCGGTCGGCGCTGACGCACAGGCTCAACGGCGCGTCGCAGCGCAGGCGTTCCAGCTCGTCCATGCGGAATTTCACATCGTCCCGGGTGTAAAGGTGCAGCCCTGTTTCATCCAGCACATAACCGCGGCTGTCCCCCGCCCAGAGGAAGCAGGCCCGCTCTCCTCCGTCCGCCAGCGCTATGCACAGCGTAGTGGGCAGAAGCCGCTGCATGCTGCCCACGATGCGGCTGCTGCCCTCTGTGAGCCGGTGCTCCTGCACAAAGGCGTTCAGGTCGGTTTCCAGCGTTTCCTGCAGGGAATGCTGCCATTCCTTCCCTTCTGCCGGTGTTTTCGGGAGACGACGGCAGGCAGCGGCCCAACGCTTCACGCTCTGCGCCGCCACGCGGGAGGCCGCATATGCGCCGGTCTGACCGTCCAGCTCCGCATAGCGTCGGCTGCCCAGCCCGCCGCAGCCATCCGCCACGCACAGAAGAGACACCGGCGGTTTGGATAAAATCGAAAAGCTGTCTTCCCCCTGACGGGGCAGAACGCCGTGATTCAACGTTAAAATACGGGAAGAAATACAAAGTCCCCCTTAAATCGTGTTGCAGACGGAGTCCAGCACCTGCGAATACTCCACGTCCTCCAAGCCCTCGCTGACCGTCTGCACATGGATCACCTGTCCCCACTCGGAAGAAATGCGGTTCCATTCCGGCGCGTCCGGCGCGAAGATCAGCAGGCGTTTGGCATTTTCATCCATGCAGCCGCCCAGCTGCTCGTCCTCCCACCAGAGGGTCAGCTCGTCGAAGTCCTGCGCCATGCCCTCCGGGTACCACGGGGCGATCTTGCCATGGCCCAGTTCATGGGTGGGCGCGTCCGACCAGACGACGATAATATGCCGCTTCTTGACCCCTTCCCGGGTCCAATCGCTGCGAATGGCGTAGGCCAGCGCTTCCAGCCCGTCCTCCGGAATATCGCCGCCGCCCTTGGCATGGATGCCTTCCACGCAGTCCCGCAGCATTTCCGCCTGCTCCGGCAGGGTGAAAAAATCGCTGGACAGCATAGCTTCCTCGCCGTCGGCAATATAGTCCCGGAAGGCGATCACCTTCACCCGCAGCTGGTGGATGGTCTTGTGCTTTTTCTCCATTTCCCGGGTGATATCCTGATACAGATTCAGCGCGTTCTGTTTCACAAAATCCAGCACATGGCGCATACTGCCGGTGGAATCGATGCAAAATACCATATCGACGTTGTAAGTAAGCTGATACCCCGCCACGGTTCGTCCTCCTTTGAGCTCGTAATGAAGAATATTGTCGTATCATGGTAACATTCTGCGCAAAGCGGCGGATTTCCTGCCGTTTTTCAGAAGGAAAACCGTGCCGGGCAGCGAAATGAAGTAGGTGGATTGATTTTGGAAAGGACTGGAGCTTTCATGAAATTCCGGAAGACGCTGGGCGTTCTTTTAACCCTTTTGGGCTGTATCGCTGCTTTTCTGGGGCTGGCGGCGGCGGTCGTGCCGCTGGTCTCCAACGCGCAGCTGCAGCTGGTGCTGGACTCCTTTGCCACGCCCTCCCGGAGTCTGTTGGTCAACGCGATCAACCAACTGATGACTTTTGTTCTCTCTCATTCCCTGCCGGTTCTGCTGGGGGGACTGCTGGCGGCTTCGGCGGGGATCGCGGTGCTCGCCTGCATGGGGCCGAAAAGCGTCCGTGACGATGAGTCGGACGATCGCCGTCCCGCCCGTTTTTCGGAGGACGTGGAAAAGCAGGCCGGACTTTGGCGTCCGGAGCGGGCGAAAAACGTGCTGCCGGACAATCCCTTTGCGGCTCCTTCCGCGGAGGACGGGCTGGCCGCCAGTCAGGGCGGCTGGCGCGGCGGTTCTTTTCAGGCGATTCGGGAGGAACGGGCCAATACCTTCGCCCCGGCGGCGCAAAGTCATGCCGTCTCATTCTCCAGTGTGAAATCCACGGAGCGCAACCCCTATCAACGGCCCGAAGCGCAGGAGCGCAGTCCCTACCAGCGCCCGGAGGAGCCGGTTGTTCAACCCTTCAATCGTTCGGACGATTCCTTTCTTTCCTTTCCAGCGCCCACTGTCGAGGAAGAAGCCGACGCCAGTCCCAGTCTTTCCTCCATCTTTGAAGAAGACCTGCTGTTCACCCGCGGTCAGACTTTACAGGCAGCCGCACCTTCTGAAATGCCTGCCGAAGAGGCGGAAGAACCAGCTCCCGATTTTGACCTGACCTTCGAAAGTGACGAAGCGGAGGACAGTCTTTTCTTTCCCACCGTTTCCCCCGAAGCCACGGAGGCAGATGCGGCCAGCTCCAACAGCGAACCGTTGACGGCCCCGGTCATTGACGAGCCGCTCCAAGATTCAAAGGCTGCCGAAACCAGAGAAGCTGCTCCTACGCACGCAAAGCAAAAGGTGAAGATTCGGAGCACCATGGGCAAGCACACCTGCTGAACGTTCCTGTCGTAGCATTTGCTGCATAAAAAAGCGGACGCCATACGTCCTCTTTTTATGTAAACGCGGTTAGGAATGGGAGTCATTTTTGCGGCAAAATAGGTCCTTTTCTTCTCCTTTTGATTTTGACCAAGGCTGCAAGTCCTGTTTGGGGCTATTTTCTCTTTGACAACGATCACAGCCTTACAGGTATAAAAAAGGACGCCCCCCATACAGGAGAGCGTCCTCATTTTTGTTTATTCGTTCGTTGCGGACTGGACTTCCGCTTCCTGCGCGGCCAGCAGGTCGTTCAGAAGCTTTTCCGTCACTTCGAACACCACATGTTCCCCTTCGCTGCCGTCGGCGGCAACCGCCCAGATTTCATACCGGACGCCCGCCTTGGGTTCCTTGGAAAAATCGTACTGAGGCTTTTCCAGCTCGGAAGGCTTGTTATCCGTGTTGGCCTTCACCAGCCGGTAGCCTGCCGCATTCTCCACAGCATCCCACTTCAGCATCCAGGAGCCGTCTTTTTTCAGCACCAGCTTCACGTGCTCGGGCTTAGCCAAGGCAACCGTCACGTTTTCTGCAACCGGCTCCGCAGCGGGTTCTTCTATCACCACAGGCTCCACGAAGGCGTTATCTTCCAGCGTCACAGGCTCCTGTGCGGGAGTCTCCTGTGCAGGGGTTTTCTGCACAGGGTCTTCCGTTTTTCCATCTTTCGTGGTAGTGCTGCTGGACGAAGCGGGTTTCACCGTCAGGTTCAGGTTGCCGGTAACGGAATTGTTGGCGGCATCCGTGACCTTGACTGTCAGCAAATAAGTGGTTTCGCTGTCCACGGTGATCCCATTGCTGGAGAACTCGCCGGTGGAAGCGTTAATGTTCAGATCAAGCTTGCCAGCATCCGCCGTATATTCGAAGAAGTACGGTGCCTCGCCGCCGCTCACGGTCAGCACGCTCTTGGTGAAGGCCTCGCCGGAGGTCACTTCGAAGCTGCTGCCGTTCAGGGTCAGGGGTTCGGTGGGAACGGCGCTGTCCTTGATCTTGAAGCTGTAGATCGTGCCAGCGGACCAGCCGTTCTTGTTCTGCGCGTACACCTGAATGGTGTAGGTGCCCACTGCGGAGGTAGAACCGCTGAGAACGCCGGTGCTGGGATCGAACTTCAGGCCATCGGGAATGGTGCCGTCGAACTTCCAACCGGTCAGCGGGCCATTGGTAGCTTCGAACTGCACATTCACCGCAGCGTCCTTCTCAAAGGAGCCGTCTTCCTTGGGCTGAACTGCGGGAACCTCGGAGGGCTGCGCCGCAATGTTCAGCACAAAGCTGTTGTAGCTGCTGCCCGCCGCATTGGTCGCGGTCGCTTCCACGGTATAGGTGCCGGAAGCGTTGGGCTTGCCGCTGATGGTGTTGCCGCTAATGGTCAGGCCGGGGTTGCTGGGCGTGATGGTCACATTCCAGTTCACCGCAGAGCCGGACTTGATTGCCAGCGTCATGGACGCATCCACGTCCTGCATCAGGTTCTCGTTGCCGGTGATGGCGATGGAGCCGGGCTCCACGATGACCTTCTGAGTCTCGGCACTGGTGGCCTCACCGCGATAAGCGGTATTGCTGGCCTGCGCCTTCACCACCACAGAGATGGCCTTATCCTGATCGTCCGCCGTGACGGTGTAGGTCGCACCGGTCGCGCCGGGGATCTCCGCCTTATCGCGCAGCCACTGATAAGTCAAGGCCGTCGTTTCGGCTTCCTTGGGCTGTACCTTGGCCTGCAGGGTCGTAGCGTTGGCATTGACCACAGGCTGCGCAGCGCCCTCGATGGTCACGCCGGTCAGGTTGGCAATGTTGGTCACCTTGCCGGTGTTCACGGTCTGTTGGCTGCCGGTGTAGCTGCCGGTGCCTTCCACCACCAGACGGATGGTCTTGCCGATGCAGCCGGAACCAACGTCCACCGTCTGCGCGTTGGAGATGACCGTGGTGTTGCCCGCATCGTCCACCGCGTACCAAGTCAGCTTCACGCTGGCGGAAGCGGGCTCATAGACCGCCTGCAGACGGTCACCCACGTTGGGAGCCGCATCCTTGGTGGTCAGGTTGGTGATGCTGGCGCTGGTCACAGCACCGGCGGTAACGACCTTCTGCGTTTCGATCGCCGCCAGAGAGCTGCCGTTGTACGCGCCCGTGCCGGTAATGGTCAGCTTGATGGTCTTGCCCACCGCGCTCACGGGCACTTCATAGTAGTTGTTGGTGCTGACGTTTACGCCGTCCAGCTGCCACAGGCAGGTGTAGGTAGCGCCGCTGGGCTCCACGATAGGCTCCAGGCGATCGCCTACCACAGGCGCGTCATGATTGAACTTCACGCCCACCAGCTGCTGACGGTTGGTGACAGCGGCGGTGTAAGCGCTGACCGCGTAGCCGGTCCAACGGCCGGAGCCGTCTACCCGCAGGCGGAAGGTGCAGCCCACATCCTGCTCGGTCACAGCGTAGGAGGCGTTGTTGCCCACCACGGATTCCTTGCCGTTGGTGTCGGTGCGCAGCCACTGATAGGTGATGGCGGCGTTGGAAGGATCCACGCTCTGGATCGCCAGAATGTTGCCCACCACGGGGTTCATGTTGTTGATGGTAACGCCGTTGACCTTGTAGGAGGCGTTCTCGATCAGGAACTGGCTCATCATGTAGCCCACGCGGCTGCCGATCTGAATGCGGTACCAGCCGTTCAGGCGTTCCAGAATTTTCACCTGCGTACCGACGCTGTAAACGCCGATAATGGCATAATTGGTGCTGGGGCCGGTGCGCAGACGCACACCCTTGCCGTTGGCGGCCCACACGGTAGCGTCGCCGTCATAGGAAGGCGCGGGACTGCCGTCCTTGCGCAGGAACTGGGTCATCATATAACCCACATTGCCGCCCACGCTGATACGACACCAGTTCTGGCCTTCCGCCAGAATGATGGCCCGGGTGCCTACCGGCCACTTGCGCAGCACTGCGTAAGTAGTGCTGGGGCCGGAACGCATTCGCACGCCGTAGCCGTTGCCGCTGACCACGGTGGCGTTGGTGTTGGCCACGGGGGTCATACTGCTGCTGGTGGGCTGCAGATACTGGCCGTACATATAGCCGGTGCGCCCGTCGGGCGTTTCCACCCGGTACCAGCCGTTGCTGACACTGAGAACCTTCACGGTCGTGCCGGTTTTGTAACTGCTGATGGTGGTGGCGCTAAAGGAGGCCTTCGCCCGCAGACGAAGCCACCCGCCGACCACGGTCGCGTATTCCGTTGCCGCCAGTGCGCCGGTCATGGGCATCAGCCCGATCAGCAGAACTGCGACAAGCAAGATCGCAAGACTACGTTTCATCTTAAAATCCCTCCGTTTCCCCTGCGGATCATCCGCAAGGCGTTTCACAATTATTAGACGAACAGGGGCAGGTTTTTCTTCCCTGTTCAGAGAAAGATTATCAAATTTTTTTGGAAAAAACGCTTATTCTTTCTCCCGGGCGATGTAAATAGGGCGACGTTTGGTTTCCAGATAGGTCTTGCTTAAATATTGCCCCAGAATGCCCACGCAGAAAAGCTGAATGCCGCCCAGAAACAGGATGATGCAGATCATGGCCGGGAAGCCCGCCACCGGGTCGCCCCAGATCAGCGTCTTAATGAAGAAGTACAACAGCAGCAGAATGGACACCCCGCAAAAGACCACGCCGGTAATGGACGCGATTGCCAGCGGCGCGGTGGAAAAGGCGGTGATGCCGTCGATGGAATAAAGGAACAGCTTCCAGAAATTCCACTTAGTCTCCCCCGCTACCCGCTCCACGTTTTCATATTCCAACCACTTGGTGCGGTAGCCCACCCAGCTGAAAATTCCCTTGGAAAACCGGCTGACTTCCTTCAGACTGAGAATGCTGTCCACCATCTGGCGGGTCATCAGGCGAAAATCCCGCGCGCCGTCCACGATTTCCGTCTTGGAGATGCGGTTGATGAGGCGGTAAAACTGCCGGGCGAAAAAGCTGCGGATGGGCGGTTCCCCCTTCCGGGTGACGCGCCGGGTGGCTACACAGTCGTAGCCTTCTTTCTCAATGCTCTGCAGCATTCCGGGCAGCAGCTCCGGCGGATCCTGCAGGTCTACATCCATAATGGCCACATAATCGCCCGTGGCGGCCTCCAGCCCGGCATACATGGCGCTTTCCTTGCCGAAATTCCGGGAAAAGCTGATGAAATGCACCCGCTCGTCCTGCGCCCGCAGGGAGCGAAATTCTGCCAGCGTGCCGTCCTTGCTGCCGTCGTCTACAAACCAGAACTCCCACTGGCAGTCCATTTCCGCCGTGCGCTTCAAAAATTCCCGATAGAAAATCGGCGCTGCTTCTTCTTCGTTATAGCAGGGCACGATCACGCTAACGGTCTTCATAGGCTTTCCTCCTGACTCTGGCTTGAATCCTGAAACTGAAAGCTGTCTGTCAATTCCTTCAGCGTGGCCAGATCATCCCGCAGCTCCTGCAGGGCCAGCGGCATCAGCTGATAGGTGGTGGCCTCCGGCCAGGCCTGCCACAGCTCGATCAGATCGTTTCCCTGATAGAAGGCTACGCCGTCCAGCCGGACGCGCAGGCTGCTGCCGTCCGCCGTTTCCAGAACCGCCTGAACGTGCAGCGTCTGACGATCGTACTGTGCCTCTACCCGGGGATAGGTGGGTTCGATCGTCACGGACTTACCTTCGCCCTGCAAAGCGTTCAAAATTTGGGGCCAGCTCTCCAGCAGCTCCAGCGCGGTTCTGGGATTGCCGATGGTGGTGCAGGCCACGCTCATCAGCGCCCGCCCCTTGGGCATCCGAAACACATAAGCGGACGCAAAGGGATTGCAATCCTGCATCAGGGCATACAGGCCGCTAAGACCGTCCGGCACGGACAGGGAACCCGCATCCTCCACTTCGCAAAGCTCTACGCCCTCCGGCTGAAAAAAAGTGCCGAAGCCGGCTCCATCTTCTTCCTCTGCCAGCACCGCCGGGGCCACCATAAGCAGCCCCGCCAGCAGCAGGGCGAACCAGCGTTTCATCATTGGTGTTTTCCGTTTCATGGACGGTTTCCTCTCTTTCCCCGCACAGAACGCAGCGGTTTACCTCTCTATTGTACCATGAATCCGCCGTTTATGACAATGAAACTTGTTTGCGGTGCAAAAATCTGCTATACTGCCATGGAATGATTGTGTAAGGGAGGATGGACGATGCGCATTGCCCTTGTGGCCGATCTGCACGGCAACCGTCCCGCCACGGAAGCACTGGAACGGGATCTGGCCCTGACGAAGCCGGATCGGATCGTCTGTCTGGGAGATATTGTCGGTAAGGGGCCCAGCAATCTTTTTACCTATGAGTGGGCTTTCGAGCACTGCCAGCTCATCATCGGCGGAAACTGGGACTACGGCGTTGGATGCAGGACTTTTCCCAGAGATCACTACTACTGGGATCAGCTGGGCCCGGAACGGCTGCGTTGTCTCCGGGAGCTGCCCCAGGAGACGGAATTCTGGTTCAGCGGACGCCGGTTCCGCCTGTTCCACGGACGGCCCGTCATGCCGGAGCTGTACACCGTGGCGGACGACCGGGAACTGCTGCAATCCTTTCTGGTGGACGCGAAGGGCGTTCCCTATGACGGGCTGCTCTATGCGGACGCGCACCGTCAGGCCATGCGCACCCTGTCCCCCGGGATCATCGTCAACACCGGCAGCGTCGGCAACGCCATGGGTGTGCCAAAATGCTGCTACGCCCTGCTGGAAGGCGAAGAAGGCCGCATTCCAGCGCCGCTGGAAGTTCGGCTGCGCCAGCTGGATTACGACCGGGAACAGGCCGTCCGGGACGCGGAAGCCGCCGATGGCCTGCCCATAAAGGAAGCCTATATCCGGGAGATACAGACGGGCATCTATTCCCGTTCGCATGGATAACGTCTCTTTTTCGCCCCCGAAGCGCTGGTGCTTCGGGGCGCTTTTATTTGCCTCAAACCAAAAACCGGGAAGCCCCTTTTGGAGCCTCCCGGTTTCTTTCTTTTTGGAAAAATCAGATCTTCGCAGCGATACGAGCGGCAATCTGATCCGCGCACAGGTCGTAGGCCCGCAGCACGTCCATGGCCTTGCCGCTCTGACCGAACTGATCCTCTACGCCGATCTTGGTGAAGGTATATTCGCCGTTGCCCACCAGCACGTCGGCCACCGCGTCGCCCAGACCTCCGATGACGCTGTGTTCTTCCGCCGTGAAGACGTTCTTGCACTTCTGAGCGTAACGAGCCACCAGCTCCCGATCCAGCGGCTTGATGGTGTGCAGGTTCACGACCGCCACATCCTTGCCCTGTTCCTTGAGCAGTTCCGCCGCCATCAGGCTCTGTTCCACCATCAGGCCACAGGCAAAGATGACTGCGTCCTTGCCGTCCCGCATGACGTTGCCCTTGCCCACTTCGAAGGGCATGGGATCGAACACGGTGGTCGCCAGACGGGCCAGGCGCAGGTACACGGGGCCGTCGATCGCGGCAGCCGCTTCCACGGCCTTGTAGGTCTCGTTGGCATCGCAGGGGACAATCACGGTCATGCCCGGCAGAACGCGCATGAGGGCGATATCCTCGATAGCCTGATGGGTGCCGCCGTCCTCGCCCACGGTCACGCCCGCATGGGTGAAGGCGAACTTCACGTTGTTATGAGGATAGCACACGCCGTTGCGAATCTGCTCAAAGTTGCGGCCCGCGAACACGGCGAAGGTGGAGCAGAAGGGGATCAGGCCCATGCAGCTCATACCGTTGGCCACGTCCACCATATTGGCTTCCGCAATGCCCAGATCAAAGTGACGCTCCGGGAAAGCCTTCTGGAAAATACAGGTCTGAGTCGCCTGGGCCAGGTCGGCGTCCAGCACGACGATCTTATCGTTCTTCTTGGCCAACTCTACCAGAGCCTCGCCGTAAGCCACGCGGGTTGCTTTCTTATCACTCATTGCTCACGCCTCCAATTCCTTGAGCGCCTGGTCGCGCTGCTCCGCATTAGGAGCCTTGCCGTGCCAGCCCACCTGATTTTCCATGAAGGATACGCCCTTGCCCTTGACGGTGTGGCAAAGGATGCAGGTGGGAACGTCCTTCTCGGCGGGCTGATGCAGCGCATCCAGCACCTGCCTGAGGTCGTTGCCGTCCGCCACTTCGATGACATGGAAGCCGAAGGCGGTGAACTTCTGGGCGATATTGCCCAGACCCATGACCTGATCGTTGGTGCCGTCGATCTGCAGACCGTTGTTATCCACGATGAAGGTCAGGTTGTCCAGTTTATAGTGAGCCGCGGACATGGCCGCTTCCCATACGATGCCTTCCTGCAGTTCGCCGTCGCCCAGCACGGCGTACACGTGGCAGGGGTTGCCGGTGTGCTTCGCGCCCAGCGCCATGCCGACCGCAATGGACGCGCCCTGACCCAGAGAGCCGGTAGAAGCGTCCACGCCGGGGCACTTTTTCTTGTCGGGATGGCCCTGCAGAATATTGTGCAGCTGCCGGAAGCCCTCAAACTCCTTCTTGTCGAAGAAGCCCTTTTCGCCCAGCACGGCGTACAGCGCAGGGGCGGCGTGGCCCTTGGACAGCACCAGACGGTCGCGGGCAGGGTCGTTAGGGTTCTTGGGATCCACCTTCATCAAATCATAATACAGGGCGACCAAAATCTCCGTGGCGGACAGGGATCCGCCGGGATGGCCCGAACCGGCAGCGGCGGTCATGGTGATAATGTCCCGCCGTACCTGCTTACAGACCGCTTCCATTTCCGGAATGTTCATGATAACCTCTCCTCTATTGCGATACTTCAAGGCCCTTAAGAGCCATGTTAGCGCATTTTGATTATAGTCATCCAAGGAAATGCTTGTCAACCCATATTTGCAAATTGGTACTCTATTATCATCTTCCCGCAAAGAAAAAACGCCCCGCAGGCGGCGGGGCGCAGGCGTCTTTGGCTTACAGTGTGCCGGTGACGGTCAGGGTGCTGGAGCCGGGCGCGGTCGTCCAGACGCCGGTCGCCGCGTCCTGCGTATACGTGGCGGCGGGAACCGTCACCTTTCCGGCCACGGTGGCGAAACGGCCGGTGGTCGCGTCATAGGTGTAATCCGTCCCGGCAGTCCATGCGGTTCCGTTGAAGGTGACGGAGAGATTCTGCAGAATCGGGTTGAACACGTCGGCGACGATCGCCGCATCCGTTTCTTCCGCGGCTTCGTTGCCGTAGTTCTCGATCAGGAACGTATAGGTGAGCTGCCCATTCTGGGGCACGGACGCGGGCGTGAGCGCCTTACTGATGCTCAGGCAGGGTTCGCTGGCGGCGTTGATCGTGGCCGCAGCGGTCACGGCGGCGGGCAGGCCCTCGCCGGTAACGGTCGCCCGGTTGACGATAGAGTCCTCCACGGCCCGGGGCGCATAATCATTGGTATGGACCTGATAGACCAGCAGTGCGTTTCCTCCGGCGGGCACGCTGATCCCCGTGACCGTCATGGGCGGCCCGGCGGTGACGGTGGGGGTCGTCTGAAGCAGACCGTTCACATAATATTTCAGGCTGCCTGCCCGGTATTCCAGCGGTGTGACCGTGCCCTCGCCGAACGCATACGCGCCCAGATCGTCCGTAACGGTCAGCCCGGCGAACGCCGCCGCGCCGCTATTGACGATGCTGACGGTATAGGTGACGCAGGTATCACAGCCGTAGGTGTCAGTGACGGCGGTTTTCGCCACCGCCAGAATATCAACCAGTTCGCCCGTCACGATATTGGAGCGGGTAACCGTATTATTATAGGAAAGGGTCGCCTGATTGGTAAAGGTTGCCATGTTCATTCCTCCCTGGTGTTTTGAAAGGAGGGAGGTTTCTCCCTCGCTTTACTATATGCGGTTGGGAGGAAGGGGTGCAGGGAGGAGTTGCAGCGTTGCTATACAACGGCTCTGCCGCAGGGTTTTTTTGGCCGTGCGGCATAGCGCGTCGACTCTGGCAGGGAAGTGTGTACGCAGCCCTATGGGGTGCGGTTTTGTTTTGGCAGTACAGGACATTACGATTGTTTGCCCCGAGGAAAGTCTACTGCTTTGCAGCAGTGTATGTCAGCTTTGCCGTAAGAAAATCCCCTGTTGGGGAATGACGCGCCGACTACGGCGCGGGTGGTGGGGCTGCCGCCCCGAAGGGGGCAGTACTTTCTTTCGAAGCGAAAGAAAGTACCAAAGAAAGCACGCGGCACGGCGACTACGGGAAAAAGGCTTTGATTGCCCATTTTGACGGCGGGGCTCGCAATGTCGCGCGCAATGGAGTTGGATAGCTATCACTTACGTTTGGAGCGCGCTCGTGCTCGCCTTTTTCCGCCGCCAAAATGGGCGGGCCTTTTTCCCTCCGCTGCCTATCGCCGCTCTGCTCCGCCGCAGTTGGCGCAGGGCATACTCAAACGGTGGTGCTTGGGATGCTGCTGCGCTGCTTGGAGGCCATTGCAGCGCAAAGAAACAAAATAGCAGATATCTGCGAACGTCCCCACATTATCCGTCGCGCTCTTGATCTGGTTCGGATTAAAGGCAACGTAGCTCGTCGCATTGTCAAACTCCTGATCGGTTACGATCAGTCCGTCATACCCATAGTCTTCCATTTCCTGCAGGTATTCTTCCACCGTCATGTTATCGAGTGTTTCCATCAGGTCATAGGTATCAACGTAATTCGGGTTTTCAATGCTCAGATACACAGGCATTCCTATTCTTTTACCATCTTCTAATTTCAGTACATCCCGTCCTCCGTATTCATCTTCTGCCAGATTTTTGTCGCTAAACCAGAAGCCCAGCTCTGCGCTTCTCAAAAGCCCAACGCTGTCTTCCATGTTCCTGTTAAAATCTTCTATATCTCTTTGTTTCGTTCTTTCCCCAAGTTTATTACGGTCAAACACGGTAAAATCCGCATCCGTGGCATGGTATACCACCAGCGGTTCGCCGTCCCTGTCCACCACCTTGCTGTCCCCAAACCAGCGCTTGAATTGCTTCGTTTCAGTCTGTTCCACAAATTTCCTGTTGACAGGGGAATCATTTTTTAATATAGTATGGATGAGGCCGTCCTGCATAGCGCCCCCGGGGAATTGGACCCCGGACTCCGCAAACAGGTTACGAGCCTCTTTCTTTTTCCAGTAATACACGCCGGTCTTACCGGCGTTTTCTTTTTCGATAGCGTCCGTCAGCAGCTTGGTGATGGCGTTTCCTTTTCGGAATACCGTGGCAATGTTGTTGCTGTCTATTTTTTTCTGTTGGTTCCTGTGTGCGCCTGCTGGCATATCGTGTCCCGGCTATATTCCTAACACAAAAGCCAGCGTGGTTTCGAATCTACGCTGACTTTTTATGCGAGCCGGAGGGCCTGTCGCCCGACGGCGGTCTTTTCTATTCAACTGACGTGGAGCCACACCAGACCGGCCAGCCGCGAGGCCCGTTGCCGAGCGGCGGTAAAACCTCGGCTAAGTCGCTTTTCCTCTATGCCCCTGCGCGCTAGCGCAGTGACGGGTGCAGGGCTTTAGCCCTGCCAGACCGGC
>ERZ772883.1358-NODE-1358-length-19145-cov-27.117915_pt1 | contig 19145 bp, 20 predicted proteins | sample MGYA00580575_ERZ772883 | MGnify/ENA primary metagenome ERZ772883 (study PRJEB29015, sample SAMEA2737666) | human gut metagenome | biome: human gut; feature: human-associated habitat; material: faeces | place: China | collected 2012 ...
CAGGCTATGCTCACATATTAGCCCGGCTCAGAAGTCCTCTGCAGGACTTCTGCCTGTGGAAGGGGGCTCTGGCACTTCGTCATGCAGCAGTAGTGACACAAAGGTAAATCCCGTAACGCTTGCCGCGGAGCGGCATATAATACTCATCGCCCGAAGGGCGATACCACCACCCTTTGAACCTTTTGAACCTTCTGAACCCTTTGAACCCGGGCCGCAAAGCGGCCCCTAGGGCGCCACCACAACCCTTCTGAACCCGGGGCCGCACAGCGGCCCCTATTCCCTGAAATATCTCTTCGCCAGGTTCCAGGCGAAGCCGAAGGATTTCTGGAAAAGCCACAGGTACAGGGCCTTTTGGGGATGAATGAGCCAGTAGGCCTTTGTCACCGGTTCCAGGGGCTTTAATATATCCGGCACGGAAGAATCGGGCCTGGCTTTTGCAGTTAATATGTCCTTTGCCTTTGGTTTCATCTTTTTAGATACCGCGGCGGCCGCCAGGGCCAGGAGCAGCGCTTTCACCGGTTTTGACAGATTCATACATATCCCTCCTGTGCAAATCAGTTTCTTTTATTTATCATAGCAGATTCAGGGGTGGAGTTCAAAACGGGGTTTTCTTCTAGGGAAGCGCTGATTCAGTCGTTATCGGATTTCATTCTTGTATTTTTATTCAATGCAAGGAATCAGTCGACGCGAATAGCGAGCTATTTAAGGAGACTTATGACGCAGCATTGGATAAAAATACTTATGAAATTCGATTCTGCGAATGAATCAGTGCTTCCCTAGGAAATCAAAAACTTTGTTACATTTCGTCCGGTTGTGGTATACTTTTAAAGGGTGTTATCTGAAAGAAAAATATCCCGTTTTCTTTCTAAAAAATGATAGTTGGAGGATTTTATGAACGCTGATTCGAATGTATTGCTTTTGCCGCTCTGCTTTTTCGGGTTGTACATGATTCTGGAAGCAGCGGACTGGGGGCTGTGCCTTTCTGCCCCCCTGGTCTGCCGCAGCCGGGATGAAAACAGGGCGGTCCTTGGTCTCCTTCGTCCCTGCCTGGATGGCAACGAGCTTTGGTATTTCCTGGGCCTCTTCATGATGGGCGCTGCTATTCCCGGTGTTTCGGACAATCTGTTCCACACGGAAAATATCGTACTCATCGTGCTGGTGGGAGCGGGAGCCCTTCTCCGCATGGCGGCTTCTCTTTTACGAAACCGGTTCAGCCAGCCGACGGTGATGAAAATGATTTCCGCCTTTTCCTATGCGGCACTGGCGGTGATGGGGCTGGCGGGTTCTTCTCTTCTGATGAATGACGGCGCCAAATTTTCCATTCTTGGCATTTTCTGCGCTTTGTGGATGATTCTGGCCGCCTTCCAGCTGGGCACCCTGTACGGGGCGGTGAAGGCAGTGAATCCTTTGGCAGAACGGTTCCGCGCCGCTTTCCTGGTGTCCAGTGTGCTGAATGTGGTGGTCTATATCATTCTGGCCGTTCTTTTGAAGAGTCACGCCGGTGATTCCAATACCTACGGCAGCTTCTTCTGGATCAGCCTGGTGGCAACGGCCATTCTTTTCATGCTGGCTTTCTTCATGACCCGTATGCGTCACGTAAAGGTGGGGCTGGCAGCGGCTTATATTTCTTCCTTCTTTGCCATTGCCATTTACCTTTCCGCCTATGCCGCCGTGCTTCCTTCCCTTTTCACGGTGGAAGTGGACTCCCTGAAGCAGGCCATGGACGGCATGCCGAGTACGGCTCTTCTGGTCATTGCCTTCGTGTGGACCCTGGGATCTTTCCTGTGGCGGCAGATTCGGAAAAAAGAGTATTATGAATGGAAAGATCATATTTAATGGAGGCAGATACAGATGGGTGAACTTTTTAAGACACAGCATACCATTGATGAAATGCTGGACCGCATGGGCGTGAAAATCGTGCTGGATTCGGAGCATTTGACGGAAGAAGATAAGTTTGAAGCCGAGAAACAGGGATCCTCGGTGGTCCTGAAAAAGGTGGAGAAAAAGGATTCCGAAGAAAAGAAATAATGTCCATGAAAGGAGCTGTGAAAAACAGCTCCTTTTTGCTTCCCAAAACTTCTTGAAAGTTTTCTAAATGATGGTATGTTGTCCGCCGCGTTGTCATTTCGAGCGGAGCTGCATGGCGGTATAAGTGATAAATGTCTTTTGCTCTATTGAGGCTCTGAGTCGAGAAATCTCCTGCCACAACGGGGCTTGTACTGTTGAGAAGTGAGATTTCGGGGCTCGTTTCCAATCCTCGAATTGACAATGGGGCAGAGTTGTATCTGCATCATTTAGAAAGCCTGAAAGGACTGGTGTTCCCGATGGTGAAAGGAAAGAGAAAAGCGCGTAACGCTGATTTCATACTTATCGCCGCAGGCGATACCCCCCTTTTTTGAACCCTCTGAACCTTTTTCGCCCCCTTCGCGGCAGCGAATACAACCTTTTTATACAACCTGCCGCGAAGCGGTACCCCTTTCACGGCAGAGCCGTGTTTCTGAACCCTTTATTCATATTTCCACTGGAACAATCATTCTGTTTTATGGTATAATGGGTCAAGAAAAAATGTTCTAGGAGGAAATATGGATATCGGAGAAAAGCTTGACATACTGGCAGACGCCGCCAAGTACGATGTGTCCTGCTCATCCAGCGGTTCTGCAAGGGCCAATGCAGGGGGACTGGGCAATGGTCATAGGAGCGGCATATGCCATACCTGGACTGCCGACGGGCGCTGTGTGTCCCTTTTGAAAATACTGATGACCAATTCCTGCATCTATGACTGCGAATACTGCGTGAACCGTCGCAGCCACGATACGAAAAGGGCCATGCTGACGCCGGAGGAAATCGTCATGCTGACCATCGAATTTTATAAGAGAAATTACATTGAAGGTCTTTTCCTTTCCTCCGGCATCATCCGATCCCCGGACTACACCACGGAACTTCTCATCAAGACAGCCCGGCTTCTGCGGGAGAAGGAACATTTCAACGGTTACATCCACATGAAGGGCATACCGGGCACGGACAGGGCCCTTCTCAATGAACTGGGACGGTACGTGGACCGGGTGAGCGTGAACATCGAACTGCCTTCGGAAAAATCTCTCCGCCTTCTGGCGCCCCAGAAAACAAGGAACGCCATCCTGAGCCCTATGAAATTTTTCAAGGAGTCCATCGAAGCCCACAGGGAAGAAAAGAAGCATTTCAAAAGGGCGCCTTCCTTCGTGCCCGCCGGGCAGACTACCCAGCTTATTGTAGGCGCCAGCGGCGAAAGCGACAGGCAGATACTCCTTCTTACCCAGGGCCTTTACCGGAAGGCATCGCTTAAAAGAGTGTACTATTCCGCCTATGTGCCGGTGATGAAGGGGAAGAACCTGCCGGCCCTCCGAAAGCCGCCGCTTTCCCGGGAAAACAGGCTCTACCAGGCGGACTGGCTCCTTCGGTTCTACCACTTCCAGGCAGAGGAAATCCTTACGCCGGAGGAACCGGATTTCGATGAGGAACTGGACCCCAAGTGCACCTGGGCTTTAAGGCACAGGGAGCTGTTTCCGGTGGAAATCAACAGGGCCTCCTATGAAATGATTCTCCGTGTCCCGGGCATCGGCGTGAAAAGCGCCCTTCGCATCGTGAAACTACGCCGGTACGGAAACCTTTCCTTTGAAGACCTAAGAAGGGTGGGCATTGTCATGAAAAGGGCCCGCTATTTCATCACCGCAGGCGGCCGGTACTACGGCGGCATCTCCATTGATGACAGAAATCTCAGAAACCGCCTCGTATCGAAGACGGCAGTCCGGGAAGTGCGGGAAATGAGCCTTTTTGATACCCAGACATGAGGAAACAGACCATGTACTTTATTTATGACGGCACCTACCCCGGCTTTCTGTCGGCGGTTTATGAAATCTATCACTTCGGAACCAGCAGGCTGGAAGGCATTGCCCCGGATAACGGGGAAGGACAGCTCTTCGGCATGACCTATATGGTGGACACCCGCTACCTTCATGCGGAACAGGTGGCGGCGGCCTTTGAGAAAAAATGCGGCCGTGATGCACAGCGCTGGATGTACCGCGCCTTCCTTTCCAACGAAGAGGGGAAAGAAATGAAGATTTTTTATTTCCTGAAGGAAGGCTTCAAAATGGGAAAGAAAATCTACACCCATCAAAAAGAGCCGTGGGTGCAGGATATTCTTGCCATGTGCCGGGCCGTGGGAAATGAAGCGGAAAAATTCCGCGGCATTCTCCGATTCAGTGAACTGGAAGACGGCATGCTCTATGCCGTCATGAAACCGGACCATGACATCCTGCCCATTCTGGCAGTCCACTTTAAAGAACGGTTCTCCCAGAAACGGTGGGCCATCTACGACAAAGGCCGCCACGAAGCGGCGGTCTACGAAAACGGACATCTTTTCATGGGCACCGTGGAGAAAGAAGAAAAGAACGTGAAATACAGCCAATCGGAAGAAGAACTCAGGCGGCTGTGGAGAAGCTACTATCGCCATATGGGCATCGAAGAAAGAAGAAACCCGGGGGAAAGAAGAAACTTCCTTCCAAAGAAATACTGGTCCCTCCTCACGGAAATGGAAGATCCCTATAATCGTGAGGATCTGCCGATGAAGATAGAAGGTAGAAGATAGAAGGTAGAAGATAGAAAATAAACAATAGAAGATTTCGTTCGATATTGACTCTCACCAGCCACTAGGGAAGCGCTGATAAAATCGTTATCGGATTCCATTCTTGTATTTTTATTCAATGCAAGGAATCAAGTCGACGCGAATAGCCAGCTATTTAAGGAGACTGATGACGCAGCGTTGGATAAAAATACATATGGAATTCGATTCTGCGAATTAATCAGCGCTTCCCTGGCTCACTAAGGAATCCGGTTTCACAGGCCCTTTTCAAAATAAAACAGTTATCGCGTCGCAGAACGGATTTCATTGAAAAGCACTTGACTTGAAGTTTACTTTAACTTGTAGAATACTACCATCGATTTCATATAAGTACACGAAAGCAAAGGAGAATAAAATGAATAAGAAATGGACAGCCCTGGTGCTGGCTCTGGGCCTTGCCGCCGGTATGGCGGGCTGCGGAAATCCGGCAGCTCCTTCCTCCAGGCAGGCAGCTTCCGGTCCTGTGACGGAGACCATGAAGCCCTTCAATGTACATCAGGTGGTGGCAGCGGACAATGAAAAGGGAAGAACCGTGATGTGGGAAATGCCTGAGAGTAAGGAAAATTCCCTGGAATACCGGAAGAAAGGAACCGATACGATTTATACTGTTCCCGCTTCGGGAAAGGCACTGGCAGGGAACCGGGGCATTAAGAACGGCACCGTTTATACGGCGGAGCTGACCAATCTGGAAAAGGGGACGGCCTATGAATACAGGACAAGGGAGGAAAACAGGGTGAGCTCCTGGTATCCCCTTGCCACCGACGATGGCGGCGCCTTCAAGGTCATTGTCACCTCCGACTCCCAGAGCTCCGATTATTCTGACTGGGAAAATCTCATCCGGCACGCGGCGGATGATCATCAGGATGCAGCCTTCATGATTGCCCTGGGGGACCTGGTGGATAACGGGGACGATGAATACCAGTGGCAGACCTGGTTTGACAGCACCAGGGAGATTCTCTCCCGCATTCCTGCAGCACCGGCCCTGGGCAACCACGAAGCCTACTCCCTGGACTGGAAGGAACATATGCCTGACCGCTACCTTACCCATTTCAACCTGCCGGATAATGGAAACAGGGATTTTAAAAACCACTACTATTCCTTCGACTGGGGCGATGTGCACTTCACCGTGCTGGATACATCGCTGAACGAAGAAAAAGAGTGGATGCCGGATTTGTATGAAAAAGAAAAGGTTTGGCTGGAAAAGGATCTTCGGGAAACAAAGAAAAAGTGGAAAGTGGTGCTCATGCACAAGGACCCTCTGCAGTATGGCTTTGCTGATGAAAGCCGGCCACACAGGGAAGAAGGGTTCTCGGAAGAAGGACAGTACTTTATGCCGGTGTTTGATAAATACGGCGTGGACCTGGTTCTTTCCGCCCATCTCCACACCTACCGTGACAGAGGCCATATCTACGATTTCAAACGGTCCGACAAAGGCCCGGTGTATGTCATCGACGGTCTTTCCGGCAACGTGCGCTACCCGGGACTCTGGAAAAAGCACGAACTGGATGAATACGTGGCGCCCCAGCCGGAAACGGACAACTACTCCATCCTGGAAGCATCGGAGGACAAACTGGTCCTCACAGGCTATCTCCCCGACGGCACCAAACTCCATGAAACAGTGGTGAGGAAGGGGTAGGAGATAGAAGATAGATGATAGATGAGATTTCAGCTGCCTTCCTGCCTATTGGTATTCTTTAGTGGGCTGGTGAGCTAGTGGACTATTGGGCCAGTGGTCTGATTGGAGTCAGTATTGCCATGTACCGAGCTTCTTCGCTTGCGGCCCAGAATGACGAGTAGGGCGGGAAGGAAATCCCGTAACGTAGGGGGCTGTGAAAAAATGAAATCATTTTTTCACAGTCCCTTTTCCACTTCCTTTATTTTCAAAATGACAGTAAGCTGTTCTCCGCATTGTCATCTCGAGCGGAGCTGCATGTCGATATGAGAGCAAAGGTATTTGGCTCTATTGAGACTCTGAGTCGAGAGATCTCAGCCCCAATGCGGTTTGTGCCATTGGGAGAGGGAGATTTCTCCACTCCGCTTCGCTTCGGTCGAAATGACAATGAAGCGGGGTGAGTGTTTGCGTCAATTTGTTCCTTGCAGACCTATGATAAGGCGTCTGCCGCCAAATTGTCTAACTATCCAGTGAGAAATCAATCATTTTTTCACAGCCCCTGGGCGGAGCCCTGAGGAACACCGAATATCTGGCGCGTGGTATTATGAGTCACATGAGCCCCCTCTGGGGCTTCGGCTTTTCATAGAAAAGCCACTATCCTCCGTCGCCTGTGGCGCCATCCCTCTTCCAAAGGAAGGGGGCTTAAAACTGCGGCGCAGCCGCCACCACAGAACCCTCCGGCCCAGGGCCGGTCAATCTTAAGAACCTTTCTTCTCTGAATCTTCTGAATCCTTTGAACCCTCTGCACCGGGGGCCGCGTCTGCGGCCCCTTTTTCATGCACAATATCCCAGTTTCTAAGGAGCACTTTTTTCCCTCTCCAGGCGAAGGCGTAGTTTTTATAGGTTTTATCGAAGGCGCGGTTGGAAAGGGATTCCATCATTTCCCTGGTGAGGGTGGGAATCCGGTTTTCCCGGATTTCAGGGAGCGGCGAAGGCGGCGCTTTCCGGTTAAAGGGGCAGCAGTCCTGGCAGGCATCGCAGCCAAAGATAAGGGGCGTTCTCCCTATGATGTTTTTTTCTTCCTCTGTGAGTTCTTCTTTTTTCTGGGTGAGGTAGGATTTGCAGTGCCAGGGATTGAAGGGATCTTTTCCTATGATTTTTCCGGGGCACGCCTTTTCACAGAGATGGCAGTCACCGCAGGAAAGGGTGAGGGGCTTATCGGGGGTAAGGGAAAGGGTGGTGAGTATGGCACCGATGGTGACGTAGGAGCCGTACACCGGATGGATGAGGCAGTGGTTCCATCCGAAAAATCCCAGCCCCGCCGCGTAGGCCAGCCACCGGTCCACCATGGGGGAGGTGTCTGTCAAAGCTTTGCATTCTGCTTCCGGATACACTGCTTTCACGGCGGCGATGATGCGCTCCATGTACCGGTGGTTTAGGCGGTGGTAGTCCTCCGGCCGGGCGTAGAGGGCAATATTTCCCCTTTCCCGTTCTTCCGTTTTGTAGGGAAATAGAATGACGAAGAAAGATTCTGCGCCGGGGAGGAGGGCTTCCGGAGACAGCCTTTCTTCTGCCTCCGTCGGCGCAAAGGGCACCGGGCCTGCCTGGGAGAGTCTTTCTGAAAGTTCTTCGGAAAAGTGAATGCTGCAGGCGCCGCAGGCGGTAAGGCCCATGGAGCGGGCGGTGTTCATGAAAAGTGTTTTCGGGTCCATGAAAATTCCTTTTGAAATCAATAAAAGCGGCGCCCTGGGGAAGCACTGATTCATTCATAGAGTCTACTTTCATAAGAAATTTTATGCACTGCTTCGTCATGGGACTCCTTAAATAGCTTGCTATTCTCGTCATCCCATTTCCTGCATTGCATAAAATTTCAAGAATGAAAGCAGACACTGATTTAATCAGCGCTTCCTTGGAACCGCAGCGGCGGTTCTTTCATTTCCGAAAAGGGGGATGTTTATGAATATACATGAATATCAGAGCAAGGCCATTATGAAGGAATATGGCATCCATGTGCCTGAAGGATATCCGGCATTCACCGTGGAAGATGCGGTGGCTGCTGCGAAGCGTATCGGCACGCCGGTGGTGGTGGTGAAGGCGCAGATTCATGCCGGCGGCCGCGGCGAGGCGGGAGGCGTGAAGCTGGCCCATTCACTGGATGAGGTACGGAAGTATGCGAAGGCTCTTCTGGGAAGCACTCTGGTAACCCGACAGACCGGGCCCCAGGGGAAGAAGGTGAACCGCCTTCTCATCGAAGCGGGCGCCCATATTAAGAAGGAATATTATATTTCCTTTGTGGTGGACCGGGAGTCCCGCTGCGTGGTGATGATGTGCTCCGAATCCGGCGGCATGTCCATCGAAGATGTGGCGGCGGAAAATCCGGATGCCATCCTGAAAGAATATATCGACCCGGCCATCGGCCTGGCCGATTTCCAGGCGGTCCGCATGGCTTATGCTCTCCACATGGAGCAGGCGGTGGTGCCGAAGGCGAAGACTTTCATGAAATATCTGTACAAGCTTTTCGTGGACAAGGACTGCTCCCTGGCAGAGTGCAACCCGCTGGTGGTGACGGAGGAAAATGAGGTGCTGGCGCTGGACGCGAAGCTGAATTTTGATGACAGTACCCTGTCCCGCCATCCGGAAATCGTGGCGCTCCGTGATATTACAGAGGAGGACCAGAAGGAAAGGGAGGCCGCTGCGGAAGGGCTGAACTATGTCAATCTGGGCGGCGACGTGGCCTGCATGGTAAATGGTGCAGGTCTTGCCATGGCTACGGTGGATATTATCAAGGAGAACGGTGGGGAACCGGCCAATTTCCTGGATGTAGGCGGCGATTCTACACCAGAGAAGATTGTGGCGGCCTTCAAAATCATGCTGGAGGACGATCAGGTCCATGGCATTCTGATTAATATTTTCGGCGGCATCAATAAGTGCGACGTCATTGCCACGGGCATTGTGGAGGCGGCGGCTCTCCTTTCCGGCGGGAAGGAAGAGTTCCCCATCCCCGTGGTGGTTCGTCTGGAAGGCCGGAACGTGGAAAGAGGACGGGAAATCCTCCATGAAGCGAATATTGTGAACCTTTTCCCTGCATCTTCCATGGATGAAGGGGCTAAGATGGTTATCCGTCTGGCCAAAGAACAGAAGGAAAAGAAATAAGGAGGGTCGGTCATGAGTATATTAATCCATAAAGATACAAAGGTCATTGTACAGGGCATTACAGGAAAGGCCGCCCGTTTCCATACGGAACAGATGCAGGCCTATGGCACGAACATCGTAGGCGGCACGGCACCGGGCAAGGCAGGCCAGGTATGCTGCAGTGTGCCGGTATTCAATACCGTCCGGGACGCAGTGGCGGTGACAGGGGCCAATGCTTCCGTCATTTTCGTGCCTGCCCCCTTTGCGGCAGACGCCATCCTGGAGGCCGTGGAAGCAGGCCTTGAGCTGGTGGTGTGCATTACAGAACATATCCCGGTGGAAGACATGGTGAAGGTACACCGCTACATGGAAGGCAAGAAGACCCGTCTCATCGGTCCGAACTGCCCCGGAATCATTTCTGTGGGAGAATCCAATATCGGCATTATCCCTTCCCAGATTTATAAGAAGGGCCATGTGGGGGTGGTGTCCAAGTCCGGCACCCTCACCTATGAAGCCACCTTCCAGCTCACCCAGGCCGGCATCGGACAGACCACCGCCATCGGCATCGGCGGTGACCCTATCAAGGGCATGGATTTCATCGATACCCTGAAGCTCTTCAATGAGGATCCGGAAACGGAAGCGGTGCTCATGATTGGTGAAATCGGGGGCAACGCAGAAGAAAGGGCGGCTGCCTGGATTCATGAAAATATGAAGAAGCCGGTGGCTGCCTTCATAGCAGGACGCATGGCGCCTCCCGGCAAACGCATGGGCCACGCCGGCGCCATCATTTCCGGCGGCAAAGGCACGGCGGCTGAAAAAATCGCGGCCCTGAACGCTGTAGGCATCCCGGTGGCAAAGACTGTGGCGGATATCGGGGATACTGTGATCAAGCTCTTGAAGGAAAAGGGTATTTACGAGGACTGCCATACCTGCTGAAAGGGAAATCATACTTGACGAAGCCGCTCCTTTCCGCTATTGTAAGATTATAATGTATGAAGCGGAGGAAGGCAGTATGTTTTCAAAATTTCAGGATTTCCTGCTGGTGGTGGTTCTCTTCTACTCCATCTACCGTATCGGCTTTGGCGAAGGGGTCACTACGGTGAACCTTTTCATCCTTCTCTGTGCCGTGGTGGCCGTCATTTCCATGGCCCTCAAACGGACCGGCGCCTACGACCGGGCCCATAAGCAGAGAGAAGAAGCCATGAGGAAAAAAGAGGAAAATAAGGAAGACTAAAAAAGAGCTCTCACGGGCTCTTTTTTAGTGGAGAATATAGGAAGGTAGACGATAGAAGATAGAAGGTAGAAGGTAGAAGGTAGAAGGTAGAAGGTAGAAGGTAGAAGGTAGAAGATAGACTTCAGACGGCTGGCTTCCCTAGGGAAGAGGATGAATCATTCAGCATGCTTTTCTGGCTGCCGGTATTTACTGGCGTTCCTGTCACTTGCGATGTTTACCAAGATTCTTCGCTGGCGCTCAGAATGACTGCCGCGGAAGGAGGAGAAAGAATCATTCGGCATGCTTTTCTGGCTGCCGGTATTCACTGGCGTTCCTGTCACTTACAGCTCTTACCAAGATTCTTCGCTGGCGCTCAGAATGACCTGTCTGGGGTGTACGTAACGCAGTCTCCTTCCAGAGAAAGGGGCTTTAATAGGGGAGGAACACCGGAATTATACTAAAATCAGTCATTAGTGCAGGGGCCGTTCAGGGAGGAGATTTCTCGACTCCGTTTCACTGGCTTCATGTAAAGGGGAATTCACACCGGCGATGACCATCGCTCGAAATGACAGGAAAGCACTGGAGATACAAAGGGTAAGCACGTAACGCTGACTTTATAATCATTGGGGCTGTGAAAAAATGTTTAAGCATTTCTTCACAGCCCCTTTTCCACTTCGGTTGTAGACCCAGAAAATTGCCAAAAATAACAGTAAGCTGTTCTCCGCATCGTCATCTCGAGCGGAGCTGCATGTCGATATGAGAGCAAAGGTATTTGGCTCTATTGAGACTCTGAGTCGAGAGATCTCCGCCCTAATGCGGCTTGTGCCATTGGGAGAGGGAGATTTCTCCACTCCGCTTCGCTTCGGTCGAAATGACAATGAAGCGGGGTGAGTGTTTGCGTCAATTTGTTCCTTGCAGACCTATGATAAGGCGTCTGCCGCCAAATTGTCTAACTATCCGAGGAGAAATCAATCATTTTTTCACAGCCCCAATCCACAACCCTTTGAACCTTTTGAACCCTCTGAACCCAGTCCACGGAATGGACCCATAGCACCATCACCCTTCAACCCGCCGCGCCCGGCGGGCCCCCTTTGGTGGCTGACGCCACCACCTTTCTCCACAGGAAAGCGTCTCACTTGGTTCTCAGGTCGCTATTGCTCCCCTACGAACCAAGTTCGCTTGCCACCCCGCAAGCGGGGGCACAATAAAGTGGGGAAATCCTCACATCATAGGGCGGGGCCCGGACATTTCATCGAAGGGTATCCCCTTTGTATCCTGTTTATGGTCGGAGATGAAAAGGGTGAGGACGGTGTCATCCTGTTCCATGATGACGGCGGTGATGTAGACGAGCTGGGTCATGCCGCCCTGGGTCAAGAGGAAGCTGGCGGTGCCCTGGTGATAGGGGCTGCCGTTTTTATCGGTCTTTTCTTCCCAGCCTGTGAACTGGCGGAGGCGGATGTGGGATTTGTCTGTGTTGGTGATGGATTCAAGGCGCCCTTCCAGAAGGCTTTTCCGGAGGCGGTGTTTCCAGAGGATGGCTTCCTCTTTTGGAATGGAGAGGCGGACACGGTATCCGCCATAGTAGCGCCTTCCCTGGCAGCGGACCTGCTCCAGAGAGGCGTCCTGCCCCAGGGAGACGATAAGGGAGGCCAGCTCTTCATGGTATTCCGGATGATTGGGGAAGAGAGGGAGCCCTTCCATTTCATGGGCCAGCTTTTCTTCCAGGTCCTCCCGGGCAAAGAATTCTTTCATCTTTTTCCCCATGAAGGAATCGTCGGCGGAGGTGATGGTGACAGTGGTTTCCATCATCTTGGCGTAGCGGGAAGAAAAGGTGAGGGCGTTCAAGAGGATAATGCCCACCACCGCCAGGATGGAAGCCAGGGTAATCAGTACTTTTCTCATGGTAATCCTTTCTTGTGGATTCATTATAGCATGGAGGCGCCGGTGATGCCTTCCCGTCGACTGGTATTTATCGGCCTATGATTCACTGCTGCCGCGTACCGAGATTCTTCGCCTGCGGCTCAGAATGACCATGTCCGGCGGAAGGGAGGCACGTAACGCTGACTTTATAATCATCGCCGAAGGCGATACCACCACCCTTTGAACCTTCTGAACCTTTTGAACCCTTTGAACCCTCACGCCCGTCAGGGCGTGTTCATGCGTGTCCATGAACCCGGGCGGCTCCGCCGCCCTTTTTTGTCAAACAAAGGGTATTATGATAAAATTAAAAATAGTAAGTAGGCTTCCTTGTGGAAAGAGGTGCTTTTTCATGAATCCGGATTTGGATATAGTACGGAAAATCAATGGGCTCGCCGGCAGGGTGCGGCCCTTTGACCTGATGATGGATCTGATTACCCGCTACGGGCATTGGGCATTTGTGATTTACGGTCTGCTTCTCTGGTTCGAGCCGGGGAAGGGGCGGGAGGAGCGGCGGCGCTGCTGTATCCTTTCTTTTCTGGGCGTGTGCGCGGCGTCCCTGATTTCCTTTGCCATTGGAAAGATATGGCTGCGGAAACGGCCTTTTACCAGGGATTATCGGATCTGGAATTTTACGGGCCATAAGGCCAATGCGTCTTTCCCCAGCAACCACACCATGAACGGGGCGGTGGTGGTGATGGAGCTTCTTTCCATGCGTATGAAGGGGTCCAAGGTAATGGCTGTCATGGCCTTTATCCTTGCCTTTTCTCGGCTTTTTGCGGGGGTCCACTATCCCAGCGACCTTCTGGGCGGCACGGCGGTTGCCTTCCTGGTGCACCGGGGCCTTCGCTTGATTGCCGATTCACCGTTTATCCGCTTTTTCACTATGATTTCTTCTTTCATCAGTGATGAAGCCGTTCGGAAAATCAGAGGGCGGTGAGCTTGATGGCAGGGGAACGGAGCGACAGGGGAAGCAAAATGTCCATTATGCGGATTGCCCAGGTTCTTTTTCGGGAGTCGGACCGGGACCATCCGCTGACCCAGCAGGGAATCCTTGATTTCATGGAAGCGGAGTACGGCATGACGGTGAACAGGAAGTCCATCGGGCGGAATCTGAGCCGCCTGAAGGACGCGGGCCTGCCGGTGGTGTGCCGGGAGGTTATGCGGGTGGTGAACGGAAAGGAGGCTCCTCTGGCTCTGGACTGGTACTGGGATCATGTGCTGCCCCAGAATGAGCTGAAGGTGCTTATGGACCTTCTCTATTTTTCCCATCTTCCATCCCAGCAGGTACGACAGCTGGCGGAAAAGCTGAAACGGCTGCAGAGCCGCACCTTTGATGACGGGAAGGAAAATATAAAGAACCTGCCTGCCCTGGGACGGCCGGGAGAGTCGGAAGGGGTGCTGGCGCTTCTGTCTCGGGCCATAACGCAGAAGAAGCAGATTTCCTTCTACTACGACCACTATGAAGCGGACGGGAAAAAACACCATGGCTATACGGTGTCCGGCGAGGACAAATTGTACCGTGTGAGCCCCTACCAGCTGGTGGCCTCGGACGACCGGTATTTCCTTCTCTGCAATGAGGAGGGAAGCGAGGGCATTTCCATTTTCAAGGCGGACATGATGTCGGAGGTGACGGTGCTTGAAGAGCCGGCGCGGCTGCAGAAATCTCTGGAAAGCGTGGAGCAGGGCGGAAAGCTTTCGGATGCGCTCTTTGCCTATCACGGTGTTTATACAGGAAATCCGGTGCTCTGCAGCTTTGAGGCGGACTGGCATCTTATGAGCGATATTGTGGATGATTTCGGCAAGGCAGCCCATCTGGTGTCCGCCCGGCAGGACCTGGTGACAGTGGAAGTGACCATCCCCGCTTCCGCCATGAAGGCCTGGGCCCTGAAACATGCGCCTCTGGTGAAGGTGACGGCGCCGTCGTACCTGGTGAAGGAGGTCAAGGAGGCGGCCGACGGGCTCTGCCGTCTCTATGGGTCGCCATGATCATCGTAGAAATCGTGGCGGCGCTCCTTGCCCTGGTATTCCTTATCCTGCTTCTTCCTTTTTCCTATTCCCTTTCCTTCGAGAAATGGATATTGGAAATCAAGGTGTCCCTGCTTTTGGGGCTGGTTTCCAAAAGGAAGGTCTTCTCTCTTCATGATAAAGAGGAGCCGGAAGAGGAGGATGATGAGGAGGCCATGGAGGAGCTGGACCATGCACTGGATGCATGGGAGGAGACCATGGGTCCTGCCGGTCCGGGGGATGAAGAAGTTCCGGATAAGAAAGAAAAAGAAGAAATTGGGCCGACCGGTTCTGATGAAAAGGGAAATGGGGAGGAAGAAATTTCCATTTCCCATAAAGACGAGGAAGAGACGCCTCCTCCAAAGGGAAAGGCCCATCCCTCCTGCCTTGCCCAGTTCCGGTTTGCACTGGAAAACGGTCTGGTGGAGCGATGCCTTGGAAGCCTTTCCCTTCTGATTTCCCACGGATTTCCCAAAACCCTGGAAGTAAAAGGGAACCTGGGCCTGGGGGACCCCATGCATACGGGCATCCTCTGCGGCATGGTCTATGCTTTCCTGCCGAAGGCGGCGGAGGAAATCCGGTGGAATTATGTGGATAAAGAGTGTACACTGACAGGAAAGAGCCGGGGCCGGCTCATTCCGCTGTATGTGTTGTATATACTGATAAAACTTGCCCTGTCCAAACCGGCAAGAGAATTCTGGCATTTCAGACAAGGGGGAAATGACAATGGATGATGAAGTAAGAAAGCAGATTTTTGATGATTTCAAAAAAATGATTACCACGGAATCGGTGGTAGGAGAGCCCATCTATCTGGGGGATGCCACCATCGTTCCTTTCGTGGATATTTCCTTCGGCTTTGGCAGCGGCGCCCACGGCGGCAATACCTCCGGCGGCGCAGGCGGCGGCAAAGTGACCCCCACGGCGGTGCTCATCATGAAGGGGGAAAGGGTGGAGCTCTTCTCCATTAAGAACGCCACCGCTAATGGAACCATTGATAAGGTTATCAACATGGTGCCGGAAGTGATTTCCCATTTCACAAAGAAAAAGGAAAAGAAGGAAGAAGTGCGGGAAGCGGCGCTGAAGGAAGCCAAGGAAGCCATGGCGGAGGAAGCGGAAACGGCGGCTATCGAAGCCAAGGGAAAATAGAAATTTCCATTTCTGCCAATCAGATGCGAGATTTCCCCAGAAATCCCTTCCTGCCCATTGACACCTGTCGATTCTTTGATTAAAATTAAGCTATGCTTACCTGGTAAGCACTGATTCGTCCCGAGGGTGACGATCGGCGCTTCCCTTGAGGCTCCCGAATCACGGGGGCGCAGTTAGGAGGAAACTATGAAAATGAATAAAGCAGTAGCAGCTGTCGCTGCTGGTATGATCGCATTTGGTGCTATGTTCTCCGCTTCCGCAGCAGGAATCGGATTTGTAAATTCCAATGCCCTTCTCCAGGCTCATCCGAAGATGCAGAAGGCCCAGCTTGATATGAGAACCGCTGCCCAGAAGGCAGAAGAAACTTTCAAGAGCCGCTCTGCAGGCAAGACTGACCAGGAAAAACAGCAGATTGCTACAGAACTGCAGAAGGAAATGGACCAGAAAGAAAGAGCTGCCATGCAGCCAATCCTTTCCGACATTATGAAAGCCATCCAGCAGGTTCGTCAGGAAAAGGGACTGGATATCATCCTTGAACAGGGTGCCGTAGTAGACGGCGGCGTAGATGTAACCTCCGCCGTTGCCCAGAAACTGGCAAAATAATGAAAACGGAAAAACGACGCAGCATGGGCTGCGCCGTTTTTTTCTTACCTCATTTTGGATATAATGGTTTTAGTGGGCTAGTGGGCTAGTGGGCTGGTGGGCTAGTGGCTGGTGGGTATTACTATTGGCAGCTGCCAAGATTCTTCGCCTGGGGCTCAGAATGACCGGCGTGGAGAGGAGAAGGAATCATTCGGCACGCTTTCCTTGCTGCCGGTATTTACTGGCATTTCTGTCACTTACGATTCTTAACAAGATTCTTCGCTGGCGCTCAGAATGACTGCCGCGGGAGGTGACGAGTCATTTGGTACGTTTTCCGGGCTGCCGGCATTTACTGGCGTTTCTGACACTTACGACTCTTACCAAGATTCTTCGCTGGCGCTCAGAATGACCGGACCGGGAGCACGTAACGCAGGCTTCATGCTCATCGCCCCCTTTTACAAAAAAACAAGGAGAAAATACTATGGATAAACTGACTGCTTTATGCAAGGCCATGATTACTTATGACAAAGGAGATCCCCGCAGGATCCACCATTTCCTGAAGGTCCATGCCTTCGCTGCCCAGATCGGCAGGGAAGAGGGGATGGATGAGAAGACCCTTTTCCGGCTGGAAGCAGCTGCTTACGTGCATGACATCGGCATTCATGAAGGGGAGAGGCGGTTTGGCCGGAATGACGGACAGATTCAGCAGGAGCTGGGCCCCGATGAAGCGCGGCCTATGCTGGAAGCCCTGGGCTTTGATAAGGAAGACACGGAGCGTATCTGCTGGCTGGTAGCCCATCACCATTCCTACGGCAGCATCGACGGTCCGGATGCCCAGATTCTGGCGGAGGCGGATATGCTGGTGAACCAGTATGAGGACGGCGCGCCGCTGAAGCAGAATGAAGCCCTCTATCACCGCCTTTACAAGACGGAGGCAGGAAAGCGGATGTTCCGGGAACTCTATTTTGAAACCTACGAAGGAATCAAAAAGTGAGGGACACATCCCTGGTGTACCCGGTGAGGGAGGACGGCAGCATCCTTCTGGGCCGCAAAAGGCGGGGCATGGGATACGGGAAATGGAACGGCTTCGGTGGTAAAATCGAAGCTGGAGAAACCATGCGCCAGTGCGCCTGCCGGGAGCTTTTGGAAGAATGCGGCCTGGTGATGGAGCCGGAGAAACTGGTGATGGTGGGAGATCTCTATTTTCATCAGCCCTCGAATCCCCAGTGGTCCCATGCCGGCATTGTGTACTTTGCCCGGGGCTGGAAGGGGAGTCCCCGTCTCTCCGATGAAATGGAGCCCCGCTGGTTTCGGGTGGAGGATTTCCCCTATGATGACATGTGGATGGCAGACAGGGTGTGGCTTCCCATGATTCTTTCAGGAAAGAAAATCCGGGGCACCATCTATTTCGCCGAAGACGGCGAGACGGTGTATGATTATGATTTCCGGGAGATGACATGATGAAAAAAGACATACCGGGAAAAGACTGGCCGGAAATCCTTTTGTCCTGGTTCGACGGTCACAAAAGGGACCTTCCCTGGCGGGAGGACAAGCCCAGGAATCCATACCATGTGTGGATTTCTGAAATCATGCTGCAGCAGACCCGGACGGAAGCGGTGAAACCCTATTTCAACAGCTGGATGGAAAAATTCCCTACCATCCATGACCTGGCGGAGGCGGAGGAATCGGACGTGCTGCACCAGTGGCAGGGCCTTGGCTACTACAGCCGCGCCCGGAACATCCATAAGGCCGCCCGGGAAATGGAAGAAAAATACGACAGCTCTCTTCCTGACCGAAAGGAGGACATTCTGGCTCTGCCGGGCATAGGCGGCTATACCGCCGGCGCTATCCTTTCCATGGCCTACGGGCAGCGGGAAGGCGCCATAGACGGCAACGTGCTCCGGGTCTATGCCCGTCTCTACCAGGTGGAAGAGGACATCTTGAAAAGCCGGGGCCGGAAGGAAATCGAAGGTCTGGTGAATGAGACCCTGCCGCAGCGGGCCGGTGACTTCAACGAGGCCCTGATGGACCTGGGCGCTGAAATCTGCATACCGAAAAATCCCCGCTGCAGCGCCTGTCCCCTGGCAGGAGAGTGCCGGGCCTTTAGAAATGGAAAGGAAAAGGAACTCCCCTTCCGCACACCAAAGAAACCGCCGAAAGAAGAGCAGGCAGCCTGCGGCATCTGGATAGAGGAAGGGAAAGTGCTTCTCCATAAAAGACCGTCAAAGGGCATGCTGGCCTCCATGTGGGAATTCCCCATGGTCCTGGCGGAAACGGAAGAGGAAGCCCGGAAAGGCCTGGAACAGCTTCTCCATGGAAAAGCGGTAGACTTCCTCTGGAATTATAAACATATCTTCACCCACCGCATATGGCACATGAAGGCCTATCCTATGGAAGGGGCATCGGTGCCGGAAGGAGAATATCGCTGGTTTACGCCGGAAGAATACAGAGAAATTCCCCTGGCCGGCCCCCACGCCAGACTGGCGGCGTTTGTGGAGAGAATAGTGTACTAGTGAGCTGGCGTGTTAGTGAGCTGGTGAAGTCTGCGGCCCGTCGAATATCAGGCTCCTTCCTTTGGAAGGAGCTCCGCGGAGCGGTGAGGATAGGCCTTTCTCCAGCAAAGGCGCCGCCGACAGGCGGCATTACCAATGACTCATGGCAGGCCCCTGCGGGGCCTGGGCTTTTTTGAGGGACGCACTGATTCAGCCGCAGAATCAGATTTCATATGTATTTTGGCCCAATACTGCGTCATAAGCCTCCTTAAATAGCTATGGGCGAAAAGCCCCTATCCTCCGTCGCCTGCGGCGACACCTGCTGGCCGGGCTTTAAGGTGTTCGCTTTGTGTGCAGGCTATGCTCACATATTAGCCCGGCTCAGAA
>ERZ772883.1359-NODE-1359-length-19145-cov-4.658250_pt1 | contig 19145 bp, 28 predicted proteins | sample MGYA00580575_ERZ772883 | MGnify/ENA primary metagenome ERZ772883 (study PRJEB29015, sample SAMEA2737666) | human gut metagenome | biome: human gut; feature: human-associated habitat; material: faeces | place: China | collected 2012 ...
CGACCCCTGAATCATTCAAAGCTCAAATTTATGACCCCATAAAAATTATGCACAATCATTTTGCTGAAACTGCGTGTTTTCGGCATTTTTGCGGCGAGCTTTGCTCGTCCGCTGTGACTGTTTCGGGGGCTATGACCCCGAAACTTTAACTTGCAATGAAATATTTCACTTTGCTTTAACTGCTGCATATCCGGTATTTGTGCAGATTGACAACTGCCTTTTTATTATCAGAATTAAAACCTCTCCCACATATCGCCCACAGCGGCTCACAAATCGCTTGTGTCGGCTTTTGAAATGCTTTGGCTAAACTTACCCGACAAAAAAATCCAAGCCCGCAAATCGGCTTACGTTTGCCGATTTTGGTTGACAGTAACTTTATCCGATTTCAGTTACTGTCACACCTGCTGTCATCATCGTAAACCAAGCATTTTCAAGGGTTTGCGAGGTATTGCTTATGCGCTCCGTTGACAGTAACGACAGTAGAATTTTTACTGTCACTACTGTCACGCTCATGGTCGTAATGAAGATTTATCAGTCTGCCGTTTCTTGTTCGCTTGTACTGAAAATCAATTCCGTACTTTCTCAGAGTGTAACCGTTCTGCACCAGATCTCTTGTTACTCTGTTGGGATAAAACGTTTCATCGGAAACACTTTTCAGAACATTCACTAATTCCGAAGCTGTACCGCAGAAATCAATATGCTTCTTAAGATACACATACAGTGCAGCCAGAAAAATGTTATCTTTATTTTTGCAGTTGAGCGGCTCATCGGTGACGATCCACTTCTTTAAATTGCTGTCAAACTGCAAATTAATTTCTGCGTTTTCAATATCACGACCTACACAATGAAGCTTTGCTGTACGACTTCCACGCTTGCTTTCAATCAGAACCATGCTTCCGTCAACACAACCGCTTAAGCCTGTACTGCCTGAGATCATATTAAATGGATCGCTGTCAGCACACTTTCGTGTGTGATGCACAACTACGATTGTAATTTCAAGCTTGTCGGCAAGTGCTTTCATCACAGACAGTTCTTTGTAATCAGTACCGTAGCCTGACTCGATTCGTTACGCACCTTTTGCAGAGTGTCAATGAACACAACTTTTAAATCGTAATGCTCATTTTTAAAGTTTTCAATCTCTTCCTCCAAACCGTTCCCGATTGATTCGGACATGATTACAAAATGCAATCGCTCTGCAGGTTCGTCAGTGATTTCGTAAAGACGATTTTGGATTCGCACATAGCTATCTTCCAGACACAAATACAGAGCAGTTCCTTGTGTAGTTTGCTGACCTAATACCTTTTCTCCTTTCGCAATGGACAAGCACATATCAAGCGCAAGCCACGATTTTCCGACTTTCGGCGCTCCTGCTAAGATATACAGACCCTGCGCAAGCAGATTGTCAATGCAGAATTCAATCGGTCTGTACACAGTGGTCATGATCTCCTCGCAGGACTTTGAGTTGAACTTTTTCAATTTATCAAGCCTCCTATTCAATTTTCAAGTTGCTATTAAGTTTCACCCTTTCTGCTCACGGCGAAAAATATATACAAAACAAAAAGCTCGTAAAGACGTTTAAATCTTTACAAGCTTTTATCATTCTCCATTTTCATGGTATCGCATTTTGATACATTTGTCAAGAGGTATGCAGTATTTTCATTGTTTTGCACAGGAGATTGGATTTTGATACTGTGGCAAGATGTGCGTTTTCGACGTCGCTGTTTGCGATGGAGGGTGTGGCAGTTATATTTATGTATGTGATAGTCACACTGTTTAATGGACTTGTCCATAAAATAATCCAGAGGTATTATTGACAAATCAAGAAAAACAACCACAAAAGAGATTATGTGTTTCCAATCGGACACACAAAAGCCCCAGAAGATGCCACTTCGAGGGTCTTTTTGCTACTTGTCGGATTTATGCCTGTCTAAACACTTGCAAATATAGTAACCATCTACACTTACCACAACAGACAAAACTAAAAAGTGCATTATATTATCTTTTTTATAACAAAGCAAATGAAAATGTCCTATATATTATTTAATATTTTGTACATTATGAATAAAGTATAATTTTGTTCATAAACTTATATTGACAAAAATAAATGTCTATGTTATTATAGGTAAGTAAAATATTTTACAAAAGTTGATTAATTTTGAACATGAGACAATAGGAGGATTTTGTGACAAAAATCACAAAAAGTATAGTTAGTATAACTTTAACTACAATTATGATTACTTCAACCATGGCTATTAAAGCTAATGCAGCTAACACAAATCAGGAACTAAAATGGAGAAATGATACTTACTATTCAACATCCACATTTAATGCATATAACAAAACATTCAGCACATATGTAAAAAATGGATCCAAAAAAGAGACCAAAGTACCTGGATATAATAGTGGCTATGGTGACGTTACATTTTCTCTTAAAGGAACTAACAATTCTATTTATGCCATTTTATCAAAAAGTGGAAACACAAAAAAATTAACTCTATTTACTAAAATCGGAAAATATGACAAGAAAACTAAAAAAACAACCAATAAAGAAAGTAAAACTATAACTAGTAATGCAGGTTGCGGAGTTTCTGTACAGCGAAATCCCAAAAACAAAACTTATAAGTATACATTAACCGCAAAAGTATCTCCATATCTTGAAAAAGATGCTGATCCTTTTAGAAATAAAACATTAGTAGCAACAGCGACTCAATATTAATACTATAAATAAGGAATTTTTATGTACTATACAATAAAAAATATAAGAAATTTTGCCAAAAACAACACAATTATTTTTGTGTTGTTTTTGTTGTGTCAATTTACTGCATCATTTATTATTCTTTTTTCTTTCGGTGCATTTCAAAATTTTAAATTGCTAAAAAATAAGAATTTAAAGCAATCGGATTTAATTATACAATTTGGAAATGTTATCGACAAGTATGAAGAAGATGGCAATAAATATTATATATGTGATAGCAGTACAACTAATAAAAAAATAAAAGAACTTCTTCTTAGTATTGACGAAAGTTCATTAGAAGAATTAGATTTAATATACTATTCAGCGGAAACAACAAATACCAACATACCTGAAATTTATGAACAGCCTAATAGTATCACATTCAGATTATCATATTCTCCTGAAGCAAAAACATTTATACAGTATAAAACCTCTTATAATAATTCACCAACCAGTTCCGGTAAAATGATTTCTCAAAATGATTTTAAAAAAGGCACTATGCAAGTTGTTCTTCCATATGGCTTTACATCAGATTGTATAAATCAAGAGGTTAACATAGAAAACCAAACTTATAAAGTTGTAGGAATTGATGCAATAGACGAGACAATAACTATTCCTTTTATTAATTCACCCGATAGCTTAGATAATATAACTGAAATAAGTTTTTGTACAAAAAATGTAATGAGTACAAAAACTTATCAGAACATACGAGCTGCTTGTAATAACATATTTGGTAATTTTGCTTTTATTCCTGAAATAGATACAGTCAATGATGACTTACCTTTTTACAATTCATTAATGTTACTTTCTATTTTACTTACTATATTATCTTCTATTACACTTACTCTGTTATTCAGATATGTTTTAATAACCCGAAATAAAATGATTTCTGTTTTTAGAATTTATGGTTGTACTATAAATAAAGCCAGAAGAATATTTGTTGCAGAAATCATGATAACATCTATAATGAGCTTTTTAATTACATCGGCAATATATTTCAAAATTGTTGTAAAACAGCTCAAATCAAGCTTTGAATATATTGATATTATTTATAATTTAAAAAATTATATTATTATTGGTCTTATCTATGTGTCAGTAATATATTTTATTCTTAATTTAATGATAATAATACAACTACATAAGCTTCCTTTAAGCCAAAAACAAGGAGGATGATAGTTTTATGATTAAATACACAATAAAAATGATGAAGCGTAATTTGTTTATAAATCTCTTTGTCGTGATACAAATAGCTGTAACCTTATTTTTAATTGTAATATGTACATCTTCAATTATGTTTAAAATTGAAGATTATCTTCCATTAAGAAAACTTCTTAATAAAGATGGCAAATTTATAATTACAACCGGTACAAAAAACTATGAGTATGGTGATGATAATTATTATACTTCCGATGATTTCTTTAAGTTAGAAGATATATCTGTCAATAACAATAAAATTAAAGAAGTTTATGGGTGTACATCAGTTAATATATATCCGGCTAATGAAAACTCATCTCCATTAATTTTTTCATATACTCAAAATATGATAGATTTATATACACCCGACATAAAATATGGCAAATGGTTAAATAAAGCTGACACTCGTTCTGATGAAATTGCAGCTGTTGTAACTTATAATACTAAATATAAAGTAGGCGATTTAGTTGAATTCACAGATTCTGTTAATCATTATAACTTCAGGATTATCGGAATGTTAGATAAAACAGCACAGACTATAAATACAAATGGTGATTCAAAAAGTAACTATTATTATACATTTAAAGATATATATCAAACAAAAAATTTGCTTGAATTTTATGTAAATTACGAAGATGTCAAAAATGCAGAGATTTCACAAGAACCAATTGGAGCACTTTTTGTTGTATATGAAAAAGGCTTAAATGATGAAGAAAAATTAGAACTAAATAGAAAATTATATCAATTTGGAGCACTAATGGATTTATCAGAATTGAACCAAAACAGCATAGAATATTTAAAAAGTGATATAACACTGATTTTACCTATAAGTTTATGCATACTTATTCTTACACTTATAAATTCTGTTGCGGTAAATGCTATTCAAACAAAAACAAATTTAAAAGCTTATTCTATATTTTTTATTTGTGGAGCAAAATGGAAAGTTGGAATAATTATCAGTCTTCTAAACGGTTTATTTACATGGCTGTTTGGTGTTGTATTATCAGGAATTTTAGCTTTCATTTTTACAAATATGAATGGTTCTTCGCAATATATTATAAGCTTTAATCTTCCGGAAATAATTATGTGTGTACTTATGGGACTCTTGAATATAATAGTATCAATAATACTCCCGATTTTAATTATTTCAAAGCAAAATCCACGTGAATTATTGATAGATAATAAATAAAGACAACAGGTAGGTAATCATGATAAAAATATCAAACATAACAAAAAAATACAATCCTAAAAAATCCAACGAATTTGAAGCATTGCATGGAATTTCTTGTGAGATTAATGACGGAGAGCTTGTGGCTGTTATTGGCAAATCCGGAGCAGGAAAATCTACACTTTTGCATATTCTTGCTTGCATTGACAATTATCAGGAAGGCGAATATACTATTGACGGAACTCTGGTAAAAAATCTTTCAGAAAAGCAATATGCAAAAATTCGTAATGAAAAAATAGGCATGGTAATGCAAGATTTTGCTCTTGTAGAAGATTTCACAGCTTTGGAAAATGTTATGATTCCACTCAATTTCTCAAAGCAGAAAATAAAAAATAAAAAAGAAAAGGCTCTTGCTGCATTAAAATCTGTTGGCATTGGAGAACTTGCGAAAAAGCCCTGCAATAAGCTTTCTGGCGGACAAAAGCAGAGAGTTGCAATCGCCCGTGCGATAGTCAACGAACCGAGCATGATACTCGCCGATGAACCAACAGGTGCGCTTGATACCAAAACCTCTGCGGAAATCATGGCACTGTTCAAATCATTGAATAAACAGGGACGTACAGTAGTGATAGTTACTCACGATCCCAAAATCGCCGAACAATGCGACAGGATTATTGAGATAAGTGACGGGAGAATAGTAAAGTAAAATAAAGGCGGATATCGGGCGCTATCTCGCACTGTCGTTACGCTACCCTCAGGTGCTAGTGATCGCAAGGTCATGTGGGTTCAAGTCCCGTCATCCGCACCATAACAGGACACCAATTTTGATACAATGCGTATCTTGATTGGTGTCCGTTTTCTTTATCTGAAAGTCCTTGTTTAATGGGATTTGTCAACACAATTTAACGAAAGCAGGCAATAAAGCTCGCAAAGTAGAGTCACTTACTATCGCACAGCAGCTTCAGGCAGCAAACAAGCGTATCAAAGAGCTTTTAAAGAAAAACCGTGAGCTTGAAGAGCTTAATGAATTTCTGGAGTAAGCATCTGTTTTTTTCGCTGCGAACCGTCGGAAGTCAGGGAAGAAGAACGGTTAAAGTTCATTCCAAAAACGTTAATTTTCATTTACTGCGTCACACATACGCTACTGTTTGTATTGAGAATGGCTTTGATGCTAAAACTGTCAGCGAGTTGCTAGGTCATTCTAATGTTAATATTACACTTAACCGCTATGTTCACTCATCGCTTGATACAAAAAAGAAATATGTTGAAAAACTTAATTTTGTAGCTTAAAAGTTTTTAGCCGTCAGAAATATCTGATTGGTAGTAAATAATGCATGATTTTACGTTGCTTTTTTGCCTTTTTGCCTGTAGGTGCAGATTTTGCGAAAAAATTACATTTTGTTTTGTAAACTATTATACCAGAAAATTGATAAAATATGTATTGATTTTCTGAAAAATGTTTGGTATAATGGCGAATAAAGGCGGTGATCGTATGATCAGAGTTGCAATTTGTGATGATGATAAACATATGCAGGAAAGTTTATCAAAGTATTTGTTAGATTATTCAATACAATGTGACAGAGAAATTGATCATGCAGAATTTGATACTTGTGAGGAATTAATGGACGAGTATCTCAAGGGGAACTCGTTTGATGTTATATTGCTCGATATTGAATTTAAAAATAATGATGAAAAACAAATGAATGGTATTGAGCTTGGAAAAAGATTGCGTGGACTGTATGCCAATGACAACACTGCTATCGTTTATGTGACATCTTATGGCGAGTATGCTATTGACTCCATTAAAATAAGGCCCTATGATTATATAAAAAAGCCAATTACCTATGAAAGAATAGTTGAATTTTTTGAAACTTATTATTTGGATCAGGCTAAGAGAAAAAAGGTGTTTGAATATACTGCACATAAAGTCAAAAACAGTATCATAGTATCTAATATTTGTTATTTTGAGAGTCAAGGCAGAACAATAGTGATCCATACTATTACGAATAAATATACCTTTTACGGAAAACTATCTAACCTGCTTGACAATGAAAGTTTAAGTGATTTTATCAGTATTCATAAATCGTATTTAGTAAATAAGAATTATATTGAAAGATTCACGTCACATTCAGTCGTCCTTATTGGCATAGACCGAGTGGAATTGCCGATAAGCCCTAATAAGAAAATGGAGGTCAGTGAACAGCTGTTGAAAGAATGATATGACTACTATATTTTATTTGTTTTCAAATGTGTTTCACATATATGCCACTTATCAGTTTTCCAATGTGTTTTTACAAAAGAAAAAAGAATCGGCAAAATCAGACGTTGTTCTGTTTACACTTTATTACATTATAAATAGCTGTGCGTATTTAGTTTTTGACAATCGGCTTATTACAATCCTGTCAAACATTATACCATTTATTCTTATTTTTTTGTACTATAAAGTATCGTTATTTAAGTCTTTGTTGTCAGCATTTGTGTTATGTGTTTTTTCCATTGTAGTAGATACAGCGGTTGTTGCTATACAGTCTTTGCTCAATATAAACTCTGTTTTTTTTGATGAGGGATTTGTATCAAATATTGTGCTTCTAACACTTGTAAATATCATAGCTAAGAGCTATTTTAAATACAGCGATCAAATTGTAAAATTACCAATAATGTATTATATTACTGTGATATTTGTTCCGCTTGGCAGTATAATGGTTGGTTACTTTGTCGCAAAAGATCTCAATGTCGTATCGTTGATTTTAAGCGTTATCATATTATTGATGAACATAGTTATTCTTTACCTTTACGATAATTTGGTAAATATGTTTTCCCAGCAATATGAAACTGACGTTATTGAGCAGCAAAACAAGGCTTATCTTAATCAGTTGCATTTAATGCAGGAATCTCAGATGAAGATAAGATTTTTAAAGCATGATATGAAAAATCATATTATCAACATGCAAAGTTTGCTTAGTGCTGAGAAATACGATCAGCTTAAAGATTACCTTGCTGAAACCAATGATTATATTTATAGTAATAATGTTATTATCGACTCAGGAAATGAAACGATCGACAGTGTTCTGAATTACAAATTGGCAACGTTAGAGAACAATAGCGTTGAAAAAAGTTATCATGTTGTTCTCCCTGAGCAAATTCTTATCAGTTCCTTTGATCTAAATATCGTTATTTGTAATCTGATAGATAATGCACTTGAAGCGTTAAGTCTCCTAGGAGAGAACGATGAAAAGAAGATAACTATCGATATTGTTTATAAGCAGGGCTACATTAAAATATTAGTAGGAAATTCATTTGACGGAATCATACACAAGGATAAAAGGACAATAAAAAATGATGAGATAAATCATGGAATAGGGTTAAAGAGTGTTCAAAATATTGCGGAAAAATATGGAGGACTTTTAAAAACTGATGTATCTGATAACTGGTTTGAAACATCAGTTATAATGTATGAAAAATAGAGGTAGCAATAAGTTACCTCTATTTTTTTTTACAAAAAAGACGTTCTTTTTGACATTTACGTTTTTTTATTCTTATATTATGTATAATCAAGTCATAACTTGTTATGAACTGAAGAAGATCATATGAAAAGAAATTTAATGAAACTCAGCACAAGAATGGGTAAGGTGTTTGTTGCATTGGCACTTTTGGTTACTGTATCAAACGTAAATTCTACATGCATGTTCATCACTCACCAGCCTGAATTGCCTGCTGATTCTAAAAAACTGCGTAAGTTCTAATGTTTAAGAAAACTGCCTGCAAAATAACGCAACGTCTTTGTGAAAAAGGTATTATATCAGAAAGCGATTTCGATTTGTATGAATACGGATTTAATATGGGGATAACGGTTTTACTTAACCTTATCAGCACTATAGTTATCGGCGTTATTGCGGGCAATGTGTTTGAAAGCATAGCTTTCTTAGTTTTTTATATACCACTGAGAAGCTATGCCGGAGGATACCACGCTAGCACCCCGAGGAGGTGCTATTTTATTTCCATTTGAGGATTTTCATACTTACTATGTTGGTATGAATAGAATTTGGGTTCATAATGAATGTAATTTGCCGACTAAAAGATCTAAAAATTTTGTAAAAAGAGTCAATCACAGGGATGGTAGTGTTTCAATAACAAAAAAAATAGATAATAAAAATGTAACCGTAAAGTATACAAAGAATAAAGACGGAAATTTATATCCTAGGTTCGAGAAATTTGCTCATCCAGAGCACCCTAATCCGATAAAAATGAAAGCAAAATTAACTGGTGTTTTTAGAAAAGATGTTAAAATCATTCGTAATGAAACTGGTATAAAATTACCAAAGGATTATACTTGGCATCATTTGGAAGATGGAAAAAGTGTGTTAATGGTTCCTTCCAAAATCCATTCACCAAGGTGTGGCGGATTTAATCATATGGGCGGAGCAACTAAAATAAGACACGGAATAATTTAAAGGAGGATAATTATGAAACTGGTCGAAGTTGGCGAAAAGCTAAGCAGCAAGGATATCAAGGAAATGGAGGGTGAACTGAATTTAAGCTTTCCAAAGGACTATAAGGACTTTTTGCTGAAAACAAACGGCGGAATGCCTGAGGATGAAGTGGAGTTCGATTTTATTGAGAACGGAACTTCCGACGAGGATGAGTTTGAGCAGGGCAGTGATATACACTATTTCTATGATGACAACGAGATAATGGAGTCATACGAGAATTTGGTGGACGAGGAACTTATCCCCGATGAATATCTGCCGATAGCCTGTGATTCTTTTGATAATCAGATATTGCTGCGTTTGGGCAAAGGCGATAATTATGGTGCGATATATTTTGCAGACGCTGAAAGCGAAGAGAGCGAGGACTTAGGTTGGGTGCTGTCAAAGGTGGCAGACTCATTTACTGCGTTCTTGGGTATGTTAAGACCTGCGGAGGACTGATAAAAATGGAGGTAGTTATATGTTAAAAGATTACGTTAAATTCAGAGATATTGATGTGTCACGAATCGAACAGTATAAGGGCAGATTGCCTGAAGAATTGTTTGATTTTTGGAGAGAGTTTGGTTTGGGAACATTCTACAATGGTTACTTAAAAGCGATAGACCCGAACGAGTATATCGAACTTGTGCAGCAGTCATATTTTGACGGTGAAGTTACTATCCCGATATTTGCGACAGCATTTGGTGATATCATTACATGGGAAGATAACAAGTATATCGGGATACTCAAGTATAGATATCAAGATAGTGATATAATATCAACTGGATTTGAGGACTTTTTTGAGGAAGTTGAAGAGGGCATCCTTGATGACGATTATTTCACTATCAAAAAGTATAACGCAGCAGTTAAGAAATATGGTGAACTGGAGTATGATGAGTGCTTTGGATATGTTCCGCTGCTTGCACTTGGCGGAAAAGAGTCTGTAAAAAACCTTAAAAAAGTCAAAATGCGTGAGCATATTGCACTTATAGCTGAACTGACAGACGGCATTTAAAAATATTTTACTTTAACAATATGGAGGTGTAAAAATGCCAAGCAACCAAGAAAAAGTTTCACAGCTTTTAGCGGCAAGGAGATATATAATAATCCTAAAACGGGAAAACAATTAGTATATGATACAGATGGTAATTACTTTAGGATTGAATACACAACTTTAACAGGAAAAAGAGTATACACTTATCTATTTTCTAACTTGCGTTTTGAATCTATATATGAGAAGATTCTAAGCTTATTCATTTGGTGATCAACGGCGAAGAAATTGTTACAACTGAAACGCACCCGTTTTATGTGAATGATCGTGGCTTTGCCAAAGCAGGAGAACTAATAGTTGGTGATGAACTTCTTGATGTAAACGGAAATGTTCTTTTAGTTGAAAAATTTAATGTCTAGTTGACAGATAAACCTGTTACAGTGTATAATTTTCAGGTGGAGGATTTTCATACATATCTTGTTGGTAGATTGGGTGTATTGGTGCATAATGCTGGCGATGATTATGCTAAGCCTACTGAACCATATAATAGGAGAAAACATTATGGCAATACTCCAACGAAGAAAGACCGGCAGGTTGTGGGTGGTTCTCCAGATCATGATCCCCCATTGGTTAAACGATATTATGAAGGAGACCCTAGTACAGGTGAAAAGCCAGGTTATCAAATGACCGCCAGTGAACGAAGGGCAAGTGCACAAGATCGTAGTCGGATGAAGCCAGCAACTAGGTTAGAACAGAATTCGCAAGGTGGACGAATGTCACATTATTCAAAGGAGATGAAGAAAAAGTATGGACTTGATAAAAAAGATTGAAGAACATTATCTAATAAATTGGGGTGAGTGCACAGAGTATATTTTTAATGATAAAGAACCTATTCATAATTTGTTGCCATTTTTTAAAGTGCTGAAATTTAAACCCAATGAAAAAAGAAATTCATGGATATATGCAACTTGCGGGATGTCAGGGAAAGACAAAGAGCAAGGATTAGAATTATTTATACTAGCTCCAACCGAGAATAACTTTTTAATTAATTTGCTTGTAGCTATAGCACATTATTATGCTAGCGGAAATATGCTTGGTTTAGGACACACGGTTAATTTTGGCTGTGCTTGGTACGAAAAATCTAGATGTGACCATGGTTTAATTTCATTGCCTTACTTAGACGGACCAGAACTTGAGTGGTTAGAAACTAAATCTATGAATATTAGGTTTTTATGGCTTATACCAATAACTGAGGAAGAATTACGATATAAAAAAGAAAATGGCTTAGAAGCATTAGAAAATATATTTGAAGAAACTGAATTTAACTATATTGATCCATTTCGTGACAGTGTAGTATAAGGCTAAAGTCATTTCAACAGACCCTGAAACAATGGAAACTTCTCCGAAAACTGTTCTTGAAACATACATAAGAGAAGATTCCAAACTAATTCACCTAGTTATAAATTGAAATACATCATGATAATCAAAATCCCAATGATCATTTTATGAAAAAAATCAAACTGATCATCGACTGGGTGGTAATTATAAAAAAAATCACCCTCACTATAATGAAGGAAGTAAAATTAATCGTGCTCAATGGCGTCAGCAAAAGAAAAATTATTGGAAAAATGAGTGGGATTCGGGAAGGTGGAAATAAATGAATAATTATAAGTATTTTAGTGATGTCTTAAAGAATGGATACTTCACAGAAACACCATGTCAGTTTTGTGGAGGTTCTGAACATTGTCTTGAAGGATCTTTTTTTGACAGAGATGACAATCTTGTATCTATATGTCTCAATTGCTTTGATAAACGAAAAGTAAGTGTAGATATTCCTAGCTATATAGCAGACAGAGTTGTAAAAAAACAAAATGAAAAAGTAACTGAATTGAGTTTTTGTCCACCTGTACCTTGGATTCAAAATAACGATTGGCCTGTTTGCTGTGATGATTATATGACATATATAGGTGAGTGGGAAAGGGAAGATTTTATCAAAAATTCTACAACCGGTGATGGATTGTCTTTACTAAAAGAACTTTTGATTGATGAACTAAAGAATAATGTTGAAAGTTACGAAGCACTTTGGGCGGATGTAGGATATGAAACTGCTGCATTTGTTTTTAAATGTTCAAAATGTGGAAATAAAGTGGTTGTATGTCAAGACTATTGAACAATTAAGAAACTATTCAGATTCTGCAAAGTAATGCTTTTTTCTATAGAAAAGTCGGCATAGAAAATTTTGTAGTATCTGCTGTGAAAACAAATTGAAAATCATTCTGTCGAGTTGACAGAAGAACCTGTTAAGGTTTATAATTTTGAGGTAGAAGATTTCCATACTTATCATGTTTGTACATTGGGCGTATTGGTGCATAATGCAAATGATTATGCAAATCCTCGTACACAAAATACATCTGATCTGGATATTCAAAAAATCAAGGAAACTAAATATGATGGAACAATAAGAACTGGTGGAAGAAGTGGAGGTTCAAGACCTCTTGAAGGCCAGCCGAATACCTATGTGAATACAGAGAGTGGACATAAATTGGTTTATGGGGCGGATGGTAGATTAAATTTGGATATTTCTACAAAGAGAGTCAAAGCAAGAGGCTATGATATTGCTCCGAACGGACACTTATATCCACGTGATATGAAATTAATTGGTCCTGTTCCAAGAGAATTATTAGAAAATCGGTGATTAAAATGAAAATATATAAAAGCATAGTTGATGAGAGGATACTACATGATTTCTCTAAAATACAGGGCAGGTCTTTAATGAATCATGTTGCTAATTCATACGATATTGAAACGGCAATTAGTTTTGCTAGTTTGTTTTGTCCAGAGATCATTGAAGTTGATGATTGTATATTTATTTCTGAGTTCTATAATGGAAATATCATGGAATTAAGGAAACTTTATAAAAATACTAAAGATATTGAGATGTTCGTCAATAGTTGGTCACTGCAAAGTTTAGTCAAAGAATGTGACGTTATAAATAGTTCAGGTGACTATATTGAGGAGTTTGCAAAGGCAATTCAGTATTTTTGGCAACTCAGAGTTAATTCGCTTTTCCCAAGCAGAGATATCGTAGTAGAAATTGGCGAAGAAATTATGGGCGAGGAAGGACTGACAGTTACGTTATATCAAAAAGGTCAGCCTAAGTGATGCAAAAAAATATTACAGTAAGACGTCTAATTAAAATATTTCACACCTACCGTGTTGACTTCTTTTGTGTGCTGGTACATAATTTTGGTAGAAAATATTCTCCTGCTAAGGACTTTAAGAGGGGTAGATTTTGATTTTAATAATACAAAACCTGCTGATACATCGGGTCAACACGATTTAATAGTAAAGTAATGATATAACGAGGTAATATTTTATGCAAAATGATATAAAAAAAGCGATGGAAGATATATACATAAACGGAAATACAGAATTATTTATTTCAAAGTGCAGGGACACAGTTGATTTTCTTGATGAACTATTGGAAAAAATAAAGACCAAATCTGAAAATGTTGAGAAGTTTTTTGATTTAAACGAGCCTTCTTCAGAGATTAGAATTGTTGTAAATAGGTGTTCTTTTTCAGAAGGTGAAATTGAATATGTTTCTCTGCTGCAAATAAACAAAATAGTTAAGTACTTCTATCTTCAAGATGAATTTTCTATTGACAGTCCAGATCCTGATGGAATGGATTCATATCTTGCTGGATTCAGAAATGAGCCGTATAGTAAAAAGCAATTTGATATCGACGAAATGATTTGCAATTATCTCACAGAAAAAGGTTATTCAAGATTATATATTAATGATATGGACGAAGTATATCCAGGTATAAAAAAGTTTAAAGACAGAGAAGAAACTAACCAAATGACTGTGGGAAATGCGTTGTTTATGGATATGTGGGAATTATGTAACAGTGATTAGATATTAGTTACGCAGATAACTCAAAGTTTCCAACGGTGTATAATTTTCAGGTGGAGGATTTCTATACTTATCATGTTGGTTGTTTTTATGTGTTGGTGCATAATGCTGATTATAATCAATCGCCCAAAGAAATAATGGCTGAGCGTACTAAGGGCTTGGACACTCGGGAACATTCCTCTAAATATAAGCAGATTAGTGCCAAAGAAAAGGCGAGATTAAAGGTTAAGATTCGAAATAGAACAATAACTAAAGACGAATATAAAACATTACGTTGGAATGAAAAGATGGCTACTAAACGTCGAAATGGTGTAAATAAGTTTTGAAAACAGGAAACGAGTCCGGCTTCAAAATGGTCAAAATGGTACTCAGACTGGTCACCTAAACAAAAGGCTGATATTCTTAAAGGTAAACGTCCAAAGCATAGTGGAAAAACTATACAAGGGCACCATTCTTATAGCGTATCCAAATATCCTCACTTAGCTGATAAGGGAGAGATAATATATACTGCCACTTTTAATGAACATTTTAATGGCTGGCTTGGTGGCAATTTCCGTAATAGTTTGCCAGGAGAACCCATTAAAACAATAATTGATTTTTAAGGAGATTACTATGAGAACTGTAGGCTTAAAACTGGAGAGTTCAGTATTCACAGCTACTATGGCTAAAATTATACGTAAATATCAAGAATTACCCATTTCACAAATCAAACAAATTGTTTCAAACAACGATTATGTGTATAAGTGTGATATTATACGTGCAAACGGAATAAAGACACTTTTACACGTAAAAAAAGATTTGTCCAAAGAAGGAATAAATAGCTATATCTATGTAGAGGGAAAGCTAACAAGTGAAGAATATCTGAATAATTTACTTGTATCATACAAGCAGACAGAAGAGCAAGTTGAGGAAGAAATGGACAGAGAAGCATTATTAGAAGATGATGAGTGAATCTAGTTTCTATTTATGAACTTAGGCTTTATTATTGAACGCAAATCAGCGGAGCTATCACATTTGTAATGGGAGGCTTTGACACTCTCGCATTAGGTTCAAAGATATTGTTTGGTGACAACTGGTTTAGTGACTTTAATGCGGCTTTGCATGAGAGTTCTATATACAATGTAGCTCAGACGACTATAGCAAGTGTAGCTGTTTTTACCGGCGGAATGAACAGCGGATTTAACAAGGCAGCTAACAGTGCAGGAGTTAAACCGTCATGTTTTGTGGCGGGAACGCTTGTCATGGCGGTTGTCGGAATGGTTGCCATAGAAAAGATAAAGTCAGGAGATAAAATCATTTCAACAGATCCTGAAACAATGGAAACTGGTGAAAAGACCGTCCTTGAAACATACATAAGAGAGGTAACTACTCTTGTTCATCTTACAGTAAACGGCAAAGAAATCGTTACAACTGTTGACCACCCGTTTTATGTAAAAAATCAAGGCTTTATCAAAGCAGGAGAACTAATAGTTGGTGATGAACTCCTTGATGTAAGCGGAAATGTTCTTTTAGTTGAAAATTTTGATGTTGAGTTGACAGACGAACCCACTACAGTGTATAATTTTCAGGTGGAGGATTTCCATACTTATCATGTTTGCACATTGGGCGTGTTGGTGCATAATGCGGGAAAGAATTACGCTTCCTTAGAACCAGATAAGTATACTGAACTTACACAATCGGAGGTAAAGGATATATTAAAAGAACGAGGATTAGATGAGCAAGCAGCTCAGAATCTTATAGATTCGTTTGATGGACCTATTTATAAAAGAGAAGGTTTCGAAGGGGAAGCATTTACGATTACGGAATCAAATGCCGGAGAAGCATCTGGAGTATTTGTTACAAGAGAATCTGCAGGTATAACTCATACAGAAAGAATTAATAACTTGGCACTGCCGCCGAATAATACTGCGATGGCTGAAAGCACAGTGCAACTAACAAGATCGCAGATTTTGCTTGAGGGAAAGGTAGCTGCACAACCTGATTGGGCAGTTATTGCTGATGATGGTATACCGAGGAGCGGTGGCGGTTGGCAAGTTGTTACTGACGGTGGAAAATACAATGGTGCGATTGAGAGGTAAATCTAAAATGAAAGATAAATTACTTAAATTACATGACTATCTATTAAGTAATGGTTATATAAAAGATGCCGATAGAATATACAGTATACTTGAAGAATATGAAAATGAAAATAAATTGTCCGATCTTTCCGCTCAAAAACTGATTGTTATGTGTAATCCGAAATATCTTGGAAACTATTATATTCGTGAATTTGATGATTTATACAAATGGTGGAATTTTCTGGCTGAGATTGTTTCGGGTATTAGATAATAATTTTAATATATATCAGTTGACCACCCGTTCTATGTAAAAGATAAGGGCTTTATCAATGCAGGTGAACTTAAAATTAATGATGAGCTCCTTGATTCTAACGGTAACATACTTTTAATTGAAAATTTTGCTATTGAGTTGACAGAGAAACCTGTTACAGTGTATTATTTTCAGGTAGAAGATTTTCATACTTATCATGTTGGTGAGTTTAGAATATTTGTACATAACGCAGATTACAAAATTACATTATCAAGAGAAAAGTATCCAGAGTCTGCAAAACACATTGAGGATGCAATAAAAAATGGTCAGCCGAGGGAACTTACAATAAATAGAAGTGGAGAAAAATCTAATATAAAAGCGTCACTAAAGGCAATTAGCAAAGTTCCAGGTAAGGATTTGGATGAGTATCCTTTTGCAATGTGTAAAGAAGGAGGCAAAGGGGCTCATGTTCGTGCAATCAAAAGATCCGATAATAGAGGTTCAGGTTCTTTTATTGGGCATAAACTAAGGAGTCTCCCCGATGGGGCTACATTTGAAATAATAATTGTTGATTAATGGAGGTTAATGAAAATGCAGGAAAATAATAAATTGTGGTTAGAGATCAAGGAAATGTTTGAAACGTCACAGACAGAAGTAACGATATTTAATGGTGCTGGGTCAGACAGTGCTAAAATATGTGATATGCTTAGAGTAACTTCTGCGTCTGCTATGGGTGCTGTCATGCTGAACACATCAGGAGTTGTATTTGATGATTGGATAAGACTTTATGGCGGTGATACATCTGATAGGGTAGGCATATCTAAAATAAATTTGCTGTCTAAAAACGGTACACCTGAGAGGGTCAAACAAATGCTTATCGTTGCCACTGATGTTGTGGGCGGTATATTTGCGATCAATTCAGGCAAATTTGATGAGGGCATAGGCGATGTGTGGTATTTTGCTCCTGATACTTTGGATTGGGAAGACCTTGAGTTAAGATACTCTGAATTTATTGCCTGGCTCGCTCAGGGGAATATAGATGAATTTTATAGTTCAATGAGGTGGACAAATTGGAGAGAATCTGCAAAGAATGTGGAATTTGATAAAGCCATTTTGATATATCCGTTTCTTTGGTCCGAAGAAGTTAACATTGAAACCGCGTCAAAATCAATAGTTCCATTTGACGAGTTGTTTGCTACAAACATGGAATATAGAGAAAAGTTTGGCATTGGCGATTAATAGATCTTAATTGGAGATTAATTTCTGAACTAATAGTTGGTGATGAACTACTTGATGTAAATGGAAACATTCTTTTAGTTGAAAATTTTGATGTTGAGTTGACAGAAGAACCTGTTAAGGTGTATAATTTTCAGGTAGAGGACTATCATACTTACTATGTTGGTGAGAATGGGGTTTGGGTTCATAATGCAAATTGCAAGTTGATAAAAAATGATGACGGTACATATGATGCTGAGCTATCATATAAAGAGGATTGGACACCAGAGCAACGAGCAGAAGCCGATGCAAAATGTAAAGCTTTATCGGATGCTGATACTGTAAAAACTAAGGTTGAAAGAAATGATTCTCCGTCTGTAGAATATAAGAAGGCATTTGGAAAAGATTCGATACCAGCTGGCAAAGATATTGATCACACAATAGATTTACAACTTGGCGGAAATCCTGATGTAAAAGTTAATGGAAAGCCTTTGGATAAAAGTGTAAATAGGAGTCTTGGCAAACAAATAGGCTATTTGATTAAAGATTTTGATTACGGTACAATAATAAGGAAATTTACAATGGTCAATCGACAATAAATTATTGAGGAGTGTTAATTCATGTACGAAAATTTTAACGAATTCATTAAGAATAATGAAAAATTGGATATTAAAAGCGAAAGAGAGTTTTTAGAGGTTTATAATGGTAAATCATTCTTAAATGGGCTATACAGAATCCATAATCTAGAAGATAGAGAAAAATGGAATGAAATAATAGGTAAAACATTTCCGCCAGCAATGGGAAAAATAATGGTTTTTGGCTATGATTGGCTAGGACGGAGTTTTGCAATTTATAATGAGACGGATACAGTACTGATGTTTGAGCCAGGAACAGGTGAAGCCTTTGATACTGATTTTAACTTTTATGACTTTCACAATAAAGAAATTCCCACTAATCATTTGGTATGCTTAGCTTCAGAGTATTATGAAAAGTGGCGTAAGGCAAATAACAATTATATTTTACCGCATAACAAGTGCGCAGGTTACAAAGTACCGCTATTCCTAAATGGAAAAGATGTGGTGGAAAATCTTGAAATATCCGATATGGAAGTATATTGGGAAATAATGATGCCATTAATGAATCTTTAACCAATA
>ERZ772883.1373-NODE-1373-length-19019-cov-2.883991_pt1 | contig 19019 bp, 18 predicted proteins | sample MGYA00580575_ERZ772883 | MGnify/ENA primary metagenome ERZ772883 (study PRJEB29015, sample SAMEA2737666) | human gut metagenome | biome: human gut; feature: human-associated habitat; material: faeces | place: China | collected 2012 ...
GAGCCGACCTATGACGCGGACGGCGTGGTTGCGGGCGCTTCCGGCGGAATGATTGCGCTCAACGGGCGCTATGTCCGCCTGACGTTTGACGGCGCGGGCTCGGCGCTCTGGGAGGTTGCGGCGGTCGATGGAAACGGGCGGGTGATTCCCGTGCAGGCCATCGCGGCGAGCGGCGCGGTCGAAGGGCGCGCGGCCGACCCGAATGTGCTGATCGACGAACAGGACACCGTGCCGGAGAGGCCGACCTACGAAAACAGCATGTACTTCGACGAAATCTACCACGCGCGCACGGGCTACGAGCACGCGCACAGTCTGCATACCTACGAGACGACGCACCCGCCGCTGGGCAAGGTGTTCATGAGCTGGTGCATCGACCTGATGGGCATGACGCCGTTCGCGTGGCGTTTTGCGGGCACGATGACGGGCATCCTGATGATTCCGGCGATCTATCTGCTGGCGATGCAGCTCATGAAGCGGACGCGGTGGGCGGCGCTCAGCGCGCTGCTGCTGACGGCGGACTGCATGCACTTCACGCAGACGCGCATCGCGACGATTGATTCCTTCCCGGTGCTGTTCATGATGGTGATGTTCCTGTTCATGGCGCGCTGGATACAGATGAGCTTCTATCACCAGAAATTGTGGAAGACGCTCGTGCCGCTGTTCGCTTCCGGCGTGTTCATGGGGCTGGCGATTGCCAGCAAGTGGATCGGCTGTTACGGCGCGGTCGGGCTGGCGGTGCTGTTCTTCTCGCGGTTCATGACGCTCTATAAACAGAGCGTCTACGCCGAGCGCCATCGGGACGAAGAGCCGGCGTTCGCGCGCGCCGCGGACGGCTTTGCAAAAAAGGGCGCGGCGACGCTCGCGGCCTGCGTGGTGTTTTTCGTGATCGTGCCGATTGTGATTTACTGCCTGAGCTATATTCCGTATCTGAGCGCCTACGGCGAGGTGAAGCTGAACCTCAAGACGCTTGAGCGCATCTGGAACGCGCAGGTGACGATGTTTGAATACCACAAGAACCTCGTCGCGACGCATGATTTCTCCTCGCCGTGGTATGAATGGCCGCTGATCGTCAAGCCGATGTGGTATTACAAGGCGGCGTTCCCGGCGATGGGCAAGGCGAGCACGATCATGGCGTTCGGCAATCCGGCCGTGTGGTGGACGGGGCTTGCCGCCATCCTCTTCGTGCTGGGGTACAGCGTCTATCGCAACGCGCTGCCGATGCTGCGCGTCACGCGCGGGCGCGACGACGAATACGACCGCGCGCTGCCGATCATCGCGGTGGGCTTCCTGTCGGCGTATCTGCCGTGGGTGCTGGTCAGCCGGCTGACGTTCATCTATCACTACTTTGCCAGCGTGCCGTTCATCATTTTGGCGACGGCGCAGGGGCTGCGCTATCTGGAGCGGCGAAACAGGGCGCTCAGCCATGCGCTGACGGCCGTGCTCGTCGTGGCCGCCGTGGCGCTGTTCATCGCGTTTTATCCCTATGCGTCGGGGCTGGAGGTCTCCCGCGAGTGGCTGGCGCGGATGAACTGGTTTAAGAACTGGATGTGGTATTGACCGCGTTTGGGTCGCGGCAGGGCGCTTCCCCCTTGAAGGAAAGAGAGAAGGAAAGAGCGCTGCGGATTTGAGGAAATTTGGGCGTTTGACGGAACGACGTTTGTGAAGCGGCGCATAAAAGAATAGGCACATAAAAAATAATCACGCACCCCCGCAGAAACGGAAAAACCGGCTGCGGGGGTGCGTGTGTTTATGCATCTTTAAAGTATTTAATCATTTGAACGAGATAAGGCGTTTGGGAAAGATCGCGCTCGTCGCCGTCCAGATTGCGGTTTGCGAATCGGAAAAAGCCGTTTCGCTCGTAAAAGGAAGTGAGCGGCAGAACGTCTTCACATTCCAGATAAACCATTTTGCCGCTGGACATCAGTTGTATTTCGCGAACGGTTTCGCAGGCGATGCCAAGCAGATCGTCGCCGGAGATCAGCCGGTCATAGCGGTGAGCGTAATTTTTGCCGAGCTGGCCGATCAGTGGAAGCGAAAGGGTGAACTGCTTGAGATCCGAATCATAAAAGGCAAGGCGGCGCATGATGAACGCCGCCTTGACATTATTGCGTATCGGATGTGCCGAAAATCTTTTGGATTTGCGTGGAGGACATGGTATGAACGGGGCGCTTGCTATGCTTGTCTGTCGCAGGCTGATTTTCGGAATTCTCCAACGCGCGGATAAACGCCTTGCACTGTTTTTCATCGCGAAGGGAGATGTTTTTCAAAAAACTTTTGGTAGCCATTGTCCTCACCTCCTGAAAAGCGGTTGAGCTACGATTTCATTGTACAACAGAAAAAGCCGTTCTGCAACTGTTTCTTCGAAGATGAGAAGGGGAAAAAACAGGGAGAGCTTACAGCGCCCTCAGCGCGACGCCCTTTGATTCCAGCGCGGCGCGAATCTTTCGAACGAAGAGCAGCGCCTTTTCGCCGTCGCCATGGACGCAGATGGAATCCGCGCGGAGGGGGACATCCGTGCCATCGACGGCGGTGACGACGCCTTCGGTGACCATGCGCACGACGCGCTCGATGGCCAGCGTTTCATCGGTAATCATTGCGCCGGGCTGGCTGCGGGGGACGAGCGTGCCGTCGGGCTGATAGCCGCGGTCGGCAAAGACCTCGCTGGCGGCGCGCAGACCGGCCTTTTCGGCGGCGAGCAGCATTTCGCTGCCGCTGAGCGCCAGAAGGACGAGGCGGTCATCCACCTCGCAGATGCCCTCGACGATGGCGCGCGCCAGCTTTTCATCCTTCGCCGCCATGTTGTAGAGCGCGCCGTGCGGCTTGACATGGCGAAGCGGCACACCGGCGGCGCGGCAGAAGGCGGACAGCGCGCCGAGCTGATACTGAATATAGGCCTTCGCCTCGGCCGGAGAGACGTTCATGCTGCGGCGGCCAAAGCCCATCAAATCGGGGAAGCCGGGGTGCGCGCCGACATGCACGCCCGCCTCGCGGCAGCGCGCGACGGTCTTCGCCATCACGAGCGGATCGCCCGCGTGATAGCCGCAGGCGACGTTTGCGGAGGTAATCAGCGGGATCACGGCCTCGTCCATCCCGATGGTATACGCGCCGAAGCTCTCGCCAAGGTCGCAGTTTAAATCGACAGAAATCATGGGGATTCCTCCTTACAGCTTCAAGACGGCGTTTTTGATGTCCGTGATGAACATGTGCCCCGGCGCGTGGGTGATGACGAACGGCGGTTTGGAGTGCATGACGACGGCCTGCGGGGTTACGCCGCAGGGCCAGAAGACCGGCACCTCGCCCTCGCGGATGGTCACCGCGTCGCCGTAATCCGGATGCGCGAGATCGCGAATGCCGATGGCCTCCGGAAAACCGATTTGAACCGGCATGCCGTGGACGCGCGGCATCTGCGCCGTGATGGCGACGGCGGCGGGCACGAGCGCATGCGGAATCGGGCGCATGCTGACGACCATGTTGCCGGAGAACACGCCCGCGGGCGCGCAGGGGATGTTCGTGTTATACATCGGCACATTCACGCCCTCCTCAATCTGGCGGACGGGAATACCCGCCTCGAGCAGCGCGCTCTCAAACGAAAAGCTGCACCCGATCAGGAAGCTGACGAGCTGACGGCTCGGATCGTCAAAAAACCGCGATACGTCGGTATACTCGCCCGTCATCACGCCGTCTTCATAGACGCGGTATTTCGGAATATCGCGCGCGATGTCGCTGCCCTCGCCGAAGACGGGGAAGGTGCGGCTGCCCGCGTCCGCCACCTCGAGCAGCGGGCAGGATTTCGGGTTGCGCTGGCAGAACAGCAGAAAATCCCACGCCAGTTCCTTGGGGAGAACGACGAGGTTGCCCTGCGCGTAGCCGTCGCACATGCCCGTGGTCGGCGAGGTGATTTGCCCCGCCCGGATGAGGGCGCGCACGTCCTTCGGGCGGGCGGATGCGTAATCAGTCATGGTCGATCGCCTCCTTGAGATACGTCCATTTTTCTTTTTCCTTCAGGCAGGCCTCCGCGCCCTCTTCCACGCTCACGACGCGGAAGCCGACGCGCTGGCCGGGGCGAACCTGCGCCAGCGCCGGGATGTCGCAGGGGATCACCGTCGCGATTTTGGCATAGCCGCCGGTGCTCTGGTGGTCGGCGAGCATCACAATCGGCTGGCCGTTGGCAGAAACCTGCACCGAGCCCTCGACAATGCCGTCCGAGAGGATATCCACACCCGCCTTGGCCTCGATCGGCGCGCCGCTGAGCTTGGCGGCCATGCGGTTGGAATCCTGCGTGACGGTGTAGAGCGCGGATTTGAAATCAAAAAGACCTTTTTCGGTGAACGCGTCGTCCTGTGGGCCGAGCACGACGCGCAGCAGCGGGAATTTCTGCGCGCCGATGAAGCCGTGCGGGCTCAGCGTGGTCAGCGCCCAATCTTCCAGCACGACGGCTTCCAGACGCTTTTTCAGCGGCTTATACTGCTCCTGCGGCAGTTCAAACGCGCGCAGAACGGGCAAAACGTCGCCCGCCTTGAGCGCGCGGCCGCTCAGCCCCGCCGATATGGCATTTGAGATCGGTCGAGCGGCTGCCGAGGACGGGGCGGATGTCAAACCCGCCGAACACGGCCAGATAGCCGCGCAGGCCGGAAGAGAGCATGCCGATTTCCAGCGTGTCGCCGGGGGCGAGCAGCAGCGGCTCGAACATGGGAACGCGCTTCCCGTTGACGGTCGGCAAAACCGTGCCGCCGGTCAGCGCGACGAGCGTATAATCCGCCGCGCGGACGGTCGGCCCGCAAAGCGTATACTCAAGCCCCGCGACATGCGGACAGCTGCCGTTGCCGCAGAGCAGATTCGCCAGCGCCAGCGCGTATTTGTCGCATGCACCGCACTCGGGATAGCCCTCCGCCTGATGGCCGTGGCGGCCAAAGTCCTGAACGGTGGTCAGCGGCCCGGGCGAAACGATGTTAAGCGCCATGGCGTTTCGCCTCCTCGCGTTTCTGGATGCGTTCAAACTCGCCTTCGTCGATGGGGACGAAGCGGATGCGGTCGCCAGCCGCGTAGGGCAGCGGCTCGCCGGGGGCGAAGAGCGTCAGCGGGGTTCGGCCGATGAGCTGCCAGCCGCCGGGGGATTCCATCGGATAAACGCCGGTCTGCTTGCCGCCGATGCCCACGCTGCCCGCCGGAATGCGCGTGCGCGGGGTGGAAAGGCGCGGGGTATGCAGCCGCTCGTCCAGTCCGCCCAGATACGGAAAGCCCGGCAGAAAGCCGAGCATATAGATGCGATAGGGCTGGGCGCTGTGCAGGGCGACGACCTCCCGCTCGGTCATGCCCGCGTGCCGGGCGACGAAGGGCAGATCCTCGCCGTAAGCCCCGCCGTAGCAGACGGGGATTTCGACGATTTTGCCCTCCGTTACGGCCGAGGCGGAAAGCTGCCGCTCCAGCGTGCGCAGCGCGCCGCAGATCGCGTCGTAATCGGTCAGAAACGGATCGTATTTGACGAGCAGCGAGGCGTAGGCGGGAACGGTTTCCTCCAGACCGCAGATGTGCGCGTGCTCAACCGCTTCCCTGAGCGCGGCAACCTGAGCGCCGGTTTCCGAACGGATGGCGTTGCCGAGCACGGCCAGAACGCCGCCGACGCCGACGGGGCGCAGTTCCATCATATCACATCCTTACTCAAAAAAGTGCTTGGCCAAAACCGGCCCGAACCAGCGGTCGGAATTGTGCGAATAGCGGAGCGCGTAATCGGTACACTGACGCATCAGGCTGAGGATGGAGACGTTCATCTTCAGGTTGAAGCCGTCGATGCCGGGCAGCAGCGAGCCGGTCATGTCGATCATGCCGCTGCGGGCGGCGGTGCGCATGACCTCGGCTTCCATCTCCTCGGTGTGCAGAATGTCGATGTTGCGCAGCAGATACGCCAGCGCGGCCATCAGGCCGTAACAGCCCCAGTCGGAGCAGGTCGCGGTGATGATGCTGTCCGCCGTGGACGCGGCCAGAATGCCGCCCTTGCAGCCGCAGCTGCACTCGCCGTGCGCGGTGAAGGGCACGAAGGAGCGGATGTGATCGGCGATTTTGCCCATGCCGATTTCGTTGCCAAGGTCGCCGATGGCCACGCTCGGCACGCCCAGCGCGCGCAGCTTCTCCCAAAGCACGACGCTCTTGGCTTCCAGCGCGGAGACGTCCAGCCCGCCCGCGTTGTGGTAAACGCCGACGTCGTTTGCCCCCGGCGCTTCGATGGAGATGACGGCGGCGGGCATGCCCTGCGCGAGCAGCGCGTCGGCTTCGTCCCCGGCGCGGTTGACGTCCTTGGTGAAGCGCTGAACGCCCATGCTCATGGGCAGCTCGAGCACGTCGGCGATATCCTCATAGATGTGCAGCCCGACGACGGCGGCGCAGTTTTTGACGGCCTGCACGCTGTCTTCCGGGCAGACGATGATCGGCTTTGCGCCGAAGGCCAGCACGAGCGCGCGGGCGAGCAGCATGGAGGAAACCATGCCGTCCATCTCCGGCACCTTGTGCGGCAGGAGCACAAAGCCCGTCAGAATATAGACCAGATCGCCGGGCTTAACCGCGTCTACGAGCGTCTGCGCGGCGTGCATGGTCAGCGGTTCGCCCGTCGCCTTGCGGCTGCCAGCGTAGAGAATGCGGCAGACGCCGTAGCCCCGCGGATCGAGATTCATCAGGGCGTCGAGGTTTTCCCCCACATTTCGTTTTTCCAGTTCATCGCGGTTCATTGCGGCGCCTCCTTGTTGCGTTATGCAAAGATGAACACATTATACATGCATGAAATGGAAAAATCAAGAAGGTAAGTACTCAAAATTGAATTTTATAAAAGCGAATCTGTCAAAAAGAACGGGAAAAAACCAAAGGAACTGTCAAGCTAACAAAAACGCGCCGCCCGGAAATAAGGCGGCGCGCGATTGGATAGAATGAAGCGGAGGTGAAAATATGCTGCTTGCTTTTGTCCTGTGTCTGGGGTTTGCCGCAATCGTCCTTCTGGCCCTCGCGCTGTGCCGCATCTCCGCGCATGCGGAGAAGATGGAGCGCCGCTGTCGGGGGGAGAAGGATCAGACGAGCTGATATTCGCCGTCGGCCGAGGTGATGATGTTCGTCTTGTAGAACTGGCGGAGCGCGCGGATCATATAATCCACGTCGGCACAGCCTGCCGTCTCATAGCTGGAGTGCATCGCGAGCTGAGCCAGGCCGATATCCACGGTGTTCATGGATACGTGCGCGTTGGAGAGGTTGCCGAGCGTCGAGCCGCCGGGAATATCCGAGCGGTTGGCGAAGTGCTGAACCGGCACGCCCGCTTTGGCGCAGATTTCCGAAAAAATCGCGTCGGAAACCGCGTCGGTGGTGTATTTCTGGTTGGCGTTGTGCTTGATGACCACGCCGCCGTTCATGACCGTGCGGTTCAGATCGTCGTATTTCTCCGGGTGGTTGGGGTGGACGGCGTGCGCGTTATCCGCCGAAACCATGAAGCTGGCGGTCAGCGCCGCGCGAATCTGCGCATCCGACAGGCCGAGGGCGCAGAGCGCGCGCGTCAGCACGTCGCCCAGCAATGTGGAATCCGCGCCCTGCTTGGAGAGACTGCCGACCTCCTCGTTGTCAAACACCGCGCAGACGTTCACATGGCCGACCGCCGGGGCGGCGATGAACGCGGCGAGAGAAGTGTACGCGCACTCCAGATCGTCGATGCGCGGGCAGGAGAGGAATTCCTCGTTCGCGCCCCAAACGCTGGCAGGCGTCCGGTTGTAGAGGACCAGGTCGCAGGCCACGACGTCCTCTTCCTTTGCGCCGGCCTTCGCGGCGATTTCGGCGGCCAGCGCGCCCTTCGCGTCCTTGCCGCCGAAGAGCGGGAGCATGTCCGCCTGCTGGTTGTAGCTGTAGCCGCTGTTGATGTCGCGGTTGAAGTGGATCGGCATGTTCGGAATCAGCGCCGCGTCGCGGTCAAGGTCGATCAGCCGGGTGACCAGCCTGCCGTCCTCCCGCACGAGCGCGCGCCCGGCGATGGAGAGCGGCCGGTCAAACCACGTGGACATAATCATCCCGCCGTAGGGCTCCACATCCAGCCGGATGTACGCGCCCGCCGCCTCGCCCTCGGCATGCGCCTTGAGCTTGAAGGTCGGGGAATCGCCGTGGCTGGCGACGATCTGGCAGTGGGTGAAGCCGTTTTCCGGCACGGCGAAAGCGCCGAGCGGTTGCGCGTGACATAATAGCGCCCGCCGGGGAGAATCTCCCAAGCCTCGTGTTCGCTCAAACGGGTGAAGCCCGCCGCATCCAGAATGTCGCAGGCCTGCTGCGTCGCCTGAAACACCGTCGGGGAATGGGCGACGTAATCAAGAAAGGAAGCGACTTCCTGCTTCATAGCCATCACTCCTCGGACAGGCGCGCGACCATCGCGGCCATCGCGTTTACGCTGTTGAAGTTCTCCGGGATGATCTCGGTCGCCGGGATGGAGATGTCGAACTCGTCGTTCAGCGCGCCGATGAGCTGGATGATATCCAGCGAGGAAAGGATGCCGTCGTCGATCAGGGTTTCGCAGGTGTCAAAGTCAACGTCCTCGCCGATGTCTTCGAGGATTTCAAGAATGGTGTCACGCATAATCGTATTCTCCTTTTTATTGAATTCCTTTAGTCGTTTCGCGCCGACTCCTTCAGTCGCTTCGCGCCAGCTCCCTCGAGGAGGGAACTCTTGGTTGCTGTCCAATAATTGAGTAGCGCTTATTTGTTGTCGATAATAAAACCGATAGGGGAAATCCGAGAACCTCAGGTTCTTGGTGGGGTTTGGGGCAAAGCCCCAAAAACGTCACTCGTGGTTCAGCGTCCAGCTATGCACGACGTCGCGCGCCAGCCGGTCGCCGGTTTCACCGCGCAGAACGATGCGCGGCATGTCGCGGCTCAGGAAGAGCGCCGGGCCTTCCGTCACCGAATACGCGCCGATGTTCATAAACGCCAGCATGTCGCCCTGCTCGAGGGGATGCAGCTCCGCCTTGCGGACGAGCACATCCGCCGTCGTACACAGGCTGCCGCACAGCGCCCACGGCTGCATATCGCCCTCACGCGCGGGCGATTGCTCGATGATCGGCACGCGCATGCCCATGTTGCCGCCGAGATAGTTGACGTGGTGAATGCCGCCGTCCACAATGGCGTAAGCCGTGCCGCCGTTCACCTTGGTATCGACCACGCGGGTCAGGTACGCGCCGCATTCGGAGGCGAAGAAGCGCCCCATTTCAATCGTCAGTTCGCAATGCGCGGCCAGCGCGGCCAGATCGGGCGCCAATTCGCGAAGCGGCGCGAGCGTGTCGCTGTGATCCTCGTGGCTGAAATACGGGAAATACAGGCCGGGGCCGTATTCCACGCGGACGGTTTCCATGCCGTATTCCGCTTTCAGCCGGTCGGAAAGCGCGCAGAGCATGGCAAGCTCCTTGCGCTGCCCATCCAGCTTCTTGCGCTGGGTGCCGGAAAAATAGTGAACGCCCTCGATGCGAATGCCGGGGGTGGCGGCGCGATGGTCGAGCGCGGCGAAGAAATCCCGCTCGTCCATGCCGAACTGAGAACCCGCCGTCAGCCGCAGCAGCACGGGGTAAACCCTGCCGCGCGAGCGCGCGGCCTCGTCGATCAGGCGAACGTGCAGCGGGGATTCGCAGGTGAAGCGCGTCACGCCCAAATCCATGGCGCGCTCCACGTCCGCCTTCGTCTTGTTCACGCCGGAAAAGAGCACCATGTCGGGGGAAACGCCCTGCTGATGGCAGATTTCCAACTCGCCGGGGCTGCATACCTCGAGCGTGCCGACCAGACGGCGCATCGCCGGGATGAGAAACGGATTCGCCTTGATGGAATAGCAGAGGCGGATCTCTTCGGGCACGATGGCGCGCACGGCCTTCATGCGGCGCGCGAGCTGTACCTCGTCAAAGACGAAGCACGGCGTGCCGAAGCGCTCTGCGACGGAAAAGAGGTTATCCATGTCGAGCCTCCTTTTTAGCGGCCTTTGCGGCGGCGTACCGCTCCAGCAGCGCGGCGCGGTCGATCTTGCCGTTTTTGTTGAGCGGCATCGCGTCTACCTGCATGAAGAGGTTGGGGATCATGTAGCCCGGCAGAATCTCGCGCAGCGCGCCGGTGATGGCAGCCTTGTCCGCCTCGCCGGTGTAGAAGGCGAGAATTTTGCCCTTGTCCGCCAGATAGGCGCACAGCGCGCGCTCCACGCCGGGCACGGCGGTCATCTGCACCTCGATTTCGCTCAGCTCGATGCGGTGCCCCATGTGCTTGATCTGGAAATCCTTTCGGGAGACATAGACCATTTCGCCGCGTTCGTTGACCCGCACGAGGTCGCCGGTGCGATAGATCGGCTCGATATAGGCGCGGTTGAGCGGGTTTTGGGTGAAGCTGGCGGCGGTGCGCTCCGCGTCTTTGTAGTAGCCCAGCGCGACGGAGGTGCCGCTGACGCACAGCTCGCCGATTTCGCCGGGCTTGACGGCCTCGCCGCCGTCCGGCGTGAGCAGCAGGATGCGCTCGTTTTTGAACGGCACGCCGATGGGGAGCGACTCGTTTTCGGCAAACTCGCGATCCACGACGTAATAGGTGCAGTTGCAGGTGATCTCCGTCGGGCCGTAGAGGTTGACGTACTGCACGTCCGGCAGGTATTTTTGCAGCTTGTGCAGGTGCTTGATCGGCATGACCTCGCCCGAAAAGAGGATCGCGCGCAGCGTCGTCGGGGTTTTATAGGCCAGCGCGTTCATCGTCGTCAGGAAGCAGAGCGCGCTGACCGCCCAGACCATCAGCGTCACGCCGCGGTCGCAGAGGAAATCCATCAGCTTCGTCGGGTTGGTGAAATACGCCGTCGGCACAATCTCCACCCGCGCGCCGGTAAACAGGCCGCTGTAAATATCCTTGACGGATACGTCGAAGTCAAACGGCGCCTGATTGGCCAGCACGTCCTTTTCCGTGATGGCGAACGTCTCCGCAAAGCAGGGGATGAATTCGCACACGTTGCGGTGGCAGACGACCACGCCCTTCGGCGTGCCGGTCGAGCCGCTGGTGAAATTGACGTAGAGCGGGTCCGCGTCGATCATCTGCGCGCGGACGGCGGCCAGCGCGGGCGCGTCGGGCGGCGTTTCTTCCAGCTCCTCGATGAGCAGGATGCGCGCGGGCGGCTCGATGCCCTCAAGCTGAGCCAGATGCGCTCTGTCGGTGACGACGATGGGCGTATCCAGCGTTTCGAGCATCGCGCAGACGCGCGGCGCGGGGTGGCGCAGGTTGAGCTGGGCATATGCGCACCCGGCATAGACCGCGCCCATGAAGCCCACGACGGTCTCCACACCCTTATCCATATAAAAGCCGACGACGCTGCGCGGCGGCACGAGCGGAATCAGCGCGGCGGCGACGCTTTGTGCGCGGCGGACGAGCGCGGAAAAGCTCACTTCGGTCTGTTCGTCGGCAAAGGCGATTTTTTCCGGCAGACGCGCGGCGGTCTGCTCCAGAGCATCTAAAATCAGGTTGTTCATGATTGTATTCCTCAAATGCGGCATGGCGCTTTGGAAAGCGGTTGGCTGCCAAGATGAAAGGGAAAAAGCGGAACGCACAGAAAGCGCGTTCCGCCATGCGTTATTCTATTATACCCGATTGCGCCTCAAGATTCAACCCTCGGCGAGCGCTCGGAGAGGTCATACCAGACGGAATCGGCGTTCTCCTGTCCCTTCGGCACGGCGTAAACGCGCAGGATTTCGCCATCCGGCACGAGCGCGGCGGGGAGCGTGTCGCTTTCGCCGTCGTCGAGCAGCGTGGTTTCCGTGCCGTCCGCCGCGACGGAGACGAACCGATACCGCGGCGTGACGAGCGTGCCGCGGTTGCAATCGGCGATGTACACGCCCTCGCCGACGCTCAGCCAGACGTTGGTGATGCGGTCGATGGAGGCCAGATACTGCGCCTGATCCGCGTAGAACCAGCCGGAAACATCCTCGCCGCTCGTGTAGGCGTTGAAGAATCGGGCGAAGAACGCGCTGAACAGATCCGCGCCCGTCCCGTTCATGTGATAGAGGTCGTAATAATACCCGTCGAGATTTTGCAGATATTCCGCCTTGGCGTATTGGAAGTTAAAGCAGGGGATATCGCTTTCCCGGCAGTAGCGCATCAGGCTTTCGCCGTAAGGCAGAAAACCCGGCTCGGCCAGCGCGTGCGCCGTCAGGTTGGGGGAGAGGACGACGATCAGACGGCTGCCCTTTTCCGCGCAGAGCGTCTTGTAGCGCGCCAGAAACGCCTTGGAAGCGTCGAACAGATCATAGGTATAGCCGGGATCCGGTTCGCGCAGCACCGTCTCGCGGATGAGCGTTTCGGCGCTCTCGCCGCTGGTGTGGCGCAGGAAGCCGCCGCCCGCATAGGCGACGGTGGAATCCATCGTCGGCCTCAGGCGCGCGTATTCGCTCTGGGCGTTCAGGCGCAGCGCGACGGTCTTGACCACGTCGGCGGGCGACTGTGCGCCGAATTCCCGGAACAGGAACAGGCGGTTGAGGTAGTCGCCGTCCTCGCGGCAGGCGTCCATGAAATACGTCAGCCGGTTTTGAACGCCGCTGAGGAAGGGCGACAGCTTGAAAAAGGCGTTGGGATCTTCCTTAGCGGTGTCGAAATTATACGGCTCGACGACCAGCACGGTGTATTCCGGGCTGTTTTGGCGATACAGCTCGCGGGTCAGCGCCAGCTCGCCCTGCAGGGAAAGCCCCGGAACGGCGGCGGAAAACGCCTTCCGCCCCGTCTGCTCGCTGATGAGCGCGGCGTTGAAGTGGTCCCGCACGATGGAGGAACCGACGACCGCCAGCTCGATATCCCGGCTGTTTTTCAGCTCGTCCATCGTCAGCGCGACGAAGGTATCCGTCTGAATCAGGCAGGTGTTCGCGAGGGCGACCGCCAGCGCAAGCACGAGAAAAAACGCGGCGAACCGAAGGAAAGGCCGAATGTTTGTACGCACGAAAAGAAACCTCCCGAAAATCAAACCTGCAAGCAGGGCTCTTCGTCTATGCCGGGGCGGAAATCAAAGTACAGCGACGGGTCATCCGTGCCGCCCTGCGCGCGGGCGTAGACGCGAATGCATTGCCCCGTCAGCGCGCCCTTGTCGCAGGCGAGAATGCCCTCGGCCTGCCAATCCGTCAGCGGGGTCTCCGCGCCCGTCGCCTCATCCCGCAGGAAGAAGCGGTATTCCGGCGCGACGTTCGGGCCGTGGTTGCAGTTGGCCGCATACACGTCGCGCGCGCCGTTTTCGCTGGCGGCGGCGACGGCCTGCCGGCTCTGCTCCCACGCGCCGTTCCATTCTCCCTCGGGGAAATAGGTCTGAATCCAGCAGTTGGTGATGAACGAAACGGAAGAGAGATATTCCTGTTTGTCAGCGTAGAACCAGCCGCTCGTGTCTTCCCCGGCGAGGTATGCCTTAAAGAATTTGCAGAAGGACGCGCTGAAAATATCCGATCCTTCGCCGACCATATGATACAGATCGAAATAATATTGATCGGTTTCGCGGGGATACAGCTCCGATTTTGCGTAGGAGAAGTTGACGCAGGGCATGTCGTTTTCCCCGCAGAAGCGCGTCAGTGCGTCGGCGTAATCCAGAAAGCCCGGAATGGCGAGGTTGTGCGCCGTCATGTTGGGATAGATGAAGACCAGCAGCTTGGAGCCCTTCTGCGCGACGAGGTCGCGGTATTCCAGCAGCATCTCCCGCGTCTGCGGCAGAAGGTCATAGACGTAGCCCGTATATTCGCGGATGATCTGTTGGCGAACCATCTCCGTGGCGCGCTCGTCGGTGTCGCAGCGCGAATAGCCGCTGCCCATATAGGTCATGCGCGGGTCGAGCGTCGGGCGGATCTTTTCATAGGTCTGGAACGGCCGCAGGTGCATGCCGACGGTCTCCATGAATTCGCCGAACGAATCGACGGCGTAATCGCGGAACATGAACGCGCGATCGACGTACCAGCCGTCCTCCTTGGCGACGCTGTAATAATAGCGGAGCTGCTCAAACGGGGAGGAGAGGAAGGGCAGCAGATCGTATTGCCCCTCGATGCCCTCCTTGGCGCTGTCCACGGTGAACGGCTCGATGACCAGTATCGTCCATTCCGGGCTGTTTTTGCGGTACAGCTCGCGGGTCGAGGCGATGTTGCCCTGCAGCATGCCGCAGGGAATGCCGAGAGCAAAGCAGGTCTTGCCGATTTCCTTTGAAATCATGTCGGCGTTGAAGTGATCGCGCACGATGGAGGAACCGACGAACGCCACATCGATGTCGCTGCGCGCCTTGACCTCCGCCATGGTCAGCGCGGCATAGATATCGGTTTTGATGCAGAAGGTATTGGCAAACGCCACAATGAGCGCAAGCCCCAGCAGGAAAGCGGCGAGCCGGAGCAGGCCGCGAAAGGTTGGATGTTTCAATTTGCCGCCTCCACCATCAGAATACCGCGTACATAAAGCCGGAAGCGGCGACGTTCGAGCCGCCGAAGGTTGCCAGCACGAAGAAAATGAACGCATAGAGCAAAGCCCAGCGCAGCGCAAGCGGGCGGGAGAGCACGAAATCGCGGATCTTCACGCCGCGTTCCTGCATGAAGGAGACGACAAAGAGAATGATCGTCGCGACGAGCAGGATGCGGTAATCCTTGGCCGCCAGGCCGAGGGTATCCAGCGTGCCGTCAAAGAGCTGCTGCGCGTTGAAGGCGAAAAACGTCTTATGCAGCATGGCAAACGCATCACAGACGCGGACGCAGCGGTCAAAATACCAGCCGATGTTCACAACGAGGAAAGTGCGCAGAATCCGGAACACGTGGAAGCCGCCGGAAGCCGTCAGCCGCGGCAGGCGGTCGTTCATCCGCTTATAGACCAGCTCGACCAGCGCGGTGAACGCGAGAATCACGCCGTTATACAGCCCCCAGAGCACATAATTCATCTGCGCGCCGTGCCAGACGCCCACCAGCAGAAACACCAGAATGTTGCCCAGCGCGGCGGGCAGGGCGCGGGCGATGTGCGTACCGGCCTTTTTCTTGAGCGCCTTGCTCATGCGGGAAACCGGACGGGTCAGCGCGAAGGGATAGAACACATAGTCGCGCATCCACGCGCCCAGACTGATGTGCCAGCGCCGCCAGAAATCGCCGAGGGAGACGGAGAAATACGGCCGCTTGAAGTTCGGCGCAAGCTGTATGCCGAAGAGCTGGGCGATGCCCGTCACCAGATCGATGCCGCCGGAAAAATCCGCGTATTGCTGGAGGGAGTAAAACAGCACGCCGACGACGATGACCGCGCCGCCGTAGGCGCTCTGGTTGCCGAAGACCGCCTCCACCAGCGGCAGGGCGCGGTCGGCGATCACCTTTTTCTTGAACCAGCCCCAGAGCATCAGCAGCAGGCCGCGCTCGACGCCGTCAAGGTCGAAGCGGTGCGGCGTGACGAGCTGGTTTTCGAGCTGGTCAAAGCGCGCAATCGGCCCCTGAATCAACTGCGGGAAGAAGGAGACGAACAGCGCGAACTTCGCCGGGTTCTTCTCCGGGGCGTATTTGCCGTTGTAGACGTCGATCAGGTAGCCCATCGACTGAAAGGTATAAAAGCTGATGCCCAGCGGCAGAACCAGCCCCAGCGACGGCGCATTGCCGCCCAGCAGCGACGCGCCCCACGCCATCACGGGGTTTAGATACTTGAGCACGGCCAGCACGCCGAAATTCAGCAGCAGCACCGCGAAAAACCAGACGTGCTGGCGCGAGCGCGTCTTGGCCTTTTGAGCCTTTTTCGCCTCGGCGGTCAGCTCGGCCTTGTGCTCGCGCAGGTAGGCCTTTCCGCTTTCGCCGACGCGGGCGATAACCAGCGCGCCCGCCCATGTCGTCAGCGTCGTCAGGGCGATGAAGGGCAGGGCGGACAGGCCGCAGGTCAGATAAAACCCGTAGCTGAGCAGCAGCAACAGCGCCCAGCGCAAGCGCAGCGGGCAGACGTAATACAGCGCCGCGCCGACAAAGGCGACAGCCAGCAGGACGGTAAGCGACATGACAGTTTCCTCTCTTTATCCAATGAAAAATCAGGGCAAATCAATCCAATTTATAACTATATCATGGGCGATTCGGAGTGTCAAGGAAAGCGGAATAAAAAAATGAATTGTCATCCTCCCCGCGCGATGCTATAATAAAGTAATATGTGACAAAATCATCGGAGGAATCGACATGCTCACAAGGAAATCGCCCTTCGCGCAGGGGGAAAACGACAGAACGATCATGCAGGACGGCTTCAGCGCGCCGGTGGAAAGCGCGCCGCGTCCGCGCTTTTCCTCGGCCTGCGCGATGGTCGGGCGGCGCGTGATGGATTTTTCCGATAACGGGGATGGAACGCTGACCGCCGTGCGCTGCGTGGATCGGCAGGCGGATGATTTGGATATCCAGTTCGAGGCGGGCGCGTGCCCGGTGGTGGCCATCGCGCCGCGCGCGTTCGAGGGCTGCGCCGCGCTGCGCCGGGTCATCCTGCCGGAGAGCCTGCGGCAGATCGGCGAAATGGCGTTTTCCGGCTGCTCCCATCTGCGGCTGCTGACCATCCCCGGCGGGGTGCAGCGCGTGGGCACGCTGGCCTTCGCCAAATGCAGCCAGCTCGAACGGGTGCGCATCGAACCGGGCGTCGTGCAGCTTGGGCCGAGCTGCTTTTCCAAATGCGCGGCGCTCAAGCGGGTGGAAATGCCCGCCAGCGTTACGCAGATCGGCGGCGGCGCGTTCTTCGGGTGCAGCAAGGAGCTGAGGCTCTACGGCGCGGAGGATGCGCCCGCGGCGCAGTACGCCCGACTCAACGGGCTGACGTTCGATTTCCAGAGCTGGAAGGACGACGAGGAGCTCGTGCTCCGCGAGGAGGAGGACGGCACGCTGACCGTTTTGGGCGCGCGGCAGACCGCGCCGCACCGCATCGAAATCCCGACGGAAATCTGCGGCAGGCGCGTGGCGGCGATTGCGCCGAAGGCGTTTTTTGCCAGCGGTACGCTGGAGCAGCTCGTCGTGGGCGGTGGCGTTCGCGAAATCGGCGAGAGCGCGTTCTTCGGCTGCCGCCAGCTCGTCAGCGTCAGCTTTGAGCGCGGGCTGGAGCAACTAAAGGACAGCGCTTTCGCCGGGTGCGAGAGCCTGACGCAGGTGACGCTGCCTTGGGGCACGAGCGCGGTCGGGCGTATGGCGTTTTTCGGCTGCACAAGGCTCTCGTTTGTCAAAATGCCGACGACGACGCGCGTTTCGGATTTCGCCTTCGACGGCTGCGCGCCGGGGATTCGGGTGTTCGGCGGCGTTTACGCGGGCAGGATGAACCCGATCGGCGAATAAAGACGAATATAAAAACGAACGAAAAAAGAATATTGAGACAAGAGGCTGTCAAGCCGATAAGACCGGAATGTTAAGAACGGTCTGAATTGAGCTTGACGGCCTTTTTGTCGTATGGAAAGCGGAGGAAAAAGCGTATAGAGAATGCCTTTCGCGCTCAAACTGGTATAAACGGCAGCGGAGGCGAGAGCATGAGGGCGAAATGGACGGATTTGGCCGTGGAGGCGGCGGGCGGCGAGCTGCGCGATGGCGGCCTGTCGCGCACGGTCGTGAAGGTGGAGGACCAGGAGACCGCGCGGAGGTTGGGCAGGCCGATGGGCACCTATGTCACGCTGGCCTGCGAGCAGGCGCTGACGGTTTCGCTGGAAACGCGGCGCGCGCTGGCGGCGGAGCTGGCGAAGGCCCTTCGCGGCATGCTGCCCGAGGACATGAAAACGGCGCTGGTCGTCGGGCTGGGCAACCGCAGCGTCACGCCGGATTCCCTCGGCCCGCGCACGGCGGAGCGTGTGCTGGTGACGCGGCACATCGGCGACAGCCTGCCGTGGGGCGCGGAGATGAACAGCGTCTGCGCCGCCGCGCCGGGGGTGCTCGGCGTGACGGGCATGGAGACGGCGGAGATTCTGCGCGGCATGGTCGCCCATGTCAGGCCGGACGCGGTGATCGCCGTGGACGCGCTGGCCGCGCGCAGCTCCAGGCGCATCGCCTCGACGATCCAGATTGCGGATACGGGCATCACGCCGGGCTCGGGCGTGGGCAACCACCGAAAAGCGCTCGACCGGGAGACGCTCGGCGTGCCCGTCGTCGCGGTGGGCGTGCCGCTGGTGGTGTATGCCTCGACCATCGCCGCCGACGCGCTCTGCGCGCTGGGCGAAGGCGAGGTGGAGGAGGAACGCATCGCGGCCTGCGTGGAGGGCGTGGTTTCCGAAAAGCTGGGGGAGATGATCGTCACCCCGCGTGAGGTGGACGCGCTGGTGGAGCGCATGGCCGGCGTGCTGGCCGACGGAATCAATCAGGCGCTGCATCCACGGCTGAGCCGGGATGAAATCGCGCAGATGATGGCGCAGTAAGGGAGGAAAGCCATGAAAAGGAAAATGAGATGGGCGGCGTTGATGATCTTGTCTTTGCTGCCGGGGCTGGCAAAGGCTGACGACACGCCGATGGAGGCGGAAGCGCCGATTACGCTGACCAGCCCGAGCGCGATTCTCTGCGAGGCTTCGACCGGGCGGGTCATCTTTGAAAAGAACGCGGACGAGCGCCGTCCGGTCGCCAGCGTCAACAAGGTGATGACGATTCTGCTGACGCTGGAGGCGCTGGACGAAGGGCGCGTGTCCGTGCAGGATCAGGTGACCGTCTCCCCGCGCGCGGCGAGCATGGGCGGCAGTCAGGCGTTTCTCGACGCGGGCGAGCGCTATTCGCTCGGCGAGCTGCTCAAGACCGTGATTGTCGCCAGCGCCAACGATTCGGCCGTCGCCATCGCGGAGCATCTCGCCGGGGCGGAGGAGGCGTTTGTGAAGCTGATGAACGCGCGTGCCGACGAACTGGGCCTCCAAAACACGCATTACGTCAACTGCACCGGCCTGCCTGCGCCCGATCACTATACCACCGCGCGGGATGTGGCGAAGCTGAGCGCGCAGCTCGATCTGCATCCGCTGTATTACCGCTACTCGACGATCTGGATGGATGAGATCCGGCACCGCGGCGGGCGCGTGCCCGCGCTGACGAACACGAACCGGCTGATTCG